>SDBU01000476.1_pt1 | contig 55887 bp, 59 predicted proteins | sample 2277071 | NCBI WGS metagenome assembly SDBU01 (sample SAMN10397929, study PRJNA504765) | marine sediment metagenome | isolation source: marine sediment core GS08_GC12, 126 cmbsf | place: Arctic Ocean: Gakkel Ridge, Loki's castle | collected 2008 | reverse complement strand
TTGTCGGTTCGTCAAGAAAGGCTATCTCCGGGTCATTAATAAGGGCCATGGCCACCGAAAGGCGCTGCAGCTGGCCGCCGGAGAGGTTCTTGACCAGTATCTTACGGCTTTCAGCAAGGGACAGCAGTTCCACCACCTCGCTTATAGGCAGTGCACGCTTGTAGAAGCCGGCAAAGACATCCAGCAGCTCATCAACCGTCAGCGACGGCATAAGAGACGGCGACTGGAGCTGGACGCCGATTTTCTGCTTTATATCGTCGGGCACCCTGGCCACATCCATTCCCAGAACGGTTACCTTACCTGAGTCTGCCGTTCGCAGGCCTTCTATTATCTCGACGGTGGTTGTCTTGCCGGCGCCGTTAGGCCCCAGCATGCCGAAGACCTCGCCCTGCCGAACATAAAAGCTGATATCATTAACGGCCTTGACGGGGCCGTAGCTCTTGACAAGATTTTCTACTTCAATAACCATAGGGCTCTTCAGAAGGGTTTTATGGGCATCAGGAGTCCTGGCTGGAATCGTGTTTGTTTTTCTTCCTGGCGGAGGACGTCTCTCTTAAATCGTCCATAGACGGTATCTCTTCGGGGGGAAGGTTTGAAAACTCCGCCCACTGCTTGTAGAGCTTCCTTATCTGCCGTTCCCGACCGAACGTATTTCTTATTGCCTTGGCTATCGGCTTTGCCGTTCGCTCGATAAGAGTTTCGCCAATCGGTCGCTCGGCAGGCTTCTCGTCCAGGACTAGTTTTTTACCGCAGTGAGGGCAGAAATTGGTCTGGGCTGATAGCTTCTGGCCGCAATAGGGGCAGAATAGCAAACGGTTACTACCGCTGGCTGTCTTTATATCCTGGCCGCAATGCGGGCAATAGGTCAGTTCAGGAGAAAAGCTAGCCTCGTCAATTACCTTACCGCAACTGGGGCACTTCATCTTTCTCTGCTCTTTATATCTTAAAAACGAAGATGTTAGCTTGCAAGCGTAATTATAGCACGCAGTTGGTGCAATTAAAACCCATCAGATATCCGTTACCTGGTCTTCAGGGTATGTCTGCCCAATAATTCTAGAGAAGAATCATGGCGATGCTTGACAGGAGCGTAATATACGGTATAATATAGCGATTTGGAGATGGAAAATAGAAAGAGAGAAGACGAGGTATCGGAGACCGGAGCCAAAGAGCGTTCTCGTTCCCGGACAGGCTATATGGCGAGAGGTAAGGTATGGATGGAGAAGGAAGGAGAGGTATATCTGGGTTGGGGTAGGGTAGAGCTATTACAGCAAATAGGAAAGTGTGGCTCCATAGCAGCAGCAGCGCGCTCTATGGGGATGAGCTACCGCAATGCCTGGCTTGAAGTGGACGAGATGAACCGACTGGCACCGACCCCTCTGGTAGAAAAGGAAACAGGAGGCGTTGGCGGCGGGCACGCCCGCTTAACGGCGGAAGGGCAAAATATTATCATAGAGTATAATGAATTAACAAACAAATTCCATGAGTTCCTTAAAAGGTTCGCCTAAAAAATTTTAACAGTGCGCTATATTTAACTAAATATAACCGTGAGTATAGTAAAGTGATAAGGTCGGGGCTTAAACCGAGGTAAGAAAAACAAGCTTAGTAATAAAGAATAGATTAAGTATAAAAGGAAAGAAGGTAAGACAATGACCTGAGACGGTACAAGTAAACTATAGATTGAAAATTAATTATTGGGGAATGACGATAAATGAAAAAGCTGTTTGCATTAATACTTGTGGGGTTACTGGTCTTTATACCTGTTGGTGGGTGCTCTGGTGATGAGGGGAAGTCGATAACTGCTTTTTGCGGTTCTGCCAGCAAGCCAGCTCTGGAAGAAGCGACACAAGCCTTTGAAGAAGAGACAGGGATAAAGGTTTATCTCAATTTCAGTGGCTCGGGTATCATGCTATCGCAGTTAAAAATTGCAAAAGAAGGGGACTTATATATACCCGGGTCACCGGACTATATGGTTAAGGCAGAGAGGGACGGCGTCGTTTACCCTGATTCTGTTAAAATAATCGCCTATCTGGTGCCGGCAATACTGGTTCAAGAAGGAAACCCAAAAGACATCCAGTCGCTTTCAGACCTGACCAAGGCGGGGGTGGAGGTCGCTATTGGAGACCCGGCAACAGTTTGTGTTGGATTATATGCCTATGAGATACTTGAGGCTAACGGTCTAATAGATGACGTAAAAGAGTCGGGAAGCTTTGTTACCTATACTGAAAGTTGCTCTAAGGCGGCTACTTTGGTTGTTTTAAAATCAGTAGATGCCGTAATAGGGTGGCGTGTTTTTGCTAGCTGGAATCCTGATACCATAGACGTAATATTGCTAGAACCAGACCAGATACCAAGACTGGCTTATGTTCCAGGGGCGATATCAACCTTTACCAAAGATAGAGAAAGTGCTCAGTTATTTTTGGACTTTTTGATTTCCCCAGAGGGTCAGGAGATTTTTGCCAAGTGGGGATATCTTGCTACTGAGGATGAGGCTAGACAATATGCGCCTGATGCCGAGATAGGTGGTGAGTATAAACTACCTGATGACTACGAGCCTTTGGTCAGGTAGACAATATTTGGAAGGCAAGATAATATGTTTAAAATCCTGAGGGGTGTTAGTGGAGAGAGAGCATTCAGGGGGGCAACTGTAAGCGCCCTGGCTCTGTTAACCGTATTTTTTGTCGGTATTGTAGTATCTATGCTCACCTACACCGATTGGAATACCTTCATATCGACTCTGCTATCGGAAGAAATTCTCTTCGCCATAAGGTTAAGCGTTATTACGGCTACCATAGCAACTTTTATCTCAATCTTGATAGCTATACCGGTAGCTTATGCCATCTCTCAGTCAGAGTTCCCGGGTAAGGATATAGTTGATAGCCTGCTTGATTTACCTATTGTCGTATCTCCGATAGCGCTGGGAGCTGCGCTACTGGTCTTTTTTAATACTCCGGTAGGTTCTGCCATTGATGATAGTTTTAAATTTGTTTTTGCCGTGCCCGGTATAATTATAGCCCAGTTCGTGGTTGTTAGTGCTTTAGCTATCAGGTTGCTTAAGTCTACTTTTGATAGCATTGACCCAAGATATGAGCAGGTGGGTAGGACTCTCGGTTGTGGTAAACCGGGGGCCTTTCTAAAAGTTACCATGCCAATGGCGAAAAACGGGCTAATAGCTGCCTGTATCCTGACCTGGGCAAGAGCCGTGGGTGAATTTGGGGCGACTGTCACCCTGGCTGGAGCAACAGCAATGAAAACAGAGACTTTGCCCGTTGCCATATTTCTCAGCTTAGGCAGCGCCGACGTGGAGAAGGCAGTAGCTGTAATTTTTGCGCTTATAATAATTGCTGTTGTTGCGTTGCTTATTATGAGGAAAATAACCGGAAGAAGATACAGGATATGATTGAAATAAAGAATCTATCCATAAATCTGGGAGAATTCTCTCTAAAAGATATTAATCTAACTGTTGGTGATGGAGAATATTTCGTCATCTTGGGCCCAACAGGAGCTGGGAAGACTATACTCATTGAGTGTATTGCTGGACTGCATCGTATCAGGCAGGGAGAGATATGGATAAACGGGAATAATGTTACCCGTCTGACTCCCGAGGAAAGAAATGTAGGCTATGTGCCTCAAGAATATATATTATTCCCGTTTTTAGATGTAATGGGTAATATTGCCTTTGGATTGAGGCAGACAAAATTAACTAAAAACAAAATTAAAGAACAGGTGAAGACCTTAGCCAATCTATTGGGCGTACCCCATATATTGAATCGGGATACGCACTCCCTGAGTGGTGGTGAAAAACAACGTGTAGCCCTTGCGCGTGCCCTGGCTCCTTATCCCAAGATTCTACTCCTGGATGAACCGCTAAGCGCCCTTGATTTACAGACCGCCAAGTATTTGAGGTCGGAGTTACAGCGGATTCACCGGGAACTTGGGGTTACCACTCTGCATATAACACACGACCAGATAGAAGCCGAAGAGATAGCTGATAGAATCGCAATTCTTAACGCAGGCAGGATAGAACAGGTGGGCAGACCGGAAGAAGTATTCTTTTACCCCGAGAGCGAAGCGGTTTCCGATTTTATTGGTACACCGAACATTCTGGATTGCAATGAGTGCCGCGCTTTGGGGCAGGGGATAATGGAAGTTGATTGTCGGGGGCTTAAAATAATTTTGCCCCATGATGGAGATTCTATTCAGAGGATTGCTCTATTTCCCCGGGATATTTATATATCCGATACACAGTCACCCGGGTTACAGGTAAATCGGTTCAAGGGGACTATTACCAATATCAAATCTCTCGGCGCTACTATGAAGATCCAGGTTAAGTTAGGAGAAAATACCCTGCGGGCGGAGATGCCCCGTCATGTATTTGAAGAGATGAGTCTAGAGGTAGGTAAAGAGGTATTTGTAGTATTAAGGCTAAGACGAATAAGGGTTTTTGAGGGTAAAAAGATATCATATAAAAAGGCGATAGGTAAATGAAAAACAACTTTCGCAGGTCAATATTCATCTCCAATATCAATATCCGGGGTAGCCGAGTTACTGGGATTGAATAGCTTCTGCTACTATGGTCATTAGGGGCTTCTGGGGTAAAGAAATATCGGGGTGAGAGGACTTGAACCTCCGACCTCAGCGTCCCAAACGCTGCGCGCTAGCCGACTGCGCTACACCCCGGTGGGAAAAGTATATCAAAGAGGCTATCTACAATCAAGATAAACGGTTTTAATCCCGGCAGTCCATGCAGAGGTCGAATACTTCTAGGGGAAGGTTTGCTTTCTTAGCCATGTATGCCAGCTGCTTTTCCGGAGCCCAGTAACCGCCACACTTCTTACATTGCCTCAGTTTGAACTCCATCCTGCCACTCGGTATGGTCATTATTCTGGTATCGCCGATATCTTCCAGAGTAAGCACGCCGGTTTCACAGATGTAGGCGCAGGAGCCGCAGGCGATACACTTATCGAAATCGAACTCGATTGATACCTTGCCGTTGTCCGATTCAACATAGCTGACAGCGGCAATGCCCACCGTCTTACGGCAGATACCGACGCACTTCCGGCAGAGGTTGCACTCCTTCTCTTTCACTCTCTGTCCTCCGAGGTAGATCCCGGTTGCTCGTAATCCAGGCTGGCGGATGACTTTTTTCTAAGCTCCCCATACTTTTTGTTGACCGTTTGCTGAATCTGGGCTATTGCATCCGGCTTCAGGTGGCGGAACCGCCCCTGAAGATTCATATAGTCGGTGACCGGCAGAAGCTTGGGGAAATCAATGCTCATCTTATACTGGCCGTTCTCAACCTCGTATAGTGGGAATATACCGGTCTTTACCGCCAGTCGCCCTATCCTGATGGATAGGTCAGCCGGGCACCTCCAGCCGGTAGGGCAGACGGACAGGATGTGAATATAGGCCGGGCCTTTTACCGCCAAGCCTTTCTTTACCTTGTCCATCAGGTCGAATGGGTAGCTGGGGCAGGCGGTGGCGACATAGGGGATATTATGCGCCGCGGCAATAGCCGGCATATCCTTCTTCCAGGTGACCTGGCCGATACTGACCTTACCCGCCGGCGAGGTGGTGGTCGAGGCGCCGAACGGGGTGGCCGAGGACCTCTGGATGCCGGTGTTCATATAGGCTTCGTTGTCGAAGCAGAGGTAGAGGAAGTCGTGCCCCCTCTCCATCGCCCCGGAGAGCGCTTGAAGCCCGATGTCGGCAGTGCCGCCATCACCGGCGATGGCGACGATTTTCGTCTCCTTGTCGGCTATCCGCCCTTTTCGAATCATAGCCTTCAGGCCTGCCTCAACCCCGGAGGCAACAGCGGCGGTGTTCTCGAAGAGGGTGTGAATCCAGGGAACCTGCCACGAAGTATAGGGAAGCTGTGAGGCTATGATTTCAATACACCCGGTAGCATTGACCACGATTACATTCTGCCCCATCGCCTTGCCGGCTAACCTGACGGCAAGGGCCTCGCCGCAGCCGATACAGGCGCGGTGTCCGGGGGCAAAATACTCCTTTTTGGTTATCAAACGGGGTACAAAAACGGTATAGTTTTGCATTATTCTCTCACACCGAATATCTCAAACTCGTGCTCGCTTCCCTTACGGGCAATCTCTATACCTCTATTGACTATCTCCTGGAAGTTATCAACGGTAATATCCCGGCCACCAAGGCCACCGACGAAGCTTACAATCTTTGGCCTTTTAGCTTCGTTGTAGAGGGCTGCCTTGATTTCGGAACAGACCGGACCGTTGAGGCCGCCGAAGGAGAGTGCTCTATCCAGAACGATTAAAACCCCGGCTTTTGCCACCGCCCGGCGGATTTCATCGAAGGGGAAGGGTCGCCACAGGCGGAGTTTTAACAGCCCGATATTCCTGCCTTCGTCACGCATCTTGTCGATAGCCGTCATTGCCGTCTCGCTGAAACTGCCCATGGTTAAGAGCAGCACCTCGGTGTCCTCGCTACGGTAGCACTCCACCGGGTGGTAATAACGCTCGAACTTATTGCCGAACTCCTGCCAGACCTTGACGATGGTCTCCCGGGACTGCTTCAGGTTTACTTCTTGTGCCCACTTCATCTCGGTATAGATAAAGGGCGGGCCAAAGTCCCCCATGGCAACAGGTTTGGCCGGGTCTAATGGCAGGGGGTACTTATTGACCGGCAGGAAGGAGTCGACATCGTTTGGCTCAGGGAGCAATATAGGCTCAATCACGTGTGATATATGAAACCCGTCCAGGTGGACCATTACCGGAAGCAACACCTTCTGGTCTTCAGCGATACGGAAGGCGCACAGGATATTGTCGATTACATCCTGGCCGTTCTCGGTGAATATCTGTATCCAGCCGGTATCACGGCAGGCCATGGCGTCGGAGTGGTCGCCCCAGACGCTTAGCGGCGCCGATAAAGCACGGTTGACGACGGCCATAACCACTGGTAGCCGCATGGACGAAGCGATATAAAGAACCTCGTGCATCAGCTCCAGTCCCTGACCGGCGGTGGCAGTAAATGTCCTTGCCCCGGCGGCTGAAGCCCCGAGGCAGGCGCTCATAGCCGAATGCTCCGATTCGATGGGTATATATTCGGCATCCAGTTCTCCGTTGGCGACTAGCTCGGCGAGGTGCTCGACGATATGAGTCTGGGGGGTAATGGGGTAAGAGGCAACCACATCGGCGTTAGCCAGCCTGACCATCTCACCGATGGCGACGGACACCTCCATGCCCACCCTCTGCGACATTAATCCTCCTCCTTCATGGTTATAACCATAGTCGGGCACTCACGGGCGCAGATACCACACCCCTTGCAGTAGTAGAGGTCGGCTTCGAAGTAGCCCTCGGCGTTTTGCTGGACACAACCTTCAGGGCAGAAAATCTGGCAAAGGGCGCACTTGATGCACCTGCTGAAGTCGTAAATAGGCTTCTGCGAGCGCCAATCGCCGGTGCGGTACTGGCTGGCGTTACCCGGCTCAGTTACAATGCCGCCGATCTCTAAATCCTTCCAGGTCAGTTCATTCTCCGGTTTAGCCACTTATCTATTTCTCCTTGACCAATGTCTCTTGATAAGCCTTTTGCATGGCATTTCTGTTCTTTTCCGCTATGCGTCCGAACCGTCTCTCCAGGGGCTGGAAAAGGGATTCCAGGTTGACTATACCCGTCGCCTTAACTAGGGCACCAAGCATAGTGGTGTTAACGATAGGTATACCAAGTAGTTCACGGGCGATGCTGGTGGCGTCGATGATAGCTATATGCCAGCTGGAGCCGAGCCTGTCTTCGATGCTCTCCAGGGTTCCCCGGGTATTGATTACCAGCGTTCCTCGCTCTTTGAGTCCCGAGGTAACACTGACGATGCTAATCAGTCCCGGGTCAAGAACAACCACTATATCCGGCTCGGTGATTCCAGCCCGTATCCGGATGGGTTTCTGGCTGCTGATTCTGTTAAAAGCCTGGACGGGAGCCCCTCTCCTTTCCGGACCGAAGCTGGGAAAGGCTTGGGCGTATTTGCCCTCGTCTATAGCCGCCTGCGCCAACAGCTCGGCTGAAGTTACCGCCCCCTGGCCACCCCGGCCGTGCCACCTGACGCCAATAATATCGCTGGTATTTATAGCTACTACTCCTTGAAAATAAACTAAAACCGCCCCTGGAGCGACTTGAACGCTCGCACCCAGCTTCGGAGGCTGGCGCTCTATCCACCTGAGCTACAGGGGCTAATGATTGATTTTACACTATAACAGGCGTTGGTGCAAGAGGGGTAGAGAGACCGCTATTTATAGCTTGGACTCGGTCTTCTTGGGTGTGGTTACACTCCTTCGGAAGAGAGGCTTGAGCATCGTGGGCACGATTAATACGGTCAGAATGCTTAAGGCGACAGCGATACCGAATATCTCCCGGCTTATAGCGCCGGTGATGAGGCCGGCACCGGCGATGATTAAGCCTACCTCACCCCGGGGCACCATACCTATACCAACTATCATGCTGCCGGTATGTGATAACTTGCCCGCCAGTCTGGCTGGGACATAGCAGCCGGCTATCTTCTTTATATCAGCAATTGTTATAGCCATAGCCATAGTTATCTATTTGTTTATCAATAGACACTAAGATAATAATGAGTCAAAGGCAGATAAAACCAACCCATTAAAAGATATAAAAACAGATATAACTAAAATGAATGAATACAAAAAAGAAGTTGCCATTATTAAATCTCAAAAACAATGCCCTGTAGATATAGCCAAGAAAATATCCAATGATTACTTTGCTATATTCGGGGGCACCAACCAATTTTTAATTCATTACTTGTGATCTGCCCCCAGTAGTGATACCACTTCTTAAATCGTTGCCGTTGTCAAAATAGCCTCAGGTGCCGAAGGACGGTAACCCAGAGAACTATGAGGTCGTACCCCATTGTATTCCCTTCGCCATTGCTGAATCAAGACCTTAGCTTCCTCAAGAGTGGTAGAATATCTCCCTGTTAGGAAGTTCATCCCTAAGCTTCCCGTTAAAGGATTCAATATACCCATTCTCCCAGGGACTACCAGGTTCTATAAACAGGGTTTTCACTCCCAAACAACTCAGCCAGTTTCTTATCTCCCTGGCGGTAAATTCTGTGCCATTATCTGAGCGGATATGCTCCGGTATTCCCCTGGGTATAAACAGGTTAAACAGCCGGTCGATAACATCCTGGGAGGTAATACGTCGGCTGCTCCGGAGTGTAAGCCTTTCTGGCCATTTATCCCCCTTTTATCCTCCAGTCTAACATGACACTGGACTCGTTTATTTTGGGGGGGGGCAGGTCAGCTGGTCTTAATACTATTCGCTTTTAGGCTGAGCAGGCCTCACCTTAACTGCCTGCTGGCGACCATCACTTCCCCGACTCATCTCAAACTCCACTTCCTGCCCTTCTCTCAGGTCGGCAAACTTCACATCCTGAAGCTCGTTGCGATGGAAGAAGAGGTCTTCTTCCTGTTCCTCTGTCTTGATAAAGCCAAATCCTCGGTCCATGAGCCGTTTGATTGTACCCTTTAGCATTGTAAACCTCCCTTTAAATCCACTGGATAGATTTCAACATTATAATACCCCTACTATCAGGATAGTGAATGATGACCCCCTCACCAAATACGAGCTCATCTGTTTACCTCTTTACTTTTAGCTACCGATACCCTCAAGTGGTCAACCTTAGTTATCACCACTTCGTCTCCGGGTACCGCTCGGCCAGCCTCTAATATGGCCGTCCAGAGCTCGCCCTGAATGAGGACTGTTCCTTTAGGATTCATGACTGTCTTGACTTCGGCAGTCTTTCCTATCAGTTCCTCCCTACCAGCAAGTATCTCCCGTCGGTGTGCTCTAATTCCTAAAGTAATTGCGACGGCAAAGAAAGCAGCAATAGCAATTGCAATGAGAGCAACTAGCCACGGGTCCACTTGAAACCAACTCGAATCTATTTGCAATAACGGAGACCTCAAATTAGTATTGGCAAACCAAGATTGGAAGAACTCGACCAATTATTCTGGCATATTATCCTTGTGGCGTGGGCCAACATACTGCACTATAACATGTCACTCTTATCTTTTCAATACGGGGAAAGACCCATAAAAAGCGTAGTGTGATGCGGAGTGTATTTCGATATTGGGGAGATAAATCGAAACATGTTCAGATCAAGGTAAAAATCAGCTAAATTGTCAGGCCAAGACCACCAATCCGGCACTGACAACGCTCGCTTCACAGCAAAAACATATGACAAGGATTGAAAAAGATGTGGTCAGCCATCTTGGCAGGTCAGTTCATAAAGACTTTTTCCGGAAATATATTGAAGAATATATTTTGCCATTTTCTAACGATTTTGTCCATTTTGCCATCAAGCACGAAAAAGCTCTTAGTACTGGGAAAGCTTTTGCAACAGATATGAGCAAGAAAGGCTATGTTGATATTGAGAGTAGATTAAGAACTTGAACACTAATGTTTTTTCCATTCCTTTTCTGTCCTATTTTGCTAACGGATTTGCTAACGGACTTCTCGCTACATTAAAAAACCAAACGGTACTAAACAGTACATTCCAAAGCTAAATCTCTAACACAGAGGTATGGAAAACTACTCATATTTTACCCTTTGGGGCATACTTTTTGTATCTCTTAATCAGTAGGTTACAGGTTCGAGTCCTCCGCGGCTCACCACAAAGCTAGATAAGCAACTGACTTGGTTGAAGTTGCAAAGCTGGGTCAAGGCTAGAGGTAATGGCTTTGTCTACTCCATCCCTGATTTCCTGCCGTAGAGCCTGTCCTTCCATTGGATACCGGTGCCGACGATGCGGCATGATCCGGCGTAAAGAGTGTCTAGGAGAAGGAACGAAAACCCGACCGGATGCATCAGGGTGGAGATAAACGGGCTTCTGAAGTGGCTGTCTGCCAGCCAGCGCATAACCATAACGATCGATACCTGAAAGATGATGACGTTTCGCCAGGCGCTTGGGGTGGGAAATACGAAAAGCTCATTCCATAGCGCGTAGAATGGTGACAGGAAGAATATATAACCGGCGATAACCAATGCAGCCAACGCCAACGGAGATATCATTGCCACCGAGTATATAGAGCGGGCCAATCCCTTCCAGGTATCTCCCAGGTTGCGGTACATATTGCAGGAGACTACCGATGATAAATCAACCGTTATATGACGGCCACCGTGGCGGTTGGTCTCTATCCCCAGCCATATGTCCTCCAGTATCCTGGACTTTACCGCCTCATGACCGCCGATGCGCCGGTACTCATCTCTGGGGAAGAAAAGGAACTGACCGATAGCCAGGGACAGCTTCGGTATCTTGGAGAGCTGGAGCCACCATATCGGTAACCAGCTCATAATGATAAAGTACCATACCGGGGTGGCGATCTTCTGAGGCAGAGAGTTGGCGATCTGGCGAGGGAACCCCGAAAGTAACGAGGTCTTCAGCTCAAGAGCCAGCGAGAGCACACTGCGCAACATATGTGGGGCGTGTGTGGTATCGGCGTCAGTAAACAGGAACCAGTCTCCCCTGGCTTCACTGGCTAGCTGATGGCAGGCAAAGGGTTTGCCCACCCAGCCTTCGGGGAGAGGCTTCCCTTTAATCAGGCGGATGCGGTTATCACCGGATGCTATACGCCTGACAATAGCCGATGTATCGTCAGATGAGTTATCGTCCAGTACCAGAATCTCGAAATTGGGGTAGTCTTGTTGCTGCAGCGATTCCAGGCAGGAAGCTATATTTGCCTCCTCGTCTCTGGCGGGAATAAGAACGGAGACGAGAGGTGCCGGTTCCGGCACCTTGCTGCTTGAAAGGGGTACCCTGAGGCTTCTCAGGTTAAGGATAAGATTAACCAGAAAGCCTAACAAGAAACCGGCTATTATCAATTGATATAGCATAACGTAATACCTTTATAAACTAGGTTTCCCGCCTTCTTGACTGGAGCCAGTTGACAAGATTCATCTTAAAAACCGGTAGAGCCTGCAAACCCTGACGCTGTTTTATGATGAACAGGGTCAGCACGCAGAGCATAAATAGAAATTCCCAGGAAACTCCCCTGCTAATAAGTAAATAAACAAACGTACCTACCGGACCGGAAATTGCCACCCAGGAGTGTTGCTCTATGAAGAGGAAGCCCAGTACGGTAAAAAGGACATAGGCAAATAGTATATCGGGTTGAGGCAGAGCCATGAGGACGCCAAAGGTAACGGCTACCGACTTACCGCCTTTGAACTGGAGTATCGGGGAGAAAGCATGCCCCAGTATGGCACTTAACCCTACCGCCATAACCACCACGGTAGGCAGACCGAGGATTAAGTGGGATATCAATACGAAAGGGACGCCTTTGGCTATGTCCAGCAATACAGCAGTGAGCCCCAGCTTGATACTCCCGGCAAGAAAAACGTTAGCTGAGCCCGGGTTGCCGTCTCCATAGCGGGTTATATCTTTTTTCAGCCGCCAGCGACCCAGCCATACCGCAAAGGGGCAGGCGCCCAGCCAGAAAGCCGCCGTAGCCAGCAGTATTGAATAAAGTACTTCCATATAATAAAGGGCTGAAATATTTTTAACCTAAAATACCACAGAAAGCAAAGTATTACAATATGTATGCAATAAGAACTCGACCTTTTTCTTGGCAAAGAAACGTTAAATGGCACGCTCCACCCTTTTATTAACCGGCATAACCGCCGCTATATATTAAACCAAACTGGCCGGGTTGTTCCTTGAGTTTTCTTCCGTATTCGTTGATTATAACGGCTATCAGGACTATTAAATCGACATAGAAGAAATAAGGCCAGAGACTACGCCAGGCAAAGAACAGGGGCAATATAGCCAGTATCGGCCCGGTATTAGGGTAGCGGAGACAGTAGCGGAAGTACCAGATGATAGCCAGACCGAAGACGACAAGCTCTAGCATACTAAATATAAAGGGCGATCGGGTATCGACGATGCCCCCGGTAACCAGGGTGATTATGCCGACGCCCAGCGGGAACAGATTATCCGTCATGGGGGACATCACCGAGGTCAGCCATAGCTTGGGGTCGCCTATAATATACGGCGCGTTGGCAATAAGGAATACCCCGGCGATAATAGCCAGGGAAGATAGCAGCTTCTTCAGCCCTTCCTCCCTGAATATAAGTATGAGATAGAAGGGAAGGAAAAACCAGGCTACCTGCTTGATAGCAACGGCTATGCCCATGCACAGGGCGGGTAACCACAGCCTTTTTCTGGGTAGTATCCATGCCAGGAGCAGGAAGGGAAAGCACAGGAAGCCGGTCTCTCCGGCGGCCAGGGAGTTCCAGAACTCAAGACTGATAAGAAAGGCGGCAGCTATAAAAATACGGAATCTGGGTGGAGCTCGCCATACGGCATAAGCAAGCACCGGCAGGATGATAAGAAAGTAGACCAGCCTTAGGTCGCCAATGCCCAGCAAAACGAACGGAGCCGGCACCAGGAAACAGCCAGCGGGATAACCCAGCTTGGATTCGAGCTCGGGGGGTATATTCTCGGGGTTGTCTACCGCCTCCTGCGATATAAGCTCTATCTGCTCCGTCTCCGGATACGGGAAGACCTCGGCGAACCTGCCCTCTCTTAGCGGGGTCAGCTTGTCAAGAGGGACGTCGTATTCGACAAGGGCACTGGCGATATTGGCTTCGGCGTAGGGGTTATCGCCGTCGATGAAGTTCTCAGTAGCCTGGTGGCACAGGGCGGAAGCATCGTTATAGGCGAAGGTATTGTCAAAAGAGGTGAAGACCTGGGACGTGTTTTCGCCCAGTATGTCAATATCGACCGAGGCAAAGCCGATGGTAAAGCCCACGGTGAACTCTATTAACCCTACTAAGAGTAGGGCGATGAAGATGGTCACCGAGGTCGGTTTGAGCCAGCGTATCTGGTTCTGCAGCAGCCTGTCCGTTGCCGGGACGGCGATTATGAAAAGGACGGCGAAAAATACCAGCCAGACAACAGAACCCGATATCAGAAGGACGGGGCTGTTAACCACGAAGCCGATACCGGAGAGAGCCGAGGCGACAAGCTTGATGACGACGGCAATAAAAAAAAGCGATATTCTGGGTGTGGGGTGGGTGCGGGAATAAAGGCTCTTAATTCTGCTGAACAGGGACTTGGCACCGCTCTCGCTGTCTGTTACTTGCTCGGGCATATATGCGCACTTCGTCCGTGGTTTTTGGTTATAGATACAATAAGCAGGTTGCCTGTCTTTGTCAAGGGTATAAGCCTGCAACTTTGACGGACGTGGTGCTATGGGTTAAAATCAGGCAGGCAATACAGGGGAGACTATGTGATGACGGTTGACCTGGATAACCCTCAAAATTATAAAGGGCCCGGTGTAGAAGAAATACTGGGCCATTTACGGCAGTTCCCGGAGCAGTGCCGGCGCGCCTGGGAGCAGGCTCTAAGGCTTGACCTGCCGCAGGATTACAGGGAGATAGACAAGGTTGTTATACTGGGCATAGGCGGCTCGGCTATCGGCGGGGAGATAGCCAGCCGCCTCGTTCTAACCGAAAGCAAGGTACCCGTCTGGGTGCATCGGGACTATAACCTGCCTGTTATCCCGGATGATAAAACCCTGGTTATCGCATCAAGCTACTCCGGCAACACCGAGGAAACCCTGTCCGGGTTTACCCAATCGCTGGAGACGCCGGCTAAGAAAATCGTCATTACCACAGGCGGCAGACTAAAACAACTGGCGGAAGATAATAACATACCGGGTTTCATCATAGACTATAAAGCGCCTCCGAGGATGGCTTTCCCTCATAGCTTTATTCCCCTGGTAGGCATATTCCAGAAGCTTGGACTGCTTGAGGACAAGACGGCGGATATTGAAGAAATGCTCGAAATATTGAGAAAGTTAAGAGGGGAGTATATTGAAACTGCACCGCTTGTATCCAATCAGGCGAAGCAACTGGCGACAAAACTGCGAGGGCATATAGTAGTAGTCTACGGGGGTGGGGTACAATCGGCGGTAGCCCGGCGCTGGAAAGCGCAGTTTAACGAGAATGGAAAGACCTGGGCGTTTTTCGAGCTCTTCCCCGAGCTCAATCATAATACAGTCGTCGGCTATAGGTTCCCCTCAGAAATGAAGGGGAAGATATTCGTCGTTCTATTGCGTTCCGCCTTGCTTCACCCGCGAATCTTACGGCACTACGAAGCGACGACCGGGCTGCTGGCTCGGGAGGGAATAAAGCACGAATCCGTAGCCGCGGAGGGGAAGAGCGCCCTGGCACAGGTGATGAGTCTGGTTCTTCTGGGGGATTATCTCACCTGCTATCTGGCGGTATTGAATGGGGCAGACCCGGCGTCGCTGGATGCCGTGGACTTCGTTAAGAGCTACCTCGCCCGTTATACGGACTGAGTCGACCAATAGGGCAGACCGGGATAGAAATTAATGAAAGCTTTAATACTGTGCGGGGGCAGGGGAACAAGGCTGATGCCTCTTACCCGAACCATGCCCAAACAGCTTCTACCAGTGGCTAATAAGCCTATCCTTTTCTATCTTCTGGAACAGATTAGAGAGGCTGGTATCAATGATATCGGCATAGTTGTATCTCCGGGGACGGGTAGCAGGATAAAGGAAGCCGTCGGTGACGGCTCAAGGTGGGGTGCCAGTATCACCTACATTGACCAGCCAGAGCCACTCGGTCTGGCTCACGCCGTGATGATGGCTCAGGGTTTCCTCGGCGATGCCTGTTTCCTTATGTTATTGGGCGATAACCTCATTGAATGCGCTGTTGGGGAGCTGGTTGACCGGTTCAATACTGGCAGGGCGGATGCACTCATTACCCTTAAAGAGGTGACAGACCCACGCCAGTTCGGGGTGGCTGAGGTTAACGATAAAGGGGAGGTAGTTTGCCTGGTTGAGAAGCCCAGGGAGATAAAGAGCAGACTGGCGATAGCCGGGAGATATATATTCACCCCGGAGATTCATCAAGCGGTTGCCGGGATAAGGCCGTCTTTCCGGGGCGAGTTGGAGATTACCGACGCTCTGCAAAAGCTAATAGAGATGGGCAAAAAGGTCACCAGCTATACTCTTCAGGGGTGGTGGTTTGATATCGGCACCAGGGAAGGACTTTTAAAAGCAAACAGCACTGTTCTCGATACCTGCCTGAAGGCGGATATAAAAGGCAGTCTGGATGCGAAGAGCCAGGCTTTGGGAAGGGTGGCAGTCCAGCAGGGGGCAAGGGTGGTGGATAGCACAATAAGGGGGCCGGTGTCTATCGGTGGGGGTTGCCGCATAAAGAGCTCTCTTATAGGACCATTCGTCAGTATCGGGGACGGGGCGGTGATAGAAGGCTCGACGATAGAGCATTCTATAATCCTGGAGGGTTGCCGTATATATAAGACAAGGCTAATCTGCAATAGCGTTATCGGCAGGAACACGAAGGTAACCGCAAAAGGTGGTGCCTCTGGTGTGATTGAGCTTTTCGTCGGCGACGATGATAGGGTTGAGTTATAATCGGGCATAGTCCGCTTGAGACGGCAGTATTGTGCAGTCTTTATGTCGGGCACCCTACATGATGACAAAGGGCACAATGGCAGCTATCAAGCCTATGGAGACGACGGCGATGGTGAACAGGTTGTATCTGAGATTATAGTTGCCCAACAGAGAGGCATCATAATAGCCGTCTACACCCTGGTCCCGGTACATCTTCAACAACCCGTTTATCAGCATCAGCCTCGTTTGCTTTCCCCTCAGTAGCCCGAGTATTACTACGGTGTTGACCACTATCAGGAGGGCGACAAACAGAACCATAACGATTGTCGTTGTGGTAGTCTGGTCGTCGGTAGACGCCATTATGGAATTGGTCGCCAGAACCACCAGATTGAGGAGAATGGCGGTGAGTATAAAGACTGTATCGGTACGGGTGTTCTGCTGAAGTTCGCTTATAATATGCTCGTGGACTCGCTCTATCATATGTCCTCCTTTCCCTAAGTATACGGTTTTAACTGTATAAGGTTCAACTTAGCTCCTGAACTGCCTGGATTTCTTTAGCACCAGCATTATTACACCCACTAGAGCTAGGTCTATCCCGATCAGGATAAAGAAGTTTATCGAGATATCAGACCAGCCGCCGCCCTGAAGGCTGAGCTCGACTACCGGCTGTAGGGCGTAATAGGTGGGGAATATCTTTCCTATCCATTCCGGTATCTGGGGGAACATATAGATAAAAACCGGGGCAAAGAGAAAAATACCACCCGACTTCCAGACCGTGAAAAGGGTGGTGATGTCCTTTATCAGGGCGCCGAATATTAGCCCCAGCTCGACAGCCATTATGGCGCCGAAGAACAGCACCATAACCAGCAGCAGTGAATGGGCGCCAAAGGCGTTGTTCAGAACCAGGATGGCAATACCAAGAAAGGTGCTGAGAACGATGCCCAGGATTGCCTTGGATATAAAAATGTCGCCGATTGAAGCCGGTGTGATAACCATCGCCTCCAGGGTTTTCTTCTGTTTTTCCTCTATCAGCGAGGTCGACGGCAGCATTAGCCCGCTGAAGAAGACTCCCATTAGCACCAGAAAGGGCAAAAGCCGCTCATTCCAGGGAACGCTGGCTTCTTCGCCAAGGGTAACCGATTCTATATCAACCGGCACCTCCTGCCCGGCCAGCTCTCTCACCAGGTTGGCTATGGTTACCGATATTATAGTGCGGTTCTTAGCCAGGCTTTCTCCCCAGATATAGCCCTCAATTGTCACTGCTTCTCCCTGCGTAACCGCATCGTCGAAGTTATCGGGCAGGGCTATGCCTATATCGACGGCGCCGCTTGAGGTCGCCTGCTTGAGCACGGTAAGAGAATCATAGACCTTGGTGGTAATGGAGTCTAGCTCCTGGGCGCTTGCCACCAGCTGGGAATTACCTTCGTCGAAGATACCGAGCCTGGGCTTCTCGGAAAAGAAAGTGCCAAAGGCGAGGGTTGCCACCAGTGTAAAACCGATGGGGGCAACGACAGCCCAGACAAACATAAAGCTCTTTGGCCCGTGTATGAACTCCTTGCTTAGCAAAACGGAGATGCGCCTTAGATTCATTGGAACCTTCTCCTCAGTGCCATGATGCCACCCCATATTATAACAACATTGAACCCCAGCAGTATCAGGATGTTAGCCCAGGTATCGCTCCAGCCGGCATTGAAATTGGACGCTTGGTGGATGGTGTCAGCCAGATAATACGAGGGAATGGCTTTAGCCCAGTCCGTAATGATGCCCGGGAACATTATGCCGAATGACGGGATGCTGTAGATGAGCAGGGCGGTAATGCCCCAGCCCATAGATGACAGCATATCTCTAGCCAGGGAGGCTATCAGGAAGCCAGTGCCGATAAACAGCGTGCTCCCCAATAGTAGTGCGATTATGGTGATGAGCGGCTGGTTATTAAGGCCACCGACGATTGCCATAAACAGTACCCCCTGAGTGAAGGCGAGGCTGACACCCATAATAAGTTTGGCGGTAAAGAGCTCCCGGGCGCTCATCGGGGTGACCAGTAGGGCGCGGATGGTGCCCTGTTCCACCTCTTCGCTAATCAGGCTGGCAAGTCCCATCATCTCAAACATTATCAGCATGATTGCCAGGAGGATACGCATGCGGTCCCGTATCGGTATCTGCTCTCCCAGCATATCCCGACCCAGAACCTCGGCCGATATATCAATTGCCAGCGACTGCCCCGTCTGGAGGTAAGCCAGCTCTCTTACCATGGTCTCAATGGCACCCTTCACCTCGTCGAGGGTATCCGTTGAGAAGTAGAGTATTATCCAGGGCTTTTCCCCCGAGGCGAACTTCTCCATTATATCCGCCGGCAGGGCTATCCCGGCTTGGTATATCCCATCCGTTACAGCCTCTTTGAGAGATTCCTCGGACTCAAAGAGCACAATGTCCAGCCCTTCCTCTTCTTGTATCAGCTCGAAGACGGGTGGTAGTACCGGGGCGTAGAGACCTATCTCCAGCTCCTCGTTAACCGAGGAAGGCATTACGAAGTATATAATGAGGTAGAAAAATATACCGATAAAAGTTATATAGGCGTAGAAGCGGTTTCTGAAGAAGAGGGCGAAGTCCTTGGCCACCAGTGCCTTTATGACGCCAAGGTTCATTCAGTGAGCCTCCGCCCGGTAATCTTTATGAAGATATCCTCCAGGGTGGCTTCTTCACTGTGCAGGGTGACCACCTTCTCCTTGGTGAACAGCCCGTGAATAGCCTCTGCCGTCTGAGGGGTATCCAGGTCAATCTCTCGGCTCTCCAGGTTGCCGTCCTTGCCGCTGACCCTGGCTTTAAGCGCCCGCTTGCCATATTGCTGTTTCAGATTATGTGGCGTGTCCAGGACTACGATTTTACCCTGGTTCATAAACGCCACCCGGTCGGAGAGTTTATCGGCTTCCATCATATCGTGAGTGGTCAGAAAGATGGTGGCGCCCCGCCCCCTTTCCTCGAGAATGATATTTCGTATGGCTTCGGATGATGTCGGGTCGAGGCCGACGGTCGGCTCATCGAGGAATAGAATCCGGGGCTGACTGACCAGCGAACGGGCGACCATGAGGCGCTGTTTCATGCCCTTGGAGTAGTTTTCCACCCGGTCTTTCTCGCGGCCGGCAAGCCCCACCCTTTGCAGCAGGGCGTAGCCGTCAAAGGATTTGACGCCAAAAAGGCGAGCGAACAGGTTGAGGTTTTCCAGGGCGCTCATCCGCTGGTAGAGGTTGGTATCCTCAAAGCAGACGCCAATCTCAGCCTGTACACGCTCGACGTTCTGGGCAACATCCATACCGAGCAGGGTCGCCCTGCCCGCTTTGGGCTTGAGCTGACCGGTCAGCATTTTGATGGTGGTTGTCTTGCCGGCGCCGTTGGGTCCCAGGAAGCCAAGAATCTCTCCCTTGGCCACGCTAAAGCTGATGTGGTCGACGGCTACAAGTTCGCCATAACGGTAGGTTAAATCATCGGCAATAATCACATCCTGTGCCATACCAACGCCTTTCCTGAACTAACTTAACATAATAAGGTACTGAGGGATAGATATATGGGTGAAAAGTAATTAAGAGGAGGGTTGGTAGCGCATACCGGATTCGAACCGGTGATCTCCTCCTTGAGAGGGAGGTGTCCTAAACCCCTAGACGAATGCGCCATCTAAAACATCTACCGCTATTTAAGCAGAATAGAGTGGTCTAAAATATAGGGCGATTATACACGTAAATAGATACTTTGTAAAACGGTATTAGCCTTATAGAGTTAAGAATATAAAAAGATGAGATATATAAGGGCAGGGGATACTAGACATAATAACAATGGTCGGGGTGAGAGGATTTGAACCTCCGACCACCTGAACCCCATTCAGGTGCGCTACCTGGCTGCGCTACACCCCGAAAAACCCTGTATGAAGATATTAGCATAACTTATCTTCACTATCAACAGGCTCTAACTACACCGAAACTTATCTTAAAAATAGGTTTCTGGTATAATAATTTTACATTTCGTTTGTTTGGGTATGGCGTTGGTCTTAATATATGGTAGAAGTCATCAAGGAGATGTTTAAACTGTGGCAGTCAGACAGATAAGGGTTGTCCCCGACGAGGTTCTGCGGCAAAAAGCCAAGAAGGTGCCCGCCATAGACGCCTCGATTCAGCGGCTTATTGACGATATGATAGTAACGATGCAGGAAGTAAATGGCGTCGGCCTGGCGGCGCCGCAGGTAGGGGTATCGCTGAGGGTTATCGTTCTTCAGATGCCCGAAGAGGAACCTTTCAGCATAGTCAATCCGGATGTAGTCAAGCGTTCCGGGGAGAGACAGGTTATCGAGGGCTGCTTGAGTATACCCAGCTATCAGGGGGAATTCAAGAGGTCGGAAACGGTAACGGTAAAGGGGCTGGACCGGGAGAGGAAGAAAATGAGAATCAAGGCTACCGATTTACTAGCCCAGGCGCTGGAGCATGAAATCGACCACCTCGACGGCATCCTGTATATAGACCGTATCGGTAGCGAGGGCAAGCTGTACAAGGTTGAAGCCGCCGGCAGTGAGACTGAACTGTAAGGTATGAATAAACCGATGCCGACACTGGGAGAGAGCAAGATACTGGTTCAATGCGATTTCGACGGCACTGTAACCGAGGAAGACATCAGCTTTCTAATACTGGATACCTTTGCTGATGGCGACTGGAGACAGTTGCTTGCTCAGTACCGGGAAAAGAAGATATCCGTCGGCTGTTTTAACACCAGAGCCTTCACCATGGTCAAAGAGGATAAGCCGACCCTGGAACAGTTTGTTAAGGAAAGATTTGAACTGAGGGCTGGGTTTCGTGAGCTGGTAGAGTATTGCCGGGGAAAAGGATTACGCTTCGTAATAGTAAGCAACGGCCTAGACTTCTACATAAGGACGATATTGGAGGCTATTGGGCTGGATGATATCGAGGTGTTTGCCGCCCAGGCTCGTTTTGGCACAGATGGCGTCGAAGCCCGATACCTGGGACCGGAGGGCAACGAGCTGCAGGACGATTTCAAGGAAGCGTATATCAGGCACTTTTTGAACAAAGGCTATCGTATAGCATACGTGGGTAATGGAGATTCAGATATACCATCAGCCAGGCTGGCTCACCACGTCTTTGCCACCGGGCAGTTGCTTGACTACTTTAAAGGGGAAAGCCTTGGCTGTACCCCCTTCACCGACTTCAATGATGTGGTTAGTGGGCTGGAGCTTCTGGAGCGATAGGCCAATCCCTCTGGCCGAAAATCTTGCTGCCGATTCTAACTATGTTAGCCCCTTCTTCTATGGCAATCCTGTATGAATTGGTCATGCCCATTGACAGGTACTTCATATCGATACCCGTTAGATTGAGGGCTTTTATAGATTCAAAAACCTTTTTCGTTTCGATAAAATAAGGCCTAGAGTCTTCCGGATTGCCGAAGCGGGGACCCATGGTCATCAAGCCAGCCACCCTGATATTCTCAAGCTGTGTGATGTCTTTTATCAAGCCCTCGGCTTCCTCGGGCAGGACGCCTGATTTCTGTCTCTCACGGCCGCTGTTTACCTCTACCAAGACCGGCATAACCTTGCCTATCTGAGCACACCTTTTATCGATTTCGCGGGCAATCTCAATGGAGTCGACGGTCTCTATCATATCGAATAGCCTAACCGCTTTTTTGACCTTGTTACTCTGGAGGCAACCTATAAAATGCCACTCCGCTCTACTGCCCACCAGCTCGCAGGCTGTTTCCGCTTCCTGGATATAGTTTTCGCCTATAATCCTTACCCCGGCGTCGATGGCTTCTAAGATCCTGGCCGGGGATACTGTTTTGGCCGAGGCAACCAGTTGAACCCCCTCGGGCAGTTCGCTTAGTATCCTCGCAACATTGTCTTTTATCGTCATAGCTTGATGCCGCACTGCGGGCAGTAGACCATACCCTTCTCTATAACATTCTCACAGCTAGGGCAGTAGCTTTTGGCAGCCTTTCTCCCCCGTCGTTTGCCACGGCTACTAGTGAGCTCTTTTAGCTTGCCCCGTCGCTTGAGGGATTTCAATTCCTTTTCGCTGATCAGGTTTTCGGCTATCTTAGGTTTAAGCTCATCGTCGACCTGGAAACTCTGGCGGCAGGCGCTACAGGTTATAATCTGGCGTTTTGAATACTGGAGGGTGGGAACGAAGTATAGGGTAAGCTTCTTCCTCTCCTGCTCGACAGAAAAGATGCAGTGTTTTTTGCACCCGGGGCATTTCATAATGATATAGCCCAGGGGGTCGTAATAGTTTTTATTGCCGAACAGAACGACCACAGTCTACCCCCGGTGTAATATAGCCACTTTTATTCTTTTTACCTGTGCCGGTATAGCCCGTCAGCCGGTTACTTCATTAATTAATGGTTGGATGTAATCAATAGGAATTGCAAAGTTGAGGTCTGTTATTCCTTCGCCTACATAGTCATCGCTAAAACCCCAGGTATTTATACCGATAACCTCGCCATTAAGGTTGACTAGTGGACCTCCACTATTTCCATGATTTACTGCTGCATCAGTCTGTATATATTCGTCACCAAATAAAGTTCGGACGGCTGATACTATACCTGTGGTAACTGTGACCTGTCCGGGAAGACCTAGTGGGTATCCAATAGCAACTACTTCCTCGCCGATAGTAACATCAGCCGATGAGCCCAGGGTAGCTGCAGGGAAGTCGGTGCGGCTGGAATCAATCTTAACCAATGCTGCATCTAAAGAAATAGAATGCCACCAGGTGGAAGCTGTATCATACTTAGTCCCATCCATTGTTGTGATTTCAGCCCAGGCGGCGTCTTCTAATACGTGCCTATTAGTTAGTACCCAGCCATCATCTGTAATTATCACACCGGAACCACTGCCGAGGTTAGTTTCAATCCTGACCACGGACGGCTCTACCATTGCTACCACGTCCATCACGGCGCGGTCATGGGCTTCCAGGGAAGAAACATCATCCTGCACCGAAGAGACATTGCCTTCCAGGGTGGAGACGTTCCCCTCCAGAGAGGAAACATTACCTTCTAGCGAGGAAACATTCCCCTCTAGCGAGGAAACATTCCCCTCGAGGGAAGAAACATCATCCTGCACCGAAGAGACATTGCCTTCCAGGGTGGAGACGTTCCCCTCCAGTGACGAGACGTTACCTTCGAGAGAGGAGACACCATCCTGCACTGAAGAGACACTGCCTTCCAGTGATGATAAATCGTCCTGTATGGTAGAGAAGTTACCTTCCAGAGCTGAAAGACTATTATCCAGAAGGGTGAAATCTCCTTCCAGGGCATTATAGTTTCCCTCCAGGACTGATATTTGGGATTGGGCATCCTTTAGCTTGCCGCTTTCCTGGATGTAGAGAACCCCGTTGATAGCAATCCCCGCTGTAAGAATGATGGCAACCGAAATAGAAATCCATTTATTCATTTTTTCTTCTCCTTTATTGGAATTTTCCCAGTAGCTGTTTTTTGAGGTGCTGGGTTGTCTGGCACTTAATTTATACCCTATAGCTGACATTGTCAATCAAGCAGGTGCCGGATAAACCACTTGAGATAGCTCTGGCGCGGTGCTATAGTATATTGAGGCTAAGCCCTGTCCCCTGACGGTAGTATATTGCCATGGGTTGGGGATTGGAATGCGGGGGAGTGCCGGAATTGGTAGACGGGCCAGACTTAGGATCTGGTGCAGCGATGCGTGTGGGTTCGAGTCCCACCTTCCCCAGTAGGATGTTGTAAAACGCTACCTTAATAGTAGGTGGCTGGTATTGACATAGAAGCCCTTTGAGTGTAAGCTCTCAACAGGTGAAAGCGAGTCTACATAACCTCTTAATCATGATTGTGTCTATTGGAATGAAACTCAAATAATTCCCTTTTGAAAAGGGAATATTAGGGATTATAAGGAACAATCAGAATAAGGGGGAACTAAAAAATGGTCAATAAAGAAGGTAAAACCACCGGGGAAGAAGGACCGAAGAAACCACCGCCTAAGATTCTGACGAAACCGCTGCCCATAATACTGGACGAGATGGAGGCTAATATCAGGGCAGCTGCTGAAGCCGCCAGGAGAGCCGAAGAGGCTTCTAGGATAGCCACCCGGGCGGCTAGTGAAGCAGAAGAAAGGGCGGAGGAAGCGCGCATGGCTGGAGAGACAGCGGCGCAAGAGGCTACTGCCGCCGCCGCCGAAGCCGCCGCTAAGGCAGTGGAAACGGCTAAAGCAGCTATAAAAGCCTCTGAAAAAGCAGTCGCCGAGGCGGAAAAGGCAGATAAGGCGGCTAAAGAAGCTGCTGAAGCGGCAACAAAATCAGCAGAGGAAGCCGCCGCCCGGGCTGAGGAAGCGGCTGCAAGGGCGGAGGAAACGGCTAGAGCGGCTAAATATGCTGCCGAAGAGGCTACTGAAAAAGCCGAAGAAGTAGCTCTTGCCGCCAAGGAAACAGCCGTGGCTGCAGCTAAGGCAGCCGAGGAAGCGGCATTAAGGGCTGAGGAAGCGGCTATATCTGCAAGAGAGGCAGTGGAACGTTCCATTGAAGCCGCCAATGATGCCGCCAAGCAGGCTGATAATACGACAAAATCAGCTAATGCGGCGGCGACAGAAGCGGCGGCAAAGATGACAGTGGAATTGGCTAAAAAGGCTGATGGAGCCGGCAGGGAAGCCAAAAAAGCGGCAGCTAGCGCCTTCCGCTTGGCTGAAGAGACCGCTCGGAAGGGTGAACTGGCCGATATGGCTGGGGATGAAGCTATTGAGGCGGCTACCAAGGTGTCAGGAATCCTCTCGGAAAGGGTTGACGAAGCCGGCAAAGATGCCAAAGAAGCGGCGGCTAAGGCATCTCGTGTTGCCGAAGATACAGCCAAGAAAGCGGGTCAGGCTGACATGGCTGGAGACGAGGCTCTGGCGGCGGCGATGAAAGCGATTGCCGAGCAGGCTGCCGGACGAGCTACAGAATCAGCCGTTACTGCCAAGGAAGCGGCGGCAAACGCCATTGAAGCTGCTATTGCCGCAGCCAGGGTAGCTGAAGAGAAGATGAAGATAGCCAAGGCGGCGGCGGCAGAGGCGGCCGAGAAAAAGACGATAGAATCGGCCAGGAAGGCTGATGAAGCCGGCAGAGAAGCCAAAAAGGCGGCGGCTATCGCTGCTAGACTGGCGCAGGAAGCTGCCAGAAAGGGTGAGTTAGCTGGTAAAGCTGGCGATGAAGCACTGGAGGCGGCAACCGGTGTTACGGGTGAGTCTGCCGAAAAGGCGGAAAAGGCTGGCAGGGAAGCTAAAGAGGTAGCGGCAACTGCGGCTCGTATTGCCGGAGAGGCGGCTGAGAAGGCTGAGCAGGCTGACATGGCTGGAGACGAGGCTCTGGCGGCGGCTATTGCCGCGGCTGGGGCACAGGCCATAGCCAAAGCTGAAGAGGCTAAGAGGGCGGCACGAGAAGCTGCCGCCCGGGCCGAAGAAATGGCTAGAGCTAAAGCCGAGGAAACGAAGAGAGTGGCTCAGGAAGCCGCCGCCCGGGCTGAGGAAATAGCCAGAGCCGCCCAGGCAGCGGCTGATACGGCACTGGCTAAAGCCGAGGAAGCCCTGGTGAGGAAGGTGGTAAAGAAGCTTACCCAGTCGGAGTGGATGATATATGGAGTCATAATTATACTGGCGGTAATATTTGGCTCTGTCCTGCTCGCGGTGGCTGTGGTTGTAGGGTTATAATAAACCACTGCTATGGCAGTATATAAACAGTCGAGCAGGGAGAACTATATTACATAATATATTAAGATACCAGCCGCCGGTTTCTATGTTTTGATTTTATAGCTGGCGGCTGGTATAATTAAGTCTCATGGATGTCGGCTAAGCAACCTCTCGTACCCATACCGGGGGAGGGGTTTTTGTTTAGTAGAACTTAGAGGGTGGCTATGGTTCCCGCCAGAGAAAAAAAGAAAGAAGAAGAGAAGCTGGAAACGATGCGCCATTCGGCGGCTCATGTTATGGCTGAGGCGGTATCGTCTATCTTCCCCGAAGCCAGGTTTGGCATTGGGCCGGCTATTGCCGATGGTTTTTACTATGACTTTGAACTGCCACGTCCGTTGACCCCCGATGATCTGCCGGTTATTACCGCCAGGATGGATGAAATAATAGCTCAAAACTTGACCTTTATCAGGGAGGAAATAACCAAAGAAGAGGCGAGGCAGCGATTCGCCGACCAGCCTTATAAGTTGGAGCTTATTAACGAAATCCCCGAAGATAAGGTGAGCCTGTACCGCCAGGGCGGTTTTATCGACCTGTGTCGGGGACCCCATGTCGGCTCTACCGGGGAGATAAAGGCTTTTAGACTGGCCAGTATTGCCGGTGCCTACTGGCGGGGAGACGAACACAATCCTATGCTACAGAGGATTTATGGTGTCGCCTTTGCCACCAGAGAGGCTCTGGAGGACTATATAAAGAGAATCGAGGAAGCCGCCAAGCGTGACCATAGAAAACTGGGGCGGGAGCTCGACCTGTTCAGCATTCACGAAGAGGCCGGGCCAGGGCTGGTATGCTGGCACCCCAAAGGGGCTACAGTCCGTCGGATAATAGAGGACTTTTGGAAGGAAGTGCATATCAAGCGTGGCTACGATATTATCTACACCCCGCATATCGCCAAGCTGGGCTTGTGGAAGACCAGCGGCCACTGGGAGTTTTACAAAGATTACCTGTACAGCCCGATGGAGGTGGAGGGGGAGGAATATGTTATCAAGCCGATGAATTGCCTTTATCACATCCTGATTTACAAGACCCGGCTGAGGAGCTACCGTGAGTTGCCGTTGCGCTACGCCGAGCTGGGTACCGTTTACCGCTATGAGCGCTCCGGAGTGCTCCATGGCCTGTCAAGGGTAAGGGGTTTTACCCAGGATGATGCCCATATATTCTGCCGCTTTGACCAGTTGGAAGACGAGGTGGTCGCTGTCCTGGACCTAGCTATGTTCATGACAGATACCTTTGGCTTCGCCAATTACCAGGTGTTGCTCTCCACCCGTCCGGGAAAATACACCGGCACCGTACAGATGTGGCAGGAGGCTACCGAGACCCTGGAGCGGGCTCTGGCCCGTAAGAAAATAAAATATGAGATAGACCCCGGCGAGGGTGTCTTCTACGGGCCCAAGATAGACGTCAAGTTTGAAGACGCCATCGGCCGGGCGTGGCAGGGGCCCACCATACAGGTTGATTTTAATCTGCCCCAGAGATTTGACGTTGTCTGCATCGGTGAGGATGGCAAGGAACAGCCGGTGGCGATGGTGCACCGGACGGTACTGGGTAGCATGGAGCGCTTTATGGCATCGCTAATCGAGCACTACGGCGGTGCTTTCCCGGTGTGGCTGGCGCCGGTTCAGGTAGCCATTATCCCGGTGGCTGACCGCCATATTGAATACGCAAGCAAGCTGCAGAGTGAGCTAAAAGACGATAGTATTCGTGTTGAACTGGACGACCAGTCAGGGACGGTGAACCACAAGATTCGCCAGGCACAGCTTAACAAGGTGCCGTATATGCTGGTTGTCGGGGATAAAGAGATATCTGCCGGCACCGTCTCTGTTCGCTGTCGCAGTGGCCAGCAGAAGAACGACATCCCCTTTGCCAGCTTCAAGGAGTCTGTCATGAAGGCTATAACGGATAGGGATAAAGAGCTGGCATTATAACTTGATTAGCATAAACTACTGTGCTATAGTCATTTACAATAAACTTATACTTGTGGGAGGTAAACAGAGAAATCATAAAAGAACTACGTGTTAATGAGAGGATAAAAGGCACGGAGTTTCGCCTCGTCGGGGAAAAGGGTGAGCAGCTAGGCATCATGCTTCTATACCAGGCAAGAGAGGTAGCAAAAAAGCAAAGTCTTGACCTGGTTGAAGTGGCACCGGCGGCCAAGCCGCCAGTGTGCCGTCTTATGGACTACGGCAAGTATAAGTACGAACAGACAAGGAAAGAACGCGAAGCCAGGAAAACCCAGAAACTGTCCTTACTGAGGGAAGTAAGGATGCGCCCCAAGATCGGTGAACACGATTTTGTAGCCAAAGAAAAGTCGGTAAAGAGGTTTTTAGAGGGTGGCGACAAGGTTAAGGTGACTATAATGTTCAGGGGGCGTGAGAACACTCACCCTGAGCTTGGCTTACGGTTGCTGGATAGGGTAACGGAGTCGTTCAAGGAATTAGCCCTGGTGGAAAAGCAGCCAACCAGAGAAGGGGCTAGGTTGCATATCATACTGTCGCCACAGACGACTCAAAAGAATAAGATAAAGGAAGAGATAAAGCAAAAACAAGATGCCAAAGCTTAAAACACACAAAGGTGCCAAGAGCCGATTCCATATTACCGGTAGCGGTAAGATTATGCGTACCAAGGGTGGTAAGAGCCACCTGCGCCGCCGAAAATCCAAGCGTGCCAAGCGGCTTTTTGACGAGACAATACCCCTGCATGCTCACGATAGGGTAAGGATAAAGAGGCTTATACCCTATGGGGCTAGTTAGACAGGAGGAGCATTTTGCCACGAGTAAAGAAGGGTGTAACCAAGCACAGGCGACATAAGAAAGTCCTGGCTATGACTAAAGGACATCGGGCGACCAGCCATTCCCTCTATCGCCGTGCCCATGAGTCTATGCTTCACTCACTGAGCTATGCCTACAGACACCGTCGTGAACGCAAGGGGGATATGAGGCGGCTCTGGATTTCACGGATTAATGCCGCCAGCAGGGCATACGGTATTCCATATAACCAGCTTATGAGCGGTCTGAAAAAGTCCGGGGTTAGCATAAACCGCAAGGTGCTTGCAGATATGGCGGTCAGGGACTCGGATTCTTTTGCCCGGCTGGTACAAATCGGCCAAACAGCTTAAGGATAAAGTTCAATCATAGACAACTCCCCACTCGATAAAATGACAGCCAACCCTGTTTGCTCCAAAGTGAGTGTAAAATTAATGACTGTAGCCCAAGAAATAACCAGCTATGCCAGTGCCTTGTTTGATGTTGCCGGAGCCACTAAACTGCCTGATGGCTTCAGATTGATAATCGTTGGCTTGGAGTCAACACCGGAGCGCGACCTTGATGAATTCCGACTTAAGGTCGGTAGCTGTCAGATATCTGGCTTTGAAAGATATGCTCGGCCTAAATTAGAGTCACTGCTGAATTTCATCAGAAAGCAGGGTTTTACCACTGAGCTTGCTGGACGATGTGGCTACCCCTTGGGAGAAGAAATAAACCTAAAGGAGGCGGCAGTTCGGGCCGGGTTGGGGAATTGGGGTAAAAGCACCCTGGTACTGCACCCCAAATACGGTAATCGGCTCCGATTTATGGCTTTAAGGACTGATGCCCCGCTGGAATCACAAACTGAAACATATCCCATAAGAGTGGAAAATCCCGTTTGTGATGGGTGCACCATATGTATTGATGCTTGCCCAGAAAGAATTCTAGAGCCCTATCGCATGCCTGAGACTACTCGCTGCCTGGCTAATGCGGCTCGCATGGCTAATAAGGATGGCAGACTTATCCCCTGCGATATATGCTTACGGCTGTGCCCTGCCAATAAAGAATACTAGAACCAAGAAACGTCCCTGGAGGGATTCGAACCCACGACCCGCTACTTCAGCAATTGTGACAGATCTATCCCCCAAGAAGAAACTTACCGAGGCATACGGTTTGCTGCGCGTTGGGATGAACCTCGGCTGGGCAACCGGCCCGGCAATAGGAGGGTATCTGGCCATTTCTGTACCATACAGCTAGCTTTTTGGAGTGGCCGCTTTATTAACTGCCCTTGCTTTTATAATCGTGTCATTCTCCCTCAGAGAAACCTATACAAGGCCAATCAACAAGCTAGACTTAAGAGGTATGTCATCGGTAGTAAGGGATAGTTCATTCATGGTATTTTCCCTTTCTATAAACATAGGTAACATCAACATGGAAAATATAGATAATTTGATTATGAGGGATTTTAAACCACAAGATTTGCTCCAAGCCTCTAATATATTAGCAAGCTTATTTAGAGAAAGGTATCTAAAAATTGCCAAATTATAAGAAGAAGAAATGGCAAGCTTTATAATAGAGACCGGCGAAGTGCCTCTATATGCTTATCCTGGATATATAGTTGCTGAGAAAAATGGTGAAGTATTGGGATTAATAATGCTCAGCTGGTTCAAGCAGGAAAAACCAAAGGTTGCAACAAAGATATCAAAGATATTCAGCTATGGCTGGGTTACAGCCATGAAACTGCTCATCATGAGATATTTATTTCCAGAAACACCTAAAGGAATACCTGCCATGTGGCCGGAATAGCCGTAAAAGAAATCATAACTCCACACATGGTCCTTATGCTGGGGCTTGAGCCTGATACATGACCCGTCATTCAGCCATAATCTACCTCTCTTGGGCTGCCTCTTTGAGAATGGAGTTATCAAGACTAAGATCAGCTACCAGCCGCTTTAGGCGGGAGTTTTCTTGCTCCAATTCCCTGAGCCCTTTGACCTGCCCTATTCGCATGCCGCCATACTCTTTGCGCCAGCGGTAGTAGGCACAATCACTTACCCCGATCTTCTTCCAGGCTACAGCTAGTGTATCTCCCTAGCTTAAGTAAACCTCTGCTTCCCTTAGCTTATTAATGATCTGCTCCGGAGTGTAAGTCTTCTTGGTCATTTATCCCCCTTTCTTATTTCTAGTCTAACATAACACTGGACTCGTTTTTTTTTGGGCAGGTCACTATAATTGACCCATTTAAAAAGGCTCAATTAGATAAAGAGAATGTTGCCCAATTAGAGTTATAGCTATGACAATGGGAGATGGAATAATGGCTAAATCAACCAAGTTTAAACTGAACCATAAAGACCGCTCTTTATGGCTTGGACTCGGTCTTCTTGGGTGCGGTTACACTCCTTCGGAAGAGCGGCTTGAGCATCGTGGGTACGATTAATACGGTCATAATGCTTACGGCGACGGCGATACCGAATATCTCCCGGCTTATAGCGCCGGTGATGAGCCCGGCACCGGCAATGATTAAGCCTACCTCGCCCCGGGGCACCATACCTACACCGACTATCATACTGCCGGTGTGCGATAACTTGCCCGCCAGTCTGGCTGGGACATAGCAGCCGGCTATCTTGCTGATAATAGCCAGGGCTATCAACGCCAGTGCCGGTAGTATTACCGCCCATATCAATCTTAAATCAACCTGCATGCCGAGGTAGGCAAAGAAGAAGGGCGCCAGAAATAGCATTACCGGACGGGCACCCTGTAGAATCTCCTTCCTTTCTACTGTGGAGGCAACCATAAGTCCGGCGGCGTAAGCGCCGATAACGGGGTGGAGGCCGACCAGGGTGACGAGAAATGAAATCAAGAGAGCCACGATTAGAGCCATAATGGGCATAATGCCCGATTTCTTAAAGGGACCCAGAATAAATCTGGAGATGAATTTGTGGCCGAAGACGCCGATGGCAAGAAGTGCCAGCCAGACGGCAAAACCGATAAGACCGGTCATGACCGAACCCAGGGCACTGAACTCGCCGGTGTTGGCTATGGAGACAACCACTGAAAGGATTACCAGCCCGATTATGTCATCGATGACGGCGGCAACCAGGATAATCATACCCTCTTTTGAGTTGAACCGTCCCATGTCCATCAATATACGTACGGTAATGCCGATGCTGGTGGCGGTTAGTACGGCACCGATAAAAAGCCAGCCGACCATGCCAATATCGGGAAAGAAGTACATAGCGGCGAAGTAGCCGAAGGTAAAGGGCAGGATAACACCGCCGATGGCTACCAGGGCACCGGTAAAGCCGTGACTCAGGAATGACTTGACATCCGTTTCCAGGCCGGCGATGAAGAGGAGGGCGATAACGGCTATCTGGGAGATAATCTCCATAGGGGCGAACCCGTGCAGGGTGACGCCGCTATCGACAAACTGGCCATTTATGGTGGCGAAGTTGAGGATTATGGGGTCGTTGAGAAGACCACCCAAAGCAAAGGGTGAGATGATGATGCCTGCCAGGAGCTCGCCGACGACAGCCGGCTGTTTCAGATAACGCTCGGCTATCCTGCCGCCGATAGCGGCGGCTAGCAAAACCAAGCCAAAGGTCAGTATGAACTTAAAGTATATCTCGGTTTCCATCGGTTTCGGGGGACGAGTGTAATTATACCAAAACTATTATATAAATAATAAGCTTAGCACTATCATATGGGGGTTTGCAAAGCGTGACGCCAGTCAGAAGCTGTGTTAACTAAACGTCTTGGCGTAGCTGGGTGCAGCGGCTATTAAAGATTGACCGGCTCTGATTCGGCGACCAGAAAAAGGGCATCCCCCTGGTGAATCTGGTATCCGGACTGTGGATTGATAATCATAGCCCTATCTACTTCGGGCAACTTATAGACAATATCGGCGCTTAGTTGCTGCTGCAACTCTTCAGTGTAATCGGTCTCTACCGCCAGGAGTAAAATGTGCCTCTGTGCCAGTTCTTGCACAGCCTGGGTAAACTCCTTTCCCGCCAGCGCCTCAGACAAATGACGATCGTAGCGGTAGAACTCACTGCCCCTATCAAAGGTCAATAGCTCGGCCACTATGCGTGAAACACCGTGGTTTAGGGCTGAGGCAACAAGGAGACTGCCGCCCATCTGGTCAAGGCAGATAATCTCATCGGCGTGAGCGTGTTCCAGATGCACACGGTTAGCCGAGTTCATGAGCTGGACGCAGGTGTGCACTTTACGGTTTAGAGACTCTACTGCCAGAACAACCATAAGGGCTTCGGCATCGGCATCATTAGCCCCCTTGGTACAGTCGGAGAGTACGATAACACTATCAGCCCTTTCTACTCCGGCACGAATCAGGCTCTCATCCTGAGATGGGTCACCTTGAATGAACTCAACCCGCTCATCAGCCACTGGCCTCTTATTGCTATCCGTCAGAATTACGATTCCTCGTTGTTGCTTCACAGTGGCCGCCAGTAGTTCTTTAACAACCCGCTTACCCTGAAAGTTCCAGCCACAGATTATGGTATGACCCGAAAAGTTGACCTTCTTAGCCATGCTTCCCCCTCTCCTTATGAATTCAATAAGCGCACTGGTGATTCTAGCCGTAATGACGGCCATAAAGGTAATACTAACTATTATCCCAACTACTATGCTGATCTGAACGGCTATGATAGGGGTCGTAACCTCTCCCACCTCACCGAAGAAGGCGGGGAATATCTTCAGAGCCGCGCTACCGAATCCAACATCTTCATAAGCCATAACAACAAAGGTGGCGCTCAGGTAGATAAGTATAAGGATGATCAGGATAGATAGCACCGGGCGGTGCACCATCTTCCTCCAGGAAAGCCAGATGAGATATCGGAGCCTGGGTATCATAAGATATTCCACCAAAAGGCTGACTGGCAGCTGTGTTTAATTGCAAATATGCTACTGCACTAGGTGGGGTAAGTCAATAGGGATAAACAGTAGTCAGTAAGGTAACAGTCTTATCTAGCCTATACCGGAAGCGAACAGCATGTAGAAACCGAGGAGATAAAAAATAATCAACAGCGGACTGTACCAGCTAAAGAACCTGCCGGTCTTTTTCTTTTGCCGAAAACGCAGAGCGATAATAACCAGCAGGCCCATCAGGATGCCCGCCGCTGCCGTAATAGTGTGGACATCTGAAGCCGAGGACAGGATTGCCTTTTGGGTGTAGAAGATGTCGGTGAGGAAGATTATAGCCATATTGAACATATTACTGCCCAGTATGTCGGCCACTGCCATATCCAGCGCCCCCAGGCGCAGAGCGGCGAAGGTGACCACTAGCTCCGGAGCTGAGGTGCTTATAGCCAGGAACAGACTGCCGACGAAGCTGGCACCCCAGCCGGTAGCCTGAACAATCTCGTCTCCGATGAAGGATATCCATATGCCGGCACCGATAACAGCCACAGCCGCCAGAGAGAACTTGAACCAGACCATTCTGAGGGATACACCCTGATACTGTTCTGATGTCTCCGATGCAGTGGCTGGCGGGCTATTCTTTTCAAGAAGAAACATCCGTCTTATAAAAAACAGGTAGAGCAGGAGAATAACGATACTGGGAACGCCCAGCCAGCCCAGAGCGATGCCGGAGAGGGCGTCGCCAGCCAGGATACTGACAGCCGCTACCCCGGTAAGCAGCATAGCGCCGGTGGCGAGAAGGATATGCCTGGTGCTGACTATGCTAAGGATGGGAGTAAAGGGATGGCATGTGTCGATAAACGCCAGAATAGCCAGATTGAAAAGGTTACTGCCGAAGAGGGTTCCCAGTGCTAGGTCAGCCGAGCCGACCAGAGCCGCCGAGCTTACACCAGTGGCAATCTCGGGGACGGAGGTGACAGCCGCCAGAAGAACCAGGCCTATCCAGAGACCACTAAGGCCGGTCTTCTGAGCAATAGCATCCCCGTACCGGGCTAGTTTCGTCCCGGCAAAAAGGATGACGATCAGGCAGAACAGGAACTTGAGCCAGACCAAAGATAGCAGCCCCTAAATATAAGGTACCTTAATCTAAAAGGATACAATACGGCGAATAAGCTTGTAAAGTATTAATCTCAGGCAGACCTTTATCGGCAATATCCTGTGAGGGTGCTCTTAACCGGTATTGAACCTATGGATATTCGAAACTGGTGGTCACATCATTGACGTTTACGGTATAGGTCTCGCCTGAGGTAAAATCGCTGCCCAGGGGTACGTTCTTCTCGAAGTAACCGTACACCTGGGCGCAGACTGCATCCTTAGGTCTTTCCGTGGTCACGACAATATCTATGGTGTTGCCACTGCGCTGTGTTTCTATCTCGTGAAAGGTGGTGCAACTGTCTCTAAGCCCGCCTTTAATATAGATAAATATCTGCTCCGGGTAGGACTCGGCGATATTAACCTGGATATCATGGATTGGTGCCAGATTAATCTCTATCTCCTGTTGGTCGGTAGCACACTGGCAGGCAGAAGTGGTGGCAATGGAGACCACAGCCAGGGCTAAAAGAAATACTGGTATTCTCAATCTATCACCCCAATAAGCTGTCTCTATTTTAAATCCAATTAAAGAGAATGTATACTTAATGTCTGGTTACTAGGCAATAGATAAACAGGGTAAAGTATTGATAAAAAGAGCCAATAATTCTAGAATAATGCGGTAGTAATTCAATATGGAGGTCGGCAGAAAAAATGGCAAAGAAGCTGGGTAAGGTAAAAAAACCATCGGCGAAAAAATTCGAGAAGGGGAGAAAGCTGTTCTTCTTACCACTTATATTCACTCCGGAAAAAGCCGAGCCTGACTTTCAGGAATTGTTAAATAAATACTGGCAGCAATCCCAGGAGCAGATAAACAACCTGGAGGGGAAGCTGGCTCAGGTAAAGAAGGTGTATCACGAGTGGATAGCCAATAGTGGTGAGGAGGGGATTAAAGCCGTCAAGGAGATAGCCGCCGGCAGTAAGCAGATTGTTAAGGGTTGCCTTGACCGGGAGGCTGAACTCCAGACGATTGAAGATAGCGGTTTGCTGAACGAGTTTATAGACTGGAGCCGGTGCCTGTCGGTTGGTCTATTGAGCCAGAAGATATTTGCCCAGGTGTACCAGTCCTATACTGATGTTCAGAAAAAGAGGCAGGAACAGATTGCCAAGAGGATAGACGAAACGCTTAAAAGCGATGAAATTGGTCTGCTGGTGATGAGGGAGGGACACCGGGTTCAGTTCCCATCAGATATACAGGTGTTCTATATCGCCCCACCAGCCCTGGATGAAATCAGGCGGTGGCTGAGGGAAAAGGGTTCTCGCTCTAAAGAGTCTCGCTCTAAAGAGTAATCGGAGACGTGTTTCGTTTTATTACCCCATTGGGAAGTTGGGCATTCGCTGGTAGACGCCAAATAGCCTTCCCCGGTCGAGGATGTGCCCTTCCATAGCTTTAAGGAGATGTTCTTTGGAAGCCCTCGCCTTAAGGTCTGGCTTTTCGTCCAGTGCGTAAAGGGCAAAGTAATAGCGGTGTCGATTGCCTGCCGGGGGGTAGGGCCCATAGTAGCCGATACCACCGGTGCTATTCCTCCCCTGAAGGGAGCCGTCGGGGAGCTGGAGCTCACTGGCAACGGCTTCGGGAAGACCGGGGCTATCGGCGGGTATATTAAATATGACCCAGTGGGTGAATGTACCGCCGGGGGCGTCCGGGTCGTCCATAATAAGAGCTAAAGAACTGGTTTTCTCTGGAACGTTGCCCCATTCGAGCCGGGGTGAAATGTTATCGCCATCACCGGTGAATCTGGGCGGTATATTTTCCCCCTTTTTAAACTCCGGGCTGGATATAAATATCGACATTTCTGCCACCTCCGTTATTATTTGTTTATCCGGATTACAACTTCATCGTATTCTATGACAGGTGCTGGGATAGCTGGTGGAGGCTCTGGATCCTCGGCTCTTTAATGATTTTATTGAAATAACCACCACGGTCGAGAAGGATACCGAGCATACCGGCCTGCTTGGCTCCGATAACATCAATCTGGTACTGGTCGCCGACGTAGATTGCTTCTTGGGGCTGGACGCTGGCTTGTCTAACTGCCTCCTTAAATATCTCGGGCTGTGGTTTATTATAGCCCGAATCGAGAGAGGTGACCACCACCTGAAGCATCGGTGTCAGCCTCAGCTTCTGGCAAAGCTGAGTTATATCGTTGTCTACGTTTGATATAAGACCGAGGATTAAACCCTTCTTCTTGAGCTCGGTCAGGGTGGGCAAAACATCGTCAAAGAGAGCCGGTTCGAACTTGATTTGCTGCATTTCGCCCAGTATGTGGCGGATAAGCTCCCCGGTCGGCTCTATGCCCGCTTCCTTGAGAACTATCGCCTGGTACTGTCCCCAGAGGGCTTTTTTCTCCTCGTCGCTACGTTTGCCTATGGATAGACGGGAGTGTTCCTGGTAGATGAACTCGTCGGCGATTATGATGGGGTAGAGCAGTTTATCCGGTGTTGTATTAATACCGAACTCTTTGAGCACCTCGGCCTGGATTTCCTCACGGGGTGGTTTATAGCAGATAAGGGTCTGGTAGAGGTCAAAAAAGACTGCTTTAATCATAACTTACTCCAGATTATCAAAATACAATGGTATTTTAGCTAAAAGTGGTTTCACCTGTAAAGGGAGGTGCCAGCGGAGTGTTATTAAATTGACTTGAGCATTGGGGTATTGCTATCATTGAAGTGATGACATCAAGACTATCACTATTTCCCATAAATGCCGAGGTGAGCCAAAAGGGTCACCTGATAATTGGCGGCTGTGATACAGTGGAGCTGGCTAGCGAGTATGGCACACCGTTGTATATATATGATGAAATCACACTGCGTAGCCGGTGTCGGGAGTTCAGAAACGAGTTCGGCCAGCGCTATGCCGATACCACGGTTCTTTATGCCAGCAAAGCCTTTCTCAACCGGGCCTTGGCGACCATCTTCAAGGAGGAGGGGTTGGGGCTTGACGTGGTGTCGGCCGGAGAGCTTTCCATAGCCGAGTCGGTAGATTTTCCGATGGATATGGTCTATTTACATGGCAATAACAAATCAGCCGAGGAGCTAAAGATAGCTCTCAAGCAACATATCGCCCGCATAATAGTTGATAATTTTGATGAACTCAAGATGCTCGGTGAGCTGGCTGAAAAGGCAGGGCATATACCCGATATTCTGCTACGTATAACCCCGGGCGTTGACCCTCATGCCCACGAACATGTAACTACCGGGGTTATCGGTAGTAAATTCGGCTTTCCCCTGTTCATTGCCGACCAGGCGGTGACCCGGGCGATGTCAATACCCAGTCTGAACCTCATTGGGCTTCACTTTCATATAGGTTCGATGATCTCCGAGGTCCAGCCGTATAAAGAAGCTATCGATACGGTGCTTGATTTTGCCGCTGGAATGAGGAATAAGCATGGTTTTGAGCTTGAGGAGTTGAATATCGGTGGTGGTTTTGCCGTGCAGTACACCATGGGCTCTCCGGTTCCCGCTATCTACGTATACGCCGAGGTTATAGTGTCTCGGATTATCCGGAAGTGCAAGCAACTGGAACTGCCACTGCCGATGCTTACCATTGAACCGGGCAGGGCGATAGCAGCCCAGGCCGGGGTAGTCCTGTACCAGACAGGCGTAATAAAGGAGATACCCGGTTTATGCTGTTATGTCTCCGTGGATGGCGGTATGGCTGATAATATACGCCCGGCTCTATATGGCGCAAAATATGAAGCCCTGGTGGCTAACAAGATGCTGGTGGAAGAAACAAAACAGGTTACCATCGCCGGCAAGTTCTGCGAATCGGGTGATATATTGATAAAAGATATAGAGTTACCGCCGGTGTCGGCGGGGGACATTATCGCCATACCAGAATGCGGCGCGTATTGTCTGCCGTTAGCCAGCAACTATAACGCCTCGCTAAAACCAGCTATTATTATGGTTAGAGAGGGTGAAGCGCGTCCTATTCGTCGTCGTGAAACCTTCCAGGATCTTATCGGTTATGACCTGCTCTAGATAGCAGGATAGAGGGCTGTGATATATGTGGCGGGTAATTGGGCAGGAAAGGGTGCTTTCCCTGCTCCGGCGCAGTCTGGAGAAGGGGGTTGTGGCACATGCCTATCTTTTTACCGGCCCACACCGAGTCGGTAAGATGACCATGGCGCTGGACCTGGCTCGGGCATTGAACTGTGAGGCGGCTGAGTCCCCCTGTGGCGAATGTGCCTCCTGCCGGAAGATAGACCAGGGAAAGCACGCCGATGTTCAGATTATCGGTTTGACCGCTAGTAATGATGCCAGCGGGGATAAGAGCCGGGCTGAGATTGGCATAGAGCAGATTAGACAGCTACAGCATTCGGCTAACCTGCCGCCCTTCGAGGGCAGGTGCAAGATATTCATTATAGACGGGGCCGAGTTCTTGTCTATAGAGGCGGCTAACTGCCTGCTCAAGACCCTGGAGGAGCCCGAGAGCCGGATGGTCTTTATTCTGATGGCTGGTAAGAGCAACTTCATCCCGGAAACAGTTATATCCCGTTGCCAGTGGCTGAAGCTCGCCCCGGTAGCGGCTGGCGAGGTGGAGAAGGTACTGAGCAGTCGCTGGGGCGTCGAGCCGCAGAAAGCCAGGTTACTGGCAAGGTTGTGTAAAGGCTGTATCGGCTGGGCGATATCGGCGGTTGAAAACGAAGACTTCATTGCCCGTCACTATGAAATGAGGAATAAGATACCGGAAATAATGTTTGCCGGGAACGAGGAGCGTTTCGCCTATGCCGCCCAACTGGCGGCTCAGTTCAGCCAGAAGAGGGACGCAGTCCAGGAAGTATTATGCCTGTGGCTTGATTTATGGCGCGATATACTGTTGGTAAAGGCTGGCTTCGGCGAAACCATAACCAATATTGACCTTGAAGACGAGCTGAGGCGGTGGTCTGAGGATTATAGGCTCAGCGAGGTCAGGGTGTTTATAAGAGATATCCAGGCGGCTGGGGAGCAACTGAGACAGAATGCCAGTCCCCGCCTGGTGCTGGAGGTTTTGATGCTAAATATGCCCGGAAGAAAGCGGGAAAGGATTGCTAGATAGTACGAAAGGCAGGAAAGGAAGAACTGATGGCTGATGTTGTCGGTGTGCGTTTCAAGAGGGCGGGCAAGGTGTACCACTTTGACCCGGTAGGCATTGAACTCAATACGGGTGACTTAGTAGTCGTGGATACGGCTCGCGGGCTGGAGATGGGGCAGGTGGTTACAAAGCCAGCTCAGGTATCTGATAACGATACGAATAAGAATATAAAGGCGGTGGTGCGTAAAGCAACGGATGAGGATATAGAGAATGCTGATAGGCTCAGGTTGAAGGAGAAGGAAGCCCTGGATGATTGTGACCAGCTGGTGAATAAGATGGAATTGCCTATGAAACTTATCTCAACCGAGTATGGCTTTGATGGTAATCGATTGACAGTATATTTTGGAGCCGAGGGCAGGGTTGACTTCCGAGAGCTGGTTCGAGAACTGAGCCGCAAGCTAAAGGTTCGTGTGGAGATGAGGCAGGTGGGACCCAGGGACGAAGCCAAGATGATAGGAGGTTTCGGCAGGTGCGGTCGTCCACTATGCTGTACCGGTTTCTTGAGCGAGTTCAGCCCGGTTTCAATCAAGATGGCTAAGGAGCAGGACCTGCCCCTTAACCCGATGAAGATTTCCGGTGTCTGCGGTCGATTGCTATGCTGTCTGGGCTTCGAGTGTGAGCAATACCGTGCTATGAAGGAGAAGATGCCCCGGAAGGGAGAGCGTATCTTTACAGATATGGGTGTGGTCAGTGTTGTTGGGGGGAATCCTCTCAAAGGGGTGGTGCTGGTTGAGCTTGAGAGTGGCGCTAGGGTGGAAATGCCCGTTCGTGATATTTCTACTGGCAAAAAGGAGGATAGGGGGAAGGAGCGGAGGGGCAAAAATAACCAGGGTTAAAAGAGAAGGCTTGTTGTTAGGCTAGATGGTTGATCGGCGATGGTGGGCAAGGTATTTTTGCCAGTCGCTAGAGCTCTGTCGATAGTGGCAGGGGATGTAGAAGGTGTGATTGTCTTCCGGTCGGGATGGCTGGCGGATTAGCTTCATACCAGCCTGCTTTGGGGTTCTGCCTGCTTTACGGTGGTTGCAGGGGATGCAGGCGCTGACTACATTTTCCCAGGTGTGCTGGCCGTTCAGGTAGCGCGGAATGACGTGGTCTATGGTCAGTTGCTGGCTTTGCTTGCCGCAATATTGGCAGGTGTAGTTGTCACGGTGGAAGACTCCGAGACGGGTGAACTTTCTTTCGCGGTAGGTACGGCTGACATAGTAGCCCAGCTTAATTACCGAAGGAATCGGGATGGCGTCGTTGACTGAGCGTATAAAACCCATGCCATCCTCCAGCATATCAGCCTTGCCCTTCAGAATAAGAACTATTGCCCGCCGTGCTCGGCAAACATTGAGAGGCTCGTAGCTCTGGTTTAGTACCAGTACCGGACTGTTAATCATAGCTTTGCCACGTTATTGCTGGTGAAGCCTACCTATTTTAACCAAAAGGCTATCGTTATACAAGCTGGCGCTCTAAATCTATCAGCCCCTTCTACCGCGCCGGTAGCTCTTGGCGCTCTGCCGGGGTTCTCTATCGCCGCGGTAGTCGGGAACATTGATGTTGAATACACTGCTGACCTTGGGGTCGATAAAGCGGGAGCTGAAACGCCTGTCAATCTCCGTCAGGGAAAGGCGGGTGGTAATTAGCGTGGGTAGTTTGGCATTGTAGCGGTAGTTAATGACCTGATACAGCTTCTCCTGCGCCCAGGGCGTGGTCGCCTGCTCGCCGAAGTCGTCCAGAACCAGCAGTGGTGTAGTCTTTACCTTTTCGAATAGCTGGTCGTAGGACACCTTGCTCTCCGGGCTGAAGGTGGAGCGCAGGTGGTCGAGGAACTCGGGCACCACGATAAAAAGGGCCGGCTTTTTAGCCTGGTAGCGGTAGTTGACGATGGCGGCGGCTAGATGGGTCTTACCACAGCCGGTGTCGCCCAGGAACACCAGCCAGCCTTCAGGCGATTTAGCGAAGTTGAGAGCAGCTTTGTAGATATGCTCCAGGCTTTCCTGTTGTTCCGGTGGCAGATTAACCCGCTTGGTAAACTTGGTGAATGTCATCTCCTTCTGCAGTTCCATCCAGGGACCCCAGTTATAGTCCATGGTATCGGCCTGGTCTTCCTCTATCGTATAGGCCCGGCATAGCTTGGTGTTGGTCAGTCGGGTGCGGAGCCTATCCTCAAGCTGTTCAATCGCGGTGCTGGTGGTGATGACGGTTGGTAGCTCGTGATTGAAGCGGTGGTTCAGTAACTGCTCCATCTTCTCCTTAGCCCAGTGTGTGCTCGTTTGTATACCTAAGTCATCCAGAACAAGTAGCGGGGTGTTTCTTATCTGGTCAAAGAGCCGGTCATAGGTTATCTCACTGCTAGGGCTGAAGGCAGAACGCAGGTGGTCTAGGAGGTCGGCGGCGGTGATGAAGAAGGCGGGGTTACCGTGACCGATATACTCGTTGGCGATGGCGGAGGCCAGGTGGGTTTTGCCACAACCGCTGGGGCCGATAAGAACCAGCCAGCCCTTCGGCTCGCCGGCGAACTCTTTAGCTGCACGGTAAGCCGCCTCGAATTTATCCTGGCTTGCGGCGTAGCCGCTTCTGCCTCTGGGCAGAAGGTTATCGAAGGTGAGGCGGTTGAGTGAGCCCAGGTTGCTGTATCTCTCCAATAGGGCGCGGCGCTCTTTACTGGCGGCGTTGCGCAGGCAACGGCAGGCAATCACCCGGCTGAAGTCAGTTTTGCCCGAGTCCAGCACGGGGTGGACAAAGCCGGCACCCTGGCAAACAGGGCAATTGGCGCCGGGCGAGTCCTCTTCCTCAGCGCTGGACCATGTGTCCATATCTGCCCTTGATGTATTTGTCCGGGTCGTCCTTTTTAGAATCTCGCTTATATGCTCCATCGCTCCTGCCTTCTGTAGACCAGCTTTCCAGAATGGCGGCAATATAGCTCCATTTGCGTTTCCCCTGGTTGACCGCTTCTTTGATGGCGTCCTGAATCCAGGTTATCGGGTATAGCTTCTCTGCCTCCTTCAGTTCTTCCGAAATCATCGGCGTCAGCATGCCGATGTTGTCCTCGTAAAGGGTGAAAATATTGGGTAGTTCATCGGTGCTGGCTGGCGTTTTAATACCAACTTTAAGTCCGGGCAGCTTTAGCTCGCCGTTTTGAATCTTAGCCACTGCCTGCCTGTCGGGCTGGGTGTTAAGAAAATAAATGTCCTCGGATTTACCATCCTGCTCTATTACCAGATTGAGCAGGGTCTCCCGTTTGCTGGCTTTTTCCAGGGCTTTATGCAGGGCTTCTTCCGCTGGCTCAGCCGCTTCTTTCAGACTACTTATCACATCGGTATTGCCCAGAAGCTCGCTGAAGGTTACGAAACGTGGGTAGCCCTTTCTACGATAGAGTATCTCCATAATATGGAGGGTGGTTTTCAGCTCGGTAATATCGCTGATGTCGGGCATCAGCCGGTTTAAGAACAGGTTGGGTATCGGGGTGAATGTCATCCGGGCCGGGAAACCATGAAAGGGCTTCATAGCAGGTTTGGCTCCGCTTTAACCAGGTTCTCAAATCGGGTCAGATTGTGACGGAAACGCACCTTCACCTGGCCGGTAGGGCCGTTGCGGTGCTTGGCGATGATGATATCGGCCATCTCTCTGGGGTACTCTTCTTCCGGGTGCTGGATGCGCCACTCGTCTTCGGTATAGTAGGCTTCTTCTCGGTAGATGAATGTAACCAGGTCGGCGTCCTGCTCGATACTGCCGCTGTCGCGCAGGTCGGAGAGCTGTGGTATATGCGATGCCCGCCATTCTACGGCACGGCTGAGCTGTGATACTGCAATCACCGGTACATTAAGCTCGCGAGCCAGTGCCTTGAGAGAGCGGGAGATGTAGCTGATTTCCTGTACCCTGTTTTCATTCCTGCCTTCTCCCTGCAGTAGTTGCAGATAATCGACGATGATGAGGTCGATACCGTGCTCATAATGGAGACGGCGAGCCTTGCTTCTCATCTCCATGACCCTTAGCTGGGGGGAATCGTCAATATATATCGGCGCTTCCGAGAGCTTACCGATAGCATCCATAATCTTCCTTTCTTCGTCCTCCGTGCTGAGCCCGAGGCGAATCCGCCTTGAGTTTATGCCGGTCTCGCTGGACAGTAGGCGTTGCACCAGCGTCTCGCGGAACATCTCCAGGCTGAACAGGGCGATAATGGCACCCTGTTCCACGCCGGCGTTGCGGGCGATGTTGAGCACCAGGCTGGTCTTGCCCATGCTCGGTCTGCCGGCAATAATAATCAGGTCGGAGCGCTGGAAGCCGCCTAAGAAATCGTCCAGCCCGGTGAGACCGGAAAAGACATGTGGGATTGGCTGGTAGCCTGCCGTTTCCGGAGACGGCGGGGCTTCGAAGTACCTGTCCAGCACCTGTTTGATGTGGACGAAGTCCAGTGAGCCCTGGCGGCGCAATCGGAACAAGACATCCTCAGCCTTGTTCAGGGCGGAGCTGACATCGGGGTCGGCTTCGTAGCCGATGTCGGAGATCTTATCGGAGGCGGCGATAAGCTGACGCATTACCGATAGACGGTAAACGATTCGGGCGTAGTGCTCAATATCGAGGGAGGTCGGGACAACCGATATCAGGTGGCTCAAATAAGCGGCGCCGCCGCACTTTTCCAGTTTCCCTTCCCGGTCTAGCTCTTGGGCTACCGTTATCTGGTTTATCGCCTCGTCGCGCTGGTAAAGGGAAAGGCAGGACTGGTATATCCAGCGGTTCTGCTCGCTGTAGAAGTCGCCAGGCTGTAAGAAAACGGCTACCTCGTAAACAGCCTTGCCATCTATCAGCAATGAACCGTTTACCGCTTCATCGGCATCGATATCGTGTGGCGGCAGTCTTTCGCTTTGCACCTCAGCCGGGCTCCTGTTCTGTTACGGTAACCCTTATCTTAGGCAGAATATCCTTAGACAGTCTAATGGTAACTTCTAAACTGCCCAGCTTGCGGATAGGCTCGGGCAGTTCTATCTTTCTTTTATCAATGACTACTCCGCTCGTTTTCGACAGCTCGTCGGCGATATCGGCGCTGGTAATAGAGCCGTAGAGACGGTCTTTGGCACCGACCTTTGCTCTAAGGGTGATTTCCCTGCCGTCCAGCTGGCTAGCCATCTTGATTAGCTCCTCGGCTATTTGGGATTGTTTCTTAGCCCGGGAACTGAGCTTTACTTCAAGCTGGCTGGTTACCTGAGAGGTAACCAGAGCGGCCAGCCTTCTGGGTATCAGGAAGTTTCGGGCATAACCATCGGCAACCTCTTTAACATCGCCGGAATTAGCTATATCAGGTACATCTTCTAAAAATACGACTCTCATAATTCTCTGCCTTTCTAATAATTATACTGCAACCGGAATTGAAGTGGAAGACTATCACTATCCGAAAGCCAAATCCAGGCTGTCGCCAGCAGTCTCAGGTCTCAGCTTGCGGACAGTTTGCCAGCTGGCACGTATTATCCTTTAAATATGGCAATACTTCTTGAAGATTATTTCGCTAAGCTAAGACAGAACGACCTCCATCCTAGCACAATGGTGAAGTATCAGCAAATATTAAGATACTATAGCAAATGGCTTTGCGATAACGAGCCAAGTGTTACCAATGCCAAGAAATACTTAGCCTATCTGAGGAGCCGTGGCTATAAGGACAAGACGATTGACGCTATCAGCACCGAGGAGGATGTCAGCCTGGGGAACATAGCGCTATCTTAATAATATAATGTATAATGTAACAAGATAGTGACCGAATTAAGGGGGATGAGGGTTTGATTCTTATAAACCCTCATCCCCCTATATAAACTAGGAAAATAGAGAAAGGGGATAAATAAAATATGAGTAATGCTAGGGTTTGGCTATTCCGTATTTTAGTTTTGGCCTCTGGCGGTTTGATGTTGGTATCGTGGTTTATGCCCTGGTGGTCTATTGAGATTTATGAGCTATACAAAGACGTGGTAGTTATCCGTCCTTGGGGTCTTGAAAACTTCATACCACAGGCTTATATGCACATGATAGAAGGTTCCGAAATGCCGGGATGGTTTGCCCCGGCTATGTGGATTTACCTGGGTTTATGCATTACTGCCCTGTTGTTCGCAGCCTTTGTTAAGGACAGAAATATGAGGTTAATCGGTAGAGAATTTAATCTACCCAAGTTTATAATTGGATTCGTTGGTTTTTCATTTATCGTCGTCGTTGTGCTAGCTGTCATCATTGCTGCAATCAGAACCGGAGACTTTTTTGATATTAGGCTGATAGGGGATAATTATATCGAACTGTCAGAGGCAGAGTACAGCGGTGCATGGGCAGGTCTCCTACTTGGTTACTGGTTGGCTTGTGCGGTCGGTCCGTTGTTAATTATTCTTGCTATACTTCGTAATAAGATCAGAGGTAAAACCAAACTCATTACATAAAACTACAAATTATAACAACCTGAATCGGGGCTAATGTTGTCAGCATTGCGGAGAATATTAGCCCCGGATTGTATCAAAAATATTTTTGGAAGAGGTAATATATTTGCCAGACCAAGAAACACAAACCAGGAAGCCGCAGAAGAAAGCGAAATTAGAAAAACCATCAACGATATTATCGGCAAAAATAAACTCGAGATCATTATAACCCGCGATATCTTGCAGGACTGCATTGATAAGCAATATGACTGATACTGTAAAATCCTAGCAGAGGAGAGGGCTAATGTGGACCGGTTCTTTGCTCAGCTCTTGGGCAGCGCATAGCAGTCATCCTGTTAAACAATAGGGCGTTATGTTCAATGTTATAAGGTAATATTCTAGCCGCATGTCTGGCACCGGCGAAAGCTAAAGGGCTGGATATTGCTAGATAGCAGGGTGGGGAAAATGATAAAGGGTAAGATTTGCCCCGAGTGTCTAAGAGACCTGGACCAGGAATACATTGAAGAAGGAGACGGCAGGTTCTGTATTGAGCCCATAAAGTGTCCCTACTGTGGCTGGGAGCTTAGGAATGGATGGGTAGGGGAAGCGCTCGAGTATCCTCCTTCGGTTGTAAAGAATAGTGCTAAGCCAGGTAAGCAGTGCACATGAGTTCTTGCTCAGTCACACCAGAAAAGAAGTGATAGAGAAAGGGCATCGAGGTTAACCAGCTCCTGAAGCTATAATACCGGTAACTCTAACTTAACAAGTGGTACACCTTATGGGGGCAGGTCAGGAGCAGGGAGCTTATTTCCACAGCTTTTATATTAACCGTAGCCCTGATAATCTTCCGGTAGCGAGATTTGAGCATATAACCGCTACTCATCCTTCCACCTGTACAGCTTCTTCTTGCTCTTTAGCTTTTCAGCGCCGCAGTTAAAACAGATTCCATTGTGGCAGCAGATGGCTTCTCCGCATTCCGGACACCGCCACTTCTCCTCTTCTCTTGCCAGAAGCCTTTCAATACCGTTTTGCCTGATGCATTCCAGGTTGTCTATCAAGCTCATCCTGTACAACGATTGGTAGCGTTTATCTATGTGTTTCAGGTTATCGCACGGATAATCCGGGCACTGGTAGCAATATTCCAGCTTTCCGTTCAAAAGCAGGCTGCACCTTTTCTTAAGAAAGGCGCACTGTTTATCCCTAGGGCGGCAACCGGCACAGTACGGCATACGGATTTCTCTGTTTTTTACATCGTTCAGATAGGCAAGGTAGCCACTGCAAACGTTGCAGTTCATACCGCAGGGAGCAATCAATTCTTCTTTCATATTATTCATCAGATACTACCCACAACTATAGCCGGGCAGATGACTGAGCCTATACCCATCATATAAATGATACACAAATGATAGCCGTAAATCCAACCCGTTATATTTAAACAGGCTAACCTTTTGCCCATGGTTTCGTTATATCTGGTGTAGAGCTAAGTCGAGTAGTTGTAATAAGAGGTGGGTCATTGATTCCAAAAAAGTTCACAGTTTTAGCCATTTTTCTCATCGTAGCACTACTGGTTACGATGATACCCAGTTGCCGTCCTGTTTTTGCCGCTGAAAGCTATATGGCGGTGATGCCCAAGGTGTTGCACAGCGGACAGACCGAGGAGATATCGCTGGCTCTGTTCGAAGGCGATAGGCTGGTTTCGGGCGATGTCGAGGTTACCCTGTTGTCAGATGGGGAAGAAATACTGAGCGTGGAAAAGAGCATTGACGGCAAGGGAACGATAAGTCTGGATATACCCGATATTGAGGATGGCGAGTACGAGATTGTGGTCAGGGGTACCGGTTTTGAAGGCAGGGCTACGGTCAGGGTGGAAAAGAGCTTCCTTACCTTCCTGGAGACGGAGTACCCGATGGAATACAGCCAGAGCGCCGATATTGAAGCTACTGCCTATGCCACGCTGGCGTTGATAAAACACGGCGATGCCTTCAACGCTTCCCGGGCGGCAAAGTGGCTGGTATCGCAGAGAAACGCCTACGGCGGCTTCGGCTCGACCCAGGATACGGTTATGGCTCTGCAGGCGCTTATCGAGTATTCCACCGGCACCCGGGCTGATGTCGACCTGACGGTAACTATAGAGACATCGGAGTCCAGCATAGAAAAAAGAATTACCACCGAGAACTTCGATGTCCTCCAGATAGTTGAGGTGCCGATAAATGACAGGGTGGAAATAACCACTCGGGGTGAAGGTGAAGCCATCGCCCAGGTAGTCAGGCGTTTCAATCTGCCCCAGGCTGAAGCTGGCGAGGATATCATCAGGATAGATGTTGACTACGATACCACCGAGGTCGAGGTCAACGACCTGGTTACCGTTTCCGTAGAGCTTGAGTTCAACCCGCCCCAACCGATGGAAGCCGGCATGATAGTGCTGGATATCTCGGTGCCGACCGGTTTTACGCCGATTATGGATTCTATTGCCGCTGTGGTTGATGGGGAAGATAAGATAAAGCGCTACGAGGTCGCCGGCAGGAAGGTCATCTTCTACATAGAGAATATGCTGGCTGGTGATAGCCTGGCTTTCAGCTTTGAGGTGCAGGCTATGTTCCCGGTCAAAGCCAAGGGTGTTACCTCCCAGGCATACTCCTACTACCAGCCGGAGATAAGGGGCGAGACGCTGGGTGAAGAGGTTACTGTAAGCTAGAGTTAGTGCCTGTCTTAACTTTTAACGACGCCTTGCTCCACCCTGGCCAGGAAAGAGGCGACCCGGTCTATGTAGCCGGCAGGGTCGATGACATAGTTTAGCGTGTGACCGGTACCGGGCACCAGCCAGATTTCATCCGCCGGGTTGCCCGATGCCTCTAGCAATCTGTGGGTGTCACTTACAGGCACCAGGTCGTCATTGTTTCCTTGAATGAATAGAATGGGGCAGGTTACGGCTGATACCCGGTCGATGGGGTCCACCTTGCGATAACCGTATATGGCCTTTGATATAAGTAACGTTCCCAAGCCGAAGAGCCTGATGGGCCACCGGGGCATGCCTGACGTTGATGCTCCCTTGCCGATAAAGACATCAGCGATATCGGCAAAACAGCTATCGGACACCACGGCGGCGACGTTCTCAACGCTGGTAAAGATAATAGAAGAAGCGGCACCGGCGGAGAAGCCGATTAAGCCTATCCCCTCCGCCGGGCATCCCTTCCGCCTTATATAGTCAACGGCGCCGCCGATATCACGCTCAAACTTGGTCAGCAGCACACCACTGCCCTCCGATTCACCTCTGCCTCTCAGGTCGAACAGGAGCACATTGTAACCCCTTGCTACCAGGTCTCTGGTCACACCCAAAACGCCGATTCTGTAATCGACGCGGTTCTGGCGCATCCCGGTTACTATGATAACGGTAAACGCCTTTTTCCCGGCTATATACCACCCCTTCAGGGTCAGTTTATCGATGCGGCTGGGAAAGGAGACATCCTCGTAAGTCAGTCCCACCGAAGCCGGGGTATCGCCCAGGGGGAGTCGGGGTACCTTTATTATAGAGCGGGCTATGTATGCTGATATAGCCAGGTAGACAATCAGTAAGGATAATATAACTATAGCGATAACCATTACAGGTCCCTTAATAATAACAGCGGTCTTGTATCTAACAAGACCATTATAGTTTCTCAATGCTACCATTTACACGGTTTTTGTGTCCAGCCGGTGGCGTCGCCGATGAGCTATCCTAAATAGATTGATGATGTATGTTATCGTAGTTTTATCCTTAAATGAGTTAATCCTATCCCCTTTATCCCCTTCCCTTTGTTAAAGGGAAGGGGAAGGTTTTATTTGAGGGGCTGACGCCCCTCATTCTCCCCTATTTCTCGTTATACGCCTCCCCCTCTCTTTGATAAAGAGAGGGGGATTAAGGGGGTGAGATTTTTTCCAGTGCAGCCCTGTGGACAAGCTCAGGGGTAAGGGCTATAATCGCAGATAGCTATGGCTGATAAAGATGCATCCTGTACCGTTCTTATTAGTCGTGAGCAGATAGCGGCTACAGTCAGCCGGTTGGCGGCTGAGATAAGCCTGGACTACCGTGGCAAGCGTCCGGTTTTGGTTGCCGTCCTCAAGGGTGCTTTTATCTTTCTGGCTGACCTGGTGAGGTTGCTTGATTTCCCGCTGGAGGTGGAGTTTATAAGGCTGTCCAGCTATGGTCGGGGCAAGAAAAGCTCTGGCAAGGTAAAGGTGGTTCACGACCTCATCACCGAGGTTGAGGGCAGGCATGTGCTGGTTGTCGAGGATATCGTGGATACCGGGCTGACCACCAGCTTCCTGCTGGGCTATCTGAAAAAGAAGAAGGCGGCTTCGGTAAGGCTGTGCTCGCTGACCGACAAGCCCTCCCGGCGGGAGGTCCCGGTTGATATAGATTACCTGGGCTTTACCGTGCCCGATAGGTTTCTGGTGGGATATGGTTTAGACTGGGACGAGAAGTTCCGCTATCTGCCCGATATATGCTTTGTCGGAGAGGGGTAGCCATGGCATTCAAGCTGGCTGAATTAATCTCAGTAGCCAGGGGTGACAGCCCGGCCGACCTGGTCTTAGCCAATGCCAGGGTGGTTAACGTCTTCACCGGCGAGGTGGAGATGGGCAATGTCGCTGTCTATGGCGGCAGGATTGCCGGCGTTGGTGACTACCATCAGGCGAAACAGGTAATAGACTTAAAGGGGAAATATCTAGCCCCGGGTCTTATCAACGGGCACACTCATATAGAAAGCTCTATGCTTGATATTGGCCAGTATGCCCGGGCGGTGGTGCCGCGGGGTACGCTGGCGATTGTTACCGACCTGCACGAGATAGCCAATGTCTGCGGCCTCGATGGCATCAGGTATATTCTAGGCTCCGCCCGCCGTTTGCCTCTGGAGTTCTTCCTGATGGCTCCGTCCTGTGTGCCGGCGACCCACCTGGAGACCTCAGGTGTCTGCCTTGGGGCTGGCGAACTGCGCCGCGTCCTCGGCTGGCGGGGCGTTATCGGGCTGGGGGAGATGATGAACTTTCCCGGGGTGATTTTCGGTGATAGCGGTGTGCTGGATAAGATTAATCTGGCTCGGGGCAGGGTTATTGATGGCCACGCCCCCGGGGTTAGCGGTAAAGAGCTTACTGCCTATATCGCCGCCGGCGTCTACTCCGACCATGAATCGGTCTCTCTTGAGGAAGCAAAGGAGAAGATGAGGCAGGGGATGTATGTCCTGATAAGGGAGGGCTCATCGGAGAAAAACCTGGAAGCCTTGCTGCCTCTGGTTACCGACAAGACCTATAAGCGGTGTCTATTTGTCGTCGACGACCGTAGTTGCGCCGACCTGCTCCGCGATGGCGATATCGACGCTGTGGTGCGCAAGGCGATAGCTCTGGGGCTGGAGCCGGTGCGGGCGGTTCAGCTGGCGACCATCAACGCCGCCGAGTATTTCGGGCTCAAGCGGCTGGGCGCTATAGCCCCCGGTTATGTCGCCAATATGATTGTAGTCGGCGATTTGCCCCGGTTTGAGGTGGATATGGCCTTTCATCGCGGTCGCCTGGTGGCAAGGCAGGGCGAACCGTTATTCCAGCTCCCTGAGTCAAAGGTTAAACGGCCGACGGGCACGGTTAATTTCAAACCGTTTGGCATCGATGAGCTGAAGCTGATGGCTAAAGGAGAGACGATGCCGGTTATTGAGGTTGTCCCGGGGCAGATAATCACCCGCAAGCGAGCGGAGAGGGTAAAGGTTGTTGATGGCGACGTTGTGCCTGATATTGAAAGGGATATTTTAAAACTGGTAGTCGTGGAGAGGCACCGGGCGAGTGGCAACATCGGGCGGGGGCTGGTTAAAGGATTCGGCTTGAAAAAGGGCGCTATGGTCTCCTCTATCGCCCATGATTCCCATAATATTATCGCCGTCGGCGCTGATGACGGGGATATATTCAGCGGTATCAAGGAGATTGAACGGCTGGGCGGTGGCCTGGCGGTGGTCGCCGGCGGCAAAGTGCTGGGTAGTATGGCGTTGCCTATCGCCGGATTGCTGTCCTGTGAACCGCTGGCAGTGGTGGTCGGTAAGCTGGAACGCTTGAAAGCCTTGGCGGTGGAGCTGGGAACGAAACTGCCGTCACCCTTTGCCACCCTCTCCTTTATGGCTTTGCCGGTAATCCCTGAGCTCAGGTTGACCGACCTGGGCTTGGTGGACGTCAATGCTTTCAAGCTGGTTGAGTAGACGAGGATAAAATAAATCAGGAGGTGGAGATATGTCTCCGCGAAAATCAACCAAACTGGAGCCCAAGATACTGGAGATGCCGCCGCAAAGAATGGCGGTGGTAACCGGCAAGGGGACGCCAGACGAGGTTTTCAGCCGATTGATGCCCGCACTCTATGGCTCGGTCTATACCCTCAAGTTTGACCTCAAGAAAAAGGGGCTACCCACCTTCAAGGTCTGCGGGCTTCGCGCCCGCTACCCCGATGCCCACCTGGTGCCGATGGCGGAGTGGACTAATATTATAGGTCTGCCCGTCCCCGAAGATACCTCTTCACTGCCTCAGAAGGTAGCCGGAGTCGAGGTGAAAATAGAGACCTGGCCCTATGGCACCGTAGCCCAGATTCTTCACCTGGGAGCGTATGACCAGGAAGGACCTACCATTGAGCGTCTGCAAAAGTTCATTGAGGAAAGCGGCTACCAGATAGCCGGTGACCACGAAGAGGAGTATCTGACCTCGCCGGACGCCAAGGTGCCCAAGACGATTATCCGTTACGCGGTGAAGAAGAAGGCGTAATATAATGGCTGATTATTACTTTGATATTGAAACAAATCCTACAAAAGAAAAGCCAGATTTTAGAAGAGATGAAGTTCTTACGATACAATATCAACAAATAGATTGTAGAACTGGTGAGGAAAAAGGTGATTTGGTCATACTAAAATCGTGGGAATCATCAGAAAAAGATATTCTGGAGAGATTCTATCATATATTTAATCCAGAAAAACCATGGGATTTTATTCCCATTGGGTTTAATTTGAGCTTTGATTATTTCAGTTTACTTTATCGTTGGAGAGCAGTAGGTATTGATGTAAAGGCGGAGTCAATATTCAGTGATCGTCCTAATATAGATTTAAAGCCTATTATAGTAATGTGTAATTGCGGTATGTTCAAAGGTGCAAGTCTTGGGAGGTTTATTGGTAAAAAGGAATCCGGATTGAAAATTTCGGAATGGTGTAAAGCTGGGGATTATGATTCTACTGAAGAATATATTAAGGATGAAGCAGAAAGGTTTCTAAATTTCTATAGGCACTTAATAGCAAAAATGCCAGAAGTCTGGCTAGAATTTGCTAAAGCTAATGGGATCGTAATTTAACTAGTATTACATATTCTGTTTTAAAGTTGATCACTTCTTTTCCGGTGGCTTGATGCTCGCCTGGTAGCGGCGCCTTTGCCACTCCTGGAAGCACTCAAGCCCTTCTTTGTCGCTAAGGACATTCCAGTAGCGGTAGAAGTCGGAGACGTAGAACTTGGGGACGAAGGCGGTTACCACGGTGACCACACGGTCGGCAATCTTCTCCACCTGCCTGACGGCGGTTGCCGAGGCGGCTGGTACGGCGGCGATAACCTGCTTCGGCTGGCGGCGGCGGACGGACTCTATTGCCGCCATCATAGTATAGCCCGATGCCAACCCGTCATCAATAACTATCACCGTTTTGCCGCTCACTACGGAGATTGGTCTGCTGCCGCGGTATAGCAGGCTTCTCTGCTGGATATCGTTCCTTACCTTGCTCACCTGATAGTTTATCTGCTGCTCATTTAAGTCAATCTTCTTTAAAACTTCTTGGTTAAGGATTATAGTGCCGTTATCGGCAACAGCGCCGAAGCCGCCTTCGGGGCTGAGGGGGATGGGGATTTTACGGGAGATTATCAGGTCGAGGTCAGCGTTGAGGGCCAGGGCTACCTGGAGTGCCACTGGTATGCCGCCGTTGGGGATGGCAAGGACGATAACCGGCTGGTTCTTATATTCACCGAGCTTGGTGGCTAACTGCCTCCCGGCATCATATCGGCTCTCAAAGACAGGTTGTTGTCTAGGGAAGTGCATCCTTGCCTCCTTCCTGGTTTTCCATAATGAGTCTTTCACCGTAATCCAGCAGTGTCTTAGCCCGTTCTGGAGATACCTTGATTGACTGGAGATAGGCTTTCAGCGCCTGAACAGGGGTTATCTCTTCGGCGGCTCGGTCGCCCAACCTAAGGCGATTTTCCCTCTTGATGTCCTTGGCGATGGTATAATGATGGGCGGCTTTAAGCACCCCCCTGATGTCGCTGTCCCTGATTTGACCTTCGAGCTCCTGGGGCAGGCTGACCTGCAGGCGGACAATAGCCTCGTCGACCTTATGTTGAACGATAGCCTTGAGTATAGTTGATGTCGGTTCCGTGTCCTGTGGCTCGATATCGACCTTAAGGGTTATAAAGCGGCGTCCGTTTATGGGCTGGAACTGGTATGAGACCTGTCTTCTGCCTGATTCCGTATCAATTTCTACCAGATAAAACCCCTTTTCGTCCCCTTCATCGCCGAAATCGAGCCTGTCCAGGCTGCCGGCGTACACCAGCGGCGGCTCTTCGGATAGAACCTGGTGCCGGTGGATATGTCCCAGGGCGATATAGTCAAAAGCCGGGTTAGCCACGTTGCTCGGTAATAACACCTGCTCCTGCCCTATGGTCATATAGTCCTCCGAGCCTATCCGGGCGCCGGTTACCCAGACATGGGCGGCAAGTATCGACGGCAGTTCGGAGTCAAGCTTTTCGGCCTCGGTGTTGATGATATTGGTCAGCTTGTGCTGCATCTCCTGGTTGAGTTCATCGAAGTTGAGGTTCTTGGAGTCTTCCTTGGTCAGGAGGTAGCTTCTCCTCAGCCAGGGTAGGGCTACGATTTGAACTATACCGCTCGGCGTCTGGACTTTATGTGTACCGGGCTGGTTGGCGACGTGGACATACTCCACCGCCAGCGTATTGAAGATTTCGGTGGTGGTGGCTCGCCCGATGGCGTTGGGCAGGTCGTGGTTGCCGATAAGGAGAAAGACCGGGATGCCGTTTTCCGACAAGCGTTTGATGCGTCTGGCGAACTCCCGCTGCTGGGTCTGGCTGGGGTCGCGGCTTTTGTAGGCATCGCCGCAGAAGAGGACGAGGTCAACCTTGTTTTCCAGGGCGTAGTTTACCAGCTGGTCAAGGGATGAAAGGAAGTCCAGAAGGCGGGATGAAAGCCCGCTAACCGGGTCAATCCGCCCGTAGCTTTCCACCCCGAGGTGAAGGTCAGCAAAGTGGATGATTTTCATATTTTAACCCCATCTCTCTGTGTTCCCCTTACCGAGGGTGGGCAGGGTGGGATGTTAAGAGTCAGATAGCAAAAGGGGAGGTAGGGTGAGAACAGATAGAAGTATTTTTTATATTGTATCAACCCCATCCCCCTTTATCCCCTTGCAATATTATTCAACAGGCGACAACTAAAATGAACCTTACCCTTGATGTGGGTTTAGTCAGTCAGCCTGGTAAAGTCAGCGATA
>SDBU01000475.1_pt1 | contig 55941 bp, 52 predicted proteins | sample 2277071 | NCBI WGS metagenome assembly SDBU01 (sample SAMN10397929, study PRJNA504765) | marine sediment metagenome | isolation source: marine sediment core GS08_GC12, 126 cmbsf | place: Arctic Ocean: Gakkel Ridge, Loki's castle | collected 2008 | reverse complement strand
AACAAAACCTGACTTCAAAATGAGGAACCGCTTCGCGGGATTATTTGAATAGATTCCTCGGCTGCGCTCGGAATGACAAATTTGGTTTTGTTAGAGTGCTTTAAGCTGTTGTTAAGCAATTATCCTGTCAATTGTTTTTATGGGGATATGAGTATTTAAACGTATAGAAAAGCCTGCTTGATTGCCGATTTTCTGTCTCTGTAAAGATATCGGGTGTCGAGCTTGTTATTTGGAGGATGTAGTAATTATGTCAGAAGATTATAACTGCCTTTGCGATGAGTTTTATCTCGATATGCATATCAATACCGAGCTTGACCTGCCGACCGAGCGGGACACCATTCTGTCCTTTTTCGAGCGGATACAAAAACAATTCCCTTCGATGTGCAGTTTCTACCGGCGGGACAATAACGAGTACTGCCTGGAAGAGGACCGCGATGCCGGCAGTTACCGCTGGATTACTCTCGAAACAGACCGTATCGGCTCCGGCGTTGTCAATCCGGCCAACTTCGAAGCGGCTTACAGCCAGGACAGACTGGTGCTCGAACTTGCCCCCTACATGCTGGGTGTAAACCACCTTGATATCGATTCGCTGGATGTTACTTTCGCTATGGATTTCGATTATACAGGCAGTCACGATGAGATTATCGCTGAGGCACTGTTCGGCTCAACGGCCTTTAGCTGTCTCCTGGACCTGCCTTGCGCCAGTCCTATTGGCTTTTCTCCGGCCGTGGTGGTGGCGCTGTCCGAAGACTGCCGTACCCAGGCGCGAATCGGAGTCGAGTCAAAAACAAGCGTTGTAGAGAGTGGAAAACAAAAGCATAAGTCGGATGAAGCAATAAGTCTTTTCTTTACAATCCGGCAATACCCATCGAGTACGGAAAAATTTGACGCTATGGCCTCTTTCGAACATCAATGCCAGCTGGCAGAGGAACTGATGGCTGAAAAAATAGTCCCGAACTTTGTTCAGCCGTTAACCAGTGTTATCGCACAAAAACGATTGACGTAGTACAGCTTTTCATAAATGTTGCGACTATAAGAAGATGGAATTTGACTGTTTGAATAGATTTCTCCACTCGCTTCGCTCGGTCGAAATGACGGTATAGTCGTGAAAGTTTCGAAACGCGGTAGTAGATTTCAATAGGATTATAGAATGGCTATCGAAGCCCCTATCAGCAAATTCAAAAAAAACGGCCTTATACTCTGGATGGTCGTCTGTATTGGAGTGGCAATTATTTTTGCTTATGATGGCTACCTGAGCAAATATGAATGGTCACTTCGTTACAGCTTCTACGAAAAACACGTCAAGGATGGTCAGCCCGACGATACAATGGTATTCAATCAAAAGTCTCCTTTTTTTTTAATTGGCGCCGCAGTACTTTTCGGTGCATACTTCTTTATAATCAGAAATAAGAAACTTATCGCCGACGAAAACGAGCTGATTATCCCTTCGACTTGGCTCAGGACAGGCAGCGATAAAGAAAGAATCCCTTATGATTCCATACAAGAAATAGACAAAACCCATTTTAAGTCGAAAGGGCGTTTTGTTATCACTTACAAAGATAAAAACGGCAAGGAAGTGGACCGTAAAATAAGCTACAGGCAATACGACAACCTGGAACCCATTTTGGACCACCTGGTGGCAAAAATCACTTGAAAATAAGAGCATGAGTACACAAGAGCATAAGAGAGCTTGTGCCTTGTGCACTTATGACTTATGCACGATTTGTTTAAGGAAGTGAGTAGAAATGAATTGTTGTGTTGTAGGATTGCAGTGGGGCGATGAGGGCAAAGGCAAGATTGTGGATATCCTTGCCGAGCACAGCGATATGGTCGTCCGTTACAACGGCGGCGCCAATGCCGGCCATACCGTTGTCGTAGGCGACAGCCGATTCGCCCTGCATCTATTGCCCAGCGGTTCGGTCCGGCCGGACACTATCTGCGTTATAGCAAACGGCGTGGCGCTGGATCCGGAAACCCTGATCGGGGAAATCGAAACACTGGCCCAAAAGGACATCACGCTTAACGGCCGGCTGTTTATCAGTGAAAATGCGCACCTGGTCCTGGATTATCATAAGATGGAAGACCAATTGCGCGAAGAGGCGCTCGGCAAAAACAAACTCGGTACAACTGTTCGAGGCATCGGCCCCTGTTATGCAGATAAAGTCGGCAGAAGCTATGCCGTGCGTATGGGCGACCTAACAGACCTGGACAATCTCAAGGCCAAGCTTCAAACCATTGTGGACTATAAGAATAAAATATTTTCAGCTCTTTATAACGCGGAGCCGATAAGTGCCGAGAAGATCCTTGAAAAGTGTAAAACTTATGCAGAGAAACTGACACCGTTTACAACCGATACAACGCAATTTCTGCATAAATCAATTGCTGACGGCAAATCAATCCTCTTCGAGGGGGCACAGGGCTCACTTCTGGACCTGGACCACGGGACATTTCCATTTGTAACCAGCTCGAACTCGAGCTCGCTCGGTATGCCTGCCGGCTGTGGTGTACCGGCTAAAATAGTGGACAAATTCATCGGTGTAATCAAGGCATACACAACAAGGGTCGGCGCCGGCCCCTTCCCCTCCGAGCAGGACAACGATATCGGCCAATACATCCGCGATAAAGGAAACGAATATGGAACTACTACAGGCAGGCCCCGCCGATGCGGCTGGTTCGACGCGGTCCCCGTATCCTACGGCATAACCATCGGGGCAATCGATTGTATCGCGTTGCTGCATCTTGATACACTGTCGGGCTTAAAAGAATTAAAAATCTGCAAAGCATATGAAATCGACGGAGAGGAAATTGCCTTCTTCCCAACAAATGCCGCTAAACTCTCAAAGGCCTGTCCCATTTATGAGACCGTCCCGGGGTGGGATGAGGAAATAACTGATGTCAGCGACTTCAACGATTTGCCTTTGAATGCCCAAAACTACATTTGCCGGGTCGAAGAAATGACGGGAAAACCAGTTACAATCATAGGGGTGGGGCCAAAACGAAATCAAACAATATTCAGATAATTGAAGCTAAAAGCGAAAAACCAAAAACGCAAAAAACTGAAAACTGTTAAGTTCAAAAATTCCACCGTTTTTACGCTGTTAATTGTTAGTTTTAATGCAAAGCTTCGAAGAAAAAATTGAAAAAACCGCCGAACGTCTTGGGCTGGCGACAGAACAGATTCCCCGCCATATTGCCATAATTATGGATGGAAACGGCCGATGGGCACAGAAAAAAGGTCTGCCACGAGCCCAAGGACATCAACAGGGTGGAAAGAGGGTCGAGACAATAGCTCTACGCTGTGTTGATTTCGGCATCGAATCTCTGACTTTATATTCGTTCAGTATAGAAAACTGGGAAAGACCCAAAGCCGAAATCAATACCCTTATGCATCTCTATTCCCAATACCTTGTTGGGATTCGTCCTATGATGAAGAAAAACAACGTAAAGCTAATTCACCTCGGCCGATTGGCTCAACTGCCGGCAGCGGTAAAAAAAGATCTTACAAAAACCATGGAAATCACCGCCGGCAATACCGGTATGACACTTGCCCTGGCACTGAACTACGGCGGCAGAACGGAAATCGTAGATGCCACCCAAAAAATCGCTCAACAATACAAAAAGGGCCAACTGCGTCTGAAAGATATCGACGAAGAGTGCATAAGCCGACATCTCTATACGGCAGGCTTTGCCGAACCGGACCTTTTGATACGCACGGCAAACGAAATGAGAATCAGCAACTTTTTGCTCTGGCAAATTTCATACAGTGAATTCTACGTTACAAAAACTCTCTGGCCGGATTTCAAAAAATTAAATTTGGAAAAAGCAATACTGGCCTACGCAAAACGCGACCGACGCTTCGGCACTATCAAAAGCGCATCTCGTCGCTCGTGAAGCATCTCCCGAACGAAATATAAGATACGAAAAATTATGCTCAAACACAGACTGTTTTATGGCACATTAATGGCGGTAGTCTTTACCGTTATAGTCATTTTCGACGGATGGCTGGACGGCTCATTGACCGCTTCGGTTGTCGATAACAGAACCGTACAAGGAACAATTCTCTGTATTCTTATTGCCGGCCTGATAATTCCCGCGCAGCTCGAACTGTCCAGGCTTGCGAAGGCCAAAAATCTGAAGATTTTCACTCCTGTTTCAATCATCGCCTCAATCCTCTTTGCAAGCACTTGGTATTGGCAGCAGCTCATCGAAATCCAGCCCCTGATTTATCTGTTTTTCCTCTCAGCTTCTTCGCTATGGGCATTGCTTTTATACCAATATTTTCGCTACGGAACATCAGAAGTAATTGCTAATTGCGGAGCAAATTATTTTTCAATTATTTACGTCGGGCTTTTTTGCGGCTTTGTGCTGGGTATCCGCATCGAATTCGGCCTATGGCCTCTGCTTATGTTCGTATTTGTCATAAAGTCCGCTGATATAGGGGCATACACAGCGGGGACCCTGTTTGGAAAACACAAATTTTCACCCAAAATCAGCCCCGGCAAGACGTGGGAAGGCATGGCCGGAGCGGTCGCAACAGCAGTGATAGTCGGGCTTCTCTTTGCCGCAGGTTGTGATATAATGGCATGGTGGTCGGCAGTAATCTTTGGCATCTGTTTTGCCTTTATAGGACAGGCCGGCGATTTGGTCGAGTCTATGATAAAACGGGACGCAGAGCAAAAAGATTCATCAAACAAAGTGCCGGGCTTCGGTGGGATATTGGACATTATCGATTCGCCGCTGTTTGCAGCGCCGTTTGCATATTTGTTTTTTATGTTCGGCGTTACCGGATAGAGGAAGACTTTGGAAGTTACCATACAATTAGATTCAGCTCAGAAGCAGCCCGAATTGTTTGGCCCCGCCGACAGTCACCTTCGGCTTCTACGTCAATCCCTCGACATCAAAATCACGGCACGGCAGTCAAATTTAATAATCACCGGCAAGGAAAAAAATGTAAACAAGACCGCCGAAATTATCGACAGAATGCAAAAACACTTAATCAAACACAAATCGCTCACGGCCGAAGATATAGAGGGTTTTATCTGCCGAGACGGCCCATCGAAAACCTCCGAGACGGGCAAGGCCATTACAGTTTATTCGGGCAAAAAGGTGATTGAGCCTACGACTAAGGGACAGCAAAAATATATTGAAGCGATGCTGGCCAATGACCTGACGTTTTGTATAGGGCCGGCCGGAACCGGCAAAACATACCTTGCCGTCGCTGTTGCCGCCTCCATGCTAAAGAAAAAACAAATCAGGAGAATCGTTCTTGCCCGACCGGCCGTGGAGGCCGGTGAAAAACTCGGCTTCCTGCCCGGTGATGTCCAGGCAAAGGTAAATCCATATCTTCGACCCCTTTTTGACGCTCTCGAAGATATGATGAATTTTGCACAGATGAAAAAATTTATAGAATTGGACATTATCGAAATCATTCCACTTGCATTTATGCGGGGCCGAACATTAAACGAAGCCGTTATCATCTGTGATGAAGCCCAAAATACATCCCCCCTTCAAATGCTAATGGTCTTGACAAGACTGGGCCATGGCTCCAAAATGATAATAACAGGTGATATAACGCAGATTGACCTGGAAAAAGGCCAGAAAAGCGGAATGGTGGAAGCCATTGAAACTCTGCGGCGAATAAAGGGTATTGCCTGCGTTCAGTTAACGCGCAGAGACATCGTACGACATCGACTGGTTCAGAATATAGTGCGGGCCTACAAGAATAGGCAAAAGCCAAAAGATAAAAGGCAAAGCGAAAGCGTGTAGCGTTTGTTAGTTTTTTCTATTCTCTATAGAAGGATATACAAATGCGTTTGTTTAAGAAAACAAGTCCACGGCGAAATCAGGTTCGCAAGAATATAACTGCCGAGCGGTTCCCGCAAATAAGCCGGTTTGCCAACACCGACAGTTTAATCTCAGCTCTTCTATGGCTTCTTTTCGTCGCCCTCTGCGCCCTCATTCTTTCGTTCAAACTAACGCAGCAGGGCCGTTATCCTGACCTGATACCTATAACAATCCTGGTAGTGTTGATTTCTTTAGCTGCAGCATTCTATATCCATCACTACCAGAAACGGATTATAGAAAACCACATCAGGGCCCTGGCACTGGTAGGCCTGTTTATCTTACTGTTAGCGACAACCAAATTCGCCGTGATATCGACCAGTCATACACTCTGGGCCACCGGATCTGCCGTGACAGTAGCCATCATTTTGACAATCGCTTATGACCAGCGTTTTGCAATAGAGATGAGTATATTTTATTGTCTGCTTGCCTGTTTTGCTGCAGGAGAAATCAGAACCAACCAGGAATATCAACTGACGAATATCAACCTGTTCCTGACAATGTCCGCCGGCGTTATTACCTGCTGTTTTTCATTGAGAGAAATCCGCACAAGAATGAAACTGCTCACGGTCAACACCCTGGCAGCGGTAATAGTGTTCGTAACAGCAGGTACTTTAGCCTCTCTGGACTTTTTGGACAAAAAGCTGCTTCTGCACGAAGTCTTTAGTAACGCCGGCTATCACGCAGGCGCCGCACTGGGGGTGGGCCTGCTCATCCAGAGTCTACTTCCACTTATCGAAAAGACCTTCCGAATAGCGACAAGTATGACTCTGTTAGACTATAGCGATGCCAATCAACCGCTGTTGAAAAGACTCGCTATGGAAGCGCCCGGCACATTCAGCCATAGTCTGCTGGTAGGCTCTGTTGCCGAGGCCGCCGCTGAGGCAATCGGCTGTAACGGCCTTTTGTGCAGGGTCGGAGCCTACTACCACGATATTGGAAAAATCAATAAACCCGGCTATTTCGTCGAAAACGAAATAGGCTCAGCCAGCCGCCATGGTGAGCTATCGCCTGCAATGAGTCAATTGATTATCGTCGGCCACGTCAAAGACGGGATAGAGATGGCCAAGGAATACAGCCTGCCGGCCGTGCTTCGGCAGTTCATCGAAACACACCACGGCACTACGCTGGTCGAATATTTTTTCAGTGAAGCCAAAAAGAAAAAAGATGAAAAACAGTCCCCGCCTTCTGAAAGTGAATTTCGATACGTTGGCCCGAAGCCTCGAACAAAAGAAGCAGCCATTGTAATGCTGGCCGACACCGCAGAAGGAACCGTCAGATCCATGCCCGCTGAATTGACCCCAACGAAAATAGAAGCAGCCGTACATAATATGGCTATGAAACGTCTGCAGGACGGCCAATTCGATGAATGCGAGCTCTCTCTTCGAGAATTAAGTCAGATAGAGACAAGTATATCGAAAACCCTTGCGGCACACCATCATGGCCGAGTCGCATATCCAAAAGCGCCGGATGTTCCCGAAGACACACAATCCCGACCCCAGAAAAACGACAAAAAAAACAATTAACAATTATGGCCCCTGCCAAACAAGAGCCGGATATAGTCGTTCAAATCGCCAAAAATTTCGATGGTCTGGATGTAAATATTCCCAAGCTCAAGAAACTGGTCAAAACCGTCTTCACTCGATTCAAGCCCTGCGAAAGGAGAGAAACGGTAGTCAGTGTTGCAATAGTTGATGACGCCGAAATGAAGAGGGTAAACAAACAGTTTTTAAGACACAATGCCACTACCGACTGCCTGAGTTTCAACCTGTCGGATGACCAGAGCCGAGCTTCCAAACGCGGGGTGCGCAAACGGCAGGAAAAAAACGTTCCGAGGCCCGTACGTTCTGCTCCTAAATTATTCGAGCTGGTCGTTAACGGCGAAATGGCCGTCAAGGAAGCAAACCTACGAGGCCATTGCGGCGAAGCCGAATTGGCACTTTACATAACCCATGGCCTGCTGCACAACCTTGGATTTGATGATTCCACAAAGGCACAGGCAAAAAAAATGCACGATACCGAAGACCAAATTTTGCAACAACTCGGATATGGTTTAGTATATAATAAGGGCAAAAGGGCATAAGGGCGCTATGATTTACACATTGCGGCGTGTGCCGAAAAAGGATTTGAAAGGATATTAAGTGGGTCTTGGCTGGTTTGTGTTGCTGATTTGTCTTCTCGCCGGCGGCGCGTTATTTTTTTCCGTCAATGCGATAGCACTGCGGATATTCTCTCGCGCTAAACTGCAGGATGCATTCAAGGCGGTAAACAAGGAAAATCTTGCCGATGCCCTGGTGGAAAATGCTGAAAAATTGATTTTGACCTGCTCCCTGTATCGGCTCATATTAAATATGGCTCTGATGCTGGTTTTGCTCGATGTGATTACCAGACTGCATAAAGATGGGCCGGAAATCATCGACTATCTGCTCACGTTTATTATTGCGTTGGTCATCTTTTCAATATTCAGCCTGGCCATTCCCCACGCGTGGGCCAAATATGCAGGCGAAAAAATCCTCAGCCAAACCTACAGACTGCTGATGTTCTCGGCAGCTATAGCCTGGCCGATTCTTTACGTCTTTGGCTTGTATGACAGGCTGGTAAGGCGGCTGGCCGGCGTTGCCGAAACAACACCCGAAGAGCAGCAGGAAGAAAAGCAGGAAGAATTCCTTACCGACCTCGAGCAGCACAGAATGAATGGCGTCGTTGACGAGGAAGAACAGGAGATGATTGAAAGCGTCTTAGAGTTAGACGAAACCAGCGCCGACGAAATTATGACGCCTCGGACGGATATTTCGGCGGTTGAGGTCAATTCCAACCTGCAGACGGTGCTGGATACTATCTCCAGCGCAGGGCATACGCGGGTGCCGGTCTATGAGGAAAATATAGATAAAATCATCGGGCTGATTTACGCCAAGGACCTGCTGACTGAAATTGGCAAAGACGCTGCGGATTTCAAGCTAAGAAGCAAATTGAGAGACGCTTATTTTGTCCCTGAAACAAAACCGCTGCGGACGCTGCTGCATGAATTTCAATCGCGAAAGCTTCATATAGCCGTGGTCTTAGATGAATATGGCGGGACGGCCGGCATTGTTACATTAGAGGACATCATCGAGGAGCTTGTGGGCGAAATAACGGATGAATACGAAGAGACGCCGGCCGAGCCGATAAAGAAAATTGACCAAAACACTATTGAGGCAGACGCCAGAACATATATTGATGATTTGAACGACGAGTTTGATTTGAATCTGCCGGAAGATGAAGATTATGACACCATAGGCGGCTTTGTCTTCTCGCACTTAGGATATATACCGAAGACCGGCGATAGCTTCGATTACGAAGACCTGAAATTTACGATTGTTTCCGCTGAAGCCAGAAGAATAAAACGTATCAAAATAGCTAAAACCGTAAACCCTCAGGCATAAACCCTGTGTAGATAAACAGTGTGAACCGATGTGCTTTAAGCTCATATAGAGAATCCCGGTTATAGTGAGCAGCCTGACAATCTTGTGGAGTAACCCTGTCATGAAGACGATATTTCAAATCAGCCTTGCGCTGTCTGTCGCACTTATAACCAGAACCTCCGTCGGTGGCAAGAATAATCAGGAACAGGCGCAATGGCCCTGCTTCCACGGGCCGAACCATGACAACATTTCATTAGAAACGGGACTCCTGAAGAAATGGCCCAAAGAAGGGCCAAAAATGATCTGGCAGTATTCCGAATGTGGGAGAGGATTTTCGATGGTTTCCATCGCTGACGGAAAGATCTTTACGGCCGGGGACTTCGGGGATGACGAGATGGTTATTGCGCTGAATATGGAAGGAAAATTACTCTGGAAATCCCCCAACGGAAAAAGCTGGAAAGGTTCACATCCCGGCTCGCGAACAGTACCGACATACGACAACGGTGTCCTCTATCAGATGAATCCCACCGGCATGCTCTCTGCATTCAGGGCAAACTCGGGCAAGTCGATATGGTCGGTCGATCTAAGCGAGCGGTTCAACGTTCGATACGGTATGTGGGCCCTGTCCGAAAATGTTGTCGTCGCCGACGACCTCGTATTATGTATGCCGGGCGGCAGCAAGGGTCGGGTGGTGGCACTGGACAAACAGACCGGCCGGACGGTCTGGAAAAACACCGAGCTGGACGAGATCGCCGCATACTGTTCTCCGGTTCTGGTGAGCCACAAGGGAGTGCGGCAATATATCACCCTTACCGGAAAAAGGGTCGTCAGCATCGACGCCAAGACCGGAAAGCTGCTCTGGTCATATCCCCATCCTACACCGTATAATCAGAGTATCACCACCCCGATATTCAATGACGGGTACGTGTTTATCACGAGCGGTCATTCCGGCGGAGGCAGGCTCCTGAAAATCAACGACGACCAGCGAAGCGCCAGACAAATCTGGTACCGCAAGGAGCTTGACAGTTGTCACGGCGGCGTAGTCCTGCTGGACGGTCGCATGTACGGAAGCGCATGTCGCCTCGGTGGAAAAATCTTCTTCTGTGCCGATTTTCTTACCGGCAGCATCAGGCAGCAGGACAAGAAACTGGGCAAACTTTCCCTGACATACGCCGACGGCATGATTTACGGGCTTAACACTGAGGGCAACATGCTGCTGATTAAAATAACGGTCGAAGGATTCAACGTAGTCAGCCGGTTTAAGGTTCCCAATCAGGGCAGCGGCCAATTCCTTTCACACCCTGTAATTTGCGGCCGAAGACTTTACATCCGCCATTGGAACAATCTGTATGTATATGATATAAGCGCCCTTTAGCGGACTTTCCTGCACGAAGAAAGAAAAAACAAAATCAAGAGAAAGGGCGAGAGCAGAAAGGCAAAAAATGCTGACCAAGGACGTTGCTATTTGCATACGCGCCCTCGATTATTCAGAAACATCGCAGATTGTAACGTTATTTACCAGGGCGAACGGCAAAATCAAGGCCATCGCGAAAGGTTCGAAACGGCCCAAATCGGCATTCGACGGCCCTATAGAAATATTTTCCTATGGAAAAATCGTCTTCGCCGACTCGAAAAAGGAAAAACTCGCAACCCTGACCGAGTTCGAATCCGCCTATGGCGGACCGGGCTTTACACATCTGGGCAGTAATCCTTTTGCTCTGAACTGCTCTTTTTTCGCTGCTGAACTATTGGACCTGCTGACACACGAAAATGACCCGCATCCGCAGCTTTTCGACAGCTTCCTACAATTTTTACAAGATACCAACGAGGGACGAGGGACAAAGGACGAGGGACGAGAGACGAGGGACGAGGGACGATGTATCCTGTCCTTTCTTATACTTTTTCAATTATCTTTGCTTAAGGAAGTCGGGTTACAGCCGATTTTGGGTTATTGCGTAAATTGTAAAACTCGATACGAGGGACGAGGGACGAAGGATGAGAGACGAGGGACGAAATGAACTGGTCTGAGGTTTACTTTAGCAGTTCGGCCAACGGCCTTGTTTGCAGAGATTGCGAGGCAAGTTTCCCGGACAAGATTAGACTAACCAAAGATGCCGCCGGCTGCCTGACCAATTTGAGAATGCTCGCAGAATCGAATGAAAAAACGCTGAACGAAGTCGAAAAGATTTTAATCCACCACTTCACCAACACATTAGGCCGTCCGCCTAAGATGGCAAAGCATATTTTAGAAATCCAAAAGCCTCAATAGCTATAGCTTCTCACGGGATGTCTATCCTTTTGAAAAGCGGTGGTTACGATAAATAACACCAAAGCCACAAAAAACCAGAGAACCATAAAGAACACTATCAGACAATCAACAGCAGCTGGACCCAATTGGAACCTTTTGCCGAAAGCGCTGTTTCTTAACAAATCCGCATAACGACCGGGTACATAGAACAGCAGGAACAGACATAATAGGCTCCAGGCTGTAAGTAAAAAACAGACCAGCGTCGACTTCGTCCTGCTCACGCGTTTGCGCTTACGAGGTGAAGGTTTCGATGCAAGGACACTTGCGACCAATTCGTCTTCAAGCGAACCGGCTGGAGCTTCAATGAGCTCCCTGAGCTTTTCGGGTTTTTCGTATTCCTCAAGCTCTTCGGATTCAGGAAATCCCTCTAATTCTTCAGGTTCAGGCATCCTCAGGGTTTTGAAGAGTTTTCCGCTTTCCTTGACTCCTTCAGTTTCTTTCGGCTCCTGAAGTTCCTTGATTTCGCTGGGTTCTTCGAATTCCTGGTATTCTGCAAAATCCTCAGGTTCCTGTGCTTTCAGGGATTCGACGGGTGTTTCGCTTTCCTTGACCTCAGGAGTTTCTTCCGGTTCCTGGGATTTTTCAGGTTCCTGTAGTTCTTCGGGCTCCGGGGTCTCCAAAGATTCAAACGCTTCTTTGCTTTCCAAATCTTCCGGAGTTACCTCCTGCTCCTTGAATTCTGCAATTTCCTCAGGTTCCTGTGCCTCTTTGGATTCGAAGGGCGATTCGCTTTCCTTGACCTCAGGAGTTTCTTCAGGTTCCTGGGATTTTTCAGGTTCCTGTAGTTCTTCGGGCTCCCGCGTCACCAGAGGTCCGGGGACAGCTGTGTCTTCCATGTCTTCTTTAAATTGTTTCGGTTCCTCGAGTTCTTTCGGTTCCGGGAGTTCCTCAAGTTCTGAAAGTCCTGTGGCTTCCGGACTCTCCAAGGATTCAATGGATATGTCCCGTTCCGGGGCTTCCTGAGATTCTTCCGGCTCCCGGATATCTTCGGTTTTTTGTAATTCCTCAATCTCTCCAGGTTCCTGCAATTCCTCAGGCTCCCGGAGCTCTTCCGATTCCCGCAACTCCGCAACTTCCTCAGGCTTCCAAGTGTCCTGGAGTTCCTGGTCTTGCCGGGCTTGGTGCCGCAGTTTCTTATCACACTGCTCGCAGACAATACGGCCCTCGTATACAAAAGCCTGTTCAGCGACGCCAATGATTCTGCTGCATTCTCCGCAAATTTCTTCTTTCATATTGTCAAACCCTATCCCCAGCTCCAGCAGAAGTGTTCACGCTTTTTGATTTTACTGCTTGTCCTTCTCAAACAACCCTGCCTGTTCAGAATCGGCTTTCTTTTTATGGAACTTTAGCCCTAAATGTTTAGTGGCTGCTTTGGTAATTTCCCTGCCCCGTTTAGTTCGCCTCAAAAAGCCGATTTGCAAAAGATATGGCTCAACCACGTCTTCGAGAGTGTCCCTTTCTTCGCCGAGCGTCGCCGCAATCGCGTCAATACCGGCCGGTCCCCCGTCATAGACATTAACCAACGCCCGCAAAAACGCCCTGTCCAGCTCATCCAAGCCCAACGAATCTATCTGCTCCATCGCCAGCGCACTTTCGACAATCCCGATACTAAAGACCCCTGAGCCTTTCACCTGAGCATAATCACGCACTCTCTTTAATAATCGATTCGCCACCCGCGGCGAGCCGCGGGACCGCCCTGCTATCAGCTCCAGCGTCCCGTCCTCACACTGCAATTGCAGCAAGTTCGCCGACCTGCTTAAAATCGCTGCCAGCTCTTCGCGTGTATAAAAATTCAAATGATACAACATCCCAAACCGACCGCGAAGGGGAGCACTCAGCAGCCCGGCTCGTGTTGTTGCACCGACCAAAGTAAAATGCTTCAGCGGAAAATTTATCGTCTTTGCGTGCAGACCGCTGTCAACAGTAAAATCGACCCTGAATTCCTCCATTGCAGGATAAATAAACTCTTCGACCGGGGTACTTAGCCGGTGAATCTCATCGATGAAGAGTACATCGCCTGTGTTTACATTGCTCAAAAGCCCCATCACGTCACCGGCCTTTACCAAAGCCGGCCCCGATGAGCCGCGCAGCCTTGCCCCCATCTCGTTCGCTACAACATTTGCCAGCGTCGTCTTGCCGAGGCCGGGCGGGCCGTAAAATAAGATATGCTCCAACGGCTCAGACCTTTGCTTGGCAGCCTCTATGGCAATCGCCAGCTTCTCCTTAACGTTGCACTGGCCCACACACTCATCCAGAAACTTTGGCCGAAGCGAAACGTTAAAGCTCTCTTCTACCTCATTCAAAGACTGCCCGCTTATGATTCTGCCTATTGCCATAGTATGAAAATCAAAAACTTAAACCGTAAAACTAAAAACCATAATTCAAAATTGAAAACTCACTCAATCTTAAACTGTGATTTTACATTGTCCATTTTGAATTTTATTACACTGCTACACCCTGCTTCAATCTGTATACCAAAGGCACAAGCGCCTCAGCCGAGTTTATATCAGGATTTTTATGAGAGGCCAACTCAATCAACTCTATCGCATCCGTTCTTTTTTCACCCCAGGCGATAAGTATCTCCAGGGCTTCAGCCTGAAATGGCTTCAATCTCGCTTCCGCCGGCCTGGCCGCTTCGGCCCCGACCGCGAAAGTCTGCAGCTTGCCGCGTAATTCAGCGATAATCTGCTGGGACATCCTCTTGCCCACCCCCGGAAGTGACATCAGTATCTTATCATCGCCATTCTCAATCGCGGCCGCTATGGTAGCTATCGGAATACTCAACGACCGCAATCCCTTTTTTATACCCATCCCTTTGACGCTGATAAATTTGGTAAAAAAATCCCTCTCACCTGCATTCAAAAACCCGACCATCCTCGGTATCAGATTTCCGCCGCCCGGCGTACCCTCATAGTATTCCATAGTGCAAAGTGTAATATCGGCGCCGCTTTTGCCCGACAGTGCGCTTACGCAATAGCTGGGCAGCATCACTTCATACCCGACCGCCCCGACCTGCACCAGGGCGCTCTCGCTGTCGAGTTTGACAAGTTGTCCTTCGATTCTTGCTATCATACAGGCCCGTCTCTAACCGGCCGCCCAACAGAACGTGCTAATCTCACGGCCTTTTAGCACCCGGCCTTGCCGGGGTTTCTTTATAAACAGTAACAACTATACTTAGAATCATCAAGCGAAAATATCGATATTTTCCTCATCCGCCGCCCCGACTTGCCCAAATCGCCGACCGAAAATTATAAATCGCGACTCCAATCCTATAATCCTCCAATTCAACCTTGCGGCTGGAACCAAATACATTATACTTTCCATTTCGAAGCCGCCTGTTATAAAGTTTATTATGGCGTTTTATTACGGCAACTGATATTATTGGGCTGTAAACGGGCCGGTATTCTAACCGATACGGCAAGTGTCAGTCGGTGTCGAAAGGGAACTATGGGATTGAAACTTTATAACAGCCTGACAAGAAGGAAAGAGGAGCTCAAGCCATTGGATGAAGGCCGGGTCGGGATATACGTCTGCGGCCCGACCGTATACGGGCACCCACATTTGGGACATGCGAAAAGTTATGTCAGCTTTGATGTCCTGGTTCGCTACCTCCGCTACTTAGGATATAGCGTTACTTATGTGCAGAACATAACCGATGTGGGCCATCTGACAGATGATGCTGATGAAGGTGAGGACAAGCTCATCGTGGCGGCCAGAAAAGAAAGGAAGCACCCGATGGCGCTGGCGGAGTACTATACCCGCAGCTACTTTGAGGACATGGACCAATTAAATTGCGTTCGGCCGGATATCAGTCCGCGAGCCACCGGTCATATAACCGAGCAGATTGAGCTCGTAAAGATACTCCTGGAAAAGGGCTATGCCTATGAGGTCAATGGCTCGGTATATTTCGAGGTGTCTAAATTCGCCGACTATGGCAAGCTTTCGGGGCGAAATGTCGATGACATGATCGCCGGTGCCCGTGTAAAGGTCTCGCCCGACAAAAAGGCGCCCGCAGATTTCGCCCTCTGGAAGAAAGCTGAGCCGAACCACATTATGCAATGGCCCAGCCCCTGGGGCCCCGGCTTCCCAGGCTGGCATCTGGAATGCTCGGTGATGAGTATGAAATATCTGGGCAAGACAATCGACATCCATGGCGGGGGCCTGGAAAATCAGTTCCCGCATCACGAGTGCGAAATCGCCCAATCAGAGGCCGCCAACGGAGTACAGTTCGTGCGACTTTGGATGCACAATAACATGATTACCGTTGATAGTCAGAAGATGGGTAAGAGTCTGGGTAATTTTATTACTCTAAAACAGGCATTTTCAGGTGCACACGAAAGATTGACCAAGGGCTACGACCCACTGGCAGTGAGGCAGTTGATTTTGAACAGCCATTACAGAAGTCCTCTGGATTTTTCAGATGCCGCCCTGTTTGCAGCGCAAAGCGGTTACCAAAAAATAACCGAGACGGTCAAGGCAGTGCGAAAAAGAATGAGTACAGCGGGCCAAGGCGAAACTGATAAAAAGACGGCGAAGCAACTGAAACAATTGAGGGAAAAATTTGAAGCAGCAATGAATGATGATTTAAATACCTCTGTCGCACTGTCGGTTTTGTTTAAACTTGTTCGAGTGACACAGAAACTTCTCGAAGACAGCGGCACAACCGTGGGAATCCTTAACCTGGTCGATGTTCTGTTTGACCGGCTGGGCGGAGAGGTTCTGGGAATCGTACAAGCTGAATATCCCGAGATAGCCGGGGGCGGAGAGAAGCGCTTCAATCAACTTGTTGATGCAGCTGTCAGGATACGAGAGAAAGCCCGTAAGAAAGGGGATTTCGAGATATCCGACGCCATGCGTGCGGAACTGGATGCATCGGGCATTGACTTGCGGGATGGGCCAGAGGGGACTGAGTGGAGCATCAGAGAAACGGGGCCGGGGGGAGGATGAGATGAAGATACTCGGTATCGATCCGGGTTTGCAGGTCTGCGGATATGCCTGTTTGGAGACGGGCGCAGAGAAGGAAAAATTAATCGAAGCGGGGGTTATTCGCACGGCCGGGGGGGCGGCGATAGAAGAAAAACTCAACAGGATAGCGGAGGATATGGAATCGCTGTTGAAAAGTTTTCGGCCTGACGTTGTTGCAGTGGAGGAATTATATGCCCATTATGCACATCCAAGGACGGCGATATTGATGGGGCACGCAAGAGGGGTTATTCTGCAAAAGTGCGCGGAGGCGGCAATCGAGGTCAGGAGCTTTAGCGCGACGCGCATCAAAAAATCAGTCACCGGAAACGGGAGGGCATCAAAAGGACAAATCCAAAGGACGATTCAAACTATTCTGTCTTTGCCCAAGCTGCCTGAGCCGAGCGATGTGGCGGATGCGATAGCGACAGCGATGTGCTGTGCAAATTCGATGAAGACATCTGGATACTCAATGCTCCGCCGATAGGCGTCCTGTGGAGATTCTTGATACTTCCGCCTTCGCTGAGGCTACGGCGGACAAGCGATGCTGGATGCGTAGATGAGGATTAATCGATAGTATTTAGCCGTTGGTATTTAGTGATGAGGGATTATTATCATTCGGAGGCCAGCTCCTTCGCTTTGCTCAAGATGACAAGGTATATTTCAGATTTCAGATTTTGGCAGGAAATGGCTGAGCTGGCGCAGGGCACCATTTAGCTGCTCAATGCTCATTGCCAGCGACTCTTTCGACTGCTGCAGATTCATCATTGCAGCCTGAATCTTTTGCCTGGCTGTAATCATCTCGCTGCCCTGGTTAGAACGAGGATTGTAGTCGGTGGCGAGGACCGCGGCCAGTGCCTGAACCGCTACCTGTGCCCTGTTTAAAACCTCGTCGAGTCGTGCCAGGGCCTCTTCATTGGCGGCTATTGTTTCCTGAATTTTTTGGATGACAATTCTTGTGTTATCAAAGGTGTGCCTGTATCGGGCGACGCCTTCCTGATAAGCCTGCCTTACCCGGCCGGACGAGAAGGGTCTGTCGTAGATTGCCACATCGTCAATCATGCCGTTGAAGCATCCGGTCTTTGTTGCTGCATCGGCTCCGATAACGATTGCCTGTGGTCTGTTATCAGCGGACATGTCAGAGGCGGAATTATCCAGCAGGCCGTTTATGTAAATGGCGATGTTGCCGGAGGCACTTGTGACAACGGCAATGTGATACCAACAGCCGAACCTTATCCTGGCTTTACTGTCGATGTAGTTGAATGAGTCGAAGCCCGCCCTGATGTGCGGATTCCCATCGCCATTTGGGTCGTACAACTCAAGCCAGTTATTATTACCGTCGCCGCCTTCGTCGATGAGATAGACGCCGTCGGAGGTGATAGACTTAATGTATATCCAGAGCATTTTTGTCTGCTCTGCCGACAGGCCGGGGATCCGGCCGACTTCGAGATAGTCACCGTCGCCGTCAAGCTGCAGGGCCTTGCCGAACGAACCAGTTACCCACACGGGATTGCCGCGAATCGTCGCGTGTCTGCCGCCGAGCGAATCGAATGCCGTTTTGCCGCCTCCTTCGTTGAACCTCCAACATGACGAGCTGCCCAACGCCAGGCCGGAAAGTAACGACAGCACCACAACCAGCACAACTTTAACCGAGATATTCGTGTTTCTTGTCATCTCCACGTCCTTTCAAAACAGAACAATATACAACTAAGCTCGATAGAGGGGCATCGATATTGCCCCCGCTCAATATATTAGGACGACTATCGGCTGTTACGGTTGACAGAAAAATTAAATTTACGCATCAAAAATCAATTTGAAAATGGATTCCTGCCTTCGGGTCTGTTGCCAAAGTCAAATCAGTGCGTTTGAGATTGCCACGGCCACCTTCGGCGGCCTCGCAATGACTCTTTTAATAGATTCCTCGACTGCGCTCGGAATGACCGCAATAAGATGGATTGCCGCTAGAGTAGACGACACTCTAAACAAGGGGGCAGGCGGGGGAATTTAGAATGAAGAATTTAGAATTTGGAAAGGTTAATTAGCGAGTAGTTAATTGGTTAATTGGATTTGGCGGAGAGTTTTTTAGAGGGTTCTTTTGTACTTGCGTTTTATGAGGGCGATTGCTGTTGCGGCGATGGCTTCTCCGGCGCCGATGTCGCCGAGGCCTTCATTCGTTTTTGCCTTGACGTTGACTGCGTTAAAATCGATGCCAAGGAGACTCGCAATGCATCGTTTTATCTGAGGTTTTACCGGCCCAAGCCGCGGCTCCTCGGCGTGTATGATTAAATCAATATTGACGATCTGCCATCGCTTTTCCGCGAGCTTGTCTTTGACTATAACCAAAAACTCCTTGCTGTCCGCGTCTTTGAACTTCGGGTCGGTATCAGGGAATAATGTCCCTATGTCGCCCATTCCGCTTGCACCAAGCAGAGCATCAATGACAGCATGTAATGCAACATCGCCGTCGCTGTGTCCAGACAAGCCATCCGTATCGGGCACATATACTCCGCCGAGCATCAGCCTGCGGTATTCAACCACGGTATGGATGTCAGTGCCGATACCGGTACGATATTCGTGGTCGTGTTCCTCAATCACAATTGCCCCTTTGTGCTGGGGACATCTGTGCCGGCGATTTTGACGGCAGCGGCAAGCGACTTACCCAATCCCTTGAAAATGGCCTCAGCGATGTGATGGCTGTTGGTGCCATAGGGCACGTTTATATGTAGATTAAATTTGCCGTTGTTTGAGAAGCTGCGGAGCATCTCTTCGAGACATTCGACATCGAAATCGCCGATTTTATCCGTTCGATAGTCAACGTTATAGACACATTTCGGCCTGCCGGACAAATCTACCGAGACGTCGGCCAAGGTCTCTTCCATGGGCACGGAACTATGGCCGTATCTGCTAATGCCTTTTTTATCACCAAGGGCCTTGAGCAGACCCTCGCCGAGACATATTGCAATATCTTCAACGGTATGGTGGGCATCGACATTCAAATCGCCCTTAGCATTAATGGTTAGATCGATTTTTCCATGCTTGCTCAGATGCGAGAGCATGTGGTCTAAAAACCCGATGCCGGTATCAATCTCATATTTGCCGACGCCATCCAGGTTAAGCTCAACTGAAACGTCAGTTTCTTTTGTTTTCCTGTGAATCTTAGCTGTTCTGTCTGCCATTAGAAGGTCCTTTGCCTGATAAGATTTCCTTTAAGGCCAGGACGAGTTTGTCGTTTTGTTCGCTCGTGCCGACCGTTATCCTGAGTTTATTATTTAGTGACGGCAGGTCAAAATACCTGATATAGATATTTTGCCGGGTCAGTTTTTCATAAATTTCTTTTGCTTCGCAGTTTTTGCTTTCGGCCAGCACGAAATTGGCGCTGCTCTTTGCCACCTTGAACTTCAAGGCGCGGAGCTGTTCGGTCAGTATGTCACGGTCTCTTTTTACCTTTTCGACATTTTCCTTAAAATACTTTTGGTCTTTTATCGCGGCTGCGGCGACAGCGATAGAAAGAGCATTGACATTGTATGAGTCCTTGAGCTTCATTAGACCCGTTATCAAATCCGGCTGGGCAATCGCATATCCGAAACGCAAGCCTGCAAGTGAATATCCTTTGCTCATCGACCGAAGTATAATCACATTGTCAAAATCATTAACCAGGTTTACGCAATTGTCATCTGCAAAATCGACGTAGGCCTCATCAATCAGTAATACGCCTTCCAATTCATCGGCCAACGATGCCAGCTCACCCACAGCTATAAAAGTTCCGCTTGGTGCATTAGGATTACAGACGATAGTCAAAACCGCACCGGCCCCAGCCAATTTAGCCGGTAGATTAAACTCGCTATCAAACGGAATCTCCATTGCCTTGCAATTTTGCAGATTGGCCAGCACCGGATAAAGTGAATACGTGGGGACTGGATACGCGACAGGTCGGCCCTGGTCACAACATGCACGGAAGGCAATGGTCAGCAATTCGTCTCCGCCATTGCAGCACATGATATTGTCAGCGGAGACGCCGTGAACCTGGGCTGCCGCCTGGCGGAATTCATTACCGATTGGGTCGGGGTATCGGCGAAGCTTTTCTGCGTCAAATTCAGCCAGCACTTTCATCACAGCAGGCGAGGGCGGGTAGGGATTTTCGTTGGTATTGAGCTTTAGCACATCCGTTTGCTTCGGCTGAAAGCCGGGCTCATAACCCTTTGCCTTCTCAATATTTTCACGAAAATAAGCCATCATTCACTCGTATTTCGTATCGCGTGATGCGTATTGCGTACAAATAGCTTCGTCTGCTACGCACTATTTTCCCCAGATTATACGGATATCTGTTCAGAAGTGAAAGAGTGATTTTGTTAGATTTACGGGATGATGACTAACACAGGTCAGGAGACTAATCGTAAAAACCGAATTGGTAGGCGGCGTCAAAGAGGGCAAGGATGTTTTCGGGGGGGACGCCGACCTGGATGTTATGGACATTATTGAAGACGTAGCCGCCGCCGGGTTTGAATATCTCGAGGTTTCTCCGCACGTGTTCGGTGACTTCGGCAGGTTTGGCAAAGGGCAGAATATGCTGGGCGTCAATGCCGCCGCCCCAGAAGACAACTTGTTTGCCAAACATTTCTTTGAGTTTTGCCGGTTCCATATTTACAAGGCCAATCTGAACGGGATTGAGAATATCAATGCCATTGTCAATAAGGTCGGGAATGTATTCGAAACATGAGCCGCAGGTATGATACCAGATTTTGGCTTTGGTCAGAGATTTGATATGCTGTACGAGTTTTTTTTGCCGAGGCTTTACGATTTCACGGTAAAAATCCGGAGAAAAGAGGGGGCCGCTTTGGCCTGCGAGGTCGTCACCTATCATCACGATGTCAACAATGTCACCGAGCTGGGCCATGAAGCCGGTGTAATAGTCGAGCCAGAATTTGAGGGTGCGGTCAAGCAGGGCCTGGCAAAATGCGGGGCTCTCTATCATATCTATAAACCACTGCTCTAAGCCGCGCATGTACCAGCAATATTCATATACAACACCGCCGATGCCCGTTGATATGGCATACGGGGTTTCGTTGCGTAATTTTAAGGCTTGTTCGCGAATCCCTGTAAAACGAGAAGCGTCACTGCCATCGGGGAAAGGATAATCCTCAATGTCAGCAATTGTGGCGGAAGCCAAGGGGTGATGTGAGATGTCCATGTAAAGGCCCTGGTCGTCGGGCATTGACCAGACGACACCGAATTCGTCCTTTAGGTCGTGCCAGAGTCTACCATCCCGAGTGTTCTGTTCAATACCACCCTTGAAATCATCAGGGGCATGGGCACAGATATAGCGAATATCAACCCGGAGACGTTTGAGGATTTCTTCACTTGGTTTGGCGAGCTGCTGGACGGGGTCGAGAATTGTAATTTCTTCAGTAAAGCCCAGGTGAGAGAGTAATTCGGCGTAGGCTTTTTGATGTATGCCGGTCTGAAAGCCGCCGAGGTCAATGGGGACCCTATCAGGGATTTGATGATTGAGGGCTTTTATGACACGCTCTCTTGAAGTCATCGTCTCTTTATTTGCCATTTTTGATTCCTATTACAATACTCAACCAGTACCGGCTTTTAGACTTACTTTCCAATCGATGCAAGGTAGTTTCCTAATCCAACGACTAATGTTGATGCGATGAGGACAAGGATGCCGGCCAAGATAATTCGGTGGGTGCGTCGGCTGGTGCCCTTCCACTCGTGGAAAATCAGGCCCCAGATATTACTGAAGACGATGATGAGGGCCATTAGGACGGTCCAGCTTGCGAAACTATATTTACCCATTTTGGTTTTGCCCATTCCATAGAACATGAACTGAAGATACCAGGTAATGCCGGCGAGTGCCGAGAAGATATAATTGTTGACGAGGGGGGTGCGGGTGTCGAGGTAATTTTTGGCCGAGCGATTTTTAATGTTCAGGAATACGCACCAGATAAAATTAGTTGCAAAACCTCCTGCAAAGATGACGATGAGAACGGGATTGTTCTGCCAGAGAAGCGGGGCCTGGTTCTGGACGGCAAGTTTGGCGATTGGTTCTCCGGCAGTGAAGCCAAAGGCCATGCAGGCGCTCATTATGCCGGCAAATATTGCGACGAGAAGGCCTTTGAAAAAGTTGAACTCTTTAATGGTTTGTTTCTTTTCTTCTGCTGAGAGCTCTTTCTCTTTTGATATACCTGCCCAGCCGCAAATCGCGATACCGATGAGGCAGACGAGTACGCCGGCCAGTGTTGTCAAGCCGGATACGTTGGTTAAAAGATCGCCGAAGGTGCCTTGGTATATTGGAGGGACAATCGTTCCGAATGCTGCGCAAAAGCCGAGTGCAATAGCGTAACCGAGTGACATGCCGAGGTAGCGCATCGACAGGCCAAATGTCAGGCCACCGATGCCCCATAATAAACCGAAAAGGAAGGTCCAGAATAAACTGGCCACCGGTGCTTCATGCAGGACCGAACACAGGGCCGGGACGGTAAGGAACGCGATGAGCCAGGGCATTATAATCCAGGAAAAAAAACCATTTACCAGCCAGTAACTCTCCCACGCCCAGTTGCGTACCTTTTTGAAGGGGATATAAAAACTTCCCGCTGCAAAACCTCCCAAAGTAATTAACAAAAGACCTAAAATAGTCATAATAGAACTTTCTCTGTCTTGTGATTCGTATAAATTTTCAGGTAAATTATTATAGACCTGATCGACTACTCAGCCAAACACAAATCCAGAAAATCAAATATTCGAGCCCTATCCGCAAAAGGTCACGCGAGTGAGTTATAGACACGGCGGATGGTATCAATGATATAGTCGTTGATGCGCCGGGTGTATTTTGCGCCGACTCGGACCTGGACGAAACAGTCGAATATATCGAGGGTTTGGCGGCAAGAATCCGGGCCGTATTTGATTTTCTTTCCTTCGGGGCTGTTAAACGACGGCCAATTGGGATGCCTGGCTCGTTTGTTGATTATGGATTCCTGGACAGGCAGCAGGACGGAGCCGGTGAGGGTGGAAGCAGGGACTTTTCGCTGCCTCAGTTCCCTGATGCAACGGTCGCGTGATGCTCTGTCTTTGGTTTCGAAATAAACGCCATAACCAATGTCGCCATCCGGGTCTGGGCGGTAGCGCAGGCGAATGCCGGGGAGGGTTTTGATGCCATTATATATGGCCCGGGCATTGCTGCGCAACTGAGCGAGCATTGAATCGAGCTTGGACAACTGGGCGCCGATGACGGCGCCGGTAAACTCGCTCATCCTGAAGTTTTCGCCGGCAAATGTTTGTACCCGGCTGGGACCCGAACGGTTGAGAAAAAGTCGGCGTATGGTGCCCATATCGTGGAAGCGCGCGGACCGTTCGTAAATGAGGGGGTCATTGGTTACGAGTGCACCGCCCTCGCCGGAGGTAATCATTTTATTTACCTGAAAACTATAAATTCCCACGTCACCAATGGAGCCCAGTGTCTTTTTGCGGAAAGAACCGCCTACACATTGGGCGCAATCCTCCAGGACCGCCACACTATTTTTACGGGCGATCTCCATAATCGGGGCCATATCACATGGGCCGCCGAGCAGGTGGACAGCAATGACGGCTTTTGTGCGGGGAGTAATCTTTCTTTTGAAGTCGGCGGGGTCGAGATTAAGCGAGCGATCGATATCAGCGAAGACGGGCAAGGCCCCTGCGTGAACGACACAAGTATAATCCGACCACCACGTGTAAGCCGGGACTATCACCTCATCGCCGGGGCCGATACCGAGACCGGCCACGGCGCAATCCAAAGCGGCGGTGCCGGAGGTTACGGCCAGTGCAAAGCGGGTGTGCATATATTTTGCAAAGTTTTCTTCAAAGCGCAGCACCTTTTCAGGTTTGCCCGGACCCCAATAACGGAAAGGTGAGCGGGATTCCAATACTTCCAGCAGTGCCTGCTCTTCATGTTTATCGAAGAATTGAGGTCCTATGTATCCCGGATCGATGTTGGGGGGCTCTTTTGGTTTTGGGGATTCTTGTCCCCAGAGCTTCCTGCTTCCCAGGCCGGCCGCTGTACCGGAGAGGGCCATACAACTTGAGGTCAAGAATTGGCGGCGATTGAAATTTTGAGCGGTCATTTTTGTCCTCCTTATTCACCTCATTTTATCAGGAAACCACTTGGTTGTTTACTGTAACCAGCAAACAACCATACAAGAAGGTTCACTTTTGACAGTAGTCGATGAGGCGTGCGATTTCTCTTCTCATATCTTTTCGAGGTACAATCATATCAACAAAGCCATGCTCGAGCATAAATTCAGCGGTCTGAAAGCCTTCGGGCAACTCGACCTTTATAGTTTCGGCAATGGTGCGCGGGCCAGCAAAACCAATCAAGGCGCCGGGTTCTGCGATAATACAATCGCCGAGCATTGCGAAGCTGGCCGTCACTCCGCCGGTGGTTGGGTCTGTTAAAACTGAAATGAAAAGTCCGGCGGATTCGTCATATTTGGCGAGCACGGCAGAAGTCTTTGCCATCTGGCCCAGCGACACCACGCCTTCGTGCATCCTTGCACCGCCGGAGCAGCTAACTACCACCAAGGGCAGTTTCTCGTCCATGGCCATATCAACAGCGGCGCAGAGTTTTTCGCCGACGACAGCACCCATCGAGCCCATGAGGAAATTCGGCTCCATGACGGCCAGGATAACAGGCCTTCCCTTGATAAATGCCTTGCCGATTAGTATAGCCTCCTTTTGGCCGGATTTTTTTTCGTCGTCCTTTATACGCTGCTTATACGTGGTATCTCTGAACTTGAAGCCGAGGGGGTCAGAGGTCTTCAAATCGCCGAGGACCTGCTGAAACGAATCCTCATCGGTCAGATAATTTATTCTGGTGGCTGCACCAATTCGAAAATGGTGATCGCATTCGGGACAGACATTGAGATTTTTCTCAACGGCGCTTTTATAGAGCATGTGCTCACATGCCGGGCACTTGGTCCAGAGGCCTTCAGGCATCTCTTTGCGCGGCTTCAATGAGAAGCCGTTCCATTTTGATTTTGCTTCTTTAGCCATAGCCATAATATCCCACCAATAAAGCGATAATCATACCAGAAATTTGCAGATATGGCTACAAAAATTACCAAGCCAAGTTTGAAGCGTGAGGGCTAAAGGAGTGTTTATGTTTGTAAAACAGCGTTTTTTCACACAATCAGGGCTGGTAAAGGGAGGCTTTAAGGGGAAGTAGGCCCACAGAATCCGGAGCTTTTATCCAGTAACAGGTGGAAATGAGGGAAATGAAGGTTGGAAAGCAAATCGCCGAGCACGTCGCTCGCCCACTCCAAAGAGGAAGCTAACAACATGCCCGGCGAAACTAACAATAATCTATTCGGCAGGCTTTGGCCGTTTAATTAACGAGCCTTAGCAGCTACGCGAGTTCTGAGCTCTTCCAGGCGGGAGGTACAAGGAGCGAGGCCACCGATAATTGTGTAGACCCTTAAGCAATCCCTGCCATCTTCGTATATTCCGCGGTGGATGGTGGCATCGCCTGTTATCTCAGACAAATTATCAAAGGCATAGTCGATGTTCTCCTGCAAACCTTTGACGCGCTCTATTAATTTTCTTCCGGCGACAACTATGCAACCAGCAATTTTGGCAGTGGCCAAATCGAAACCACCGGCAAGCAGCGTCTTGGCAAGGTTGTTTTTCACTGCATCGGATATAGCATACTTGTCTCTAAATTTGGGTACCGTGGTCAGGCCCATTATCGCACAGCCTCCGGCTTCCATAATGCTGTGATAATCTACAGGGTCAAAGGAAGTATAGCGGCTGCTCAAGGCACTGAGCCTGTTGAAGATATCAAAGAGACCGGCGACAGTGCTGTTTATACTGGGCCAAAACGACTTTACGGTCATTCCCGAATACATCTTGTTTATCTTATCATTGTCTATAAAGATAAGCGGGGATATTTGCCGGGCAGCGGCCATTTCACTTAACTCGGTGGCCAGTTTCCAGGCGTTCTCAGCTACCTTGGGAGAACTTGCTTCTCCGATGGCAGGTAAAGTCATAATAGCGCCGACTCTCCTGTCCGGTTCTGATATTCCAATATATCGAGCATACCTTTTGGCAATCTCAATCAAATCGGCTGCGCTTCCGCCGCCAGTCCCTCCACCGGCCCCAACACAAACCATGATGTGGTCAACCTCGGTCCCAAATGTTTGGCGCGTTAAGTGCAAAATTTCCTGCTGATACTGGAGGACGGCATTTTTTCCTCTTCCCATATCCTTACCGGCACCTTTTGCCCCAATGTCCATCAGGAACTTTTGCTCTTTTGGAATATCGAGCAAATCCAAGTCATGATGCGTGGTATTTACGGCCAGGACCTTCCTGTAGCCGAGGTCATAAAAAGACTGTACAATTCTGCCGCCGCACTGTCCGGCACCCATCCAGGCATAGCGGGTAGAACCTTTGATTTTGTCCCTGACACCAGTCTCGGGCTCAGCATGTAGCTCATACTTTTCCAACTCTAAACGGGGCAGCAGCCAGGCGTTGAAATCAAATTCGCCTTTGTGCCTTACGGGCTTTCGTCTTCGGGCGACCCTCCTGGCGGGTTTTCTGGCTGCCCTGGGTGTTGCGGTTTTTCTGGTTGTCGTGCGTTTCTTCGTAGTGGATTTTCTGGTTGCCTTAGCCTTTGGTGTTACAGTCTTCTTAGTGGTTGTGCGCTTCTTAGTGGTGGATTTTCTGCCAGCCTTTGCCTTGGGCGTCACTCTTTTCTTAGTGGTTGTGCGTTTCTTCGTAGTGGGCTTTCTGGTCGCCTTGGCCTTCGAGGCAGGGCTTTTGCGGGCTGCCCTTCTTCTGCTTGTAACTTTTCTTTTTGCCATTTTCATACCTCCCAATTGATTTTTGTCTATAACGAGCTCGTTTGTTTTTTAGCTATTCTAATTAGTTTCCACCTAATACGGACGGATTTACAGTCGATGGTTTTTATCGGTTATAAGAGGCCGGCACATAATTTGTTTTTTGTTAATAAGTCTTTTTTCAGAAACATCTTGCACGAAAAAACCTATCAAATAATAAGATGAGCAATGAGCCGGCAGACGACGAGAATGATAATGCCGCCTTAAAGCGGTTAGAAATCAAAATTCCCTGAATATTTGGGCTAATTTCTCCTGGCCTCAAAAGCCACAGCCGGCGGCAACAAAAATAATCTGGAAAAGCACCAAGAATAATTTGTCCTATAACTTCTGATATTGAACAAAAATACATCCTTCAGGGCTAACGGATGAAGACGGGTTAGTCGGACTTGTGCAAAATGCCGGTTTAACGGCAAAAATGAGTTGACAGAGGTTTTCAAAGGCTACCGAGCGAAAAAAAGTAGAGATTTTTGTTGAATCTAAGATCTCTCTGTAGTATAATTCAATAAGCGGCATAAGAGGGAACTAAAATGAGAATAACGGTTTTCATTATTATCTGTCTGCTGGCAGCATCGACTCATGCAAGAATAATCACCGTAGATGACGATGGGCCTGCGGATTTCAATAACATTCAGGCGGCCATTGACGATGCCAACGACGGCGATATTATTATTGTGGCGAATGGAACGTATTTTGAAAATATCAATTTTAATGGCAAAAATATTATTCTAATAAGCACAGAACCTGATGACCCTAATGTAGTGGCTAATACTATTATTGATGGGCGGGATGTCAATTCTGTAGTCGTGTTTTCTGGTACGGAAAGCAGTAATTGCGTATTAAGTGGATTTACTATAACAAATGGTCGTGCTCATTCGGGTGGTGGCATCAATGGAAACAGCACGATGGCTACTATCCAGAGGAATATCATCCGCGATAACGAAGCCATAGGGGGAGGCATACCAGGGGCTTATGGCTCCGGAGGCGGACTTGTACGTTGCAAGGGCATCATTCAGTACAATACCATATCTCACAACTTGGCTATGATAGGTGGAGGACTATCGTGTGATGGTATTATCCAGTATAATAACATTATTCACAACCGCGCCGGTTATCTTGGTGGTGGTTTAAGTGGGTGTAACGGCATTATCCAGCACAACATCATCTCACAGAATTCGTCCACTGGTCATGGCGGCGGCCTCCATCGCTGCAACATCATCCGTAATAATATCATCTCTTACAACTCAAACTATGGCAGTGGTGGCGGCCTCCATCGCTGCAATGGGTTCATCCAGAACAATACTATTTTTGGCAACTCAGCGAACTACGGAGGTGGACTTGGCAAGTGTGATGGCAGCACCGTAAACTGCATTATTTGGCAAAATACATCTCACTATCAAGGAGCCCAACTTTATGAATCTTCAATGCCTTCTTACTCTTGCGTTCAGGATTGGATAGGCGGTGGCATTGGCAATATTAACGCAGTTCCACGTTTCATAAACCCAAATAATGGTGACTATCATTTGAAATCACAAGCGGGCAGATATGACCCAAACAGCCAAAGTTGGGTGCAGGATGATGTAACGAGTCCCTGTATAGATGCTGGCGACCTCCTATCCCCTATCGGCCAAGAACCTTTCCCTAACGGCGGCATTATCAATATGGGAGCCTATGGTGGCACAGCAGAGGCAAGTAAATCATACTTTGGCCAGCCCGTCTGTGAAACGATTGTTGCAGGCGATGTAAACGGGGACTGTAAGGTAAATTTCTTAGACTTTAGACTTATGGCTTTTCATTGGCTTCGAGATGAAAATCAGTAGCGGTCTTATTGTGAAGTTAGCTACAGGCGTTTCGGATTGCGTTTACTGCGGCGACGCGGTCGGGCTTTGAAAAAATTGCGTTGCCGACTACAAGGGTATCCGCGCCGTAGGAGACAACCATCGGCGTAGTTTGAGGGTCAATACCGCCATCGACTTCGATTCTTATTTCGGGGCCGACAATTTCTCTGACTCTGGTCACCTTTTGTGCGGCCTCGGGCATAAACTTCTGTCCGCCAAAGCCCGGATGAACGGTCATCACGAGGACCATATCACAAAGTGGGGCGATTTTCTCTATCGCTTCAACGGGCGTTTTGGGATTGAGGCATATTCCGGCGGTGGCACCGAGGGCGTGCAGCCTGTCGATAAGTTCCCGGGCTTTGTCAGCGACTTCAATGTGAAACGTTATGTGGTTAGCACCAGCTTCAACAAAGGCCTGAGCATACCTGGCCGGCTCACTTATCATCAGGTGGGCATCAAAGACAAGGTTGGTGCAATCGCGAAGCTTGGCGATGACGGGCGGGCCAATGGTAATATTGGGGACGAAGTGACCATCCATAACGTCCAGGTGCACCATACTCACGCCGGCCGACTCGACAACAGCTATCTCATCAGCCAACCGGGCAAAATCGGCAGCCAGGATTGATGGTGCAATCTCAATTGTCCCCGCTTTGGGTAATCGCAAATCAGACATAAGGATAGAATCTTAAATATGGTTTTGAAGTCACCTATTTCGAGTTTGGTGACAATTTCTTTATCCGACCATACGCGAATAGTTATCATCCTGAGCCGGAGGCGAAAGAGCGGGACCTCTAAGGCCAGATTCTTCGCTGCGCTCAGAATGACACGCACCGAATGCCCTGCAACAGAGCGCTACTTTTCATCGAGTATTTCAAGACACTTGAATTTTTTGCCTTCCAGGAATTCGAGCGAGGCGCCGCCGCCAGTTGAAATATGACTTATTTGATCTTCGAGACCGAGTTTCTTGACGGCACTTGCACTGTCACCTCCGCCGATTACACTGCGTGCACCTTTTACGGTAGCGTCGGCCACAGCGAGGGCGACATCTTTTGTACCTTCATCAAATGGCGGTATTTCAAAGACTCCCATGGGTCCGTTCCAGACAATGGTTTTGGCGCCATCAAGTTTTTCGGCGAACAGCTTTCTGCTTTCCGGGCCAATATCGACCCCCTGCCAACCGGATTCAATATCACCAGTAACGACTTTGTTCTCAGCGCCGGGTTTTAACTTTTGGGCAACCACGTTATCAACCGGAAAGACCATTTCGCAATCGGCGTCTTTGGCCTGCTCAACCAGCTCAGCAGCTTTATCAAGAAAGTCATCTTCGCATAAGCTCTTGCCGACGGCGCGGCCTTCGGCTTTGAAGAATGTATAGGCCATTGCCCCGCCAATCAGTATGCAGTCGACTTTGTCGATAAGATTTTCGATTACACCTATCTTGTCAGAGACCTTTGCACCGCCTAAAATCGCTACGAACGGTTTTACGGGGTTGCTGAGTGTCTTTCCCAAAAACTTGAGCTCCTTTTCAATCAAAAATCCAATGACCCGGGGTTTGCCCTCCATGACCGCGGGTACGGTATACATCGAAGCGTTGTCCCTGTGCGCGGTTCCGAAGGCATCATCGACGTAGATATCGGCCAGGTCAGCAAGCTCTTTTGCGAAGTCGTCTTTTGCCTGGCGCAATTGCGTATCTTCCTTCGCAGCTTTGTCCTTTATCGTTTCTTCCTTATGGAAACGCAGGTTCTCGAGCAGCATGCATTGGCCCGCCTTAAGTGCCTGAGCCTTTGCTTTTGTCTGGGGCCCTATACAATCGTCAGTGAAAATAACTTCGGCGCCCAACAATTCAGACAACCTTTTAGCCACTGGTGCCAAAGACAACTTCTCATTCCTCTGGCCGGCCGGTCGGCCAAGATGGCTCATAAGAATCAATGCACCGCCCCGTTCGAGGATGCTCTTTATGGTAGGCATGGCCTTTACGATACGGTCATCGCTGGTAATGTTGCATTCATCATCCAACGGCACATTAAAGTCGCACCGCATCAAGACTCTCTTACCCCGCACATCAATATCAGCAACGGTTTTTTTTGGCATTTTTTTCCTCGATTTTTTTTACCGCGGTAAATTTTTCTACATCGCTGCCATCTTTTCCATAATGTCAACGGTGCGGCACGAGTAACCCCACTCGTTGTCATACCAACTGACGACCTTAACGGTCCTGCCGAGGACTATTGTGCAGAGTGAATCAAAGATGCTCGAAGCCGGGTCATTGACGATGTCGCTGCTGACGATAGGCTCATCGCAATAAACCAAGTAGCCTTTCATGGGGCCTTCGGCGGCCTTTTTCATTGCGGCGTTCACAGCATCGACTGTCACATCCTTTTTGACATTGACGACCAGGTCTACGACACTTCCGACCGGCACAGGGACACGAATAGCAAAGCCATCGAGTTTGCCTTCAAGCTCGGGTACAACCTTGCCGATGGCCTTTGCCGCACCGGTGGTAGTGGGGATAATGTTCACCGCGGCAGCACGCGCACGACGAAGGTCCTTGTGTATCATATCTGCAACGCTCTGGTCGTTAGTATAAGCGTGAATGGTGGTCATAAGGCCCTGCTCAATGCCAAAGGTATCGTTGAGGACCTTTGCCAAAGGCGCCAGGCAATTGGTGGTACAACTTGCGTTCGAGACACACTTGACCTCGCCGGTCAACTTTTCGTCGTTGACGCCCAAGACGATTGTGGCGTCGATATCATCTTTTGCGGGGACCGTCAAGACGACCTTTTCGGCGCCGGCTTTAATGTGGTCGGCGTAGCCGCCCTTGGGGGATTCTGCGGTGCGAAAGATGCCCGTCGACTCGACGGCAATTTTTACGCCCATATCTTTCCAGGGCAGCTCGGCGGGATTTTTAACCGATAAAACTTTTATCTCTTTTCCGTTGATGACCAATTTTCCTTCGCCAGCCTCGACTGTCCCGTCCCATTTGCCCATGACGGTATCATATTTGAACAGATGCGCAAGACTCTTTGCGTCGGCCAGGTCATTGACAGCAACCAAGTCCAAATCGCCTTTTCTTTGCATAATAATTCTTGCGACAGCTCTGCCGATTCGGCCGAAGCCGTTAATTGCGACCTTTGTTGCCATTTACAAATCTCCTTCACTTTTGAATTAAATGGTTTTTAACTTTCATGCATGAAAGCAAACGAAGGGGCTACTTTATTTACAAGGCGGAGGATTGTCAAGGATTTATTGTAAATCCGCGAATTTGGCGGCTATTCCAAGCCCAAAAGCCAATTTGGGGGATTTTTTTTGCGATATTGTGTAACATAATGGCCTGTCGCGCAATTATATGTTTGGTGATGGTTGGTGCTATGGCGAAACCTGTTAAGCAGACGGATGCCGATGATATTGTGGTGCGGGCCCGTAGAGAAGTTGAGGCCCTATCGCAGCTTTACGAGCTGTACTATGAGCGGATTTTTCGCTTTTGCGTTCATCGACTGTTCAGCAAGGAGACGGCGGAAGACGTAACGTCTACTATTTTTCTCGAGGTGGCGAGCCGGATACGCAATTTTGGCGGCCGAACGGAACAAGATTTTCGATATTGGCTGTATGCCATAGCAGCCAACCAGGCGAACGCTTATATAAGAAAAGCATCTCGGCGAAAAAAACTTCTTGCGGAAGCTGCCGATTCGATGACGGATGTTACGTCGGACAAGTCATCGGAGCCGGACTGGCCCAGGCTTTATCAGGCTATCCTACAACTTAAGCCAGAGCACCAAACCATCATTGCGCTGCGATTTTTTGAGAATATGGAGTACGAACAGATCGCGAAGATTTTAGATGCAAGGGAAGCCACTCTGCGTGTCACCTTGCATAGAATACTTGGCAAGTTACGAAGGTATTTGGAAACCGTTTTCGAGGGAGAAGTATAAAATGTTTCAGAACGAAGATGATTTCAAAAAAATGGTTTCCCGTCTTGACATTGATGATAAGCCGAATGCCGCACACCGTGAAAGTCTGCGAGGGCGAATGCTTTCCGTCTTTGACAAAAGCGGGGAAGAATCTAAAACCGAATCAAGACCTTTATGGAGAACGATTATGAAAAGTCCGATTACAAAAATCGCCGCCGCTGCTGCAGTCATTATGATTGTGGTCATCGGCGCGTATTATTTAAAGCCGGATGGGTCGGCTACGATGGTCGATGTCGTGCAAGAGCAACCTACCACCAACAAGGAAACCGAACCCAAAATGGCAGCGCTGGCTATCGAGCTGCCGAAGCCGATGTTTATTGGTACGCCGAAACCTCTCATCAAGGTACCCCACTGGGAGAAACCGCTGGGCAAGCCGCGGCCGCCGTTTTATGCGCCGATTGGGACAAAGAATGTGGCCCTTGGGAAACCCGTTTTCAGTACCGATGAAGAGCCCTCCATCGGTGAGATAGAGATGATAACCGACGGCGATAAAGAGGCGGCTGACGGCAGCTTTGTTGAGTTAGACCTGTTCAAGCAACATGTTACCATCGATTTAGAGGCCGAGTATAATATATACGCCATTGTTATCTGGCATTACCACAAGCAGGCGTGGGTCTTCTTTGACGTAGCGGTGCAGGTTTGCGATGAGCCTGATTTTATTACGAATGTCCGAACGCTGTTCAATAATGACATTGACAACTCTCTGGGTTTGGGTGTCGGCAAGGATAGGCACTATACGGAAACAGCAGAGGGCAAACTTATCGATGCGAAGGGAACTGTCGCCCGATATGTGCGTCTCTACAGCAACGGCAGCACCGACAGCGACGTGAACTACTATATCGAGGTTGAAGTTTACGGCAAGGCCGTGAAATGAAACGGCCCAAAACAAAACTCGCTACAGCCGCGGTCATGGTTATAGTCATAACCAGCGGCATGCACTGCTGTAACCAGAATGCTTCAACGGTGAAACTCCCTGCTCTATCAGAGCAGGCTGCCATCAATGACGCAGCCGTCTGCAAATTGGCACCTCTGGATATTAAGCTGCCAAGGCCAATGTTTGTAAGTCATAGGTGGGGAAATTTTCGTGACCTTATACCCAATTTGGAACCCATGCCAACAAAAGTACGTCCGCCGTTTTTGGCTCCGGTTGGAACGAAAAACGTTGCACTCAACAAACCAGTCTTCAGTACTGTTGACGAACCGTTAATCGGCAAGCTGGAAATGATCACCGATGGAGACAAAGAGGCGGCTGACGGCAGTTATGTTGAGTTAGGGTCTTTTCTACAACACGTTACAATCGACCTTGAGGCCGAGTATAACATATACGCTATTTTGTTCTGGCACTACAACAGGCAGCCCCGTGCCTATTTTGACGTGATCGTGCAAGTTGTTGACGATCCAGGTTTTACTACTAACGTGAATACCTTGTTCAATAATGACATTGACAATTCTGCCGGCTTTGGCGTCGGCAAAGACAAGAACTACATCGATACCTGGGAAGGTAAGCTCATCGATTCAGGAGGAGTCCGTACTCGCTATATTCGCCTATACAGCAACGGCAATGACTTTGACGAGTATAACCACTATATTGAGGTGGAAGTTTACGGCAAGGCAGCAGAATAATGTTGCCAAGAAATATTCAAGGGCCATATTAAGGCCGGGCTTTTTTGCTCGGCCTTTTTTATGCGCTGCTGAGGAGTAAACCACAAGTTACCGCTCCCTTACGGTCGCGGCCCTGTTTTGAGAATGTCGCGGCACCGCCAACCAAACCACGATTGAAATTAGCGTTTTGTGTCGGCTGTTTTTTTGTCCGGCATTCCGCCGTAATAGGGATAGTTGTCGAAGGCATCGCCCCGGCCCAGGACGCGCGGGTCTTTTGTTGCCTTTAGCTCGGCCATCAAAGTGGCGGCGAGTTTGTTTTTTGCCGCGGCGTATTCGGACTTGCCAGCAACATTGTTTAGCTGAGCAGGGTCTTTTCGCAGGTCGTAGAGTTCCTCGGCTGGACGCTTTCCAAAGGCCAGCTCAACCAGCCTCTTGACCTTCGGTTCGTTGCGGTACTTCAACATATAAGATTTTGCAGGTGCCGCATCAACGTCACCATAACCATAAAATGTTCCGCGTGGACGGGATACAACTATTTCCGTATGTTGGGCATATCCTTTGGGGGCGCCGGCGGGCCAACGGTTGGGCTTGAAGTTGCGGATGTAGAGGAAATCGTGCGTGCGTATCGCCCGCATCGGATAACCTGCCATACCGGTTTGCTGGCAGGGTACGTGACGCTCCTTGCCGGTCAGGATGTGGTCGCGCTTTGGGTCAACACGCCTCGATTTGCCGGAGGTCAGCACGTTTAGGAAACTTTTAGCGGTCATCTGGGCAGTGGGTTTCAATCCAGCCGCTTCCAGAAAGGTCGGCGCCAAATCCGCGAGGCTGATAAAGTCGTCCACGATGCGGCCGGCCTTGACTCTCGCCGGCCAGCGGACCGCAAGCGGGACGTTTGTGCCGAGGTCATAGAGGTTGCTCTTGCAGCGAGGGAACGGCATGCCGTTGTCGCCGGAGATTACTACCAGTGTGTTGTCCATCTCACCGTTATTTTCCAGAATCTTTAGCAACTCTCCAACTTCAGTGTCGAAGCGCTGAACTTCCCAGTAGTAGTCACAGACGTCCGTTCGGACCTCTTCGCTGTCCGGCATGCAGGCCGGCACTTCTACATCCTCAAGCTTCATTCCGCTTTTGACGCCGGACTGCCACTTGTAGCCGCGGTGCGGGTCTGTGCTGCCAAACCAGAAGCAAAACGGTTTACCTTGCGGTCGGGCTTTCAGGAACTGCTGGAAGTTTTTGAATCGCGGCCCGGCGGGATTGCGTTTTCGTCCACCCGGCTGGTCGCGACCAGGGCCCCAACCCTTGCGGGTATACCCTATATGGTAACCGGCCTGTTCCAGCATGTCCGGGTACACGTCGAACTTTGCCGGCAATGTACTCCAGAGGTTGCCGCCCTCTTCCAATCGCCAGTGCCACTGGCCGGTCACGATTGCACCGCGTGACGGGGTGCACGATGGCGAAGAGACAAATGCATTTTCAAACAGAACACCTTCACGGGCCACGCGGTCGAATGTCGGCGTTTTTACGACCTTGTCGCCTGCGATGCCGGCGTGGGGCCAGGACCAATCGTCGGCAAGGCAAAAGAGGATATTCGGGCGGTTCTTCGTAACCCGGGCCCCAAATGACTGAGAAGCACTTGTGCAGCCTGAAAGAGTCAGCGATGCTGCACCAATGCCCACTGCTTTCAAGAAGTCACGGCGAGTGTTACCTATCGCTCTCATGTTTTTCTCCATTTTTTTTATTTGTCCTTTCTATCCAGCAGCCTTTCCCGGCGGTCGCGCGTTTACCTTCAATTCGCGGTCAAACTCTTTCATTATATAGGTCAGGCGTTTGACGATTCCAGGATGCTCTGCTGCCACGTTATTGGCCTCGCTGATATCAGCTTCGAGGTCGTACAATTCGGTTTTCTTCCCGCGACGCAGCTTCCATTTGCCGCTTCGGACTGCTTCAAGATTGTTACCTCTGTAATAGAAGAACGCTTTATGCGGTGACTTTGCTCCCGGTGTGCCGGACATCAACGGCCATATATCTTTTCCATCAATCACACGGTCGGCGGGCAATTTAGCCCCGGCCAATCGAGCAAACGTAGGCAGCAGGTCTATCGTCGCGCAAACCTCACTACAAACCTTTCCGGCAGGGATTTTGCCAGGCCAGCGCGCGATACAGGGCTCGCGCATGCCTCCTTCATAGGTGGAAAATTTGCCGTCGCGCAGGGGCAGGGCCGAGCCGCCGTGATGCTTCTTGCCGAGCCAGGGGCCGTTGTCACTGGTAAAGACCACGAGTGTGTTTCTATCGACACCGGTCTTTTTAAGAGCTGCAAGAACGTGACCCACAGACGAATCTATCTGCTCGATAGTTGCCTTGTAGGCCTTATGGACGTCCTCGACGAAAAATTCATCAGAAACGAAGAGCGGGACGTGAGGCATCGTGTGCGGCAGATAAAGGAAGAAAGGCCTCTTTTTATTTTTTTGGATGAACTTAACCGCCTCCTGAGTATATCGTTCGATGAGGGTTGTCTGGTCTGCCGGCCGCTCGACGATATCTTCGTTACGCATCAATGGGACGTTCCATGGAGAGTAGTCTTTCTGCTGCCAGGTTCGGTCGAGATTTCGGTTCTTGCCCTTGACACCGTCCATATCATTGGAGTAGGGAATGCCGAAGTATGAATCAAAGCCGTTGCTCGTAGGGAGGAATTGCGACAGGTGGCCGAGATGCCATTTGCCTACACAGGCTGTGGCGTAACCGCGGGTTTTGAGAACGTCGGCAATGGTGACTTCATCAGGATTTAAGCCGATGCTATCTCTTGGAAACAGTACTTTAGTGATGCTGACGCGGGGTGGATAGCAGCCGGTCAGTAAAGCGGCACGGGAAGGCGAACAAACCGAAGCAGCTACATAGAAATCAGTGAACTTCATACCCTCGGCGGCCATGCGGTCCAGGTTCGGTGTATTGATATTTGGTGAGCCGAAACAGCCAACATCCTGGTAGCCCTGGTCGTCGGTGAAAATGATTATGAAATTCGGCTTGTCTTTAGATTCCCGGCGTGACATTCGCTGAGCTCCGATTTCACATCCCGGCACGGCCAACGATGCCGCACCCAAACCTACCGTTTTCAGAAAATCACGACGCGTGTAACCAACCTTTTTCATAACTATCTCTCCTATTTTTAGTTTCCTTTTCCCATCCTGCCGGCAACCTTAGCCCCAACATCCGTTCGCCATGCTGTCAGGCGTTTTTGCAGCTCTTTAGCTTTTGCTGGCAGTTTCTCTGCCAAGTTATTTTTCTCTGCGATATCCTCGGTGAGATTATATAGTTCAACCTTACCATTATCAAAGAATTCAATGAGCTTGAAATCACCCTGTCGGATTGCACCGGCCGAGCGTCCCCCAAGGAAGTGCTGTTTTTTGAGCGGATAGTGCCAGTAGAGCGTGTTTCGGGCAAGTTTGGCCCCGGGATTTTTGAGCAGCGGCAAGATAGAAACTCCATCAAGACGCTGACCCGGATCCGGTCTGAGGCCTGCGAGCTGAAGAAAGGTTGGGTAGAAATCAATATTGCTTATCGACGTATTGCAGATGCTACCGGGTTTGACTACCGGCGGCCAACGGATGATTAACGGCTCGCGGATTCCGCCCTCGTAAAGGGTGGACTTGCCGGCCCGCAACGGGGCATTGGAGGTAACACGGTCTTCTCCGCCGTTGTCGCTTGTAAAGATTAGAACGGTGTTTTGGGCCAGGCCTAATTGGTCGAGCTTCCTCATAATCTTTCCTACACCCTCATCGATGCTTTCGAGCTGCGCAGCAAGGTGGGGATTATTCTGGCGGGCTCTATTCCCTCTGCCTGCGCCGGGTTTTTTCTCGTACTTTGCAACAAGCTCGGGCTTTCCCTGCAGCCGGGTGTGAACGGCGTAATGACTAAGGTAGAGAAAGAAGAGACCATCCTTGTGCCGGTCGATGAATTCGACTGCTTCAAGGTTGCACCGGTCGACGAGGTACTCCCTGCCGGGCAGACGCTTGTCGATTTCTCGGTTGAAGTGATAGGGATGGAAGTAGCTGCCGCCCCCGATGCCGCGGTTTTCGGAGACAATCACTTCATCAAAGCCGTGTTGAGTTGGCGGGATTTCCTCTGCACCGTGGTTTGCATAACCAGTGAGGTGCCACTTTCCTATGATGCCTGTGGTGTAGCCAGCCCGCTTAAGCGTCTCGGCGATAGTAATATGGTCGGTCGAAAGGTGGTTTGCATCGTTTGGACGAAGATAATCGGTTATCCCCACCCTTGCCGGGTATTGCCCGGTCATCAGGGCTGCACGATAAGGCGAACAGACGGGGGCTGCCGCGTAAGCGTCGGTAAACTTGGTGCCCTGGCCGGCCAGCTCGTCGAGGTTGGGTGTTTCACTAAACGTGTTGCCGTAACATCCCAGCTCGGCCCAGCCCAGGTCATCGGCCAATATGAAAATAATGTTGGGTCTGTCTTTAGACGCCTTATCTGAGATTCGTGCTGAGGCGCTTACGCAGCCCTGCATCGCCAGCGTCACCGTCCCCAAGCCTACGGCATTCAAAAAATCACGACGTGTGCAATGGCGTATGCTCATATTTATTTGCTCCTTTTCCGGATTGCTGCTTTTTATTCAACCTTGTTTGTCTCAGTTATCTGCAATTGAAGGATTTTTCTCGTCTTTTTAGTCACCCTTGTTTGCTCGCTTATTCGGATGGGCCAAAGCCAGATTATCTTTTCGCTATCGGCGACAATAAGCAGCTTCCGGCGCAGGTGGTGGGGGACTTTTGCAGCGGTCAGAAATTTGCCTATTTTTTTCTCTGCCGCCAGCCCCAACGGCCAAAACCTATCGCCGGCTTTTCGGAAACGAACCATTAGAGGTATTTTAACCTTATCCAAATCAAACCGCTCAACAAACCGGATTCTTGATTCTCGATTCTCGATTCTCGATTTTGTTTTTTCACGAGTATCCAGCATCGAGCCTTGAGTGTCGAGAACAGTTGCTTCTATTACGTATTGACCAAATAGGGTCTGTCCCGGAATTTGCACCTTTATACTTTTGTTGATTAGCTCGTCGGGAGTGGAGGTTTTTTCAGGCGGAGCAAAAATCAGATTGCCATATTCGCTCTGAACTATAAAACCACCGGGCAATTCGATTTTCCTGCCGCCGACATTTTGCTCTGCCAACTGTAATATCCTTTTGAAATGTTGTTGCGTCAGATTTCGCTCACCACTGCCAACAGTAGTAAGACTTCGCCGAACCAGTTCCACCTTTACAGGTGGAGGCTGAGCCAAAAACATCTTCACATTCAGCTTTATCTTGTTATCCGCAGAATCGGCCAGTTGGGGCCAGGCCTTGTCTGCAGAATTGCAAACCTTATTATAAAAAATACGGGCCGAGGCAGCCAACTGGGACAATTGCTCCACGATAGAGCCGTTGCAATCCTGTTGCAGTGCCGGAAGCAGTTTGTGGCGAATAAAGTTTCTGGTGTACGTACAATCAGCATTTGTGTGGTCAGTTCGCCATTTCAAATTCCGCTTTTGTAAGTACTCGATAATCTCTTCCCGCGTGACAGAAAGCAACGGCCTTACAAGCCGAATATCCTCGGCAAAGAACCGCGTCGGCCAGATACCGGCAAGGCCGCGAAACCCTGTCCCGCGAACCAAGCGATGCAAGATTGTCTCGGCATTATCGTTTTTATGATGTGCAGTTGCTACACAGCCGCATCTGTTGGCCTTTGCAATATTCAGCAAAGTCTCAATCCGCAACTGGCGAGCGGCGGTCTCAATGGATAGTTTATTTTTTTGGGCAAATCCGCGTACATCCAGCCGCTTTGTCGTTATGGCCAAGTTAAGGCCGCGAGCCTGCGCGATAACAAAATCTTCGTCCAACTGCGCATCCGCACCCCTTAACTGATGATTTATATGCGCGCAAAGAACATCGGCACTTACAATACCTTCTTTCTTCAACGACACCATTGCATAGAGAAGCGCAGTCGAATCAGCCCCGCCGGAAACCGCTAACAAAATCCTGTCCGCCGAGTCAAAAATCCGGTTTGCTTTTATAAAATCGGCGACTTTTTCTTCAAATTCCAACAGCATTGTTACACACAAAAAAAAGGGCCTGATATTCAGCCAGGCCCGAGACTCTATTAAAAACTTTACCTTACACTTTCGTCAACGTCATTCAATCCCTTCCTCGCTTTTAGTCAATTCCGCGATGCGAAGTTCTGCATATTCCCTGTAATTCATAGGCACAGCTTCATCCCCGATAACCTGCCGATAAAGCTCAAGTGCCTCTGTTCTTTCGTGCAGCCGTTTATCCAAAATTTTTGCAGCCCTATACTTGGCAGGATGGACGGTATAACGGTCCCACTGATATACCCTTTTGTAATACATAACAGCTAACGTGTAGTCTTTGAAATAGTTATAAATTCCGGCAGCCCTGTATGCGGCATCATCGATCTTGTCGCTGGAGCCATGCTTCTCTATCAGCTGGTTGTATTTAGTGAGAGCCAGCCGCAACATCTGTTTGTCTTTAAGAAAGAGCGTTGCGGCCTTTTTTTCAATCTGTAAGGCTTCGTCGTAGAGAGCATCTGCTTCTGAGATGGAATTTTTTGCTTTCAAATTCGCCTTAGTCTCGGCTTCGACAATGTAGTTATATTGTATAACAGAATCCAGTCCCTTCAGCTCCTTTTTAGCCCATTGAAGTTTCATATTATTGCCCATCCTGGTATAGTACTTTATCAGCAATTCAAGGCCCTGGCGATATGCCTGCCGATTAAGCGCCATCTGCTCGATGAGAGCGGTCTCATCGGTATCAGCAATCGAAATTACAGGAGCCGGCCCATAGTGAGCGGGCGCAACCTGACTTCTGCCACTGTCAACGCCGGTGCAGCCAACCAGCACGTTCAATAACACTATAAGCACTGCGGTTAAAATTGTCCTTGCCATAATGGCCTCCTTTCAACCTTGAACCCAATCTTACGGACACAAGTTAACAACCGGAAATCTATACACTCGTATATAATATCAGGATAAACTCAATTATCAATTATCAAGTAAACAGCTACCCGTCAATGATAAACTCTCAAAAAAATATTGAGCCTTGGCTCTTTTTCTGATGATCTATTCAAAAAAGGTAAGCGTTTACGGGAGCAAAATGGCGTTTTTCTGTGATTGCGAGGTCTTTAGGCCAAAGCAATCTCAAATTTTCGCGGCAGAGAAATTGCCGCGTTCGGCTCTGCCTCGCTGGCAATAACACAAAATGCCTAAAATTATCCCTGACCGGTTACCTTAAGGAATCTTTGTTTGATGCTTATTCTGTTTGTAGAGTTCCATCCGCCCCCTGATTGCCTGCTGTTGGTAAAACTCAATGCGCTGCCTGATTTGCCGGTGCAATTACTCCTCCCTCACGGTCGGGGCCCTGTTTGATAATTATTCACACCAAGGCTTTTTCAAAATCCTTCACTTTGGGTGGTTTTTTGCCTTTGGAAGCAACTACTTTATGTCCTTCCGCTCTCAAATGCGCAGCTTGCGCTTTAACACCTCCGGGGAGTTTAGGATTTAAGCTGCCATCTGTTTTAATTACTCGCCAGTAGGGTGTTATGCGTTTTTTACCTTCGCGCAGGTCCTCTTCGGCGGTCTCAGCGGAAATGCGAATGAAAATACCCGTGGTTAGCGGACAGGTAGAATCAGCCTTGAAATCCCTGGCGAGCTGTTCTCTGATTTGTGCTACGGTGACGAGCTTGCCTTTTCTTACTTTTCGGATTAGCCCGTCTACAAGCAAAGGTGTGGGGACAAGGACCCTTCTTCCGCCGAAGCGTTTTTCCCACTTCGCAGGGCCATTTACGACTTTAGGCAGACCTTCGGGGTGATTTTCCAACTTTTGACGCCAGCTCGTGCGTGATTTGAATTTGCCGCTCATTTTTTGGCCTCTATATAACAAACCACTGAACAGCACATATCCTTGTTCAGCTATATGTAACTTCCGATATATTAAACCCAAAATCCAGCCTTTAAAATACCTAAAATTCCCCTACCCGTCAATTCCGGAACCATCGAGTAAAAAGCCAGATTCAACGTTGAAATGCCCTTTATGGGTCTAAATGTTGAACTGCTGTAAAATTTTTATTTTTTTTCAAAAAGTGATTGAATTAAAATTAATCCATGTTATACTTGTAATAGTTAAAGTAGTACAATTTATCGGGTAGATTTATGCAGTTTCGTATAGACAATGCATCAGAAAGGCCTGTTTACCAACAGATAATTGGCCAAATCAAGCACGATATTGCCATGGGCAGGCTCATCAAAGATGAAAAGCTTCCTACGGTAAGGCAATTGGCCAAACAGCTTGCGATAAATCCCAACACGATAGCCAAGGCCTACCGCCAACTGGAACAGGAAGGGATTATCGTCACCAAGCCGGGTTCCGGCGCTTTTGTCGCAAACCTCGACAGCAATCTGAGCAGGTCCGTGAGGAAAAAAATCGTATCCGAGGAACTTGAGCGAATTGCAGTCGAGGCTTTTCACATGCAAATTGACAGGCAAACACTGTTGGAGTGGTTCGGAAACGCAGTAGACAAATTCAATTGGCCTTCAAAGAAAGGGCGGTCGAATGAATGAGAATGTTATCAGAGTCAAAAATCTTGTGAAATATTTCGATGGCCGTTGCGTTTTGGACGGCATTAATCTCACAGTGCCACGGGGTTGTATATACGGCCTGTTGGGACGGAATGCCGCCGGCAAGACTACGATTATTCGGATTCTTTTGGGTCTCGAACCGCCAACTCGCGGACAGACTTTTCTGTTAGGCGCCGAATCAATAAACCTTTCGGCAAAAATCCACGGCCAAATAGGCTACGTAGCCGAAGGCCATAATCTTATTCAGAACTATAAGGTCGGTCGACTTGTTAAACTTTGCAGAGACCTTTCCCCGCAGTGGAACAACGAGTTTTTCCATCATCTGGTAGAAACATTCCGCCTGCCGATGGACCGCAAAGTAAGGCAACTTTCCATCGGCATGCGAGCGAAGTTAAACCTGTCATTAGCTATGGCGATAGAGCCTGAGCTGCTCATCCTTGACGACCCGACATTGGGACTTGATACGGTAGCGCGCAGGCAGTTCCTCGAGCTTGCTATCGATGTTATTCAAAAGCAGGGCCGAACGATACTATTTAGCTCGCACATCTTAGGCGATGTCGAAAGAATTGCCGACAGGATAGGGATAATTGCCGCCGGCAAACTGGTTGTTGATTGCGGGCTTGAAGAGCTTAAAGAACGGGTCAAGAAATTGCGGCTGATTTTCCCGGAATCGGCCCCGGCAAACCTGCACCTGACGGAAATTATAAATCAACAGAGCGAGGGCCGTGAGATGGTGATAACCGTTGTCAACTGGAACCAACAGAAACAAGCCCTTGTTGATGTTTTCAAGCCTTCAAGCTGTATTGAAATCCCGATGAGCCTGGAGGACATATTCATAGAATGCACCAAGCCTGAACCGATGCCTATTAACGCTTGATAACAGGAGATATGAAATGTTTACGCTTATAAAAAGAGAGATTGAAGACCATATAGCATATTTCATCGGAGCGGGCATTATCTCAGGACTCCTTATTGTCCTATCTACTTTGTTGGCATTTCATAATTATGACTCCCCTAACGCTCCTGTACTTTCTATTGGGCTTTGGATCCCAGTTATTATTGTGTTGATAATCGGCTTAGCCGGTATGGGAGTAAGCCAGATGTATACGGACAGAAACCGAAGAATCTCGGCATTTTTATGCGGACTGCCGGTAACACGCGGCCAGATACTGGCAGCCAGGATAGTCACTGGGATTCTGGCAATTCTAACATTTCTCGTGCCTCTTACCATTACAGCAGTGGTTCTATTAAGTTTTTTTACTTTCCCTGTACCAATATATTCCGGATTTATTTTTGACATATTTATAGTGACATTTCTGATGGGCTTTGCCTGCTATTGCATCGGCTTGCAAACCGGCTGGACATCAAGCAAGGTCACGCCCACGCTGGGCGGCGCGGCTTTAGCCTTTGTGCTTGTTCCGTTGATTGTTGTCAAAGGTTTTGGGCTGCATATCGTAGTTATACTGTTGCTGTTTATTACCGCTTCTTTAGTGCGTACCTGGCATAGATTTATGTCAACCTCACTTTAGGAATATAATTATGAAGTTAAAAATAAGTTATCCTGTTAGAGCTTTCGCCACGGGTTTTGTTGTCCTGACGATACTATCAATACCATTATTCTGGTTCCGATTTGTGTGCGAGATATCTCTTTCTTCCAAGATGTCTTATGTTGCCAGAGTTGACCCTATAAGACCATCCGGATTGGTCCCGCCTGAGCTTGAGAATGACCCTAACGTGGTAAGTCACTCACAAGTTTCTGCAAGTATGAATACAGAAGAACTATGGTTCCTTGGAATTGTCGATTATTTTGAAGCGAGAGGACCAGGAGGACGTCAGTCAAATATCTACTATGCTAAATTCGACGCTAAAGACTGGGCGTGGATATATTTTGATGAGAGAATCGGTCAAATATCCTGTCGCTATAAAACGACAGAGATGTTGCCTGATAAGACCATGAGGCTAAAAGAAGCACAAATCTATGTGGGGCCCGAAGGAATTTCAGAAACCGCTGATAAAAGCCTCGGGAAATTCATAGAACCCATTGTAGATTCAACACCATGGGAGTGGCCTGGCCGGCCACCGCGGACATTATATGACAGGAAACTGCGGCGCTTTTTCAGCATTGACTTTGAGAAAAGAACTGTGTTCAAAGGGCCGCAACTTTCCAAAGATGACAAACACAACCCCATCCAGATAGGCCTCTTGAGAAAAAATCCGCCTCTTATACACATGGGCTGGTCAGCTCCTTACATTAAAGTGGCCGACGAGGAAAAAGAGAAAGGGCGTTATCCATCAATTCGACACACCAAGCCAATGGCTGAGGCCAATTACGGCCGGGGTGCGGGCCCGTATCTGCTGGTTCTTGACGAAACCGGTCGCATTGACCTGCTCGACCGTAAAACACTTGAATTTGCCGGAACCGCAGGCCGACTGCCTGCCCCGCAGACATTTTTCTACTCAAAACAATCCGTAACAGACAAGGATTTGTCAGGTTATAGAGCTTTCGGCCTGACCTCCACGACCGACAGAAAATATCGGGGGATGTACGCAGCCAGTCTTTGCCGCAAGGGGACTGCTCTGGCGCTGGCCGTTTTCGATGAAAAGGGGAAACGAATCAGAACAAAATACAGCAGGGCTATGGTCTATATCCGAGATGCGGGCGGAAGCAGGTCCAAATATATACCTTCAAGCAAGGCAGCTTTCTATCATGTTCCCTGGGCGCCTGTATCAACTATCGGTAAATATCTTGTTGAGAACCTTCAGCCACCCTTATTGAGTATTGCCTCGTTCTTTACGGCGGATAGTCTTGAAGCTACAGCCGGACACAGAGCGCTCTTTATCCTGCCCAATTCTTTTATAGGTATGAAGGGCAGGGACATTAGTGGAAACATCGCCGACAGATTCTTCACCGCCCTGGTGATAATATTGCCGTCGATAATATTGGCTATATTGCTTGCGTGGCGGGTAAGCAAAGATGCCACCACTGTCGGACTTTCGAAAAGTGCAAAACTTTACTGGTTGATTGGAACTCTCGCTTTTGGCTTACCCGCATATATTACCTACAGGCTGACCCGGCCAAAGATAACTCTGGTTACGTGCGCGAACTGCGGCAATTTAAGAAGGCCCGATATGGACAGGTGCCATCGCTGCGGGAGCAAATGGCGCGTGCCGGAATTGATACCGCCAGCCTGGCGAGTCATCGACAGCTGAAACATCGCGTATTTATCATTAAAGCATTTCGCTTTGTTTTTGTCAGACTTTCTCCGGTACTACGAACGGCTCGCGGTAGTTTCGCTTGACGTACATGTTGGCCATATCGCTAAGCTCGCCTGTGAACTTCTCGGTCTGCGGGTCCATCGTCAGCATCGGTCCCATTGTGATGGGCTCTTTTTCCAGGTCCACCTCATTGGCATTGAGGTGCTCGAGCATGCGTTCGAAGGATTCCATCAGAACAGCGTTGTTGCCAATAGCTTTCTCGACTTCGTCGACGGACATCTTCTTGCCCAGCCGATAGGAGACGTTGCCCATGTGGCATAGGGCGCTGGAGAGGTGTCCTTTTTCGATATCGGCGTTTAGGTCGCTGACTTTCCGGCTTCTGACGGCCTTTATGAAGTTTTGGTGGTGTCTGCCCCCGCCGCCGCCTTTGAACTGCTTTACCTTCTTGTCGTTATTGTCGTATACCCAGCCTCCGCCGCCTCCGCCGACGAAGTAGCCATTCTCGCATTCGACGACCATTCCGACGCGCGTGCCGCGGTAGTGGTCCATCGAGGTCTCGCCCTTCTTGCGAGGCAGGCCACGCACCTCAAAGACCAATGGAGCGGGCTTGTAATCGAGATATACAATCTGTGTATTGGCGGTCTCGCCTGCATCTCCGACGACGAACCGGCCTCCGATGCTGCACACACGCGGCGCGAGCTTCGGGTCGTTCAAAGCCCATCGTGCCAGGTCCATTTCGTGGATTCCCTGGTTGCCGAGGTCGCCATTACCGGTGTTCCAGACCCAGTGCCATTTGTAATGCAACTTCTTTCTTGTCAGGGGTTTCATTTCGGCCGGCCCGCACCACAGATTATAGTCCAGACCCTCCGGGGTGGGAATTGGTCCGTTAGTCCCATTAACAATGCCGTTTCCACTGAAGCGGGGTTTGTAGCAGAAGCCGCGTGAGACTTTGATTTTGCCGATGTTGCCCTCGCGTATGTATTTGAACACTTCCATCAGTCCTTCGTCGGAGCGTTTCTGGGTGCCGGTCTGGACGATGCGGTTGTATTTCCTGGCGGCTTCGACAAGCTTGCGGCCTTCCCAGACGTTATGTGAGACGGGCTTTTCGCAATACATATCCTTGCCGGCCTGGCAGGCCCATATTGATATCAGCGAATGCCAATGGTTCGGCGTCGCGGTGGTGACGGCATCGATCTCCTTGTCGTCGAGCATTTTGCGGACGTCCATATAGGTTTTGAGCTTTACGTTGTTTTTCTTCTCAAAGTCCCTTGCCCTTTTGTCGATTTGGGCTTTATCTGCATCGCAAATCGCCACAAGACGGACACCGGGGAGCTTGTGGAAATAACCCATGTGGCCGCCGCCCTGGCCACCCACACCAATGACGCCTATGCGAATATCGTTGTTCGCTCCCAGCACGCGGGAGTGCGGGGCCAATGCCAACGTTGCACCGACAGCCATCGAACCTTTGATAAAATCACGACGAGTAATGCTACTCATAATACTTCCCTTCCTTTCCTTTATTAAGTTTTACAATAGTCTTATCCAGGATATCCAAGAATCGGCTTTGTGTCAATTATTTTACAGGCTTGGTTGCAGCATATTGGCGGTAATGCTTTGCAACCTGGGCCTGCTTTGCATCGCCTTTATGGAAATAGAACCTGTACCTAAAGGTCAGGCTCTTGCCGGCCTGTATCGTGATGTCTCCCGTTCCTTCGGGCTTGCTCTCGAAGTTATGCACGCCGAAGGGATTCGCCGCAAACAGTCCATAATCTCGAACGTGCCACCAGGTTGGGTGTTTCGGGTTTTTTGGATGGTCGAAAATCGCCACGCCCACCACCTCGCCGTTCACCGGGCCGTAGTAATCGCACCACGCCGCACGCTTACCCCACGTTGCCTTGTCGCGAACACCTTCACTGTTGACAATATGTCCCTTACCGACTTTACCTTGAAGTCGCATCGTGGGCGCCAGCCGAATCGCCATCGAGCCTTCCTTCGTATCACCCATAACGATTTTGCCGTTGGAGGCGTGGATGGTTATATCAAAGTCCATCATTTGTCCATCGGGGCGATTGTAGAACCTCTGTGTGCGTGTGTCCGTGCAGACGACTTTGCCGTCGCGTGCAACCCATTTGTTGCGTGACTGAATGATACCAACATCCCGGCCGGATGTAATCTTTTCGAACTTTTCGTGGACGATTTTGCCTGACCCGCGGCCCTCGCCCCAGAAATCGTGGCCGTTGACCTCACCATGTGTAAACCACAGGCTGCGATGGTGTACGTGGTCCTGTTTGTCGCCGCCTTTGTCTAAATCCGGATTCATCGGATAGTGACGGATGATCGGCACACCTGTCGGGCCAATCACGGGATAGAAAAACGGTCTCGGCACATCCTGGTAGTTGTACTCTGTGAAAAGCTTGCCATTGATTTCAACTTTCAGCCTCTTGTCTGCTTTGACAATTTTCACCCCCTGCTCTCGCTTGATTCCGCCTGTCTGTGCTTTTGCAACCATCTGACCGAAAACCTGCCGCTGCTCCACGAGCGCCTTTACCCTGTCCTTCGGATTCGTGCGCGCCTCCAGCAGTATCCACCCGGCGTAGTCCATGCCGACAAACAGATTCATCAGCTCCTGATAGGGATAGCTGCCGATGTTTAGTTCGCGAATATGAACGATATCACTGAATCGGTCCTTGACAAGGTTGAAGTTGTGCTCTAATCCTTCACCCTGGAGATCCTGGGAATTACAGTTCCAGCAGACACCGACGTTGGGATGGTCGGCGACATCCATAATCGCTTTGATAACCGGCAACGGCGAGCACGAGCCGTGTACCTCAAGGCGAACCTCTTGGCCAATCTCGGCCCCGAATCGACCAATCTCATTGAGGGACTTACCGATTTGCTCGATTGTCTTACCGCGCGATACATTCTTTGGAAGGTCATTGGGCTTTACCTTCACACCGGAGCCACCTACGTCACGGCTGAGTTTTAGGTACTGCTTTGCACCTTCGATGTCTCTTTTAAGCCTTGCAGAGTCAGCGTGGTGGAAGGCAAAGTTGGTGCCCAGACCCACCAGCGTAACGGGGCTGTCATCGAAGCGTTTCTTAACATCGCGTCTTTGTCGGGCGTTAAGACTTGATTCGACACCGTGCTTATGCTGGGTGCGCAGCTCAACGCCCAGCACTTTGGTCTTTTCGCAGTTGGCAATTAGTGTCGGGAGATCCCAGTCTTTGCCCCACTGGTAGGTAACCAAGCCCAGTTTCATCTTCGAGCCCGGTTTTTGGCCAGCTATTGCCAGCGTCCTACCGAACGGACCGGCAGTAATTGCAGCAGCACCAAAGTACATCGACTGCCTGAGAAAATCACGGCGAGTATTACGACTTTTACTCATTCTTCTCCCTTTCGATTAAGGCTATGTTATCAGAAAACAAGTTTCTGGACGTTCTCCTCAAGGCATTGACATCAATAGTTCAGCCCATCCTCATGCATTTGGCTCTATTAAGAAAGTATTATTGCTAACTGAGGCCGTAATGTCAAGCGATTTTTGGGGGAAATTAGGGGCAGCAGACCGTTGAAAAAGTCAGCTTATGCCCATTGATTCGGCCAATCTACGCCGCTCAATACTATTATTGACTACAAACCAAAACTAAAACCATAAATCCACCTGCTTCAATCTGGAAATACGATTTGAGAATTGTCCTTACAGCCCAATTGACAAAAGAATCTTTCTGCAGGTGCAATGATTTCCCAAGTGGCATAAAGCGAGCTGCGAAACGGAAAATGTTTCCGGCTGCACCTGGTTTTCTATTTGGCCATAGCCAATTGTTATGTGAGGGAAAAAATTCTCGAAACTTGATTTTTGGCGATAGTTCTTAATCCACAGTAAGGTCGATTCCGCAACATCCTCGTCGCCATATATCATGTTTTCTGTTACATCATTGCTAAAATATCGTGTAAGTCTATCCACGACCTTTTCATGGAGCGACTGAAGCTGCGTTGTCTTTTCCACCTCCAAGACGGATACTGCTTCACCTTTCGAATTTCCTGAAGCCCGAATGCCAACAACTTTCAAATCCGGCAATGAAGTTTCTTTTGCAATCTCCTCTAAAACTCTTCCAACAGAGGCAATATCGCTTTCTTCAATACAACCCATAGCCAGGGAAATGTGCGGCAGGCAATTCTGTTTATTGAGTACAATTTTGCTGCCGAATTTTTTCACTAATTCAACGTTTATTTCGATGGCCCTGTCCGTCATTACCTCATCCGGCAATAACACGACATCAACTGCTTTTCTGGTCATACTCTCCTGAACCTTAAAATATTCATCCTATACCTAAATTGAAACTACTGTTCCCCCCTAACTGTCCGGACGACATCCTGATACTGCCTTAATATCTTCTCATCTTTTTGTCCGACGGCAATATTGACTAAAAAAACAGTCAGACAATTAGCAATAAAGCCGGGAACGATTTCATACATATATTCTCCAAGGCCGATCTGCTTCCATACTATTAATACAACCGTTCCCATCACCATCCCCGCCAGGGCCGATTGCCAGCTCGTCTTTCGGGAGAACAATGCGAAGAGTATCAAGGGGCCAAAAGCCGCTCCAAAGCCGCCCCATGCATAAGCTACTATCTTCAAGATGGTCTCGCCGCGAGGCAGGGCCAGAATCAGCGCTATCACCGAAATGATGATTACGCAGATTCTTCCTACAAGAATAATCTCTTTTTCGGTCGCGTTCCTTTTTATCGCCTTCTGGTAGAAGTCTTCGGTCAATGCCGACGAGGAAACCAAAAGCTGCGAATCAATGGTTGACATAATAGCAGATAAAATGGCCGCGAGCATTATCCCTGCCAGCCATGGGTGCATGACCTTGCCTATCATGTAGATGAAGACCTTCTCATGCTCGCCCTCTTCGACAGCTAAATTCTCAAACATGCCAATCCCGACGAAACCGATAATGACCGCCCCGGTTAAGGACAGAAAGACCCAAATGATGGCTATCGTCATCGATTCTGGCAATTTCTCCACCGATTTGACACTCATAAACCGGGTCAATATGTGCGGCTGGCCGAAATAGCCCAGTCCCCACGCCATCGCTGAAATTATTGCTATCGGTCCAGCTATCCCCTTTGCCGGCAGGAGGCTCGTCGATACTTGTTTCAATTTCATTGCTTCGCTGATGGTCTCCATCCCTCCGACTTTTAGGTATGCGGCTGCCGGGACAATTATCAAAGCCAGCACCATCAGCATACCCTGAAATAAATCGGTCCAGCACACGGCCAAAAATCCACCCAAAAAAGTGTAGGCGATTATTATCCCGCCCCCGACGATGACGGCTGTTTTGTACTGAATTCCGAAAGTAGATTCAAAGAGTTTTCCCGTGGCCATGAGTCCGCTTGAGGCGTATATCGTGAAGAATATCAGAATGATAATGGCAGAGACTATGCGCAAAAGGCCGGTCGGGTCGCCGAATCGCTGCTCAAAAAAACAAGGCAGTGTTATCGTATCGGTCTTCTGCGTGTACACTCTGAGCCGACCTGACACCAGCTTCCAGTTCAGGACCGTTCCCAGAAACAAACCTATCGGTATCCAGACCTTTCCCATCCCATATGCGTAAATCGCTCCCGGCAGAGCCATCAGGAGCCAGCCGCTCATGTCACTGGCCTGTGCCGAAAGGGCCGTTACCCACGCCCCCATTCCGCGACCACCTAACAGATAGTCTTCTATGCTGACCGACTTTCGATAAAAATAAAATCCGATACCCAGCAGCAAGACAAAATAGACAATAAATGTCACCAAGGTCGGATTCGACATAGAGCGGAAACTCCTAAATGCTCAATACTTTCAACTCTCAAAGATATCCTCGTCCTCTTTTCGCCACGCGGGGTCCACGATGCACAAAAATGCCAAATCAGAATCTGACGTATTTTCTATATATTGCGTTGCCCCCGGCGGAATATAGACAGCACTGTCGGGACTGACTTCAAACGATTCTTTATCCATATGCATCATGCCATTGCCGGCTATTATAAAATAGACTTCAGAAGCTTTGAGTCGGTGCGGCTTGGTTGCCCGACCTGGCGGGACCTTTGCATGAGCCAGGCTGTAACGGATTTGCAAATCTTCTTTTTCAGGGTGCAAAAGCTCACGCAAGATTGAATCATCTCCGGCAATGAGTTCTTCGCAATCCTTGACGTGTTTTAATAACATATTCAGTCTCCGAACAAAATTGATGCTTTTCCTTCCGTGAAGAAAGTTCCAGCCACATACTTATGCCCATTAGCGAATATCGCCTCTGGTCACCGCGAGTCCGCCTGATTCGGATGAAGCAATCCCATATTCAACTCCAAAATTTCATTTGGGAGTTATCTGTTTCCATGACAATCCCTGCCAAGTTCGGATAGGCTTTTAATAAACCTTCGGGAACAAGCAGCTTTTCGCCGCTTAGTAACGCCTTTAACTCAAGGGCATTGGCAAGCTCAGCGCCTCGATAATGGTTGTTAGCGATAATCGTAAGTGTCTCAAAAGCATTAGCCAGTTTATCGACCCTTTGTTTTATTTGGGCAAGCTCATCGCTATTGTAATAATAGTTATAGGTTTCGTCTCTGGAAGACTTGCTGAACCACTTTTCTTCATTTCTGCCGTGCATTCGGAAATAGCCATTTTTGCCGATTGTGCAATGCTGCATATCAAACGAATTATAAGTAGTCGGATAATCAAGGTTGCAAACCGAAACCCCAAGCTCTTCTAAGAACCTCAATGCATCTTCTTGCTGCCATGATTTATGCCTTACCTCTACGGCCAAGTCAAAAGCGTCGGAGAAGTGTTTTACTATCTGCGATAAGAGCTGTCGATTATCTTTGCAATCATCAAAGTCGTAGCGGAATTGAACGAGCAAATGTTTTAATTTATTAGCTTCGAGCAGAGGTTCAAAACCTGTATGAAACTGCTTTACCATTTCAGCATCAATTTTGCCTTCGTGGGTAAAGTCGCGATTCAGCTTTGCAGTAAAGAAAAACTCCGGTGTCCCTGCGGTCCTTTTAAGCCATGATTTTGAATTTTTCTCAGAGGGCGGGCGGTAAAATGTGCTGTTAATCTCAAGGCAATCGACGAATCTACTTACATATTCAAGCTGGTCAATCCCCGGCTGGGTATACACAATCCCTTTCCAGTCCGGGTATGAGAAGCCAGCTATTCCTATATAAACCTGACCGGCCACTTTTTACTGTTTCTCCCCTGTTATTCTGAGCGCAGCGATGAATCTCAAATGGCAGTAACCATTTCATAATAATCAATTAACGCTGCTTACGCTTTCTTTTTGTCGTTATCACCAATCCGAACGATAGCATATACCAAGACACCGAGCAGCCCTGCCAAAAGCGCAATCACTATCCATATCCCGGACCCGGCGTTCCGCTTCCGTATATCCTGGTACACCCAAACCGCCAAAAGGATATGGACAACCACAATCAAGAACAGAAATAGATGCTTCTTACACGGTCTTTGTTTATGTCCTCTTCGCATACGCTCCAGCTCAATCCTATTTTTCTCCAGCTCAAGCTCCTGCATACTCCGCTGGAAGCCCATTTCCGCATCGCGCTGCTCGAGTTCCATCTCCATATTGCGCATTTCCATCTGGTACTCGGGATCTTCCTGCCGCTCGATTTCCTGAGAAAACACCGCAGCCGGGGCAAACATAGTCGCCAACACCATAATCAAAATACATCGCTTCATCTGGTTTCTCCTTTTCACTCAATTTATAAAGCGTACAATATATTCTAAGGCCACATTTTTGAAACTTGCCAATTATATTTCGGCAACTCAGGTGCCTCTATTGAACTTTCCTTTACCCGATTCAAATTTCTTTCGGGGTCTTAGATTCCATAATTGGCGTTATCCCGCAGTACGAATACTATTCTCCAAGATGTCGAATGACGCCGTATTTCCGGAGTACAACCAAATCGGCCTTTTTGGCCGGCTCGTCTTCTTTTGCTTTGTAATTAACGTCCATAACCTCAATAAACTCCACTGTATACTCCTTTAACACACCGCAATATTCAAATATTTTATCGCCTTTAATCAGCTCAAGCACAACCCTTTTACCGATATATCTTTCCAATAAAGGCTCGTAGGAAGTACCTATCGAACCCATCAATTCCTGTTTCATCTGCGAAACATATTTATCCTGGGAACTCAGCACGGCGCCGGCTGGAGTGGCTTTCTTGGCCTGACTGATTAACAGATTTACTACCTCCATCACCGAGTCTCTTATCGTTTTGAAGATATTTGCTGTTTTTCTTTTAAGTCTTCGCAGCAGTGTCGGATGATAGGTCTTTTTTAATTTTTTCTGCCTTTCTTTTTTATTGCGTTCACTTAATTCGTCGAGATAGCGAATCAGAACCGCAATGTTAGGATACTCATACTTATACAAAATATAGCTGGTCTCATGATGTCCCTGTTGGTCTTCGTGCTTTGTTTTGTACACGAATTCCAGGCCGGTATTCTCCACCCTCAATTTGCCCCAGATTGTCTTGCCGGATGTATCTTCCAGGGTTACCATGTTCTTCGAAAAATCCTTCAGACATTTATCCCTGCTTCTTCTTCTGATAAAAGCACCAACGGCAGTAGCCAATATGATGAAGATTATAGTGATGGCTGTATAAGGTATGGCGACAGCAAATAAATAAGGCATAATAAACTCCCATTAAGTCAATCCAGTCTGCTATACACTACCCAAAACCGCAATTTCCGTCAAGCTTCGCACATGTGGGGGCGGGAACAGTCTCCGCATTTCAAAACTTCTATCCAAGAACCACATCTGTATGGCAAAAGAAATTTTTTGCTGTTATCCGCTTCAAGAAGCCGAAAATACATTTATGCAGAGTGGTGTTTCTCTGCTGAAAAAGCTTTTCTTTCCTCTAAGTACAGCAGGATTCGATGCTTACAGCGACAAGAGACAATTTAGTCGCCGATTATATTGCAGTGGTCGCAGTTCTTTTGATGGCAATCGGGACGGTCTTTGTCTTCTCAGCGAGTGCTAACATCAGCCAGGAGTTTGACTTACAGAGATTTTATGATTTCCCAGCCTTTCGGCAAATGCTATTTTTTCCCATGGCTTGTGCAGTTTTATACGCCGTCTCATATTTGGATTATCGCAGGTTTAGTCTGGCTAACGGCTGGCTAAAATCCCCGACCAGCTATTTATTAGTCCTTAGTATAGCGTTACTTATACTTGTTTTATTGTTTGGCACAGAGGTTAACCGCGCCCGCCGATGGTTTAGAATCCCCCTCGGTCCAATAACG
>SDBU01000474.1_pt1 | contig 56038 bp, 57 predicted proteins | sample 2277071 | NCBI WGS metagenome assembly SDBU01 (sample SAMN10397929, study PRJNA504765) | marine sediment metagenome | isolation source: marine sediment core GS08_GC12, 126 cmbsf | place: Arctic Ocean: Gakkel Ridge, Loki's castle | collected 2008 | reverse complement strand
GGGAAATTTTCCTTAACGAATTTGGCAATTTCAAATTGTTCCTTAAAAACCACGCTGGCCTCAACAACAATTCCATCAACCCCAACATCAAAAGCTTTCCCGATTCTTTCCCTGGCTAATTTCAATCTCCCCTCAACGGCAATAAATATTTTCAACTGTTTATTCTCATCTTTCGTTGCTAAAGGAAATTGCTCATTCTTCTTTATGTCGGAATCCGTAACTAAGGCTACAACTTTGTCGTTAGAGTCGACAATAATTAAAGTATCAAGGTTATTTTCTCTTAATATTTTGCTAGCTGCTTGAAGGTTGTTTTTATCAACTGTCTCTGTGCTTAATGCAACAATTAATTTTCCCCTGGGCGTCATAACTTCTTTTAATTTTGTCTCCATGTCTGTTCTGTATCTAATATCTCGATGAGTAACAATTCCCATTAATTTTGAATTCAAAGTACCATCCTCAGTAATGGGCACGCTGAAAAAACCATATTTATCCGCAACGTCATAGACATCTTTGGTGGTATTTTGAGGAGATAGAATAATCGGATTAAAAACAAAGCCAGCCTCAAATCTTTTTACTTTTTCCGCCTCCTCAATTTGTTCATCTATTGTAGAAAAATTATAATGAATTATCCCTATCCCGCCTATTAAAGCCATTAAAATTGCCATTTCTGCTTCAGTGACTGTATCCATTGGAGCTGAAATAAAAGGAGCCTTGAGGGATATTCTTTTAGTAAAATTACTAGTCAAATCAACCTCATCTCTTTCAAAATCAGGAAGGCGATAAGGGATTAAAGTAATGTCTTTGTACCAAAATTCTTTATTTTGTAAGCCTGGGTGTAATTTTGCCATTTTTAATCATTATACCTTCTTTTTTTAGTAAAGAGGCCTTTCTTTTTGTTCCATATCTGTATCCTCCGATTCTGCCATTTGATTTTATCACTCGGTGACAAGGAATTGTTTTGAGGTTTGGATTTTTGTTTAAAGCGTTCCCCACTACTCGCCAAGCTTTTGGATAGTCAGCCAGCCCAGCAACTTCTCCATAACTTAAAACTTTCCCTCGCGGAATTCTTTTTACAACTTCATACACCCTTTTCCGAAAGGAAGTCATTAGCTTTTTTGAGAGTTTCTTTGGCATTTTTGAAGGTTATTTGTTCTAAGGCTTGATCATAAGGAAGCCATTTATATCCAATGTGTTCCCAAGAAATTTTAACATCTTTAGTTTTTGTCTCTATTAAATAGAAAACAACTGTTTTAAAAATAACTTTTCCCTTGAGTCGGTAAAAATATTTAATTGTTTCTTTAAAGTCGGGAACAAATTTAACATCGTCAATTCTTGTTTCTTCCCTTACTTCTCTTTTAACAGTGTCTTGCAGCTTTTCTCCCTTTTCAATATTTCCTTTGGGAAAATCCCAATGGCCTGATTGATAATGCAAAAGAAGGTAAAAATTTTTACCTCCCTCCTTTCTAAAAATTATAGCTCCAGCAGATTTTTCAACCGGCATATTAAAATAATTTCTAAATATCTAAAATTAATGGATGTTCATTACACTCAGAAGTAAATCTTGGACACCTAATACATTCTTGCCAAATTTTTTGTGGCAGCCCCATCTTGCCAATCCTTTTAAAGCCCAATTCTTTAAAGAAATCTAGGTTTTCTTTAACTGTTAAAGCGAATATTTTTGTTGCTCCTAATCTTTTTCCTTCTTCAATGCAATTTTTTACAATCTTTGTGCCTATTTTTCTCCCCTGCCAGGCCTTAGCAATGGCCAGCGTTCTTATCTCGGCTAAAATCGACTCTTCTTTTTTGCTCCCTGGTTTATATTCTTTTCCAAAGATATGTAAAGCGCAACATCCCACAATCTTTCTATCCACTGCAGCAACAGAAAAATCTCTTATGCTTTCATAAATCTCATAAATTGGTCTTGATAACATGACGCCTTCTTTAGCATAAGGTTCGATTAATTCTTTGATCTTTTGAGCGTCGCTAATTTTTGCTTTTCGGATGGTAACCATTAAATTAAACCTATCTAAAAAATTTTAGTAATTTTCCTAAGGGCTGAGTATTGATAATATCTTCTTTTTCGGCCCAGCCTCTTCGAGCCTGGGCAATTCCTAATTCCATAAAAAACAGCTGGTCTTTATGGTGTGAATCGGTATTGATTACCATTTTCACGCCAGCTTCTTTTGCCCTTCTGATGTTTTGGTCGTTTAAGTCTAATCTTCCCGGAAAAGCGTTTATTTCCAGAACGACATTGTACTCTTTGGCTGCTCTTAAGATTTTATCAAAATCAATTTGATATTCATCTCTCCTTTTTAATATTCTGCCGGTCGGGTGAGAAATAATATCAATGTTGGGATTTCTTATTGCCCGAATTATCCTTTCTGTCATTTCATCTTTTTCCATTTTAAAACTGGAGTGAATCCCAGCTATGGCATAATCTAATTTTTTTAAAGCTTCGTCTTTGATATCAATTGAACCATCGTTTAAAATATTAGTTTCTGCCCCCTGGAGAACTTTGAAGTTTTTTAATCGGCTGTTTAAATTGTCAATTTCTTTTCTTTGGGCTGAAAGTTTTCTTTCATCTAATCCGTGTTCAATTCTCAAAAATTTAGTGTGGTCAGCAATTCCTAAATATTGATAGCCCATCTCTTTGGCTGTCTTGACCATTGCTTCAATTGAGTTAGCCCCGCCATCCCAATTAGAATGACAATGTAAATCTCCTTTAATGTCTTTGTACCCAACAACTTTAGGTAATCCATTTGGTTTACCCTGAGCTTGCCGAAGGGCTGCCTCTATCTCCCCTTGATTTTCCCTAAGTTCAGGATCAATCCAAGGAAGGCCAAGTGCTTTATAGACCCCGACTTCATTCCGTCCAGCAATCATTTTTTTACCCCGGAAAACGCCATATTCATTAAGTTTCAACCCTTTACTGATAGCAATCCTTCTCGTAACAATATTGTGTTCCTTGGACCCGGTAAAATATTGGAGAGCCGAACCATAGCTTTTCTTTTTTAACACCCTTAAATCGACGTTAAAACCTTCTTTGACCCTAATAGAGGACTTAGTCGGCCCCCCGGCCCAGACCTTAACTACTTCCGGCAAGGAAACAAAAAAATCCATCACTTTTTTTGGATTTTTTGTTGTTGCCAAAATATCAACATCACCAATGGTTTCCTTCATTCTTCTGACGGAACCGGCCGGGCTGATTTGCTCAATTTCTTTAAATCTTTTTAACCTTTCCAAAATTTCTTTTACTCGCGGATAAATTTCGCCCAAAAGAAACCTTCCCTTACTTCTTTTCAAAAAACTGATACCTTCCAAAATATTTCTTTCCATTTTCTCACCAAAACCAAATAAAGGAGCAATTTTATGAGATTTAGCTGCTCTTTCTAAGCCCTTGACGTTTCTTATCCCTAATTTTCGGTAAAGAACTTTTGCTTTTCGCGGACCCATTCCTTCAACAGCCATGATTTCTCCTAAATTAATGGGTAGGCATTTTTTAAAAGTCCTGTGCTGTTTAATTTTTCCCGTTTTCAAATATTCTTCAATAGCTCTGGCGATCCCTTTGCCCACGCCAGGAATATTTTCTAATTCTTTCAACCCTCCTTTTTTATAAATCTCTTTTACGTCTTCTTCCATCCCCTCTAAAACTTGAGCTACTTTCCGGTAAGCATAGGGTTTGAAAGCTACCTCATCCATTTCTAAATAATCAGCCATCTCGTAAAAAATTTTGGCTAACTCCTGGTTTTCCATAAATTAGTCAGGCTTAGGGATGAGAATGGTTTTTGTCCTTGGTAAAAGCTCTTTTTTAATCAAAAGGCAGAGGAGGGCAGCGATTATTCCAAAGACTCCTACACCGATAAAAAGGGCTGTAAAGCCATAGGTACCAGCCACGGTTCCGCCAATAATGCCGGCGAAACCCGTGCCAATTCCCAAGGCTGAGCTATCCAAAGCCCAACTTTGAGCTTCTTTTCCTTTGTCAATATGACGAGTGAAAATACCACACCAAGCCGGCAAAGCAATGGCTAATCCTGCAGCATGAACTATTTGCAAAAGATACATGTGCCAAGGCAGAGTAGCAAAAATAAATCCAAAAGGAGATAAACTAGCTAATAATGTTCCACCAACTAAAAAATAAAAATCGTCTTTTTCACCATAATTTTTATCCAAGTAATTAGCAACAGGAATCTGAATTATTGATTTAGACAACCAGTAAATACCAACCGCCATTCCAGCGACTTTAACGTCTCCCCCTTCAATACTTTGAACAATAAAGATAGCCAGAATTGGATTAATCAACCCCCAGCCAAAAAGTAAAGACAAATCAGAAAAAACCAAAATCTTAATTACCTTATTAATTGATTTAAGCATGTTTTAGTCTGCGTTATTTTGGGCCAGATTGTTTAATTTTTTAAATATGGTATTCCTGATCAATATTATTCCCAGTCGGAATAGAATTATTATCCCAAACAAAGCAATAATTAATTCTGCGCCCCTGATAATCATGGTGAAGGCAGTGGCGGTCGATGCTCCCAGTCCTAAAGAACCGAAGGCAAAAGTTTGAATTGCTTCGTGGGAACCCAAAGCCGTCGGAATGGGAATCATTACTGCCAGATAGGAAAAGCCCAAAATGGATAGAGCCAGTAAGGCACCAATAGTTTTTCCTAAAAACGAAATCAAAAGAAGAGCCCGCAAATACATAACCGCTGCCCTTAAAAAAGCGATACCAATCACTTTCCACATTAATAGTTTTTTGGGTTTGAAGAAGTTAAAAATCTCTTTTTCGATCTCAAAGGGTTGAGTTTGGTTGCCCGGCAGGAAAAATCTGATCATACTTTCTTTTTTAGCGCTTTTAAAATAGAAAAAGGAAACCACAGCTGTAAAAAATAAAAATACTCCGCCAAAAATTATTCCCAGTTTCATTGGCGGAAAATCAATAAGTAAAAGGAAAAACAGTCCGCCAAAAAGAATAATTGTTAAATTAGCAGTCCATTCCAAGATTCTGTCTATTACTACTGAAGCCATTCCTTTTGTAAAAGGTACGGAGTTTCTCTCTTTTAAAATATAGCTTCTGAAAACTTCGCCTCCCCAAACTAAAATGGGGGCTAAAAACATTATGGAAAAGCCGGCCAAATAGGGGTTAAGCAGGCTTTTGAAGGAAATTTCAGTGCCGCCTCCCTTTAAAATTGTTTGCCATTTCCAGGTTCCAATCAACATCATTAATAACGTCAGCCCGAGAATTGCCAATCCTTGCCAACCGGTAAAAACCATGAAAGCATCCTTTATCTCCTGCCAGCCAACCATCTTGCCTATCCAAATGAATAAACCCGCTCCAATCAAAAGAGAAAAAAACAAAAGTAAAACCTTTTTTGTCATTTCCTAATTATATCGCAAATCCCGTCCAAAACAAAACCCGCTGAAATCAAGCGGATTTTGTTATCTTTTATATTTATAAAAATTAGATCCCGTATAATGTTTGGATGCCAGCAATGTCACCGCTACCTAAGGTTGCCTTTACTTCTCCTGCACCGAGACGTCCATACATGACATTATCTATGCAAGCTACATCATATAGGTCGCCCAACCCTGCGGCATGACCGAACTCATGCAATACTACGGTTGGTAGATCAAAGTTGCTCGGGAAGTAATCTGTATCAAGCATTATGTCGTATTCGTAGATATTCTTGCCTCTGAACCAGATTGCTGTTACTCCCAATACTCCTTCCTCTGGATAATTGTTAAAAGATACTGAGTTTGTATAGTCATAAACCCCCCATGGATAATTCCCAAGCAATCCATTACCAAAAATATCTTCTGGCACAGGTGCTTCCCATGTCCCTACTGCTGTGACAGATGGCACCTCTAGCGTTGAATCGCTGTAATAATAATCTTCTAACCAATTCCAGCTGGGCTTTGAGCCTGCCAAAAAATCATAGCAAGCTGTTGTTGATGGTTCTTCTTCTCCGCCCTTACAGTCAGCACACCATCCTTTTTCTCCTGATTCACAAATCCCGTCGTTATCGCAGGGTTTGCCTTTCTGAAACCCTGGGGCATATCTGATGAAGAATATTTTTGTTAACTCACCTTCTGATAGCTCTACAACAAATTCTGGTGGGCCTTTCAGTTCTTTTGCTTTCTCAGCTCCTTTATTTACTGGCAAGGCGAAAGCTACCCCCACCGTTAAAACAACTGCAACTATTCCAATTAAAATTCCTAAACTTAATTTCTTCATTTTTCTCTAAATTATTTAAATTTTCTTCCCCCGTAGTGAGCTTTGCTCTACTGCTGGGGATGACCTTTTGCCTTCTAGTTTTATTTTATTTCACTGAATAGCATTGTCAAACCTTTATCTTAACGAAACTTACCTTCAAGAAAAGTTATGATTTGAGAACTAACCTCGGGAGATTCCCAAAAATAATCGTGTCCAGTTGCCTGAAAGGCCCCGACAAAAGGAGCTCTAACCAAAGCCAGAAGTAAAGATCCTACATCCCCTTTAACTAAGGTGTCTTTTCTTTCATTGCTCAATTGAAGAATATTGTTTGATTCAGGAGTATCTGTCCAAAAAGGAGTGCCAACGGCTATAGCACAAACTGAACCTTTAACTTCCTCAGAAATCTTTCCATAGGTTTCATTAACAAAGGAAGCTCCATTTGAAAGTCCAGCTATGATAATTTTTTTGTCTGGAAAATTTTTAGTTATAAATTCTATTCTCTCTGATAAATCTTTTGAAGAATTCTGGAAAGAATTAAAAAATTCTTTTACTCCAGTTACCTTCCCAAATAAATTGTCTTTTGTCCTGATATAAGGAATTACTATGGAATTGTAACCCCAGTCATTAAGGGTCAGTTCTATCCCTTTGACAATTGGAGCGAAATCTTCAGCTTTTTCCAAGGGCGTATTTCCCCAGCCGCCAGGATTAAAAATAATAATGACATCTTTATTAGCAACAGCATCTAAAATTTCTTGAGGCTGAAGATTTTCTGGAACTACTTTTGGGCTAAAAAGGGAAAACAAACTACCAAAAATAACTAAACCAATGATGGGATATTTTATTTTCCTCATTACTTTAGTTTACTATTCAAAAAAACCCTTGTCGAGTACTGGGTTTTGTTAAACAAAAAAGGGTAGCTTGCTTCAAACTGCCGGAAAACTATCTTGCCTTTCTAACGCAGAGTTAAACCCTTTTAGCAATTTTCTTTAAACTGGGAGAGAATTTTTTAAAAGGCTTGAATGAACTATATTGATTAACAAATTCTTTAACTTCATCGTAGCTACCCAGAGCCAAATAATAATCAAGAAGGTGACAAAGTTCATCAATGCAAATCAATAATTTGGCGAAATCAGGCAGAGAAATACCATCTTTTTCTTTTATTGCACCTTCCTTTAAAAAGAAATTTTGAGCAATAGCTGCTCCTGTAGCATAATGTTTTACATCTGGATTTTTTATTGAATCTAGCCACCAAGTAAAGTTACGACAAATATGCATAATCAAAATTGCCTCTAATTCTTTTTGAGAAAGAACATCTTTTAAAAGAAGAGTACCGCAGCTCTTAATCCCCAAAATGTAAGCATATAGTTCATCAAGGACTGGAAAAAAGTTCTTTAATCTCGCTTCAGCATCACGATACCTAATTAAGCTGTGGGAAATCTCATGCAAGATAATACACCTCAAAGAGGCTTCACTAAGTTCATCTTTGGAATAAGTTTTTTGAAGTTTTTTATTAAAAATGACTTTAAAAATTGGGTAATGATCATTTTCAAATTTTAAATCTAAAGATGTTGCAAATATCGTTAAATTAGAGCCGTACTTTCCCATTAGGTCAACGTCATTGGGAAGATTAGTGCCAGTGAACATAAAATCAGCAATTAAACCAGAGAAAATAGCTGTTTTATCAATTCGAACACTAAGTTTTGAAACATCTACTTTTTCCGAACCAGATAAAATCTTTCTTCGACCACTTAAAATTATTTTTTTGCTTTTCTCCGCCTGCTCAGTCCTTTTTTTATCTAAAATTCCTACCCAAGATTGATAAGCACATTTTATAAAAAAGAGTTTATCTAAATAACGTTCAGTCGGACCAAGAATAAAACCAAATTTAAAAAATTTGGTTTTTAACCAAACAATCTCGCTTTTTCTATAGTTTCCATCCAAAAGAGAGCTAGCCAAAGTCCTAAGGTACCGTGAAAAATCTTTATCGTTTGAAAGTTTAGCAGCCTCTCGCAAAAGCTTGGCAATGGGTTTTAGCTCTTTTTTAAATTTAATATGGAAGGGAATAGCAATAATCTTTCCCCTCTTATCTCTCTCAGCAAAAGTATAAGGGTCTAGAATGGCGGGATTGCTCTTGGCTGCCTTTTCAATTTCTTCCTTCTTAGCATTGTGAGGATAAAAATTAGCGCCAAGATATTTATTATTTTTTTGCCTTAAGTAAAGAGGCGCTATAAGTTCAGCGGCTAAAATTAACTTTTCAAAAAGAGCTTTCTCTTTTTGAGAAAGTTCTCTTGTGTCAACTGTAAACCTTCTGATACCTCTCATAATCTGATTATATCTGATTATATTTTATTTTTATTACTTTACAAGAATGATTAACAATTGGAGTTTTAATTACTACTGCTTCACCAACCCTTTTTCCTAAGAGAGCTTGGCCGATTGGTGATTCATTGGAAATTTTATTACTGGCAGGATCTGCTTCTAATGTCCCAACGATTGTAAATTCATCTATCTCACCATCTATGCCAATCAAAACTGTAGCACCAAGACCAATAACATCCTGTTTTCCTTTTTTGGGTGCTTTAATTAGTTCAACATTTTTAAAAGTATTCTCAAGTTCAACTATCCTTACCTCCAAAAAACTCACATCTTCCTGGAAAGCAAGGTATTCAGGATTTAAATCTTCGGAATGCAAAACTTTAGGAGATTCTCCTTTAGTTTTAGCAAGTTTTAACTCTTTAAGATTCTGGTATTCTCTTTTTATCTTTTCTAATCCTTGTTTAGTTAAGTAAAACTTTTTTTCTTCTGGCATGTTTTTTAAAATCCCCTCGGGTTTAGGGGATTAGTGTTTTTAAGTGAATAAATTTTTTCTAATCCCCTCAGTAAATCATTTTTCCAAAAGTTAAGACAATAGCTGAATAAGCCCAACCGGAAATGGGAAGAATTCTGATATGACTAATTTTTTTTCTGCTTTTTGTTTGCATTTCTTTGTTTGGAAGATTTTGCCTCTTAGTTAATTATAGCTCTGCCAGAACCCCTGTCAAGACAGTTTAGAAAACTTACTTAAACAGCTGTTTCGCTTTAGTTTTTTAAGTTCCTCGAGTGCCCCCTTATTTTATTATTACCAAGGTAGCTTGTCAAGGGGGAGGCTGAGGATTTAGACAGGAAAGCTCTAAATTATTGGAGGATTCCAATTTTTAGGAATTATTGGCAATTCTCCTACGTTAACTTCAATATGTTTGACTCCAGGGTCTAACCTTATTTCTTTGGCAATAAAACTCTCTATACTCGCCAAATTAGGAGTGGCTATACTTACCATTAAATTATATCTTCCAGAAGTTTTAACTAAATGATAAACCAAGGGAGATTTTTCAAATTTTTCTATTAACTTATTAATTGTCTTGCCGTCAGCCTCAATCTCAATATGAGCAGTTACCGAATAAACTTTTTCCATATTTAATAATCCTTGAATTTTTAAAACTCTGCCATCTATTAACCTCTCTACTCTATTTTTGATTCCGACTGGGCTTAAACCAGTTCCTTTAGCAATATCAACAAATGACTTTCTGCCATCTTTAGAAAGAGCTTGGATAATTTTTAAATCTAATCCGTCTAATTTTTCCAAGCTCCAGGGAGCATAGGCTGAATAACCCTCAACTGAAAAATCAGCCAGCCCAGTTCTATCGCAAAGAACAGCAAATTTTATGTCTTTTAATTTTAACCTTTCTTTTTTTGCTCTCATCATCTCCATTGTCCTCTTATAGCCCTTGCCAGTGACAATGTCGTTATCTGCTATTAAAATCTTCCTTCCTTTTACTTTTTCCTCTTCCAATCTCTTTCCATCGTCATCCATTGTGGTAAAGTTTATCTTCTTATTTTTTTGCGATATCCATTGATAAAGCCCTAATCCATAGAAAACCCCATCGTCCCCCAAACCAATGATGGAGCCATTATCTTTTCCAAAAAACTTCTTTACATCCTTACCAATTCCATCTATAAATTTCTGGATTGGCTTAAATTTTAAGAGAGTACTTTTCGGCATATTTTTTAACATAATGCTTTACTAGTTCGTCTCGAAGCTCAGGAGAAGAAGTAGCGATTAGTAAATCTACTTTGTCATGTTGTCGGCCAGGCAAGAACTCGTAATCCTTGTAACTACCGTCTGAATCAACGCTGACAACCGAACAACCAGCGGTTTTAGCGATAGAAAAACCCGGGTCTATTTCTGATCTCGGTTCGTCAAACATCACATAAGCATTAACTAATCCTGAAGCTAGAAGGGCATAGATAAATGAACCTCCCTGCGGATAAAGTAAAGCTTTTGGATGCATATTTTTAAGTAAGTCACCGAAAATATCTAAAAACTTGGCAGAATATTGAGAGCTCATTACATAACTTGCCAGAACAATAGGTTCTGTTAATCTCTTTCTATTTGAAGGGGAAATCTTCTTTTTCTGACCAGTTTTTATATCCAAGAGATAGTTCTCATTTCCATCAGAAAGATAAAATTTTTCATTTAAAATATCGCCAATTCCGCAGCAAATAGGATTTCCTCCTTTCTCAAAAAAACTCAGAACAGTATACCAATTCTGTTCAAATCCTCTTAAAAAAAGGACCGAACCATCAAAGGGGTCAATTGAACCATAGAAGTCAGGATGGTCTCCGTTTTCAATATCTCTACCATCTGGCTCTGAGAAAACAGTTGCATTTAGTTTATATTTTTTAAGAAGTTTTTCTAAAATTTCTTCTCCTACCCTATCAATGCCAATCTCAATATCTTCTGGCCGATTGATAACCTCACCTAAAATCTCTCTGCCCTCTCCAGCAGCTGCTCTTTTCCTAATTTCTTTTGTAGCTTCAGTTAAATATTCAATTAATAAATTATTGATTTCTTGTTTTTTCATGTTACCACCTTTCCAATTTTACTTTTATCTAAAATTTTGTCAACCCTGTTCAATGAGCTTACCCCAAATTTCTAACAGGGTCAATCCCAAACCTCTCTAAAAGCCTTAATAAATCTATCAGTATCTTCTAAGGTCCCGATGTTAACCCTTACCGCTATTTCACCAGATGGAGCGGGTTTGGGTCTAAGCAAAATTCCTTTAGATTTTAAATCTTCAATTATTTTTTCAGGATTTGGAATTTTTAAAAGTAGGAAGTTGGCTACGCTTGGACAAAAGAAAACTTCTTTCTTTTTTAAAAATTCCTCTAATTTTGGCTTTGACTCCTCCATTACTTCTTTAACATAATCTTCCATATATTTCGTATCTTCTAAGGCTGCTAAAATAGCAGTTTTAGCAAACATGTTAACGTCATAAGGTCCCCTAATTTTTAGCAGTTCTTGGATGTTGCCTTCTTGAGATATAAGATAACCCGCCCTAGTTGAAACCAGGCCAAAAGCTTTAGCAAAAGTCCTCATAATATAAAGATTGTCATATTCTTTAATTAAATCTTTTGCTGTAATCTTAGAAAACTCAAAATAGGCTTCATCATGTAAAACAGCGATATTTTTTTCTTTAGCTTTCTTTAAAATTTTCTCAACGTCCTCAATCAATATTGAACTCCCAAGAGGATTATTGGGATTACAAAGAATAATTAATTTTACTTGTTCTGAGATTAAACTGAGCGTTTCTTCCAAGGGGAAATCTCCATTATCTTTATATCTTGGTTCTAAAATTTCTGCTCCTTGAATCCCAACTGATTGATAATGCATAGCAAAAGAAGGAAAAGGGATAATAACTTTATCATCCTCATCAAGGTAGGCCCGACAAACAATATCAATCCCCTGGTCTCCGCCATTAGTTACCATTACCTGGGAAGCTGGCACTTCAACGTATTGAGCAATTTTTGCTTCCAAATCTCCGTATTCTGGATAAACCTGTAATCTATCAGATTCAATAAATTTCTTTAAGGCCTCTTTAACTCTTTGGCTGGGAGGAATGGTTCTTTCATTGAAATCTAAAAGTAAAAAATCCTTTGAAGCTCTGCCTTCCAAGGGAGGCTTATAATGACTCATTTTCTGAATACGCTTTTTTACCCTTGCCATATGTTTACATTATACACTCTTTGTGCTATTTTCCCCAATAGGAGGGCTAAGTTAAGCTCTTTAATTTTAAGGGAGGTAAACGCCATGGCAAACACAAGAACAACTAGTATCCTCGGAGCCGGAGCTATGGGTTGGGCAATAGCCTATATAATCAGCACGAACTTGAGAGGAACAGTAAGATTGTGGGACCGAGATCCAAACCTTATTTCTGAGGCAAGTGAAACTCGAAAAAATACTAAATATTCAAACCCAGAGATAGAGCTACCCAAAGAGGTTTTTCTGTCCAATGATCTCAGAAAAACAATAGAGGGATCATACCTAACAATCCTAGCTGTCCCGTCTTTTGCCGTCAGAGAAATGTGCCAAAAGCTATCTCGTTTTTCCCTTCCTCCTTTGTTAATGATTTCAAAGGGTATGGAGAAAGAAACTTATCTCTTGCCCTTCCAAGTCGTAGAGGAGGTTCTGGGAAAGAAAGATATCCTACATCTAACTGGCACAGGATTCGGCAAGGAAGTACATAAGAAAGTCCCAACCACCGAAGCCCTAGCTTCGAGAGACGAAAGCTTGCTGCAAACAGTCAAAAGTCTTCTGGAAACCGACTGGCTGACAATTACCACTTCGACAGACTTGCTGGGTACCCAATTAGCTGGCGCTCTAAAAAATGTGATGGTTATTGGTATTGGAATGACTGCAGGAAAAGAAAACCCAACGTTAAGAGGGAGACTCATTGAAGAAGGTATCCGGGAGATGATTATACTGGGCAAGGCAATGGGAGCAAAAGAGGAAACCTTTCAAGGGCCAGCTGGGAAAGGTGATTTAGAGCTTTCAGCCGATCCTTTAAGCCGAAACTATAAGCTAGGACAGTCTCTGGTTGAGAAAGGACTAGACTATGTCCAAAAAGAACTGAAAGAAAAAGGGATCACCGTTGAAGGATTTCACACTGCCTGGGCTGTTTATCAATTAGCTGAGCGATATAGGGTACGATTACCAATTGTTGAGGAGGTATATAAAGTAATCTATGAAGGGAAAAATCCTGAGATGGGCTCAGAAAAATTAAGGAAACTAGCCAAATGAGGCAAAGGGCTCCGTTAACATTACCAAAAAAATCCGTTAACGGAGCTTTGCTTTTAGTTTGGTAAAACTTAAAATGAATTAATATATAACATGATTGAAATTGATGGTTCACATTTAGAAGGCGAAGGTCAAATTTTGAGAACGGCTGTTTCTCTTTCGGCAGTAACTAAAAAACCGTGCCGGGTGTTTAATATAAGAAAAGGCAGAAGCAAACCTGGCTTAATGCCTCAGCATCTTTTGGGAATTCAAGCTTTGGCTCAACTTTGCAAGGGAAGCTTAGAGGGAGATTATCTTGGTTCTGAAGAAATTAAATTCTATCCTGGTGAAATTGATCGAGGCTCAACCTCAATTAATATAAGAATTGAAACAGCAGGAAGTATTACCTTAGCTCTGCAAACTTTAACCCTCCCAGCCTTCTTCACTTCTTCTCCGGTAAAAATCATTTTCAATGGTGGGGCCACTGATACTTTTTTTTCTCCAACCATTGATTATTTCCGATATGTGTTTTTGCCAATTTTAAAAAAGATGGCAGGTATTGTAGAAATTAATATTTTAAAAAGAGGTTATTATCCAGAAGGTGGAGCTAAAGTCGAAGCAACCATTCTCCCTACTAAATTGAGAGGTCTTAATTTAACTGAAAGAGGCCAACTTAAAAAAATTACTGTTGTTTCTGGAGCTTCGGAAATTTTAAAAAATAAAAAAGTTGCCGAAAGGCAACTAGCCGGGGTTAGAGAAGTTTTAGGAAAATTAAAATTACCTATTGAAGAAAAAGTTGAATATTATCAAACGCAATCTCCGGGAAGCCAAGTTTGTCTAATAGCCGAATTTGAAAAAACAATAATTGGAACTGATAATTTAGGGAAATTAGGGAAAAGAGCAGAAGACGTTGGCAAAGAAGCGGCTTTGGAATTATTAAATGAACAAAAATCTGAAGCCTGTTTAGATAAACATTTAGCTGATCAAATTTTACCTTATCTAGCTTTAGCTTCAGACAAATCTAAGGTCACTGTTTCTGAAATTACTAATCATTGTAAAACTAATATCTGGGTAATTGAGAAATTTTTAGAAGGGGAATTCAAAATTAAAGAAAAATTAATAAGTTGGGGAAGTTAAAACAAACCTATCAGTTTTACAATAAACAAGACATAAATCAAAAGGTACATTGCTCCCTCCCAAAGGTGAATTCTTCGGGAAATTCCTGAGATAACAAAGAGTAAAGTAGCTATAACTAAAAATGGTAGACCTATCCTAAAGCTAAGTTCATCTACGGCTAAAGGCCGGATTAAAGCTGGGATACCAGTTACTAATAAAATATTAAAAACATTGGAGCCAAAAATATTTCCCAAAGCAATCTCATACTTTTTCTTTAAAGACGCTCTGACCGAAACCACTAATTCTGGCAAAGAAGTACCAATAGCTACGGCGGTAATAGCAATAAAAGAAGTGCTAATTTTGAAAATCTCAGATAATTTCAAAACTGATTCAATTGTATAATTAGCTCCCACAATTAATCCTACCACCCCCAATATTAAAAAAAGAAAAATCTTAGAGCTAAGCTTTTTAGGAGCTTTTTTAGTTTCTTTGGCTATTTTTTCTCTTCTTCTCTCTATCCTGGAGGGTAAAACTTCAACTATTTCTGGGGTTAAAGATTCTTTTTCTTTTTTGGGAGAGATTGTGTATAAAAAATAGACGATAAAGGCTAAAATTAACAAAATTCCCTCCCAGAAAACAATTTCTCTATCCCACACAATAAAGGCAAAAAGAACAGTGGTGGTAATCAAAAGAGGAGAATCTAAGTCAATTAAACTTCTTTTAACAATCAGGCGGCGAGCTACCACGGCTGAAAGACCAACAATTAAAAGAATATTAGCAATGTTGGAACCCAAGGCATTAGCAACAACAATTTCCGTTGCTCCCTTTAAAACAGCGATGATAGAAGAAGCTAACTCGGGGAAAGAAGTGCCAAGGGCAACAATGGTTACTCCAATGATAAAAGGGGAAACTTTAAAAGCTAAGCCGATTTTTTCTGCGCTTTCAACAAACCAATCAGCTGATTTAACTAAAACAGCTAAACTTATAATAAAAACTAAAATCCAAAAAAATAACATATTATTAACAAGTTAAGTGGAAAAGGCCAATAATTTTATCCTGCTCACCTTCTTCCTCTTCAGACCCTTCACAGATAACATTAAATGTTTTAACTGCTTCCTCAGTTTTATCAATAATTAATTTAATTCCTCTTTCTTGGGCAAGGGTCTTCACCTCTTCACTTACTTTAACCAAACCTGGGTTACCAGTACCAATTACAATTGTGTCTGGATTTTGAACTAAAGCTCTTTGTATGTCTTTAAGATCAACGAAATGAGATTCTTCTCGCCACCAAGATAAAACTTCTTCAGTCCATCTAACTTCTACATCCTCAGTATAGATTTTACCGTCAATAGTAATTGAACCAAACTTATATTCCTCAATCATAGCTTATTGATATTTAGGTTTGACCATTTGCCACAGCGGTCTCCCCAACGAGCAACAATTTTTCCATCTATTCTTGCCTCAATCACTTCGCATCGATTAGGACAACCCTGACATTGAAAAGAAGTGCATTTGATATTTTTATCTGAAATTTCAAATCCTAAAAATTTAGTTTTTTGAGGGGCTAATTCTTTGACTAACAAAGCTACCCCAAATGCTCCAATTACTGTATTGTAGGGAGGGACAATAATCTTTTCCCCTAAAGCCTCTTCAAAGGCTTTTCTCATTCCCAGATTTTCTGAAACTCCTCCCTGAAAAACAATAGGAGGTTGAATATTTTTCCCCTTAGCCACGTTATTCAAAAAGTTTCTGGCTAGCCCCTGGCAAAGCCCAGCTACAATATCTTCGGTTTTATAGCCAATTTGTTGTTTATGAATCATATCTGACTCAGCAAATACTGTACATCTACTCCCTATAGCGGTAGGATTTTTAGATTTCGAAACCAGTTCGCCAAATTGCTCTATTGGGATCTTCAAACGATTTGCCTGAGCGTCGAGAAAAGCTCCTGTTCCGGCTGCACAAATCAAGTTCATAGCAAAATCAACAGCTACGCCATTTTCTAAAATAATAATTTTCGAATCCTGGCCGCCAATTTCAATCACTGTCCTAGCATCAGGAATAAAATAAGAAGCTCCTTTGGCATGGGCAGTAATTTCATTTTTTATTAAATCTGCTCCAGTAATTACTCCAGCTAAATAGCGAGCCGAGCCAGTAGTGCCAACTCCAGCAATTTCAATGCCAGGGTTGCGAGCTGGGACTTGATTTTTTAACTCCTTCAGTCCTTTCTGGACAGCTCCAATTGGATTTCCTTCAGTTCGAAGATAAAGAGAAGACAAAACTTGGTTTTTTTCATCAATTAAAACTAAATTAGTAGAAATTGAACCGACGTCAATGCCTAAAAAGGTTTTAATGTTTTTTGTTCTCATGATAACTCCTAACTACGTCGACAAAAGCTTCAAGCCGAGTATTAATTCCAGCTTCAGCTACTTGTTCGTCTAAAGATAAAGATAAAAATGGAATATTTGATTGTAGATGAATTTTTTCTAAAATTGGCCTAATCGTGACCTCCGGCATACAACCAAAGGGAAGCAAGTGAATTATTCCATCAAAATCTTTCTTAATATATTCTAACATTTCATAAATAGCATCTCTGCCATGTCCTCCTACCGTAGATTGTAAATAGGGCATTATTTTTCTTTGAATCTGCCAATCTTTCCAGGGGAAAATTCCTTTTTTTAAATGATAAGTAACATCCATTTCTCGATGAACTTCAATTCCTTCTTTGCCTAATTTTTCTTCAATTCCAAAATTTATTGCCGAATCAGTTACGGTATAAATTTCCCCAATCAGAGCTACTTTGGGAATATCTTTTTTTTCATCAATTTCAATTTTGAAAATTTTCTTTTGAATTTCTTTTTTAAGTTTTGATAATCCTTTTAAATTTTTGATTTTCTCCAAATCAAAGAGGGTCTCTCTCAAAATTGTATCTGTTTTTCCTTTTATTTTTTCTCTTGGTCGAAGGTATTGGGCTTTTTTTTCTAATTTTTCGATTAATCTTAACTCTTTAGAACAGAAGTAAAATGCTTTTAAAATTTGCCAAAAAGAAGCGCCAGAAACTTCTTTTAATTTTGAATAAATGTCTTTGGGGCTTTGGCCGAAAATAACAAAATTGGCTTTATAGCCTGCCTCGGATAAGGATTTATCTTGGATTATCCCATAATATCTCAAGCGGCAAGAACCACTAAGACTAGTAACCATAAAAATAGTATCGGCTCCCTTTCTCAAGGCTGATAGATAATTGCCAATATTTACTTTCAGAGGAAAACAGTAAAGTTCAGGGGAAATCTTTGCCCCCTCTCGGATTGTTTCTGAATTGGTCTTTTCTGGAGGAATAATATCTACTCCTAATTTCTCAAATAAGGCTTTAAAAGCAATGGTATAATTCCCCCAATAAGCAAAGGTGACTTTCATATTATTTTAAAGTATCAATAAAGGCTTCCAATCTAGTCTGAATTCCGGCTTGACCGGTCTGTTCATCGATTAATAAATATAAAAATGGAATTTTATTTTTTTTAAATTCTTTTTCGACAAATTCCTTTAAAACTGCGTCACAGCCACATTGAAAACTTGATAACTCAATTGCTCCAGCGATATTATACTTTAGAATCTCTTCTACTTTTTCCATTATTTCTTTTCCAAACTCCCAATGAAACCAAGACCAATCTGACTTTTGACTTTTCCTGGGGATTTCATCAATAAATATTACTTCTGCTCCTAATTTTTCCAGTTTTTCTTTCATCCTTAAATTAACGTAATCGTCGTATAAATTATAAGGATGGGAAATTAAAACTATTTTGGGTTTCTCGGACTGAATTTTCCTAAAAAATTCTTGTTCATCTTTTTCTCTCAGCTCTTTCTCTTTCAGAAAGGCAACCCTCATTGCTTTTTCTATTGTTTTTTTGTCTTTGTTTAATTTCTTGCCTAATTTTTCAAGGCTTTTCTCAACTTTTTCCTTTCTCCAGTCAAAAGTTTCAGTTAGGATTGGAGTTTTAACTAAAATCTTTGCTAAATCCGGGATGCCAAAAAATTTTGGACAGTATTCCAATCTTTCTTCATTAGTTTTTAATCGAGGAACAAAAATGTAATTTGCTTTTCCTTCTAGCCAGAGAAGGTGACCCCAAAAAACTTTATTTGAAAAGCAGGTTTCGGGATCGGCTACCTTAACTCCCTTTTCAACAATTTCTTTATTGGTCGGAGGAGAAAGAATTATTTCAAAATCCAGATTGGCAAAAAAGGTCTCCCAAAAATGAGGTTGCTTCCAATAAATTAAAGCTCTGGGGATGCCAATAACCATTATCTTAAAACAATGTTTCTTGATGGGATAATTTTTTTTGTTCTTCTTGAGAAAAAAGTCTAATTTTGCCATAAACCCCGTCATATCCTGGCTCTTTAAAAACCTTTCCTTGCCTTACTCTTATTATACCCTCAGCAATTTCAGGCGAGGTCACTCCTTTAAAGTCTTTTGGAGAAACTTCAAGAAGAATATTAAATTCTGAATCAAATTTTTCAATTAAATTTTTATACTCCCTCTCAACTTCCTTGGTTGCTGGAGTTTGCGAAATGGCATCAGCAATAATTTCTACTAAAGGGACTAAACTTTTAAAAGGTACTGCTCCTTCTAATCTAAACCCCTCCTCTCGGTCAGATAGCGCTTCAACCCGATTTAAAACTCCGACCGTTAGGGACTTCCCACAAACAGGACATATTCCATTATATTTTTTAGTTTCTTCAGGTTTTAATTTTATATTACAATTTCGGTGACCGTCAAAGTGATATTTTCCTTCTTCAGGAAAAAATTCAATTGTATATAAGAATCTTTTGGGATCTCTGGCTTTTATTGCTTCAATGATGGCTGGATAGCTAATCTCGGTATCAAAAACATTTGCCTCTCTCCCTACTTTTTGAGGACTGTGAGCGTCTGAGTTGCTGATTAAAGTAATTTTATCTAAAGCTGAATTACGCCAACTCATCGGAGGGTCCGAACTTAAACCTGTTTCCCCAGCAAAAATATATTTCGAATAGTCCTCAAAACATTCTTCTATTGAATCAAATCCCGATTTAGAACCAAAGATAGAGAACCAAGGCGTGTAAATATGGGCCGGGACAATTAGACAGTCCTGAGAAGCATTTAAAACAATTTTAGCCAATTCTTTAGCATCTAATCCTAAAATTGGCCGACCGTCAGATTTTAAGTTGCCGATCCAACTCAACTGAACATTAATTTTTTCAACAGCATCAAAAGACGGAGCAAAAATTATAATATGAATTTTCCTGACCTTTCCTCCTTTTGAATAAATACAGCTAATTTCAGCAGATAATAGAAATCTAGTTTCTCCATCTCCTTTTTTTAGTTTTAAAAGGCCGGGTTCGGCTGGCTCCAATTTTTCTTTTATATTTTCGAGCCATTGGGGGTGGGTAAAATCACCTGTGCCTAAAACTTTAATTCCCTTAATCTTTGCCCATTTATCTAAATTTTCCAAATCCATACTAGGAGAAGTAGCTCTAGAATATTTTGAATGTAAGTGAAGGTCAGCAACAAATTTCATAGAATTTGAGAAACTGCTCCTAGAATAAAGATTATCATTAAAAAGTATAACAAAACTGATGGGACTTTCAAGCTATATTCTGGCTGCCTATTTCCTAGCGTTTTGGCTTTTTTGAAGATTAAAATAATAGCTATACCTTCAATTACCCCATATATTAATCCAACAAAACCAATTACCCCAATGAATTGACGGAAGCCAATCAAAAATAGAAATAAAGGCAGGCCAAAGGCAATAAAGGCAGACAGCCATCTTGGAACTCTGTAATCATAAAAAAAAGTATTTTTTAAATAATTGCCAATGATTAAAAAGGAGGTAGCAATAGACAATAATCCCACCAAGGCCCCTAAAATAATGATTTTAGAGCCTAAAAAAGGGATTAGTCCCTGGAGAGCTTCCGGAGTAACATTACCTCCGGATGCCCCAATCACGGTCAGAGCAAAAAGAGAATATAAAATAACAATAAAAGTGATTACTAATATAATTATTTTTTTTATTTTTTTCTTCTCTTCTCCTTTTAGAATTCCAAGCATCGCCGGAACAGCTATCCAACCAGCTAAAGAAAACAGAATTACTCCATATGGCAAGAAAATGTTTTCTGGGCTTATTAAGGTGAAATTTTGAAGATTTATTTTAGGCAAAGCAAGGCCAAAGATTAGAAAGAAGACGAAAATGAGAGCAATGTTCATCAAGAATTCAGCCGGAGCAATTAATTTCATCCCCCGGAAAATAAAAAAGGACAGCACTGCCCAGAAAATCAAGCTGAAATAAAAATTAGATAAGCTCAAAAAAGGGGCTAAAATAATCTTCAAGAAATCTCCGCCAATAATAATATAGGCCAAACAAGCTCCAACCAATCCTATAATCGTTGAAACGGTAATTAAAATCTTTCCCCAATTTCCTAAATATTTTTGAGCGTAGCCCGGCAATCGATACTGTTCTTTTGTCCTCAAAACTATTTCTCCGAAAAACAAATGAATTAAAATTACTAAACCGCCTAAAATTAGGAAATAAAAAAAACCGGGTATTATCCCGCTTTTAGAAATGACATAGGGAATTCCGAAAATTCCTGCCCCAACTATAGTTCCAATTAAAATAGATAAAGCAAATAAAAAATTTTTATTGTAGCCAAACATCACCTTTAAAGTTTAAGGCAGGAAATATTTTGAGGTTTTAAAAACTACTCTACTTTGTAAACTTTGTAGCCTTCTCGGACTTTCTGCTCAACCTTTAGACCAACCGAATCGCCTTTTTTGCCTTCTTTTATCTTTTGATGCTCAACTTCCATTGAATCGACGGCTTGAGTGAAATCGGTTTCGCCACCAACAATTCTAATCGTTTCTCCTTCTTTGAGTTTGCCAGAAAGCTCAATTACCGCTACTCCAATGTTGCCAAAATAGTGAGCAATTTTTCCTATTAATTTCCCTTCTTCAAAATTTTCTCCTGGCATAGTTTAGAAATTTTAAATTTTAAGAAGCGACCTTTACCTTTTTTTATCTTTTTTTATTAATTTAATCAGTTCTTTAACTATTTTTTTTGGTTCTTTTTCGTAAATAATATTCATCTTCCCCCGGAAAGGACGTCTAACAATTTGTTTAATTTTATCTGCTGTCCCTCCAGAATCCAGCAAAACACCAATTGGTTTCTCGTCCTCAAAAGCAATGGTAAATTCATTTAAAGTGCCCATTCGGCCGCAAATAATAATTACCCCATCAGCTGCCCTAGTCATCAAAAGATTTCTGCCAGCGTAGCCGAAGCCAGTATAAACAATCACATCAAAAGCATCAGCTGGTAATTTGTATTTTTTAAGATGGGCTATCGCAGAAGCTGCCGGTGAAAAACCAATAGAAACTCCTTTGGCTTTCTTTGCTCCTTTGGCAGAATAATAAGGAATTCCAGTTGTCGCGCCAGTGATTAAAATGCATCCCTGGCGAATGATTTCTTTCCCAACTTCTTTTGCTAGTTTTGCTGCGTTTTTTTTACAAATGTCTATCTGGGCAGCTCCAGCAACAGCAATTTTATATTTCATACCTGTTTTAACTTTAACATATATCTTTAAACTAAAAAAGGGCGTCCTGACGCTCTTCTTTAGTGAGGGGGAACAATCCTTGACGAACTTGACCGTTACTTAAGTCTGATTGGACAATAACCAGGCAGCTGCGATATAGCCTCCTCCATCAAAAATTGTCTGTCCATAGAGAATAAATCTCGCACCCCTCAATCCGTAGTTTAACCAAACCAAAATACCTTGTCAAACCTTTTTTTATCCCCATTTTATTCACATTTTTATTCCTCTGCTCTATAGACGAGAATAATAGGAATGATAGACGTTCAACGTCTAACATTGCTCAACCTCCGGAGGGCTGCGCTTTATCCATCAAGCTAGAGGGGTTTTCAGCTATTAGTAAAATATTGCTTCCTCTACTTTTCGGTCTTTTTAAAATCTTAATTTCTTTTACTGAAAAACCGGCTGTTTTAGCTAGTCTTCTTAATTCATTTTTAGAAAAAATGTGGAGATAACGCAAAATTTCTTTCCCCCAAGGAATGAAGACATCACCGAAATCAAGCTTTGATTTCCCTAAAATCTTCGAAAACCCATATTTAAAGAAGAGCATGGATCTCTTGAAGATTCCCAAATCCCAGACTGTTAAAATTAATCTTCCTTCTGGCTTTAAAACTTTTCTTATTCCTTTTAAAAATTGTATCCTTAATTCCTCGGAAGGAATATGATGTAAAACAGCAACGCTAAAAACATTATCGAAAAAGTCAGACGGAAATGGTAAGTTAAAAGCATCAGCTACCTGAAACTTAAATTGAGGATATCGATTTTTAGCAATTTCGATTAATTTATCAGAAAAATCCACCCCATAATAGTCAATGGTTTTTTCTCTAAATAGCTCGTACAATCTTCCATTGCCGCATCCCAAATCTAAAATTTTTTCGTTCTCCTGAGCGTACTTTTCTAAGAATTTTAGTTCTTGCCAGACTTGGCTTCGGGTTCTTGAAAAATCCTCAGCAATTAGGTTATAATCTTGGCGAGTCTTCTCCAATAAATATTTTGCGTAATCTTTATCCATCGAAATAAGTCAAAGAGATTAAATCCTCTTTTCCACCTTCGCTTCTATAAATAGAAGTCTGGTAATTGAAAATTTATTGAAAATTCATTGAACATTATGAATACAAACGAACTAATAATTAAAGAGTTGATTAAGGCCGAAGCTAAAACTTTGGAAAATTTGGCTAAGACAAAAAGGCGAATAGCAAAGAAATATAAGGTATCTTGTCCAACAAATATTGATCTACTTAAAAAATACCACGAAATGCTTGGCAAGAGAAAGGTTAGAAAGTCAGCCATTATCGAATCTTTGCTCCGGACCAGACCAATCCGTTCTCTTTCAGGAATTGTTAACGTTTCGGTCTTAACCAAGCCCTATCCTTGTCCAGGGAAATGCCTCTATTGCCCTCAAGAAAAAGGTATTCCTAAAAGTTACCTTTCCGGAGAACCGGCTGTTGAAAGAGCAAAAAGATTAAATTATGATCCCTATTTGCAAGTTGAAAAGAGAATTGAAATGCTAAAACTTGAAGGCCACCCTACTGACAAAACTGAACTGAGAATAGTTGGTGGAACCTGGAGTTATTATCCTAAAAAATATCAAAATTGGTTTGTCAAAAAAATCTTTGATGCCTGCAACTCAAAGATTGGTAAAAATCTAAAGGAGAGCCAAAAATTAAACGAAAAGGCAAAACATAGAATTGTAGGATTATCAATTGAAACACGGCCAGATTTTATCAATTCTCCTGAAATTAGGCGTCTAAGAAATTTAGGAGCAACAATGGTTGAATTAGGAGTTCAAAGTCTTTATGATGATGTTTTAAAATTAAATTTACGAGGACACAAAGTGAAAGAAACTATTCTAGCCACTCGCCTTTTAAAAGATGCTGGTTTTAAGGTTTTATACCAGATGATGCCTAACTTACCTGGTTCTAATTTAGAAAGAGATGAAAAAATGTTCAGAGAACTATTTTCCAATCCTGATTTTCAACCAGATCTCTTGAAAATTTACCCTTGCGCCTTATTAAAAGAAGCTCCCTTATATAAGTGGTGGAAAGCAGAGAAATACAAACCCTATACTCAATCGCAATTAATAAACCTGATAAGGTCAATCAAAAAGAAAATCCCTTACTACGTTAGAATCCAAAGGATTTCCAGAGATATTCCCTCTCAAAGCATCATTGCTGGTCCAGCTAAAATTTCTAATTTACGCCAGATTTTAATGAAGGGATTGAGAAAAGAAGGTTGGCAATGTAAATGTATTAGATGTCGAGAGATCAGAGAAAAGTATAACCCAAAAGAAAAAATTTATCTTTTTCGGGAAAATTACAATGCTTCCAATGGAAGAGAAATTTTTTTAACTTTTGAGAGCAAAAACAGAACAAAACTTTACAGCTTGCTACGTCTCCGTGTCATTTCAGAAAATTCAGCAATAATCCGGGAGATTCACACTTATGGTCAACTCCAGCCCATTGGTCGAGGCCGAACCTCGACCATCTCGCCACAGCACAAAGGACTTGGCAAAAAATTAATAAAAGAGGCAGAAAAAATAGTCAAAAAAGAATGGGGTTTAAATAAAATTGCTGTAATTTCCGGCATAGGTGCCCGAGATTATTTCCGCCAAATGGACTACAAACTAAAAGACACTTATATGGTTAAATTAATTTAGTAATTAAAAAGCCGATTATTGAAAATAAGGCAATCGGCGGTAGGGCAGGGATGGGTTTTCTGGTTTTTTGAGAGGCAAAAAGATAAAAACTGAATGCTAAGCCAATTGTAGCAAAAAAAGCAACTATTAATGATTTTAAAATTCCCTGAGGGACCAAAGAAACGCAGAGAATTAAAGGAAAAATAACATCTCCGCCACCTAAAATTAAAAATTTGCCACCAGGATAAATTTCTTTTAAATTGGCTTTAAAATCAGAAATTTTAGAAGGTAAAATTAATCCTAAAATTGCCCCGGCTGCAATCATCTCCTTTGCCATTTTGATCATATGTTTTGTTTTATAAACAGCAATGAAATCATAAACTGAAAACAAAATTAAAAACAAAACCACCATTAGAGGCTCCAATCTTAAACCAAAAATACTGCCAATCCCGATAATTCCTGAAAGCAATAAAAAATCATGAATTAAAATATTAGGTCTTTTTAGCCAGAGAAAAATCAAAATAGCAAGAAAAATCAAAGCTAAAAAATCGCCTAACCATAAACTGAAAAATAAAAAACTACCAAAAGAAATAGCTAAAATAAAAAAACCTCGAAATAAAAAACTTTTTCCCGCTCTAAATTTTAAAAACTTAATCAAAAATAAAACTAAGAGGGTAGTTATTGTAACCCCAAAAATAAAATCCCAAAAAGAAACCGGTCTTAAGGAGATTTTTGTTAAATCTAAAATTTCCAAAATCTTTAAAGCTGAGAGTATTCCTAGAATCTGAGCCAAAATAAAAAAACCTATTTCAAATAGAAAGATATTTTTAGGATTTTCGATTATCTTTTCTTTGTCTTCCATTTTTTCGTCTGGCTAACTCTTTTGTAGATAAATCTACTCGGCGTTCGAAAAGCCAATTTTCCTTTTTTCGCTTTCTTTGAAGAATAGTTCTTCATAAAAAAGAACTGAGTAATCTTCCTTGGGCTTTGATTTTTTCTTGATTAGAAATTTTACTTCTTTGAATTCCTTTTTCTAAAATTTTGATGGCGGAATCCATTTCTTGAGGTTGCGGAAAATATGGTGTGCCATCTTTGCCCCCAAACGCGAAGGAATATCTGGCTGGATCTTCGTATGAAGGTTTGGCTCCGTAAATTATTTCAGAAACCAAAGATAAAGCTCTAATAGTTCTGGGGCCTATACCTTTAAGAGAGAGAAGCTTCTCAAAATTTTGAGGATTTTGGTCTTTAACCAAGAATATAGTTTTTTCTAATCTTTTTAAATCAAACTTCTCTTCTAGAACTTCATGCCAATAAAATTCTTTTGTTTGAATTAAGTTTAGATCTTTTAAAAACTTCTTTGGTTCCTCAGTTACTAAGCCTACTGAAACTTCTCTATTTTCATCACTCTCTTTGGCAGTTAAATTTAAGGGGTTAACTTTAGCGCCAGAAATAATTCCCGAGTGGGGTTCTTCAACAAAATCTGGCTTACCCTGCGATTTTTGAAGGGTTGAAGATAACCAGTGGTAACGCCGGGCGGTTTGATTATCCGTATTCATCCCTTGCTGGATAACAACCCATTCGCCAGATTTTGTGAACAAAAGGTTGTGATGATAAATTTGATAACCATCTTGAATGAGAGAAGAATCAGTTTTAGCTGCCATCTTTGAGGCATAAACTAAATCTGGAGCAAAAGAAAAACCTCTTGATATTCCATAAGTTTCAATTTCTTCTGGTGTTTTTCTTGAAGTTTTTCCTTTGCCGCCACAAACATAAACACCCAATCTATCTTGAATATCAAAAAGAGCAGCTTTAACTGCGCCAAGGGTTGTGGTTGTTAAACCTGAACTATTCCAATCAAAAGCTAAGACACATCCAAAACTTTGGAACCAGACAGGGTCAGAAAATCTTTTTAAAACCTCCTCTTCCCCAAGCTCTTCTACAATAGCAATGATAATACCCCTAGCTAATCTTTTCATTCTTTCAAAAAGCCAACGAGGACAACGACCATAATCTAAGGGAACGGTAGCAATTCCTGTTCTCATTTTACTTTATTTTATCAAAAAACTGGTCTTTTGACCAATTTTTTAAAATTTAAATTAATCTCTCAAAATCTTAATGGATATGACTTTTCTTAATTTCTACTATCTCTTCTAAAACTTTCGAGACTTTGGTTCCTACTTTTTGTGGATTATATTTAAGGCTTTGGTTGTGAAGAATCTCTCCAATTCTCTGGCGTTCATTTTTATGTTCAATGAAAAAAGAGAGTTTTTTGTAAAGCCCGCCTTCGCTGTAAGGATAAAGGGCTTCTTTGACGTTCCCAACTATCTCGGGATAAACACACTGATTTGGAAGAACGCAACAATTTTTAGTATACATCGCCTCCAGAGTTGCTATTCCTAAACTTTCGTGAGTAGCAGTTGAAACTTGGATATCTGACATCCAAAGAACCCGGTAGTATCTACTAACAGGCAGATCGCCTCCTAAAAATATTCGCCCAGGAAAATGTTCTTTTAATTTTAAAACAAATTTTGTAGCTTCGTCATCTGGCGAGACTTCCCTGGTAATAATTAAATTTATATCGTATCGCTTTAAAATTTCTTGCATTATCCGAAGAAACATTATTGGGTGCTTACTTGAGATAAAAGAATGATTAAAAATTATAGTAAGACGTCGAAACTTTCTTTTTGTTCTGAATTTCTCCAATAAATCTATGTTTATCGGCAGACCAACTACTCTCATCTTGGCATTAATTCTCTTTGCCAATTTTGGATTAAGTTCAAAGAGATTTTCAAAAAGGATACCCCTCATGTGATTTGAAACTACTAAGATCCTATCTAAGGTATGGAGGTTTGCTAAATCTTGTATTTTAAAGCTTGGATAATGAATAGTTCTCCAGACATCTGAGGGGTCCCAATGACTGCCATGAGTATAGCCAACAATTGGTATCTCTCTTTTCCCTTGGGAAAAAAGAATCCTTTTTATATCTGCGGGGAAATGCTGCAAGATATGAAAAATGAAGATAAGATCATATTCTTCCAATTGAAGCTGAAGGAGTTTTTGATAGCTCTTTAAAATATAGGCTGTTTCTCTTTCGGCTAAAGTTCCTTTCTGGGGCTGGGTTACTAGCTGAGAAATGCTGGTGATTTGATGACCAATTTTAGTTAAATAAATTTTTAACGCCTCGCCGGAGGTCTCCCCCCATCTTGTTTTCGCTTGAGCAGAAAGAGAACTTTTCCAATAGGGTGTAAATGGTTCTAGAAATAAGATTTTCATTTTTTTATTCAAGTTCTAAATTTAAGGGTAGTATTAGCTATTCTGGCTAAAAATCTTTCAATCTCACCGTAAGCAAAAATGTTTCGAGGCAATCTGACCTGCCAATCTCTTTTCCCATCTCTTAAAAGAGAAGTTCTCATCCTTATTTTTGTTCCTTCGCCAGGAACAATATCGGCAACTACTTCGGCTGAAAAAACTTTCATTCTTCCTTCTTCCTTAACATTATATAAAAGAATATTTTTAACTGGGGTTTTCTTAGGAGCTAAAATTCCCTTGGCTTGAGTAGAAATAATCACTCCATTTTTAATTTTGGCCTTTTTGATTTTACTATCAACCAAAATCACGTTTTCTATTTCGCCTTTTTCGATTTCAGAATTAATCACAAGAGAGTTCTTAATTTTAAGATTCTTTACAATTTTTCTTTTTATCCAAGATTTTTCTGCTTCAAAAAAGTCCCTAGCCGCCTCTCCTTCGTCAGTTCTTTTAAGGAGTTTTAAAAGATTTAAATAATAAATTTTTAGATGACCGTAGTCCCACCATAGGGTTTTTTCTCCTAAGTTTTTTTCTCCAATAATTCTTTTTTTTCCAATTTTTTGAAGGAAATTTTTCCTTAATTTTTTAATCCTTTCCCAATAAATACTACTTCCTCCTTCTGACTGATATTCTTTTTTTCTTGAAGTTAAAGGAACCCATAGATGAAAATCAGTGCTTAAATTTCTTCTTTTCCCCTCAATTTCTTTCGAGAATTCTTCAAGTAAAGATTCTAAAAATGGAAGGGAAATTGAAAAGCACCCCAAACTTTTAATTAGGGTAATTTTCCCCTCTTTATCTTCTTTTAAATAGCCTCGTTCTAAAAGTTTTTGAACCTTAGACCAAGAAACTTTTTCCCTTAATAAGGTCCTTCTTTTTTTAGTAGGAATTAAAACGCCGTAGGATTGCCAATTTTTCTGCCAATCTTTTTTTGAAAGAGTGAATTTCTTTTTTATCCCGAAAATTTCAACAGGTAATCTAGTCTCTCTTTTTACTCTTTGAGATGGAATAAAAACTTGGTCTCCCCAAAATACACAAATTCTCTCTTCTCTCCTTTTGGCAAAGATTTGGGTAGAAAAAATTGCTGCCTCCAGAACCGTTAGGGGTATTTCTTTGTCCTCAATTTTTATCATTTTTGGGAGCTTAATCCCAGGTTTATTATTTACCTCAGTCCCGCAAAGGGGAGCCATTCTTTTTCCGTGGCCGGCAGCATGATAAATAGCTACAGTTTCCTTTTCTTCTAAAAGTCCTTTTAAGTTCATCATTTCATTTACTTTCTGGAAAGCATAAAGAGTACCCAAAAGCTGGCCCGCTCCCCCTGGCCAGTCTTCTTCAATAACAATAATTTTTGCCTCTGGAGATAAAATTTCATCTCTAGATGCTTCTAATCTCTTTTCCCAATATTCTTTATTCCCCACTGAAGCAACAATAATAATCACATTAAATCCTTGATCTTTCTTTAGGGCCTGCTTCATTTTTTTGATAATTGGATACTTCATAGCCAATGAAAAAACAAAGCTTTTGGCTTTGCTCAATTTTTAGTTCTCAGACATTGTCTTTGTTAATTTTACCCTTTCTTCACCTTCTGTCAAGCCTAGAAACTCTAATTAACTAAATTATAAATCTGCTTTAATTTTTTGAAAATTCTGAGCTAATCTTACAAGATATCGAACTCCACTTCCTGCTGCCCCCTTAGCCAAGCCTTGGTTTTCAATTGAAGTCATTGTTGGAACAATATCTAAATGAATCCAAGGGGTTTCTTCGACAAAATTCTTTAAAAATAAAGCAGCAGTAATCGCTCCACCATATTTTGTCTTGGATGAATTAGCAATGTCACCAATAGTTCCTTTAATATCCTCTTCATATTCTTCCCAGCAAGGAAGAGGCCAAACATAATCACCAGAATCTTCACCAATTTGACGAAAAACAATTTCCATTTTTGGTAAATTAGTGAATAGAGCAGTCGCTCTCTGTCCTAAAGCCACCTCTGCAGCATATGTTAAAGTAGCTACGTCTATTATTATTTTTGGCTTAAAGTTGTTAACTGCATAAGATAAACCGTCAGCTAAAATAATCCTTCCCTCAGCATCAGTATTGACCACTTCAACTGTTTTCCCGTTATAGATCTTTAAAATATCACCAGGCCTAAGGGCATGACCAGAAGGCATATTTTCCACTGCTGGAATTAAAGCAATAACATTTAAGGGAAGCTTGAGCTTGCTAATAGCTGTTAAAGCTCCTAGCACAGCGGCCCCTCCTGACATATCCATGTGCATTTCCTGTATCATTGAATCTGGAGGTTTAATATTCAAACCACCGGTATCAAATGTTACCCCCTTGCCAACGAAAACTAAATCAGTTTTTTTATCTTTCTTTCTTCCAAAATACTTTAGAATAATCAATCTTGGCTTTTGGAAACTTCCCTGAGAAACTCCTAAAATTCCGTTCATCTCCAATTTCTTTAATTTCTTTTCGTCAAAAACTTCTACTTTAGTATTTTTTAACTTCCGGCTAGCAGCAACGGATATCTTTGCTAATTCGTCGGGAGTCATTTCTCCTCCTGGAGTATTGGATAAGTCTCGAACAAAATTGACTGCCTGGCCAATAATTTCTCCTTGAACTAAATCTTTTTGATATTTCTGAGGATCTGGCCAGCTAATCTCAATTAACTTAATCTTTGGCCATCCTTCCTTAGGTTTTTCTTTATATCTATTAAATTCGTAATCAGCTAACAAAATATTCTCTGATGTTTGTTTAATCAGACTATTTAAATTAACTCCTTGAGGAATAATTTTTTCCAGAAAGAGAGTGGCCTCTTCAATTTTGTTTTCTTTAAAAAGCCTGGTGATCTTTCTTAAATTCAGTAAAAACTTTCTTTGGCTCCATTTTTCTTTTTCTCCAAGATTCAAAAAAATAAACCTTCCCTTTTCAGAAAAGATTAATCTGCTTTCATTCTCTTTAAGGGAACGGACAACTGCAGAAAATTTATCAATTTCTCTTTCTACTTGTTTATCTCTCGTCTTAATTTTTTCTCCATCAAAGAATGGAAAGAATATAGTTTTTTCTTTTCTGAATTTAATCCTTTGCGGGTTCTCCAACTTTATTTTCATCTTTTTTTATTAATTTTTGGTATAATCCATTAATCAATTCTTCTTGTTTTTTTATATCTAAAACTTCTCGGCGTATTCGAGCTTTTTCCTGACGAATATATTTGCGTAAACTCTTTGGCATTTTCTTTTTTTTCATTGTCTAGCAGTTTCTTCATTTTTACTCTCCTTTAATTACTGCTAAAGGCACCAAACGGACAACCTTTTTTGAGAGCCCAGCCTGATGGACGACATCAACTACTTGTTCTACGTCTTTGTAAGCCATTGGCGCTTCTTCAGCAATTCCCTTAGAAGACCAACATTTAACAATAATTCCCTTTGATTCTAAACTTTTTATTACTTCTTGTCCAGAGACCCGCCTCATTGCCTCATGGCGAGACATAGTACGACCTGCCCCATGACAAGTTGAAAACCAGGCTTCTTTGCCTTCTTTTGTACCGACTAAAACATAGGAGGCAGTGCCCATTGAACCAGGAATTATAACTGGCTGGCCAACTTCTTGGTATTTTTCTGGAATTTCAGGATGATCTGGGGGGAAAGCTCTGGTTGCTCCTTTGCGATGAAGAACCACCTCTATTTCTTTTCCATTAACATTATGTTTTTCGATTTTAGCAATATTATGAGCAACATCGTAAAGTGGAATTAAAGGAGAAGCCTTTTCTCCCAGAACTGACTTCCAAGCTTTTCTAACAAAATTGGCTATCATCTGACGATTAGCCCAGGCATAATTTGCCCCACAAGCCATAGCTGAAAAATATCTTTTGCCTTCGGAAGAATTTATAGGACAAGCCGCCAGTTCTCGATCAGGTAATTTTATCCCGTATTTTGCCATAGCTCCCATCATCAGCCTGATATAATCAGTAGCAATTTGATGACCAAGCCCTCGAGAACCAGTATGAATCATAATAACTATCTGGTCTTTAAATAAGCCGAAGGTTGAAGCTACCTCTTCATTAAAGACTTCATCTACTTTTTGAACTTCCATGAAATGGTTGCCGCTCCCAAGAGTGCCTACCTGATCTCTTCCCCTATTTTTGGCATGATCAGAAACTGCCGAAGCATCTGCTTGAGGAAGTCTGCCTTGAGATTCGCAATTTTCTAAATCCTCTTTTTGACCGTAACCCTGTTCAACTAATCTTTGAGCTCCATTTTCTAAAATTTTATCTATTGAGCTAATATCAATTTTTATTTGCCGACCCCGACCAAGGCCAGAAGGAACTTCTTTCTGAATCTCAGTGGCCAGAGCTTCTAAATAGGGTCTAATATCTTTTTCCAAAAAATCTGACTTTAATAATCTCATTCCACAATTTATATCATAGCCAACTCCTCCTGGAGAAATGACTCCTCCTTTAGCATCCATAGCTGCTACTCCACCAATTGGAAAACCATAGCCTTCGTGCATGTCAGGCATGGCTAAACTATAATTTATTATTCCTGGCAGAGTAGCGATATTGACTAATTGGCCAAGGGATCTATCTCGAAAAGCATCTTCTAACATTTCTGCTGAGACGTAAGCTCTGGCTGGAACTTGCATATCAGCCCTGAAACTTTTTGGGATTTCCCAAAGCCAATCTGTTATCTTTTTGAAATCAGACTTTTGCATAAGATTATATATCGAACAATATTGTTGCTTGCCAAGTTTTATCTTTTTTTTGTTGAATGTCTAAATTATGATGGGTAACGCCTTTGATCCCTGTCCCAATTCTTTTTAACTTTTCCCCAGATAATATCCCTTCTATTTTTTTATCTGAAAATTTTTTAAATCGGGCTTGTTTGTAAATTTGGTGATTTACCTCGCTTAAATATAACACCTCACTTAAGAAATCAACCAAAAGAGAGGGCAAATCTTGAGAAGAGACTTTGATCTCTTTTTTTATCTCCTCATTTTCTTCTTCGTACTTAGCACTTTCGAACATTCCAATCATGGCATTTTCAAAAAGCTCTTCTTTTGTTTTGCCAAAAGCTCTAATTTTTAAATCAGCTCTATGTTCTAAAACTTCAAATTTTTTCATAGCTTGAGCCTTTTAATTTCTTCCCGAACAATTTCTGTTTCGTTCCAAGGAATTTTTTTACCTTTAGCCATGCATATCCAAGGCTCTGAACCCTTGCCAGTAATTACTACCATATCTCCAGCCCGAGCAGTTTCCAATGCTTTTCTAATCGCCTCTCTCCTGTCTAATATCTTTTTTGCTTTGCCGCCAACGCCAGCAGCTACTTGGCTAATGATTTCCATTGGATCTTCATCGTAAGGATCTTCATTGGTAACGATTACTTTCTGACAGTATCTTGCCGCCAGCTCACCCAAAACCGGTCTTTTCCATTTGTCTCTACCACCACCGCAAGCTCCTAAAACCGCGATCATTTTCCCAGTAGCCGGCTTCAGCGCCTTATAAACCTGCTCCAAGGCATTGGGGGTAAAGGCATAATCGACAAAGACTTTAAATGGCTGAGAGATTACTTCTTCCATTCTTCCGGAGATAACTTTCACTTCCTCTAAAGCCTTTTTACAAGTCTCTAGATCAACTTTCTGTGATAGACCAACGCAAATTGCAGCTAAAGCGTTGTATTTATTAAAATCGCCTACTAAACGAAGCTTGAATTGAGTATTTTTGCTATTAATATCTCCCTTGTTTAAACCATAAGTATATTTTTTCTTGGCTGGAAATTGCAAAAAATATTCAGCATTCTCGTCATCTAAATTAATAACATGAATTCCTTTGGCTATTTGAAAAAGTTTTCCTTTAGCTGCTCTATAATTCTCAAAACTACCATGAGCTTCGATGTGTTCAGGAGTTAAATTAGTAAAAACCGCTATTTCAAAATCAATAAATTTGTGACGGTACTGCTTAATACCCTCGGAAGTTACTTCTAAAACTAAATATTGGCACTTATTATTTACTGCCTGCCTCAGAAATTTTTGGAGTTTAAAACGACCAGGCATGGTCATTTTTAGAGAGTTTGGCCATTCTTTATCTCTAATTTTAAATTTGATAGAGGACAAAGAAGCAACTTTAAATCCTGCTGTTTCCAAAATGTTTGTTGTCAGATTGACCACTGTTGTTTTCCCATTGGTGCCGGTTATCCCAATTACTTTTATTTTCTTAGACGGAAAACCATATAAAGCGGCACCAAAAAAAGCCAGTGAAAAATGATACCAGCTAAGCAAAAAGGGGGGAATAAATTTTTTAAGTAATTCCTTCATCCTCTTTAATCTTAACTTAACTTGAAAAAAAAGAAAAATTAAGCTAAATTAAAATGTATGTTCAGGTTAAAATCTTCATTCAAACCAACTGGCGATCAACCTCAAGCAATTGAGAAATTGGTAAAAAATTTAAAAACTGGCGCTCAGCACCAGGTTCTTTTGGGAGTAACTGGTTCTGGGAAAACCTTTACTATAGCTAAAGTAATTGAGAAAGTCCAAAAGCCAGTTTTAATAATCTCCCATAACAAAACTTTGGCTGCTCAATTATATCAAGAGTTTAAAGAATTCTTCCCGGGAAGTGGAGTCCATTATTTTGTTTCTTATTATGATTATTATCAACCTGAAGCCTACATTCCTCAAACTGATACCTATATTGAAAAAGATGCCAAGATAAATGAAGAAATTGACAGACTAAGACATGCCACTACTCAAGATTTATTAACTAGAGAAGATGTTATTGTTATAGCTTCGGTTTCTTGCATTTATAATATTGGTTCGCCAGAAACCTATCAAAAAGTTTCTTTGGAAATTAAACCTGGTCAGAAAATTAAAAGAAAAGATTTAATTTCTCACTTAACTTCCTTACAATACCAAAGAAATGATATTGATTTTAAGCCAGGGACTTTTCGAGTCCGTGGAGATATAGTCGAGGTTTATTTAGTTACTGGAAAAGAAATTCTGCAAATTGAATTTTTAGGAGACAAGATTGGAACACTTTCTATTGCCTACGCTACGCTCAATACAAGATACAAAATACTAAATACAGAATACAAAATCTTCCCTGCTCACTTCTGGGTAGCCCCGCAAGAAAAATTAGGTATTGCTATTGAAAATATAAAACTGGAACTGCAGGAACAATTAAAGGAATTAAAAAAACAAAAAAAACTACTGGAAGCCCAAAGATTAGAGCAAAGAACAAATTATGATTTGGAAATGTTAAAAGAAACAGGCTATTGCCACGGAGTTGAGAATTATTCCAGGCATTTAGAATTTAGAAAGCCGGGAGAAGCTCCTTATACTTTGATTGAATATTTCCCAAGGGATTTTTTAATCTTTATTGATGAATCACATATGACTATTTCCCAACTTCATGCTATGAGCAATCAAGATCGAGCTCGGAAAAAAACTTTAATCGAATATGGTTTCAGACTGCCCTCGGCAATTGATAATCGCCCCCTCACTTTTCAAGAATTTGAGGAAAAAAATAACCAAGTAATTTATGCCTCAGCTACCCCAAATGAATATGAAAAGGAAAAGGCCCTTCGACAAGCTCAGGGTAAACCCAAATATATTGTTGAGCAGCTGATTAGACCAACCGGGCTTTTAGAGCCTTCTATCAAAGTTAGACCAATTAAAAATCAAGTTGAAGACTTAATTAAAGAAATAAAAAAGCAGGTAGAAAAAAAACAAAGAACTTTAGTTTTAACTTTAACTAAAAGGCTGGCTGAAGCTTTGTCTGATTATTTAACTGAGAAAGGAATTAAAACTCAATGGCTCCATGCTGAAATTAAAACCTTAGAAAGGCCCCAAATTCTCAAAGATTTAAGAGAGGGAAAGTATGATGTTTTAGTAGGAATTAATCTTTTAAGGGAGGGGCTGGACTTGCCAGAGGTCGCTCTAGTGGCTATTTTAGACGCTGATAAAGAAGGTTTTTTAAGAAATGAAACTACTTTAATCCAGACTATGGGCAGGGCTGCCCGACATCAAGAAGGCCAGGTTATTCTTTATGCAGATAAAATTACGAAATCAATGAAATCAGCCATCAAGGAAGTTAGAAGAAGGAAAAAAATTCAATTAGAATATAATAAGAAACACAAAATTTCTCCTCAGCCAATTATAAAAGAAATCAGAGAATGGCCTTTTGTTAAAAAAGAAGAGGTCTTATCAGAATTTTGGGCAGTCCAGGATATTAAACTATTAGGAAAAGAAATGAAAACAGCTGCTAAGAATTTGGATTTTGAAAGAGCGGCTGAAATCCGCGACTTGATAAGAAAATTAAAATAATCTACAATACAGTCATTATGGCCGTAACTAAGTCTGCTAAAAAAGCTCTTCGCCAGAACAGAAGAAGAAGAGCCCGAAATATCCAAAAAATGAGAGAATTAAAAAACCTTTTAAAAGAGGTAAAAGATTTAATTTCCCAGCAGAAGATCAAGGAAGTAAAAAAGCTTTTACCTAAGGTTTATAAAGTATTGGATAAAGCAGGGAAAACTGGACTGATTAAAAAGAAAACCGCCTCGAGAAAAAAATCCAGAATTACTCGTGCCCTCTCCCGGAGTAATGTTTAAAGCTCAGCAAGAAGTAACTCAAGGGTAATTTTAGGTTCAATTTTACCAGTTTTAATAGATAGATCTGCTTGAAATATTTTCTGGTAGATCTTTTTTAATTCCTGGAAGGTAAATTTATTTGCCAACTGCCAACTTTTTTTAACTACAAAAGGATGCAATTTAGTCGTTTTTAAAATAGCGTAGTAGGGCCGTTTTTTTTCAATTAAGTCTTTAATCATCAGAAGATTTCTAAATTGAAAATTTATCATTGAAAGCAGATAGAGAGGGCTGTCTCCTTTTTCTAAATGTTTATGGATTAGGGATAAAGCTTGTTTTTTGTTTTTTTGAGCTATAGCATCAATTGTTTTGAAAATATCAGCTTCAATCTTTGGTTTTACTAAAAGTTCAACATCTTCTGCCTCAATTCTTCTTTTTGATTTAAAACTAACTAGTTTTTTAATTTCGTTATTCATTTGCCAAAGATCATTACCAACAAAATAAACAAGCCTATCAAGAGCTTGAGGGCTAATTTCTCCCCCAAATTTTAAGAATCCTTTTTTGATCCAGTCTTTTAATTTTTCTCCTTCCAGAAGGTTAAATTCTTGAGACTTACTATATTTCTTTAGAGATTTAAAAAAGGCTAATCTAAGATCTGGCTGTCCTTCTTGATGAACCAAGATTGTATCTTCTGAATTCTCCAGATTTTTAATTAAACCTAAAAATTTTTCTTCATTCTCTAGATTAGGGAGGATATTTTCTAAAACTATTAATTTCTTTTCCTTAAACATCGGTGTTATCTGAAATTCGTTTTTAAGAGTTTCGAAGGATAAATTGCTATGGTCAAAATATTTTAAATTCAGCCCACTTTTGTGAACTCTCCTATAATGTTCAATTATTTCCTTTAGCTTCTCCCTTGACCGATATGTGTCTTGACCGTAAAGAAAAATAATCATTAACCGAGCTTTTGTTACCGAGTTCCCATTTATGGGAACGAAGGCGGAGAAGAGAACAAAGTTCTCTTCGCCCTTCAAGTTTGGCATTTGGGGCAAAAATGAGCAGACCTACCACCAATTTTAATTCTTTTGATTTGCTCATCACACAAAAAACACTTTTTTTGTTGATAAACTTTATGATACTTTACATAATTTCCCTTCTGTCCGCAGGCATTAAGATAGTACTTAACTGACGAGCCCTGATGTTTGATGGCTGCTTTGAGAATTTTTTTGATGTTCTGAAGAATCTTTTGAATCTCTTTTCCGGTCAATGTCTTTACCAAACGCATTGGTCTTACTTTTGAAGCAAATAAAATTTCGTCTGAATAAATATTGCCAAGGCCGGCAATAAATCTTTGGTCCATAAGCAAGGGCTTAATTTTTGATTTTGGCCGTTTCTCTAAAAGGGTTTTAAAAGTTTTAAAATCAACTTCTAACGCCTCGGGTCCGAATTTTTCTTCTATTTTTTTTGTTTCTTTTACTTTTTTCCACCAACCGAGCTTACGTACATCATTGAAAATTAACTGCGAACCATCATCAAAATTAAAAACCTTGCGAGTATATTGCGAAGGTTTTCCATTAAAAATTAATTGTCCTGTTAGTTTTAAGTGGAAGATTAGGCTCGAACTATCAGCAAAATCAATCATTAGAATCTTGGCTCTCCTCCTTACGCCGGTAATCTTCTGGCCATTTAATTTTTTACCGATAATTTTCTGAGATAGCTGACGCCGAATCGTCTCTACCTCAGGCAGTTCGGGCATTTCATTTTAGGACAGCTTTAATTTTTTCAATAATCTCTCCAGGGGTAAAGTGGGCTTTAATTAAATAGTCGATAGCTCCTAATTTTAACCCTTTCTCTATATCTTCTTTTTGACCTAGATTAGAAAGGATAATTACTGGGATTGACTTTAAAGTTGACTCTTCTTTCATCTTGGACAAAACTTCAAAACCATCGATCCCAGGCAAAATAAGATCAAGTAAAACTAAATCTGGCTTCTCTTCTTTAATCTTTTTTATTCCTTCTTCCCCATCAATAGCCTCAGAAATATCATATCCCTCTTTAAGAAGTTTTTGGGAGATTAACTCCCTAAGAAACTTATCATCTTCGATAATGAGAATATTTTGAGCCATATGATTAATAATTAGCTTGTTTTATTTTACCCCGTTAGAAAAAAGCTGTAAAGAATAACTACAAACCAACTCTTCTGATAGTTTTTCTAACGGGGTTTTAGAATTCTTTTTAAAATTAGCCAAATTATTTTTTCACAGGTAAGGTAAAGTGAAAAGTTGTGCCTTTGTTCTCTTCTGACTCAAACCAAATTTTACCACCATGGGCCTCAATAATGTTTTTAGTAATGAAAAGACCTAAACCAGTTCCTTCGGTCTCCATTCTCATCACATTAGCTCCTCGGAAAAACTTAGTAAAAACTCTCTTCTGTTGATATCGAGGAATACCAACACCAGTGTCGGCTACAGTAACCTCTATTTCCTTTATACCACCTTTTAAAGAAACAGTCACCTCTTTACCAGATGGCGTATACCTGACAGCGTTTTCCAGAAGGTTCTGGATAACTAAGTCTATCTTTTCAGCATCTACAGTTACCTGAGGTAATTTAGCCACTGGCTTCTTAAATTCAAACTTTAATTTTTTCCTCTTAATCTCTTCTCGGAGAGAGTCAATCTGTGGCTGAATCATACTTCCTAGATCAGTCGAAACTGGTTTGTAAACATACTTGCCCTCTTCTATCATGGCTACATTCAAAAGATCATTGATTAAAGCAATCATTTTCTCATTAGCTTGATAGGTCTTTCCAAGAAATTTCTTTTGTTCTGGGGTGACTTTGCCTAGTTCATCATCCAAGAACATTCGCAAAGTCCACTTAATTCCTGAGAGAGGACCTTTTAGTTGATGAGCAGTTAAAGAGACGAATTCAGTTTTCATTTTTTCAATTCTCTTCTCCCGGGTGATATCGTGTAAAATGACCAGGGTGCCAAGTTTGCCCGCCTCTCCGCTGACCATTGGCACGGTACTTACCTCTAGAGTTAGCTTCTTTTTGAGATTTAACTCTTTGCGAAAAACTTTTTTGATCCATTTGTCTTTTTTAAAGAAACCAGCCAAAAATTTAAATTTAGACGAACTAACCAATTCAGGCATAGTTTTGCCAATTACTTTCTGATTTTTGGTATTGAAAAATTTTTCAGCTTGAGGATTAATTCGAACAAGTTTATTCTCAGAATTAAATACTAGTAAACCATCAGCGAAATTAGTAATAATAGTTAAGGTTTTATCTTTTTCTTCTTCCGCCCTCTTCCTAGCTGCTTCTATTTCATCCTGAGCTTCCAGTGAGTTAATATAATGTTTTTGTAATTTTTGGGTAATAAAACTAATCATGCCCATGCCCAACAAAAGAAAGGGGATGTCTAAAGTTGGTTGAAGAACTTCACTGAACGGGTAATTAAAAAATAAATAACCATAGCTCAAAACAGTAACTGCCCCAGTGAAAATAACTGCTTTGGGATCACGGAAAAAACTAATTAAGACAAAAATTAAAATATAGCCTAGGATAATTGGCTTACCCTGGACAAAAGCTAAAAAGAGAGGGGTTAAAGTCAGTAAAATTGGCAGGCTGATGCCGATTAGATACTTACCCCAAAAAACCCAAGTTTTGCCTTCTAAAATTGTCAGCAAAGAGAAATAAGAGAAAAAGCCAATAACAAACAGAAAGAGATATTCGCTCCACGTTAAAACTTGATTAGCAGTAATAGAAGAAATGATCTGACCGAGAAAAGAAAGAAGCAAAAAGATAGAGAATAAGATAACTAAAAAACGAATACTCTCAATTTCCTTTTGCTTTAAAAAATAATCTTTTAGAGATTTAATAGGGGTCTCTACTTTATCGCAGAAATTTTTTATTGCTCGCTTACCGTACTCAGAGGTAAAATTCCATCTTTTAAAGAAACTTGAAAGGATAACACTGGCAATAATTCTTCCTCCCCTTTTTTCAATAATCCTGGAAGCTGTTAAATCAAGTAAATACATGGAAAGGATATACCATTCAACGTCAGGCAAAAGAGTGGTAGTGGCAAAAAAGCCAATGTTCTTGTATTTTAATCCTTTAACTTGTCGCAGATATCTAGCGACGGGCAAAGAAAGCCGTGTCCAGTTAGGAGTGCCAAGGCAAACAAGATCATATTCTGAAACATCCTGGATTTTAGGTGGCTGAATATTACATTCACCCCTGAAGAGGCGAATAAAAAACCAGCCCCAAAAACTGTGTTCTTTTGCTGGTTTTACTTTTTCTACATCAACAGCATGGCCCTTTCCCTCAAGTTCTTTTTTAATTGCTCCAGCTACTTTTTCTGTCCCTCCAGTCTTTGAATAGTAAGCAATCAAAATTTTCATTCTTTTATCTTACCATAATTTTAGATTCTCCTTAATTGGTTCCCCTTTTTTCTCTTTTATTTTAGGCCCTGGTAACCTCTTGATTAAACTATAAAATTCAAGTTTTTCTAAAATTTGGATTACCTTTTTCTGATCATATTTCCCAAATCTACATTTCTCTAAATTGAAATCTATTGGAGTGTTTCTTTCAATTTCAGCTAATGTCCTGGAAAGAAAAGCCTGTTCTTTATACTTTATTAGTGTTTCTTTCAGCTTTGGTTTGATTTTTCTTGCTTTTTCTGAATTTTTTTCAATTTCTTTGTAGAGATTTTCCAAACTGCCAAATATTAAAAGAAGCTCTATAGCTGTTTTTTCCCCTATGCCAGTAACGCCCGGGATATTATCTGATGGGTCTCCTCTCAAGGCTTTAAAGTCTAAAAGCTGCTTTGGCTCCAACCCCTGAAATTTTTCTTTTACTAATTTTTTATCATATAAAACAATGTCTTTTACCCCTTTTCTTAAAGCATAAACTTTTGTTTGGGGATCTACCAACTGAAGAGTATCTAAATCGCCACTTAGAATAATCGTCTCAATCTTAGGTAAAACCTGTTTTTTGGGAGCAAAACTAGCAACAGTGCCAATAATATCATCTGCCTCAAAACCTTCTCTTTCAAAAATTTGAGCCCCAAAAGCTCTTAAAATTTCTTTTACTTTTGGAATTTGCTGATAAAGTTCTTCTGGAGCTGGCGGTCTTTTTGCTTTATATTCTTTGCAAATTTTGGAACGAAAAGTTGGACCAGGAAGATCAAAGGCTGCCACAATAAAATCTGGTTGAAATTCTCTAATCGCTCTTAAAAAAACCAATAAAAAACCGTAGACAGCGTTGACCAATTCTCCTTTTTTGGTAGTCAAAGGAGGCAGAGCATGGTAAGCTCGGTGGATGACGGAATTGGAATCAATAATAATTAATCGTAATTTTTCTTTCATTTTTGTTAATAAATTTAAAATTAGCCCATATTGTATTTTTGGGCATTATTTTTTTGATTCGGTCTACCCATTCAATAGCCACAATGTTTTGAGGATTGGAAATAATCTTTTTAAAGCCTAAATCTAAAATCTCCTTTGATTTTTTAATTCTATAGCAATCAATATGATAAAAATTTAAAAATTGGGAATGGGAAATTGGAAATTTTTTCATTATTACAAAGGTTGGACTTAATATCTTTTTTTTAATCCCCAAGCCCTTAGCCAAACCCTGGAGGAAAGTGGTTTTGCCTCCTCCTAAATCTCCTTCTAACCCTAAGATAAAAGCTCTTTTTTTATTTTTGGTTTTCAGGATTTCTTTTGCTAAAAGTTTAGCTAATTTTTTTGTTTGGAATGGACTTCTAGTTATATATTTAATGCTCATTGACTTTTTGAGATTTTTAAGCTAAATTTAATTAACTTATTCAATTTTAACTCTTTATGCCAGAGAATTCAAAAAAAACCTTCAAGGGAGTGAGGATTTCTACAGAAAAAGAGACTGAAATTCAAAAGAAAATAAATAGCGTTCTTGATTTTAAAGAGGGCATTAACCGATCTTCGGCTAAAAATGTAACTGAACTTTTAGAAACTATTTTAGGGGGAGGAATACATTTAGATGTTTCTGATATCCATATTGAGCCCAAGGAAGCCAAAGCTAAAATCCGGGTAAGGGTTGACGGTGTCTTACAAGACGTTATAGCAATTAATCAGGAAATTTATGAAAGTCTTCTTTCGAGAATAAAACTTTTATCTGGTCTTAAATTAAACATAACTGATCGGCCCCAAGACGGCCGATTTAGTGTTTTAATCGGAGAGTTGTCTGTTGAAATTAGAGTTTCTACTTTGCCTTCAGAGTATGGAGAGTCAATCGTTCTCAGAATTTTAAACCCAAAAGCTTTAATTGATTTAGAAGCCCTCGGCTTAAGAGAAGATTTATTAGCTCTGGTTAAAAAAGAGATTAAAAAACCAAATGGGATGGTTATTATAACCGGCCCGACCGGCTCTGGGAAAACTACCACCCTCTATGCTTTTTTAAAAAAAATTGAGAAACCAGAAATTAAAATTATCACGATTGAAGATCCAATTGAATATCATTTAAAAGGAGTTTCTCAAACTCAAGTTAATCCTCTTAAAGGTTACGATTTTGCCTCGGGCCTTCAATCTATTATGAGACAAGACCCGGATGTAATTCTAGTTGGAGAAATCAGAGATTCAAAAACTTCTAAAATCGCTCTCCAGGCTGCTTTAACCGGCCATTTGGTTTTCACTACCCTGCATACTAATGATGCAGCCGGCACTGTTGCTAGGTTAACCAGCTTAGGAGGAGATCTTAAAAATATTGGACCAGCCATTAATTTAGCTATCGCTCAAAGATTAGTCAGGAAAGTATGTAAAAAATGTAGCAGGCTTAGAACTGTCTCACCGGTAGTTTTAAATAAAATAAAAACGGCCTTGAAGGGATTGCCAAAAGAAGTCAAAATCCCAAAACCGAAGAAAGAATTAAGAATTCCTCAGGCCAAAGGCTGTAAATATTGCAATCTGATCGGCTACCGGGGAAGAATAGGTATCTTTGAAGCAATTTTAATAGATGAAGAAATGGAGAAATTTATCTTAAGAAACCCCTCTATTGCTTCCCTAAGAGAAGAGGCAATTAAAAAAGGAATGGTTACTGTCCTTCAAGACGGGATAATTAAAGTTTTAAAGGGCTTGACCACCATTGAGGAAATAGAAAGAGTAACCGGCCAATAAAAAATAGCCCCAAGACTGGGGGCAAACTTAGGCATAAGAACACAAAGTTCAGAACTTTTCCGAGGAGTAGATCAGCCGGAGCCAAGCTATCCAATACTAAGAAAAATTCCATGCCCCCAGTCTTAGGGCTATAATTCAATATTTTAATACATTATGATAAATTTGTCAAGAGGAGCAGTAATTCTGCTTTCCCTCCTCTCAGTTCCTTTCGCTTATGCTACTGATTCCCCTGGTTTAGTAATCAACGAAGCCGCCTGGATGGGGACTGAAAACTCTTATAGCAATGAATGGATTGAATTATACAACAATACTGACGCACCTCTAACTCTTGAGGGCTGGACACTCAAAGCCGCAGACGGAACCCCAGAAATTAACCTAACAGGAATAATTCCCGCCAAAGGCTTCTATTTATTGGAGAGAACTGATGATGATACCTTATCTGAAATTCCCGCTAGCCAGATTTATAGCGGGTCCTTAAATAATAATGGTGAGAATTTAGAACTTTATGATAACTTAAATAATCTAATAGATTCTCTTGATTGTTCTTCTGGCTGGCTGGCTGGCGACAATTCAACTAAGCAAACAATGGAGAGAACAGATTCTGGAGATTGGCAGACAAGCCTGGATTCTGGCGGGACACCAAAAGCAAAAAACAGTCTGATTGAGGCCTGGCCTCAACCAACAATCAAGGCTTCGGAAGAAACAAGCATTTCAGCGAAGAGTTATCCATCTGGTATTGTAATCAATGAGGTTCTTCCCTCCCCCGATGGACCTGATATTGAAGAAGAGTGGATTGAGATTTTTAATAAAAATAATTTTGAAGTTGACTTTGCCAATTGGCAAATTGTTGATACCATAGGCACAACTAAAACTTACACTTTCCCAGAAGATACCCTCATTAAGTCTAAGGGATATTTAGTTCTTCATCGTCCCGTTGCTAAAATTACTTTAAATAACGGCGGAGATGGTTTAAAACTTATCCAGCCAGATGGAGAAATTGCTGATTTTGTAGAATATGGAAAAGCTCCCAGGGAAGAATCCTATAACCTGGCTGAATCTGGCTGGGCTTGGAGCAATGCTTTAACCCCAGGCTCAGCCAATATAATCCCTCTTCTAACTTCTAAGGGGCAAATTGAAGAATTTACTTCCGAAGAAAAAGCTAAAAGTGAAAATGAAGAAGAGAAATGGTTAGCGGCAATTAGCCAGCCCTTCCAAAAAGGGCAGGAAAAGAAAACTGTTAAATCTCCCCTTCTCTTCCTAATTGCCTTATTTGTCGCTATTTTTTCAGGAATAATAATTTTATTTCTCAAAAAACAATTAAAAATAAATTATAACAAAAATCTATGAGCGGCCATTCACATTGGAAAACTGTAAAAAGAGGGAAAGAAGCCGAAGATAAAAAACGGAGCCAGATTTTTTCGAAACTCTCTCGGGCAATTTCAATTGCAGCACGGGAGAAAGGTTCGAATCTGGCGATGAATCCAAAATTGAGATTAGTTATAGAGGAAGCCCGTTCCTATAACATGCCCAAGGAGAACATTGAACGAGCCATCAGGCGTGGCAGCGGGGAGCTTGGGGGAGCTCGTCTTGAATCAGTTCTTTTTGAAGCTTATGGGCCTGGTGGAATTGCTATTATTATTGAAGGAATTACTGATAACAAAAATCGAACATTAGGAGAAATTAAACAAATTTTGAATCAAAACGGAGGAAAGTTAGTCGGCGAAGGAGGAGTTCAATGGATGTTTGAAAGAAAAGTGAAAGCTGAGGAACCAGGTTCTTTAGAATGGGTAGCTAAACAAGACATTGAGATATCAGAAAAAGACAAAGAAGCTTGCCAAAAGCTTTTTGAAGCCTTAGATGAAAATGATTCAGTCCAAGAAATATATTCTAACTTAAAAATGTAGTTATCTTCCATGCCAAAAGAAGCTGTCGCTAGAAAAAAGGTAATCCAAGAATTACAAGAAAAAGGATGGGTGACATGGTATGCGCCAAAAGTAAAATATCAACAAACCGACGTCTTCGGAATTATTGATATTTTAGCGGTGAAAGGGAGGCAAAGAAAAAACGTCCAACTCACTACCTTGCCAAATGTAGCTGCCAAAAGAAAAAAAATAACTAATTTTCTTACCAAATATCAAGTAGAAATGCCGGTTGAAATTTGGAGTTGGGATCTTAAGAGAGGACAATTCAGAAAAGAAAAAATTAATATAAAAATAAGTAAGATAAAGAGGGCTTGACAGGTTTTTTAAAATGAATATAATACTGATTAGAACCGACCGATCATATAATATAAATTTATGTGCTCGGCAAAGGTCGATTCGAAACAAGAAAATAGCTGACTCCGCCAAAAAGCGGAGTAAAGTGTTTAAAAGGTAAAATAAAATAAAATTATGGAAGATATAAAAACTTTTGTTAACCAAGAAACTCCAGAAGAGGAAACTCCCAAAGAAGAAGGAAAAGAAGAAGAAGAAAAAAAAGAAGAAGGAGAAGGAGAAACCTCTACTGAGTAGAAGAAGCCCCGGCCTAGCCGGGGTTTTCTTCTTAACTACGCTCTAACTATATTATCTTAACAAACTTCCTTTTGCCTACCTGGACCACTAGTCCTTTTTTTGTCTTAACCACCCCCTGCCATCCAGTAAGGACTTGGCCGTTAATTTTCACCCCTCCTTGAAGGATTAATCGTTTGGCTTCGGATTTAGATAAAGCCATTTTTGTTTTCACTAATAAATCGAGGATGTTTAAAGCCTTTTCTTTTATTCTAATTCCCGGGATTTTTGAAGGCAACTCTTTTTCTTTAAAGATTCTATTAAACTCTTTTTTGGCTTCTTGGGCTTCTTCTTCCCCGTAATAGAAACTTATAACTTCTTCAGCTAGTTTTAATTTAGCTTCTTTTGGGTTCAAAATAGTTTTATAAACACTCTTTCTAATTTTTTCAATTTCTGCCAAGGAAAGTTCCGTCAGAAGAGCAAAATAATGCCAAATTAATAAATCAGGTATCGACATAATCTGACCAAACATCTTTAAGGGTTTTTCAGTAAGTTTAATGTAATTCCCGTAAGACTTACTCATTTTTTTAACTCCATCGGTCCCAACCAAAAGAGACAAGGTCATAATGTCTTGTTGGGCTTGTCCATATTTTTTTTGTACTTTTCTGGCAAAAACTAAGTTAAATTTTTGGTCGGTCCCCCCGATCTCAAGGTCAGACCTTAAAGCAACCGAATCGTAACCCTGCAAGAGCGGGTAAAGAAGCTCTAGCATACTAACCTCAATATCTTTTTTTATTCTTTTCTTAAACTCCTTTCTTTCTATTAATCTAGCGTAAGTAAAACGGGAAGATAAATCCATTAAAAAACTAGCGCCTTTTTTCTCATACCACTCACTATTGTATCGTACTTCAACTTTCTTAATATCTAAAATTTTGGCTGCTTGATTGATATAGTCTTGCATATTTCTTTTTGTCTCTTTTTCGGTCAAAACTTTTCTCTTATCTAATTTAGCTGAAGGATCACCAATTCTAGCCGTAAAATCACCAATTAAAAAAATAATTTGGTGCCCTAATTCTTGAAATTGCTTTAGTTTTCTTAAGGGGACCGAATGACCTAAATGTAAATCAGAGGAAGTAGGGTCAATGCCAAACTTTATCCTTAGTCTTCTGCCAGATTTTAATCTCTTTTCTAAGTGATTTTTGTTAATAACTTCCTCTACGTTTCTGGTCAAAACTTCTTTAATTTTTTGGGGGTCAGTCTTTAATTTCATACAATTTTATTCTAAAATGAAAATGTAAATTTGTAAATTCATGGCTGAAAGAAAATATTATCGAAAAATCTATCAGAAGAACAAAAGAAGGGCTAAGTTTTTCTTTATTTTGAGATTTTTCAGTTTTGCCTTTTTATTTTTGATCTTTCTTCTTTCGCTTGTCTTTATTTTTTACGCCAAAGACTTGCCAAGGCCAGAGAAATTCACTGAAAGACATTTTATCCAGTCAACTAAGATCTATGACCGTTCAGGAAAAGTTTTGTTATATGAAATCTATGGAGAAGAAAAAAGAACGATTGTCTCTTCGAAAGAAATCCCGGAACATCTTAAGCAAGCAGTAATTGTTACTGAGGATGCTAACTTTTACAACCATTTTGGCATTGACTTTAAAGGAATATTTAGAGCTGTTTTAATTAATTTGAAAATTAGAGAACCGATCTATGGTGGCTCGACCATCCCCCAACAACTTATCAGGTCAACTTTCTTCACCTTAGAAAAAACCGCTGAAAGAAAAATAAGAGAAATTATTTTGGCTCTGGAGTTAGACAGACGCTATCCAAAAGACCAAATTCTTGAATGGTATTTAAACCAAGTCCCTTTCGGCTCAAATTCTTATGGGGTGGGGGCAGCTAGCCAAGTTTACTTCCAAAAATCAATCTCAGAAATTTCTTTGGCTGAGGCAGCCACTTTAGCCGCTCTGATTCAAGCCCCAAGCTATCTTTCGCCTTATGGCGAGCACAAAGACGAACTCTTAAGCAGGAAAGATTATGTCTTAGAAAGAATGACCGCTGAAGGATTTTTAGCTAAAGAGCAGCTAGAGGAAGTTAAAAAGGAGGAGTTAAAATTTTCTGAAAGACCGATCCAAATTAAAGCTCCCTATTTTACTTTATGGGTAAAACAGCAGATAACAGAAAAATATGGAGAAGATTTTTTAAAGCGACAGGGGCTAAGAGTTTATACTTCTTTAGATTGGGAAATCCAAAAAATAGCTGAAGAGGCGACAAAAGAAGGAGTAAAAAGAAATAAAAATTACAATGCTCATAACGCAGGGCTAGCGGCGATTAATCCAAAAACCGGGGAAATTTTAGCTATGACTGTTGGTCTCGGAGATTATTATGCACCAGCCTATCCTCAAGACTGTACTTCGAAGTGCTTGTTTGACCCTAAATTTAATGTGGTTGTGGGGACAGAAACAAATCCTGGTCGGCAGCCAGGTTCTGCTTTTAAACCCTTTGTTTATGCGACTGCTTTTAAAAAAGGGTTTACTGCTACCACTACGGTGATTGACGAAAAAACTAATTTCGGCCTTTGGGGAGATAAAGAATATATCCCCAAAAATTACGATGAGAGATTCCGGGGGGAAATAACCCTCAGAGAAGCTTTAGCTCAATCAATAAATGTTGCTTCAGTAAAAGTTCTCTATCTGGCTGGCTTAGAGGAGAAAATAGACAATTTGGCGATTAATAATTTTTTGGGGCTAGAGAGCACTCTCTCGAAAGGGCTAGAAAGAAGCATTGAGACAGCTAAAGATTTAGGAATAACTACTTTAAATAAACCCTTGTCTTCTTATGGTCCAGCGATTGTTTTGGGAGGAGGAGAGGTAAAATTATTAGATATGGTCTCAGCTTACGGGGTTTTTGCTGCTAAAGGGCTAAGGGTGCCACCGGTTTCTATCCTAAGGGTTGAAGATTATCAGGGGAATATTCTTGAGGAAAATAAAAAAACCCAAAAAAGAGTTTTGCCAAGAGAAGTTGCTGCCCTAATTAACGATATTTTATCAGATAATGTGGCTCGCTCCCCAATCTTTGGAGCATATTCTTCTTTATATCTTCCAGGCTATCAGGTAGCAGCTAAAACCGGCACGACTCAAGATTTCAGAGATGCTTGGGCTATTGGCTACAGTCCTTCAATCGTGGCCGGAGTTTGGGTAGGAAACAACAACAACCTGCCGATGTCTGAAAAGCCGGGAGTAGTTCTAGCCGGCTCTATTTTCCATAGTTTCATGGAAAAAGCACTTCTAAAATATCCCAGAGAAGAATTTTAAGGCCTGCTAAGAGGTCTTTATCGGCATGGCTAGATAAAGATAACTATCATCGCCCCGAGGCCGGAGAACTCCTGGTCTATCTGAACCGTTTAATTCCAAAATAACCTCTTGTTTTTTTTCTCGGCCAGCAGCCACATTTAAAAGTCCCTCAAGCAAAAACCTATAATTGAAAGAGACTTGGCAGGGTTTGCCTTCAACTTTACCAGATAAAAAACTATAATGCTCTCCCAAGTCAGGGTTTTGGCTAAAAATATCTAGCCGATTTTTTTTTGGATCAACTTTTAATTTAACCTCATTAATCTTCCCACTAAAAAGTGAAGCTAACTTAATCTGGTTGATCAGGTCGGCAGTTTGAAGAATAATTTGGGTATCGTATTTTTTGGGAATGATTTCTTGATAGTTTGGATATTCCCCTTCAATCAAACGGGAAGTAAGCTGGACTTGGGGATGGGGAGTTTCAGCAAGCAGCGTTTCAAATAAGACTTGATTCGGCGAAAAGTATATTGTTAAATTTCCCTCTCTCTCGCCAAAAATATTAATAATTTCCTTAGCTGCTCTTTGGGGCAGAATCAGGGAATAATCTTTTGATATATTGGCTGAGGGAGATTCTAAATAAATTTTATTTTCCCCCAATCTAAAACTGTCAGTCGCTGCCATGACTATCAGATTCTTCTGGAACAAGAAATAAATACCGGAAATTTCAGGTTTGGCTGAAGAATAACTGGCGATATCAACTAGCCGGTTTAAGCCCTGACAGAAAAGCTGACTTTGAATTGAAATATTTTCTTCTGGGGAAATTTTAGGAATAATTGGGAAATCTTCAGCGTTGAGGCCCTTGATTGAGGTCTGGTGGTTTTCACAATTAATTTTTAAAGTTAGGTCTTTCAATTCTAAATTGATTGGTTTGTTTGGCAAAAAATTAACGAAATTAGCTAAAACTCGAGAAGGAACAGCAATTTCCCCTTCTTTTTCTGTTTTTACCAAAGACCACCAATTTATGCCTACCTCTAAATCAGTCGTTCTTAAATTCAGAAAATTCTTTTTTACGGAAATTAAAATATTATTTAAAATAGGCAGACTTAAGGACTTACCCGAAACTCTTTCCACCATGCCAATTCCTTCTTTTAATTTTTCTTTTAAGATTGTTGTTTTCACAATAAGACGTTAGTCTATTAACTTAAATAGATTATTATTGAATTATTACTGCTGTGGATAAAGTTTAATTTGGGTTAATTTTAGGAGGAAATTAACTGGGTGAAGGAGCGGGAAGTGAGGGTTGGAATTTTGGGGATTCTTAAAGGGTGGCGATTCGCCCCCAGTCTATCCACTATAAATACGTTGTTTTATCAGATCAAGTTCGTTGGTCAGATTTTCGTCAGTTGCTAATTCTTTCAGAATTTTTCCACAGGCGTGAATGGCGGTAGTATGGTCTTTGCCCCCGAATTTTCTACCGATAAAAGGGTAAGAGCTTTTTAAAATTTCTCTTAATAAGAACATGGCTATTTGGCGAGGTTTGACTATCTCTCTTTTCCTAGACGAAGATAAAATCTCTTTTTCTTTTAAGTCATAAAACTCAGATACTACCTGGATTATTTTTCTGGGGTTGGCTACTTTATTAGGGGAGAGGAATAAATTTCTAAGCAAAGATTTAGCTATTTCTAGATTAGCAGTTTGGTTGTTAATTTTTTGATAAGCGATTAATCTATTTAAAGCGCCCTCGAGCTCTCTTATATTTCTTTGGATATTCGAAGCGATATAATCCAAAACTTCTTCAGAGAAACTGGTCCCTCTTTCTTGACTTTTAGTTTTTAGAATAGCTATTCTTGTTTCGTAATCAGGATAACCAATGTCGCCAATCATCCCTCCTTCAAAGCGCGACCTCAGTCTTTCAGCTAAGGCTGGGATGGCTTTAGGAGGGCGGTCGGACGAAAGAACAATTTGTTTATTATTCTCATACAGAGTATTAAAAGTGTGGAAAAATTCCTCTTGAGTTTTTTCTTTCCCGGCCAAAAACTGAACATCATCTAAAATTAAAACATCAATAGCCCTGCATTTTGTTTTAAAATTTTCAATATCGTGATTTTTTATTGAAGAAACTACCCCAGCCGTAAATTTCTCAGCCGGAATATATCTTACTTTCTTCTGAGAGAAGTTTTTAATTATGATATTGCCGATCGCTTGCAAAAGATGGGTTTTGCCCAAGCCTACCCCTCCATAAACAAAAAGAGGGTTATAAACCAAACCCGGTTTTTTTGTTGTTGCCCAAGCAGCAGCATGAGCTAATTCATTAAAGGGGCCAACGACAAAATTTTCAAAAGTATAACGAGGATTAAGATTAGTTTCCTCATTAACCTTAAACTCCTCAAATTCCAATTGACCAGCTGGGGGAAGAGTAACTTGAGCCCTTTTTAAAATTTTTAATTCAACCTTGCCAACTGAATATTTAACCTCTTTAATTTCTTCGTCTAAATTATATAAAATTTTAAAAATAGTTTTTCCATATTTATTTTCTAGCCATTCTTTAGCAAAAGAATTAGGGACAGAAACTAAGACCTGCCCTTCTTTGCAAGAAGTAATGCTAGTATCTTTAAACCAGGTAGCGAAATTAGCCTGAGAAATATTTAATTGAATCTGGGCCAGAACTGCCTGCCAGAGTTCTTCTTTGACCATGAAAGTCTAAAAATAAAAAATCTTCTCCAGAAGTATTATATCATAAAGTCAAATTAAAGGAAAATTAAGCAAAAAGACTAAAATTGTTGAAAAACTGAGGAAAATTTGTGGAAATCAATTCTAAGTTTGTCGAAAAATTGACTTTGACTTTTTTGTTTGTTAAAATTAAAAAGTATCTAAGCATGTCTATTACTTATCATAAAAAAACAAAAAAAAGAAAAAGAAAGCACGGTTTTAGAAAAAGGGAAAAAACCAAGGCCGGTAAACGAACCCTAGCCAGGCGGAGAAAAAAAGGTAGGTGGAAGTTAACAGTCTAAAAGTTTATAGACAGATTATGTTGCCGAAGATAAACCGTCTTAAAAAAAAGAAAGATTTGGAAAGGGTTTTTAAAAAAGGGGAAGGGGTCAAAGAAGACCTCTTAATTTTAAAAACAGTAAAAAATAATTTAAATAATTCTCGCTTTGGCTTCGTAGTCTCCCTAAAAGTTTCGAAAAAAGCCAGCTTAAGGAACAAAGTTAAAAGAAGGCTAAGAGATTTAGTTGAAGGAAAACTCAAAAAAATGAAGAGAGGGAAGGACAATCTTCTTATTGCCCTGCCAGGATTAGAAAAAAAAAGTTTTAAAGAGATTGAAGAAACAATTGATAAATTATTCAAAAAAGCAAAGCTACTTGAATAATTAAGGCAAAGATTTTTTCAAAAAATCTTTTTCACCTTCGCTTCTGCAAAAACTCGGTCAATGATTAAAAATTTGATCCTAAAAACCATCAGGTTCTATAAAAAATTTATTTCGCCTAGCTTAGGTTATAATTGTCGATTTTATCCAAGTTGTTCTGACTACGCTGTCCTAACAATTAAAAAGTATGGACTATCAAAAGGATTGCCAAGGGGAATCTGGAGGATATTAAGATGCAATCCTTTTAATAAAGGAGGAGTAGATTTGCCCTAAAATGGAATTTTTTATTTCAGCTTTCAACACAATTTTATACCAGCCTTTATTTAACGCCCTGGTTTTAATCTATCAATATTTACCAGGCCATGATTTTGGCATAGCAGTGATTATTTTGACAGTTATCATCAGAATTATCTTTTATCCCCTAATGGTTAAATCAATCAAGTCCCAAAAAGCTTTATCGGAACTGCAACCTAAAATTCAGGAAATCCAACAAAAATACAAAACAGAAAAAGAGAAGCAGGCAAAAGAAATGATGGCTCTTTACCAAAAAGAAAAAATTAATCCCCTTGGCGGTTGCCTGCCGCTTTTACTCCAATTGCCAATTTTAATCGCCCTTTATAGAGTGTTTTGGACGGGGTTGCAACCAGGAGCAATGGCTCGCCTTTATAGCTTTGTGCCTAATCCTGGCACAATTGACCCTAGCTTCTTAGGTTTATTAAACCTTGCTGAGCCTTTTTTTGGCTTAGCCCTCATAGCTGGTATCGCTCAATTTTTCCAAACAAAAATGTTAATGCCCAAAACCAAAAAAACCAGAGAGCAGGCGGGCCAAATGTCTCAATTCTCAAATATGATGCAAAAACAAATGCTTTATTTTTTCCCGATTTTTACTGTTCTAATCCTTTTGAGATTACCCTCAGCTATTGGTCTTTACTGGATAGTTACTGCTTTGTTTTCGATAGGCCAGCAACACTTAATTCTTAAATCTTCTTCGTCTCAACCAGAAAATGCTTAATCGGACAGATTTAGGAAAAATTAAAAAAACCACTAAGGAATTTTTTAAGAAAATTACTTTTGAGGTTGAGATTGAAGTTTTGCCAGAAAAAGATCAAACCATTCCTATTAATCTTAAGACTGAGGAGCCCCAGATTTTAATTGGCGAAGGCGGTCAAACTTTAGCTGAAATTCAGCACCTTTTAAAAGCAATATTAAAAAGGGAAATTAAAGAGCCATTTTATATTAATCTTGACATTAATGGTTACAAAGAGAAAAAAATGGAATATTTAAAAGAATTGGCTCGCTCGGCAGCTGACGAAGTGGCTCTAACCAAAAAAGAAAAAATACTGGCGTCAATGCCAGCTTATGAAAGAAGAGTAATCCATTTAGAATTAGCCGAGAGAAACGATGTTAGCTCAGAAAGTATTGGCCAGGAGCCAGAAAGAAGAGTAGCAATCAGGCCCTGTCCTTAAAGAGGTGGTATTTTGAGCATTGTTAGTTCTGGATTAATAACCTGTAAAATTAGCCAGGAGGCCAAAATGAGAAGTAGTCCCAGAAGAGCTTTAAAAATTCTATCCCTAGCGTCAGTTATTCTGGCCGGGTTCCCGGCTGAAGTTAGCCATTGAAAGCCGCCCCAGACCAACATTGTAAAAGCAGCAAGACCGGCTATCCCAACAATAAAATAATAAAACCAAGCTACGAGCTGATTCAGATCTTGTCCGCATTGAACCTGAGAGTCTTCGCAGTTTAAATCAATTCCGCCAAAAGTTGGATAATCTAAATTTAATTCAATAGTCGGAACATCTGCAGCAGAAACAGTTAGCGCGAACAGGAAACAAGATAAAAGTATTAAAAATAGATATTTTTTCATAAACCCTATTTATTATACCATAGAAATAGCAGTAATTGTCCAAATGGGGACAGCGTCCCCTATCCCTGGGATTGCTTTTATCGCTAATTTTTTCCATTGTTTTTTAAAAAACTCGACCACTGGAGATTTTCCTTTGTTGTCTAAAAGCGCAAAAACAGTAAATGTTATCATGCCAACAATATAGACGATTTTGGCAAGTAAAAAACCGACACCAAAAGCCAAAATTAGGACAACGCAGATCAAACACAAAAAATCAAGTATTGCCCCTATGCTTATAAGCATAAACCCTCTCGGGCTAAAAAAGCTCGATTTTTCTTTTTTTTCTTCTTTCCCAGGAAGTGACGGTATTCCCTTCCCTTTTTTTAAAAATTTGCCAGCTCCTCGAGCTAATTTTGGAAGAGCTCGGGCAGCGACAGCAGCAACTGCTGGTAAAGCCATATATTATATATTATTTTAGCGCCTCTTTAGCTTTTTTTATTTTTAATACTTCTTCTGGAGCAGTGGTAATAAATTGGTCCTCAGCATAAGAAGCAACTACTTTTATTGCTACATGTTTTTGGCCAGCAAAAAATATTCCTTCTCCTACTTCAGATTCTAACAATTCCCTTTTTTCCCACTCGGTTAAATTAAAGGTTTTTTTAACCACATCAATAGTGGCTGGCGACTGCTTCATTAAAAGTTGCAAGGAAGAGTTGGTAATAATTGGCTGGCCATAATTAGATTTCATAAAATCATTTACATCCTGGGTAATGGTGGTTACCCCCAGCCAATATTTCCGAGCCCTTTTACATATGCCGAACAAGAAAGAAGAGCCATCTTCAGTTTGCATTATCCACCAGGCTTCATCAACAACCAAAATTCTTTTTTTAAGTTCAGAGCGAACTTTATTCCAGATATATCTCATAATAATAAACATAGCTATTGGTCGCAGCTCATCTTCCATATTTCTGATGCCAAAAACCACAAAAGGTTTATCCATGGAAATATTAGTTGGCTGGTTGAAAAACTGGGCGAAAGTTCCTTTAGTAAACTTCCTTACCCTTCTGACTAAAGATTCAGCTCCCTCCATGCCCTCAAGAACCTGCTCAAAGTCTGACATTAAAGGAATTTTATCTTTCCAGGTGGTAAAATCGGTTTTAGGGGTAATGTCTTTGGCAGCATAGGTTTCAGCTAAAGCTCTATCAATAATGGCATCTTCTTCTGGGGTTAAACCTCCCAACATAATTCTCAAAAGGCCGACTAGGTTTATGATATTTGAACGAAGAACATCTTCTGGTTTTTCATCTTCTCGAGGGATAGGCAAATCAAAAGGATTAATGTGGTTTGGTGAGGCTAGAGACATA
>SDBU01000473.1_pt1 | contig 56102 bp, 52 predicted proteins | sample 2277071 | NCBI WGS metagenome assembly SDBU01 (sample SAMN10397929, study PRJNA504765) | marine sediment metagenome | isolation source: marine sediment core GS08_GC12, 126 cmbsf | place: Arctic Ocean: Gakkel Ridge, Loki's castle | collected 2008 | reverse complement strand
AATTTTATAATTTCCTCTTCTTTGTTATTTTCATAGCTCATTTTAATAAGAAGGTTTATTTTTTCCATTAAAACTTCAAAGCTCGTTTCGTTAGCACTCCTGGCTCTGAGTATTTTTTCATAATCAGTAGGCTCAACGCCCTCTTCAGCACTTAATATTTCTTCGAATAATTTTTCTCCGGGTCTTATCTGGGAGAAGACTATTGGAATATCCACATCAGGTTCATAGCCGCTCAGCCTTATCATTTCTTTGGCTAAATCAAGAATTTTAATCGGCTCTCCCATATCCAGAACAAAAACTTCGCCCCCTTGTCCTACAGCAGAAGCTTCAAGAACAAGAAGCACAGCTTCAGAAGTGCTCATGAAATATCGCTTCATTTCCGGATGAGTGACATTTACAGGGCCTCCTTTTTTTATTTGTTCCTTGAATAGCGGAATCACACTTCCTCTGCTACCTAATACATTTCCAAATCTTACGGAGATAAACTTTGTTTTATTTTTTTGATTTAGAATTTTTAAAAACTCTTCGCATACTCTTTTGGTTGCTCCCATTACACTGGAGGGATTAATGGCTTTATCTGTGGAAATAAAAACGAATTCTTCAATATTATGTTTTAAAGAGAGTTCTGCAAGTATCTTTGTGCCTTCTATGTTGGTTTTGATTGCCTCTTCCGGATATAATTCCAGTACTGGAACGTGTTTATAGGCTGCCGAATGTATAACAATTTGGGGTGAGAATTTTTCAAATGCAGAGGCCATCTTGGATTCATCTTTTATATCGCCAATTACAGGAATGATTTCTTTCGTAGAGAATTCTAGATTGTTTACAAGATGAAATATATCCGTCTCGTCATTGTCGAGAATAATTAGGGTTTCGGGATTGAATTGAAGAATTGACCTTGCTAGCTCTGAACCTATAGACCCTCCTGCACCCGTAATCAATACTTTTTTATCCTGGATAAAATCTTTTATAGCCTTGAAATCAATTTTTACAGGTGCTCTCCCTAGCAAGTCTTCTAATTCAACTTCGTGAATATCAGAAAGCGTAACTTTTCCATCTATCAGATCACTTGCACTTGGTAATATCTTTATTTTCTTCGGAATATTCGTTTCTCTTATAATTCTTACGATTTTCCTGATATCTTTAGAAAGAGCGGAAGGAAGAGCAATTAAAACTTCATCAATTTTATAATTCGTAACGATTTGCGGGATATCTTCTCTCTTTCCCAATACCTTAACTCCATGAATCTTAATTCCATGTTTTGCTGTATCGTCATCTACAAATCCAATCGGAAAGTAATTAGAATTTTTATTCCTAATCATTTCTCTTGTTATTTGTTCCCCTGCACTTCCAGCACCGACTATTAGAATTTTAACTTTTTCTCCCTTTATTTTAAGAGTGCTTTTTAGACCCTCCAGTAAAACTCTTTTAGAAATTCGAAGAGAACCAATTAAAATAAGAGAAAATATATAGTCAACTAATAAAACAGAACGAGGAAAAGGAGAAGCCTTAAACAGTATTGATGTTCTTAATAAGAATAATGCCATACCTAAAGCCAACGAGCCGAGGGAAAGTGCCTTAAAAACCTTAATTAACTCCTCAAGACTTACATAACGCCATGAAATATCATAAAGATTGAATAAAACCAAAAAGGTTAATTTAAGAAACAATGCTAATAATATGAAATAAGGCAAAGATTTCATAGATTGATCGGGAATCACCCCATTAAATCTCAGCCAAAAAGAAGTGAACATTGCAATTGAGATTAGCAGGACATCCGATAAAATAAAGAATGCCCGCCGCTTAAAAACACTTTTGCTTAAAAGTGATTTTAAAAAATTTATTCTGATTCCCATTTAAAAACTTCCTTAGCGATTTGTTATCGGGAAAAAAATAGGCGACCGTTCTTAATCATAGAATCTAAAACAAGATCTTATGCCTACTATGGCTTCAAATACAGTCTCATTATCCTTCAGATAAACCATGGCCGGTCCCACGAACTTATCTGTCTGTGCCATAATTTTTCCTTTGAACTCGTTGTTATCTTTATACAATATGTTTGACTGCTTCTACAATATCGTTGCTGTCTTTATAAAAAACCTTTTCCAGTGCGGAACTCGCCGGCGCCGGGCAATCTGGAAGCGTGATTCGTTTAATAGGCGCTTTTAGATATTTCCATCCATTCTCTACAACCATTGCAGATATTTCAGCGGCCAAGCCGTAGCTTTTCCAGCCTACATCCGCGATAATCAGCCTGCCTGTCTTGCTAACTGATTCCAGCACCAGATCCTGATCGACTGGTTTTGTAGTGCGAAGGTCGATAAGTTCAACATCAATTCCTTCCTTGGCTACTTCTTGAATAGCTTTTATCGATTCATACACCATGAAAGAAACAGCTACCAAAGTGACATCGGTTCCCTCCTTCCTAATTATACCTTTCCCTATTTCCACCTCATAAATGCCCTCAGGAACAACACCTTCACAAGGATATAGCTGGCGGTCATCAATATAAATGACTGGATTGGGATCCCTGATGGCCGCAATCATAAGGCCCTTGGCATCATATGGTGTTGATGGCATCACAACCTTTAGTCCTGGAATATGCGAAAAAATGGCATGTAATGCTTGGGAATGTTGGGCAGCCTGCTCTCCACCACGGTTAATAATTCCCCAAATAACTACAGGCACCGAGGATTGCCCCCCACTCATGTAAAACCAGTTTGCCGCTTGATTAATAATGGGATCAAAAGCATAAAACATAAAATCCATTCTTGGATGGACTACTACTGGCTTCATACCGCAAATTGCAGCACCAACAGCTGCCCCTGTTATGGCATTCTCCGAGACAGGCGTGTCTATCACTCGGTTGGCGCCAAATCTCTCCAATAATCCTTGGGCCGTATTGCCAACATACCAAGGGCTTTTGACACCCTGACCGATAAGGAAAACAGATGGATCAGAGTTCATCATTAAATGCAGAGCTTCATTGATAGCCAAGCTATACTGCAACTTTCTACTTGTAAACATATCTCTCAAGCTCCTTGTCATTTGGATGGATGCTATCTTTGGCAAATAAGTGGGCTTCATCAATTTCCTCTTGAATTTCCTCTTTAATTTTGTTTAATTTTTCCTCATCTATTAGTGATTGATCTATCAAGAACCGCTTAAAATTCTTAATAGGGTCTTTTTTAAGCCAATTCTCTTGCTCCTCTTTTGGCCTGATATCGGTATGTGTCCCCTGTATATTGTCATCAGGTCCCACATGTCCTCGAAAACGATATGTTAGAAATTCAAGGAAGATTGGTCCTTTCCCTTCTCTACATTTTTTAACGGCATTTTGAGCTGCTACATAGATTTGAAGGACATCGTTACCGTTAATTTCATAGCTTTCGATACAGAAAGGCTGTGCAATCTTGTAGATGTTGTTCTTTACCCGACATTCTTGAATCGGCATATGAGTTGCATACAAGTTATTTTCACATGCAAAAATGATGGGTAGTTTCCTTAACGCAGCAAAATTTAGGGATTCGTATAAAACTCCCTCGCCTGTTGCGCCATCACCGAAAAAGCTGACCGTAATCCGGCTGTCTTTTCTTATGGATGCAGCCAGAGCAGCACCCATGGCTAGAGAGATGGTCCCGGCCACAATAGGTGCGGCTCCCATCACACCTTTCTCAGGGTCAATGAGGTGCATGGAACCACCACGCCCCCGGGAACATCCGGTTTCTTTGCAATAAATTTCTGCGACAAGTTCCCTCATAGATCCGCCCTTTGCTAGAAAGTGGCCGTGAGAGCGATGATTGCCGAAGATGTAATCTTTTTCATCTAAGGAAGCACAAATCCCTGTGGCTATAGCTTCCTGACCGGAATAGAGGTGGCAGGGGCAAAGCACTTCTCGGCTAAGGATAGGCTCTACAAAACTCTCTTCACAGAGCCGAATTCTTAGCATTGTCCTGTATAATTTTTCTAAAAAATCCTTAGAGTACATTGTTAATTCCATCTCCATTTCCAAAAGTCTTGCCAGATGGTGTTGTAGTAAATTTTCTATCATCACGAGAAAGTGTCCAACTAAGTGCTCCAACATTTTCTTCTATTTGTTTTGAATTCTTTATACCTATAAGTGCACAAGTGACATCCTTATTGTCTAAAACCCATCGAATTGCAATCTGAGAAGGAGTTTTATCATATCGGATGCCAATTTTTTTCAAAACATCCACTACTTGAAGATTTCTTTTGAATTTTTCACCCAGAAAATTTCCATCTCTGTTGCGGGTATCATTATCTCCAAATTTAGTAGTTAAATTAAATTTGCCTGAAAGAAGCCCTCTAGCAAGTACATTATAAACAATGATTCCCAGTTTGAATTCCTCTACATATTTTGGTATCTTCACTTCTAAATCTCTTTTAATAATATTGTATTCACATTGCAGTGATTCTATCCTTTGTGTTTTGGATGCTCTGGCTATTAAATTAGTAGAAAAATTTGAGCAGCCTATATAACGAACCTTTCCTGCATCCTGGCATTTTCTGAGTGCATTCATAGTTTTAAAAATCGGCGTGTTATTATCATACCAATGTATTTGGTAAAGAGGTATAGTATCTATCCTTAATCGTCGAAGACTTCCCTCCAGTGCCTCTACAACTTTTTTTGGACTGCAATCTTTAAAAGTATTGCCTTTTTTTCCCCAGCCTACACCAAATTTTGTTGCTATTATTACGTTGTCCTTTTGTGATCCGAGAGCCTTGCTTAATATTTTTTCTGAATGTCCAAAGCCATAAACATCAGCAGTATCAAAGAAATTAACGCCTAGGTCAAGAGCTTTGTGAATGGCCTTGATTGATTCGTCGTCATTAACATTTCCATATCCATGGCCACCAATGGCCCAACATCCAAAGCCTATACGTGAAATCAAAAGATCGGTTGAACCTAATTTTTTGTATTCCATAGCACCTTAATCTTAAGCATTTGCTTTATTGTCATAAAGATAATCTTAAGGTCAACTAAAAAAGAATGTTCTCTTGCATACTTTATACGCAGTTTATTTTTTTCCGGTTCTATTTCCTTAAAATATTTTTCATCAACCGCATTGTTTCCCAAAATTATGTCCAAGTTAACAAACTTAATTGATGCATAATCAGTCAGGCCAGGACGAACACTCAACATAATTTGTTCTTCATCATTGTAATGTTTGGTGTATTTCTCCACCTGAGGCCTGGGGCCGACAATGCTCATGTCACCTTTCAGTATGTTTATCAGTTGAGGCAACTCGTCAATTTTATATTTCCTGAGGAATTTACCAATTTTTGTAAGGCGAAAATCATTAAGAGCGGTAGATGCCCCTCCCATCTTTTCTGCATCTACCACCATTGTACGGAATTTAAAAATTCTAAAGGGATTGCCATTGATTCCCATTCGAATCCCTCTGTAATATACAGGACCAGCCGATTGTATGCGGATAAAAACTCCTATCAGTAGAAATACCGGCAAAAGTAACAAAATGGTGCAAAGCGCTACAGTCAAATCAAAAGCTCTCTTCAGCATCCAAACCGTGTTCCATAAACACAAAGACACCTTAATGAGTTTATCATATTTCCTTTATACTTCTTTTTGATTAAGCATATCAGAAGATTATTTCTTTGGTCCTCCCATAGTAAAGATCATAATCCAAGCATATTTACCTACTGATTTGCCCTGAAGCAGAATGCTGTCAATTTTATCCAGAAAGTTGCGCACTGGCTTGAAAAGCGGCGTTTTTCTTAATGGCACTGCCGCCAGCACTGCTAGATGGAAAAATTTTACATCTATTTTATAGAAATATTTCCTGACAATTTCTAAATCCTGAACTGCGAGTATATGCTCAGCTTCCCATTCTGTGCGGAGGTGTGGCGTTTTTTTACGATACCAGGAGATAAAAGGATTATGATTAAGTGCTTCGATGCAAATCATCTCTCCGGATGGTCTGAGAACACGACTCAATTCAGACAGGGTTTTCTCCAAATCCACATGATGTAATACACCGTATTCAACGCCAAGATCAAAGGTATTATTAGCAAACGCCATGTTTTCACCATCCATTACTTCAAATCTACAATGGGAAGCCACCCCTTCCTGTTCTGCATTAAGTATTGCATTGGCAATACCTTCCGGTGAAATATCGATGCCTATGACTTCAGCGCCACAACCCGCAGCATAGATGCCGTTTTCGCCGTTTCCGCATCCAAAGTCGAGAATTTTTAAACCCGGCCTACATTTTGACTTTAACCAAGCATAATGGTATTTTTCACTGGAATGAGTTATTGAGTAAAATTTTATGTTTGAAAAGTGGTATTTAAAGGCATCTTTATTCCGGATCATGGAATCTAGATGTTCTACTTCATCTGATTTATGTGTATCACTATGACGTTCAAATCCCTGCAGAATCTTACGACGCCGTCTGGAGTGTTCAATCTCCTTTATCTTGCGCTCATCCAAATTTTCCAAATCGGTAATATTATTTATTTTCATTATTAAACCTAAAAGGCGCCGGATTTATAGAATTTCTTGAACTACTCTCGAAACGATTTTTCTTTCATCGAACTCATTTAAAGCTTTTAGTCGGGGATACTTACCAAACTCTTTTTTAATATCATCATTAGTGATTATCTTTTCAATCGCATTTGCTAATGCTTTTTAGTTTTTTATAGGGACTGGGTATCAGTTAGGCACACGGCACGCAATCCAAGAACCTTACCCCAGTCTCCTGCACTATGGCTGGCAATGGCAGCACTGCCCTCATTTCCCAGGAAGACTACCTCGTTCCCAGCACCTGGCTAAATATCTTTATGGGCTGCATACAAAAATTATCCGGTAAAGACTGAAGCATATGATACTCATCCAAGGAGATGATATATGGTAGCCCCATACTAAGAAACCATGCGCCATATAACGACAGCGTGATTATGGCAAGATCCAGGATGAAAAAAGCCCACCAGGGGCTTTTTTTTTAAGATTTTTTATGGATTTAGATTGAATATCCGGCTTCTGTAGCATCATCATAAAACATTTGAACTGTTTCTAGTGAAAACTGGTCTAAATCTTTTCCAAGGGTAGGTAATTTCCTTAAAATATTGTTAGTGGCAGTAATGATATCACACCCAATTTCATTTGCTTGAACGACGTTGTACAGCTCGCGTGGGCTGGCCCATATTAATTCAATATTGGGATAGTCTTTTAATATACCAACAACTTCATTCATAATAGGAAGAGGATTAAGACCGGCATCAGCGATGCGACCTGCAAAAACTGATACATAACTACCAGGGCCTTTTGAAAGAGCGTGTAATACGGATTGCACTTGAGCAACGGTCATCATAGCTGTTACGTTGATTTTTACATTTTTAGCCGATAATGTATCAATTAAGTTTATGCTGGATTCTGATTTTGTGTTTGTTATGGGGATTTTTACATAAATATTGTCCGCCCAGGATGCTATCTCTAATGCTTGCTTTTCCATTTCATCAAACTCATCAGAAAAAACTTCAAATGAGATTGGTTTGCCTTTTATATAGGTTAAAATATCTTTTGCAAATGATTTATAATCCGTAATCCCTGCAGCTTTCATTAAAGTAGGATTTGTTGTAAAACCTGATATTAATGGATTGGCATACATTTCAAGCATACCCTTTTTGTCTGCACCATCAGCAAATAGTTTCACCTTTAGTTTCATTTTATCTCTTCTTTTGATTAATTGTTGATTGTTTTTTAAGCAGTTCGGGTGTATCAATCGGCAAAACGTTCTTTTTCATTTTATAACCATAAATATTATAACCATTTTTTATCAACAGTGGAATAACATCCTTTCCAAAATCAGCATAACCATTTTTTATTTCATTTAAAATTATTGGTTCTACAAAATAAATACCTGCATTAATCCAGCTATTATTATTTCTGGCATTAATGGGTTTTTCGATGAAACGATGGATTTTTCCATTATTTTTTAGTTCTACAATGCCACTATTGGAAATGTCATCTAACTTAGATAGGGCTATAGTAAAATCCGACTGTTTTTCTTCATGAAATTGTCTAAGGACGTGCAAATCAAAGTCAAAATAGTTATCACCATAAATAACAAAAAATGGCATATCTAAAAGTTCTTTACAGAAATTATTTACCGCCCCAGCTGTTCCCAAGAGTTTAGGTTCATATTTATAGCTGATTCTTACTCCCCACTGCGCACCATTACCGAAATAATGTTTTATTATAAGTGGGAGATGATGAAGATTAATGAATATCTCCTCTATACTATTATTTTTACACATTAAAATATTGTGTTCAAGTATCGGTTTCCCTGCTATTTCTATCATTGGTTTTGGAATCTCTTGAGTAATAGTTCCCAACCTTTCTCCTTTACCTGCTGCTAGAATTACTGCTTTCATATTATTTCACTGATTCCCATTTCATTTCATATTTTTGCAATTCAGGGTGTGATACAAGCAAATGCCATACTAAAGCCTGAAATCCTTCTGTATGCGGTGTTATAGTTTCACTATTCACTGGAGGTATAACAACACACGCATCAGCCTCCCTTGCAGTATATCCACCGTCTCTTCCAACAACACCACAGATCTTTGCGCCTACTTCTTTCGCATACTGTAGCGACTTAACAATATTTACACTTATACCTTTTTCAAGATTCCCGCCTCCGACAGAAAATATAAATATCATATCATCTTTATTCAATTTGCTACCTTTAAGCCAATTAACATAGACAGTCTCCCAACCGTCATCATTAATACGAGCTGTTAGTTCTGACACATTGTCTGTAGGTGTGTAGGCTTCTATTCCGCATATTTTACGAAAATCGTTTACAGCATGTGAAGCATGCCCAGCGCCTCCACCTGCACCCAATATAAACAGACGTCCATTTTTCGAACGTACCTCATTAATTATTGAAACCATTTTGAAAATTTGATTTCTATCGATTTTATCTAATATACTTTTGGCTTCTGTAAAGTATTGATTAATGAAATCCATGGTTTTATTATTATTTTACATAATTAAATATATCTTCGAGATTATTTATTCGATTAGGACTATCACAATCTAAATTATAATCTCTATCTAATAATAAAGAATTTACGTTTGCATTTTTAGCTGCTTCAATATCTTTCCAGGTATCACCTATCATATATGATTTTTGTAGGTCAATTTTCCATTTTTCAGCGGCTTGAATAAATAAACCCGGAGCGGGCTTTCTACAATTACATAAATCAGAATCATCATGAGTACAGTAAAAAACATCATCTATCATTAGCTCATTAAATAATACTTTCGTCATTTTATCTAATTCAGTTTTATTTAAGTAACCACGGGCCACATCAGGCTGATTTGAAATGACAATGTTTAAATAACCTAGGGAATTTGTATATTTTGTGACTTCTATTGAATTAGAGATAATCTTGAAATTAGATGAATCTCTAGGCGAGTAATATCCATCATCTCGTTTAACTAATTCGTTCAATACACCATCTCTATCAAAAAATACTGCACGGTTCATATTATTGAAATTGTCTTGTTTAATTCGCTATTCTTGCCTTTTAATAAAATTTTTAAAATCTTGAAGCCCAGATGTAGATCCAATTTCATAAAACCTCTCTGTAACTTCATATCCTGCTAATTGATTATTCCTTGACAATACATTATAGCAATCTGCTAAATCATAAAAAGTATTCCTAGGAATGTATTGTTTAACAATTCTTTTAGATAGTATTGATAAGCCACTATCTATGTATTGCATTTCTTTAGTTACGTTTTGTTTGTCATATAGCACGAGCTCACCATCGATGAAAATGACATTACTTGTATCGAATTTCCCTTCATTTTTATAAACCGCCAACAAAGCGGGACAATCTATCTGTTTTAAGTAATTAATGATCTTTCTATAGTCTATATCTAGATAAGAATCTCCATACAAAACAAGAAAACTATCTTTAAGAATATTTGTTGCTTTACGCAACGCACCCCCTGTACCAAGCAAAGTGTCTTCAAGACTATAGCTTATTGTTATATTAATATTGCTTCCATCTCCAAAATGATTTTGTATTATATCACCTTTATGGCCAATACAGAAAACAATATCTGTCAATCCATTTTTTTTTAACAATTCAATTTGATATTCAAGAAAGGGTCTGTTTTCTACAAGGACCATAGACTTGGGGATATTGTCAGTTATTGGCCTTAATCGTGTAGCTAACCCTCCGGCAAGTATTACGCACTGCATATCAACCTTTATACAACATTTCCATTATAGAAATTCTCGCAGATCCCGAGGGACTTTTCCTAGTATACAAAACAGATTGAACCCTAAAAAAATACCACATATCAAAATAGTTTCCTTATTTTAAATTATCTATGTAAGATTAAGATTCCTCTGCACGCCAAAATTGTAATATTTCAGCAAGAGTTACCTCAATCTCACGTAATGGATGCCATCCTAGCATCTTGATCTTTCTCGGATCACCAATTCTTACAAGTTCATCGATCGGCCTTATTTTTGATGAATCAATCTTTTCATATACGGTATACTTCGATTGTTTAGTAAAAAAGTCTAGGACATACCTTAATGAATATCCCTTTCCCGAACAAATGTTATAAATTTCACCAGTGATTCCTTTATTAGTAATTAGATAAAGTGCTTCAATGCCATCACGAACATCCAAAAAATCACGTACAATTTCAAGATTCCCAACCTCTATGTTTGATCTATGACCTCGTTCAATGGCAACAATACTTCTAGCAAAATCAGAGCAAACATCACCTACCTTTCTAGGTCCTATAAGAAAAAATGGTCGTACTAATATGACATCCATCTCATATCGTTTTATGTATAGTTTAGCTAGTTGCTCCTGAAGGAGCTTGCTTACACCATAAGGGCTGGAAGGATCCAGAGGATAATCTTCCTTTATAGGTTCCGGGCCGGTTGTAAATGCATATACTCCACTGGAACTAACTAAAATGATCCTCGGTTTAAGTTTCGCTTTGAGTATCGCTTCCAATATATTGATTGTACCTATGGTGTTTACTTGAAATGTAAGTGCTGGATCTTTCCAAGAAACATTTGGAAAGCTCTGTGCCGCAAGGTGAAAAATAACGTCGGGTTTATAATCCAGAACAACATTTTTTACATAGTCTGATTTTTGAATATCACCTTTTCCTATTACTAAGTTACCAATCAAATTCGAAAACCTTGGCCCAAATCTCTGGTCGCATGCGCAAACGCTATCCCCTTTTTGAAGCAGAAATTCTACAAGATAACTTCCAATGAATCCACTAGCTCCCGTAACTAAACACTTCATATCTTACCTGAGTAATTGAATTATACTAATAAGTGATCGGAGATGAGGATAAACCAGTATGAAAACCAGTTATACTCAACAAAAACATAGCTACTACTAAAAATCATCGGATTTGAAACTGGATAAAGGAAGAATCTTGCCCAATTTTTCTGCTTCATATGCTGCTAAAGCAATTCTTAATGCAGCAAGACCATCATCACCACTACCAATTGGTTCACGAGCTTCTGCGATTGCACTACAGAACTCTTTCCATTCAAATAACCATGATTTATCTCCACCTCTGAATTCTGTAATGTGATAATTGAAGGGAGCATCAAAATCCCTCTTACCAAAAATTAGTTTCTCAGTACCATAGCTTGATCCCAGTCCATTAACTGCAAGGTAACCATCTTCTCCAAAGACTTCAAAATGAAACAAGTTTTTCCAGTGGGTAAGGCTTGCATGAAGGCTAGCAGTGGCACCAGATTCTACCCGAAAAATAGCCATTCCGTTATCATCAAGAGGCTGCTTCTTGAAATATTGAATCCCTGTCATACTGACTACTTCTGTAATTTCTCCTAGGAACCACCTGAATAAATCAATGGCATGTATACCCTGCTCAATGAATTGACCTCCAGCAGCACGTTTTGGATCGGCTCGCCATTCTTTTTCATACCCAGGGCGCCCACAAATGCCGTAGCTACATCTTGCAAATAGAGGTTTACCTAATTCACCTTTATCCACCAATTGTTTAGCTTCCCATATAGCTGGATGGTGGCGGTGATTGAAGCCACATTTGAGAACAATTTTATTATCTTTTGCTATCTGAATCATATCTTCAGCTTCTTTGATCGTCTTGGTTAGAGGCTTTTCACATAAGACATGTTTTCCTGCCTTCATCGCAGCATTACTAATCTCAGCATGTGTGTCGGGTGGTGTCAATACCAGAACTACATCAATATCAGTACGATCTACAATACCTTCCCAGCCTATCCCAGCCTCACATCCAAATTCACAAGCAAGCTTTTCAGCGCTATCTATGTGTTCAGCAGTAATAATTTTAATTTCTGTACCAGGCCAATCACGCGCAATAGGTGCTCTACGTTTAGCCTGTAATCCTGCTCCAATTATAGCAACTCTCATTGTTTACCCCTTGCCTTTCTGCCTTTACCAATATCAAAATATAAGAAGCCGATTTTCTCCAAATAGTTAGCATCCCACAAGTTGCTGGTGTCTATGATCACAGGCTTAGGCCCCATAACTTTTTTTATCCGTTTGAAGTCAAGCTCTTTGTACTCCTTCCACGCCGTAATTAGCACCAAGGCTTTAGCTTTTTTCACTGCTTCATAGGGATCATCTTTAAAATTAAATTCGGTGTGTTTTGCTAATTCTAGTTGATCAGCTTTTGGATCATGACATGAAACAATAGCCCCCTCTCTAACCATGTCATTGATAATCTCAAGCGCAGCAGATCTTCTCAAAGTGCTTGTGTTAGGTTTATAGGTTAATCCCATTACAGTGATAGGCAGATTATTGAGTGAGCTATATATCTTCCTGAGTTTGCGAATTACCAATTTGTTTTGATTCTTATTTGCCTCCAAAACCCCGTCCCATAATATTGTATCCAAATCAAATTGATCACACAATGATCGCAATGTTTGTATATCTCGAGCAAGGGTTGCACCAGAAAAACCAAGACCGGGAAACAACATAGCTTCCGTTCCAACTCTGGGTTCCATCCTAAGCACCTCAGCTATCCGATGACCATCTGCTCCAACTTCATCGCAAAGATTGCCTATTTCATTCCCAAAACAGATCGAAAGTGCAAGATATGCATTCAATGCATGCTTTGTCATTTCTGCCGTGCTCAAATTTACGTGCTTCCACTCAACATTGAGTGGAGAAAGCAAGTTCTCAATACGATCAAATGCGGCTTCATCATCAGCACCAATCACTGGTAAAACAGGATGTAGAAAACGGTCAATAGCCTTTCCTAACCGTAGGTTTTCCGGACTATAAGCCAGACCAAGATGAAGATTGGGATTTTTCGCTTTGATCCTTTCAATAATTTGATGACAAGTTCCTACTGGAACTTGTGCAGTGATATATAAAACCGTATCATCTTCAAGATTTGGTGAAATCCCATCAATAGTATTAAAAAGTTCCGAGAGATCACTTTGGTCATTCTCGTCAACCGGGATATCAAACATAACCATAACGTTTTTTTGTCCAACCACGGCCTCTGGGACATTCGAAGTAAAACGCAAATGTCCGTTTTGCAATCCTTTTTGAATTAAGTTATCTAAACCTGGTTCAAACAGTGGAGCCTCCCCCTCTTTGAGCTTTTTAATCCGTTTTTTATCTTGATCTGCTGCAATGATATCATAACCAAAATCAGCCATACAAGCTGCACCAACAACACCCTGATGCCATAAACCAATTACAACTATTTTTTTCATATTACACATCCAATCTACTAGCGTTTTTCTTCCCCAGCATCCTTTGTACAGCAACCCTTACTGCTTGGTCAGAAGTCAATTTTGCAGTCCAACCATATTCACGCATACGGTCGGTGGATATATGTACTTTAGGTTGATCTCCCGGCCAAGCTTGTTTAGTACCTTCTATTTCAATTTCCGCATTTGGAACACCCATCTCTTCCTTAATAATTCCAGCAATATCTATTACGCGTGAAACAGAATCTGTGCCCAGATTAAATATATCGCATGGTTTATTCTCACTCAAGGGTATATTTTTATAAGCAAAAGCCATTCCGTCGATACATTCCTCAACAAGAAAATAATTCTTTTCTTGTTGACCATCGCCAAATATCAATAACTCCAAGGGGTTACTTTGCAGCTTATTTATAAAGTCCACTATTACACCATGTGTCATTCGCGCACCGACCACATTGCCAAAACGAAACATCCATCCACGCAACCCATAAAGATGACAATAAGCGGAAATGAATGCTTCGCTACCTATTTTCCCAGCCGCATAGTTTGAAACAGGTAGCAATGGACCTGCTGACTCAGAGGTGGATACATCCCTACAGAGCTCTCCATAAACGGCACCAGTTGAGGCAAAGATAATAGGTTGTATCCCTGTAATCCTCATTGCTTCAACCACATTGAATGTCCCTACGACACAATCCATTAAATCCCTGCGCGGTTGCGTATAACCACCTATTATATCGGTGTTAGCCGCAAGATGCCAAACAAGATCGTATCCCTTAATGGCTGTTGTAAGTTGGCTTATATCAAGAATATTTCCTTCGATAAATTTGAAATTTGGCTCTTCGAAATGATATTCAATGAACTCTCGCTTTCCATTTGAGAGATTATCGTAAACGGCAACTTCATACCCCTGAGGGATCAATATATCTACCACATGACTGCCGATAAAACCGGCCCCACCAGTAATAAATATCCTATTTACGGAATTTCCAAATAGCATAATTTGATCCTGTGAGACGTGTAAAAGTAACCTTAAACTTACCCTCGAGCATCGTTTTTGTAAGGTGGAATCCAATACCGCTGGTAAGGATAGTGCATTTCAATTAAGTTATTTGTTGTTATATCCGATGGAAAGATAGTTCATGAAATTCGCCAGGACTTTTGTTCCTTCGAAATCGAAATCATACCGCAATTCTCTAAGACCCGTTTTTTTCATCGCTGCCCGTAACTGAGTCTGTTTATCCTCGCAGTAAAATGTGAAAAATCCGCCACCGCCAGCACCGGAAAGTTTCCCGCCTATTGCCCCATTTCCCTTTGCTATTTCATATATTTTATCAAAAGCTGGAGTCGTAATACCTTTGGCCAGTTTTTTCTTATACTTCCAATGCTCGTCAAACATCTTCCCCAGTTCAGTGATGTTCCCGCTTTCAATTATTTCAAGGATTTTGTGTCCTGATTCCTTGATATAATGCAAAGACTCCAGCACCTGTTTTTTACTTCTCTTGGTTGCCTTATCTTGTTCACTAAGTATTTCCTTGTTCTGACGCTGTTCCCCAGTATAAAAAATGAGCAGATTTCTTTTAAGATCATCTAATGTGGAAACACTAACTCTGGCATTTGAGACTTTTACTTGCCCATTCTTAGCGATCTCCAGTATAAGAAATCCACCAAAGGCGGCCAGATATTGGTCTTGTTTCCCCATAGGTTTTTTAAGGATATCAATTTCTATTTCGCATGCCTCTTCCGCTAAATCCTGCAATGAAACATAATTCCTTTTTACATTGTGTAAAGCATTCAATAAACCAACAGTATATGTGCTTGAACTGCCTAGCCCACTACCAGATGGAATATCTGCCATAGAAGCGATTTCGATCCCTTTTGAGAATCCTGCTTTTTGAAGACACGTCCGAGCAATATCATGTTCAATTTCACTCACCCTCGATACAGTTTCACTTTTATTGTATTTAATTCTAATAAGATCATCAGCAAAAGCTCTTTTTAAAGTTATATACATATACTTATCGAGAGTGAAACTGAAAATAAAACCGCCGAACTTTGAATAGTAACTGGGGAGATCGCTTCCTCCACCACCCAAGGTCACACGAAATGGGGTTCTAGTTATAATCATCGTTTTTCAATAGTTCCTTCTGTTTGGACTTCATGCGAAAAAGTTGACTCAAAGTTAAGCAACATGTTTCATTTCTCCACTTTCTATTTTGTGTCGTCTCCTTTTTGCTCCCTCTCAACTTACTTAAGTTAAAAGTTGCTTAATTCCATTTACACTTTTTTATACTAAGACCAAATAATTCAAATAATAGCTTCTATTAATTGGTTCATTATAAATTCCTCATCCAACTCATTTACTGCTTTTTCGCGCGATTTTAGGCCAAATTCTGAAGCAAGTTTTTCATTGTTAACAATTTTCTCGATAGCCTTGGCGAAAGAAACAGAATCTTTAGCGGGCACAATAAAGCCACTTATGCCATCATCAACAGCACTTGAACAGTCCTCGCTATCAGTAGTAATAACGGGTTTTCCCATAGCCATGGGTTCTGTTAATCCTCGCGGCCAACCGCCCTCTTTATAGTACGAAGGAAAAACCGCTAAATATGAGATAGAATAAAGCTCTTTTATGTCAATTCTATAACCTAACCAAGCAAAGTTTTCATGTTCTTCATATTCTTTTAAATATGATGTTGGCACACAATCTAGACTACCGATATCCTGAGAACCAACAAGTAGAAACTTAACGTGTGGATATTCATTTCTTAATCGGTCTGATGCCTGACAAAACTGTTCCACACCTTTTGTCCAACTCATTCTTGCGACCATTATTACTATTTTATCGTTATCAGCGTAACCTAATTCATGCCTTAAATTTGTTGATAGATTTTCAGGTACAGAAGAAGGTGAATACTGGTCAGTATTGACAAACCCCGGAGTCAATATTGTTTTATCGCTGTCGATCAATTTTTTTGAAATGAAATAATCAAGATCATTTTTATTAGTGAACCATACCTTGTGACTTACCTTGAAAGCATACCGATAAAGAGTACTGGTAATATTTTTTAGCACAGCTCTTCTGATATTTTTTGTTTTGGCAAAAACCATGCCCAACCCCCATCCGAAACAGACAATTTTTTCTACATTAGTCCATCGTGCAGCTATCGAACCGTATATATTTGGTTTAGTTGCTATATTAATGACAATATCAAAATGTTCATTGTGCAATATTCTATAGAGCGAAAATAGATATTTTAGGTCCTGAAATGGGCTGATAAATCTAGATACCTTGACGTATTTATGTCTCACTCCCCACTGTTTCATGATCTTAAGATAATGACCATACTTGTAGCCGTCATGTATATCCGATATTACGGTTACTTCGTTATCTAACAGAAGCTTCTTGACGAATATTTCTAGTGACCAAGCTATGGAAAAATCGTATGAACAAATTATTGCTATTTTCAACATGTGGCTTCCTTTTTGATTGGTTTAAACAAAATAATTGGCCAAATCACCTATTATACCAATTAATACTATGACAGATTGACCAAAAAGAGAATCACCATGTGTATTCATACCCTTTTTTCCAGAAAAAAAATAACCTTTCCGGAAAGAAAATATGCCACATTCATACTTTTCCTAATAACTAATTTGAACGATTCAATTTCATTTATAATATCTTGTAGAGGAAGCGAAGACGGCGCCGGGAGATGATTCGGACGCACATTTTTTATCAACCACTGCTTTAGTCTCTGCGAACGACTATCAACACTATAATTTACTATTATAAATTTCCTCGAAAGGCTTACGATCTCCTCCCAAGTTTTACATCTGATCTCCTTTGGTAAACGATGCATAAAAGCAAGAAGTATTACACAATCAAATGTTTTTTTTTCAAAAGGAGTTTGGGTAATATCACATTGAACAAACCCGTTGAAGTTGTCCCCTACATACTCTCCATATGCTCGTTTCATCATTTCCCTGGAGATATCTGAAGCAAAAATGGAAGCTGGTGATTTACATAGAATCCTTCCTATAAATCCTGTGCCGCATGGGATATCAAGAATTTTATCAGTTTTAGTAAAATTGCATTGACTAATAATTTTATCAATAAGTACTCTTTGCCTCCACATGGTGAAGCGTGCCCACTTAATACCCTTTGTATACTGCTCCTGATATTCTTTTGCTTTTAATTCATTTTTATATGCATCTCTTGTGTCTTTTTTGTAATCCATTTATCTCTCTAAATTAACAAGCTCGACATTAATTTGCCGTCTGTAGAATGGGTCTATGTATGTCTTCTTTAATAATCCCTTAATTAACGAAGGCCATTGCTTTAATCCAATAACTGTATAAGCCATTCTCCAATGCTTAAGAAGTTCTTTAATAGTCAACAAACAAAGAACTTTATCAGGTTTTTCATTGTCTCCATAATAGGCTTGAACGAAACTTTCCTCATAGGATTTGTCAGGAGTTATTCGAAAAAAGAATAACATACTTCCCCAATAAAGTATTCTGCATGTAACAATAAATCTGGCTAAATCCATTTCTTTATAATCGGTTTTCATTTTCCCAGGATCAAGCATGAATAAAATCCCATCTTTGTCGATAAAAACTTGTCGCACATCGAATCCTTTAAGGGTGTTAGTATGATGCGTATATATTTCTATATCTTTAAACGTTCGAAGCTTAAATATAATATTATTGATGAATTTCTCAGATATTCCGAAAGACTTTAGCTCGTCACAACACCCCTCCATCTTATAAAGAATACCATATATATCAAATTTACACTCGGTTATCGATGTCTGGTGAAACCTGGAAAGCGCCTTTCCCAAACGGTATATTGCGTGATGAGCTGAATCAGTTTTTTTGTTAACTTTTCTTTGAAGGTCAAACTTTCTGAACATTTTAAAAAAATGTTTAGCATAAACCCGTTCTGTAATAATTGCATTATATTCCTTGACAAAACCTAGTGGTTTGATAAAACGAACATCAAATTCATCGTTGGGCCAATGCTTGGAAAGATGCACCAGACTGTGATACTCATCTTCAGCCAATTTCCTGTCGTCAGAAGACAGTGGCATGATTTTCTCATTTTCTTTTTTATATAAAATTACTTTGGGGATTTTTACGTAAACTCCCTTCTGCTTCGCATCGACAGTGGCATTTACCCAAAAGCAGATCGAAAAACAATATACTTCCAATGGACCAAACTCTATACGTTTCAAAGAGCTATTGCCTGCAAAAAATTCATCAACTACATATTCGGATAATTTATTATATAATTGTTTATTGGTTAGCGCAGTATGATCCAAAATGAATTCCTACTGATAAAGGGTTAAAACCATATCTTCGAAATTTCGTACATATACTTTTGTTGAAAAACGTCGATAAATAATTTTTTCTCCCTCTGTCCCCATAGACTCTCTAAGTCTTGGGCTTTGAATAAGCTGTTTAATATGGTGGACAAGAGATCTAATGTCGCCAGGTTCGAACAAAAATCCGCTTTTACCCACTTTAACCAGTTCAAAGGTTCCGCCTACGTTGGTGACGACAACAGGCTTCCCCGCTAGCATTGCTTCGCGCACAGTATCTGGAAAAGATTCAGTATATGAGGTTGAAACATATACATCAGCCGCTTGAAGGAGATCACGAATATCAGAGCGCCATCCAAGAAAGTGAACGTTATGGGATAGCTTTTTCCTATCAGTATATTGTTTTAACCTTGAATTGTAGGCCAAGGAATCTGGATGCGTCTCATGTGGTTGCCCTGCAAGCAAAAGATGGAGGTTGGGGAAATTTTCAACGAGATTTTCCATTGCTCTTATGAGATCGATCTGACCCTTTGCGAGAGAAATGTTTGAAGCCATCAAAATTAGTATATCTTTTGTGGATAAATTTAACTCATCATGGATGTTGTTTCCTGAAAATTCCTCGAAATCTGTTACTCCTGTATAAAGTGTGACCAACTTTTTTTTAAAAAAACGAGAGCTGGCTAATGCGCCAAACAACTTTTGGGCTTGACTTTTATATTCCAGGTTGACGATGTCTGCTAAGATCAAGCCCAGACGATGTAAAAACCAAGCGACTTTCCCTTTTGGTTCAGACCAAATATTCCAGATAACCTTACACCCACTTAGCTTGCTTGCGCCATAGACGAAAATAAAAGTTCGTATATTATCTGCCCATATTACCTGTGGTTTGATTTCTTTGTAAAACCTTATCAACGATAGATTATATTTCCAGATCCCTAAGAGGGTTCGAAAAAAACCGGAGATATTTGTATTCAGTAACTTTTGACCGTAAATATCGAGTGCAGGGGGGTATGGCACAATGAAAACTTCATTTCCAATATCTCTGACACGATGGGTCAATTCGTTTTCTGTCTGACCAACCAGCACAGGCTTGAGTTTCTCTGGATTTATACGGCGAAGAAGGCGAAATATATTTTTCCCAGCGCCACTAAAACTACCTGCCATAATATGGAAGAATGCTATTTTTATAGGAAAATACTGTTTTTTCTTCAAGTCTGTCGCTAGTAGAAGCTAATTCACAGATTCTTTTAATTCTTTTATGACCTTTTCAGTAAGATCTTGAGATTGGCTATACCATATTGGAAGGCATGCATGATTTGTGGTTATAACTCTCGTGTTTCCTAAACAATAGTCATAAACTTTTGATGTTGTTGTTTTCAATTTCGGCAGATCGGCTGAAATATCACCTTGTTTAGACAGAACTATGAACTTGTAATAATTTCCAATATTATCTGCTGAATCTTGTCGTATGAAAGGAATAGATATCTCCTCGCAGACACTAATATATTTCGATGCAATATCCATCTTATTCTTTATTATATGGGCTGCCTTTTTCGCTACTGAGTAAATTAGAAGCGCCTGAACTTCTGATGGTCTTATGTTAAGGCCTATATCCATTACTTGATTAAATCTATCATACTTGACATAGTCATCAAGTATAGAAGCTACAGTTTTGTTGTTTGTAACAGCAACTCCACCTTCACCTGCCGGAATCGCCTTGGTGGCGTAAAATGAAAACACGCCTGCATCTCCAAAAGTTCCTGAATGCCTATTTTTGTATGTTGCACCAAAACTGTGTGCACAATCTTCAAGAAGGACCACCTTGTTCAGCTTGCAGATTTCTGCAATCTTTTCAATATCAGGGTTTATTATGCCGCCAATGTGACTTAAGAGGATTATCAAAGATCGGTTATTGGCAAAATTTTTGATTGCATTTTCGACATCGGATAGATCTGGCATAAGGGTCATTGGATTGCAGTCAATATAACCGCACACTTCTAGCCCCGCCGAATTAACAATCGTTTTAACCCCATACATAGTATTTGATTGAAGAAATACTTTTGAACGATTATTATTTATTTTATATATCTGAAGTAGGGCCATCATGCCTGCCCCATTTGATACTGTTGGGGTTGCGTATTCGACTTCACAATATTTCTTTGCAAACTCTGACAGTTTTTTATTCCATGGCCCTTCAGCTAGGTTGCCAGTTTTAAATATTTCAGGCAGGTTCGATTTAAAAAAATCTATTGAAGCATCCGGAAGTTTAATGAGTCCCATTTTAGTTATCCTTGTTTTTTGTTAATAAGTTCATACCATAGTGTATCAGATACGTACTGTTTATACTCTCCTGTATCGGTCACAGCGTTAAAATATTTTCTGGGATTTTTTTTGTAAATTCGTCTGTAAAATTCCACTGCCAAACTGAATCCTAAAGTAAATTTTCCAGGCACCACAGCCCATATACCCGATCCCATTGGAACTATATGAAAGAGATAATTTCTATCCTGATTTTTAAACACTATCTCGTTTTTTTCCCCGAAATATGTTCCAATAACCTTAATATTTTTGTTTAGTTTTTTATGTCGTTCAATTACATACTTCATATACTCTTGTGCTTTAGCTTCACTTTTTAAGCTTATTCCTCCGATCAGGCCCGCACCCTGCGGTTTTTTAATAAGGTTAATACAATTTTTTACAATATAATCCAGTTCTACAAATGATTTTGTATCCTTATCCAATCCTTTTACCACAGCAATAGGAGCAATGGATGTTTTTATGCTTACATCGATAAAGTCCGGTATATTTTTACCCGCACAGATAATTACATTAGTTGTTTTTACAGTGAATTTCTTGGTAACAACAAGCTTCTGTCCATTATGATTTTCAATCTTTAAAACAGGATTATCTAAAGACAATTCCAGGTTATTAGTTATTGCGGTGGCGATAAGATCTCTTAAGATATTACTCGAATTTGTTGTGAAATCCGAGCACTCTATATCATGAAATTTCCCTCTATTTGTTATAATTTCTTTTAGGTTATTTGCTATCGATCGATATTTTTGCTCCTTAAACTCATCTATTACACCCGCTCGCCTTCTTAGCCAGTCATGTTTTTTAATCTGATTTATCAAATATGCGGATCTAGCTGTCGTAAGACTCCAGACAAGATTTAACTTCCGGCGCCTATACCTGAACTTAATATAATTAGGAGAAAACCAATCAGATGAACCCTTGATGACAAGTCCTGATTCAGTTGGCCTCAAATTCATTCTTTCAAAACAGGAATAGTATTCCAGAAGGTCGTCAATAGCGCCAAGAAGAAATTTTAAGGTGATAAGTTTATCAGGAATAAGTGTATAGAGTGAACCAGTATGTATCCACTCATGGAAAATTTTTGTGGTCTCGCCGGCCAACTGTTTGCCTTTATCTATCAGAAGAACGCTATGTCCTTCTCTGGTAAGTATTTCTGATAAAACTATTCCAGTAATACCTCCACCGACAATTACCCATTCGTATTTCATTGATATTTCCTTGAAAAATATTCTATAGTTTTTTTTAATCCATCTTCAAGTTTTATGAAATTATCGAGAGACAACTCGATAAGTTTAATCATTTTGCTATATGTTCCAGAGGATCTTTTAGGATCCCCAGTTGGCAACAGCTTATATTCGACCTTTGGTCTTCTCCCAATTTGTTTTACGATGATATCCAATAAGTCATCAATTGTAACAGATCTTCCGGTGCCGACATTTATAACTTCAGCAATCGATTTATTATGAAGAATATTCATCGCCTTGACCAAAACATTTACACTATCCTTGACAAAGATAAAATCTCGCGTTTGATATCCTCCATTAACTGTAACCGTCTCTCCGCGACTCACTTGTTTAATAAATATAGATATTACACCTGAATATGGATTGTTCGGGTCCTGTTTGGGGCCGTAGACATTAAAAAAACGCAGCCCAAAAGAGGGGAGCTTGTACAATTTATACGCAACTTCAGCATATTTTTCCATGCTATACTTATCAACCGCATAAGGCGATTCTAAATCACAAAAGCTAGAAGTATCGTCGCCTCTTGGCAGGTTTCCATAGACTGCGGATGACGATGCGTAAACAACGGGAATGTTCAACCTTCTAGCAATATCAAACACTTTTAAAGATCCTAAAATGTTATTTTTACAACTTGTGTAAAACTCAGTTATGGAAACAGGCACGGACATCTGCGCCGCCAGATGAAATATTCCGACTATATCTTTGAAGTTTTCAAAATCAAGATCTTGTATGCGTTTTATATAAATCCTGCAATTTTTTGGTTCTTTTATATTATCTATATACCCAGAGGAAAGATCGTCCACAACGATTACCTCGTGTTTTGATTTCATCAGGCTTTCAACAAGATGCGAACCGATAAATCCCGCACCGCCTGTTACTAAATATTTCATATTATTCATCAAGGTTGCTTTTTTGCCACCAGGCAGCTTATCTAGCGCTAAAATAGACTCCTTATCCAATCCACCCATAATCAGCCGACCAACGACCGGATCGAAGAAACTTAGCAGCCCTGAATCTCGGCATTCGGTGGACTGTGTTAAACAATACCCCTTTTTGATAGCCGGACGCGAGTTGGCAGAAACAATGAGAATGCTTTGTAAAGAACCACAAAAATCACAAAACTTGACAGAGGGCGAACAATATCAACGATGATAACTCTTTCGACTGTTCCATTGGTAAGGATATCAAACAAAAGCAGCGTGAAAAACGCCATAAAGGCAGGAGAGGCCATCAACTTTCTCTCAAGTGAGGGATATAAACGATTAGTGAGAACGGCTATATAAAAGACGACGATCGGTGCCAAAATATGGCCAAAATAGATATATAGAGTGCCTTGAATGCCCCACATTTCGCTGGCATAAAACACTACCTTGTCATAGTAGATATAGTTAAAGAGCTGGTTTATGTTAAGCATACCAGGAAAAATGTCTCCTGGAACGAGATTATTGATGCTCCTCATTAAGCTTGTTACGGGGTTGTAATATTGTAACGGATTATGGATATGCCAGTCATTTAAAATATAGAACTGTGCTTCCAATGCGCCTAATCTATGTAGTAGTTTAGTAATGCCGAAAAGTAGGTTCTCTTTGGCTAAAAGAACTGATTCATAATTCAAAGTCTCCTGTATCAGCGTGGTATCAACGAATTCAGTATACTGAAAAACGGGTCTCAATACTTGAGCAAATAAGCCTGATATAACTACAATCGGTATTACGATCATAAACAAACTGAATGTCTTTAATAGACTAAGAAGTTTCCACCTTTTATGAATATTCAGCGCCAGCCAGTAAACCAATCCCATGATTATTACAAGAAAGACAGCACTTCGACCCCCTGACAAAGCAGCAAACAGTGCTGATATTAATGGCGGGGCCAATAAATAATAATGCGTAGGTCTCAGTCCGTCATGCTGTCTTTTCAAGAATACGTACAGACAAGCGATATTGATAGTGGATATAGAAGCAAGCCCCCATGCAAACAATCGGCTGCCCTCCCCCGTTACTGTTCCTCTTATTGCTTCGCTTGGACTTGAGTAATTTAAAACAAATAGAAGCCCCCATGCAAACAAGAAGGGCAGTCCGCCCTTTAGGATAACCTGATCTAACCTTATGAATATCTTTGGGAAGAAAGAAATGTTGCCTTTCCGCGGGCTTTTTAATAACAAAAGACTTATGAGCCATGAAAGTAAAAGAGAAAAAAGGCTCCAATAGACAACCGCAGCAGCTCCGGGATTGAAATAACTGCTATAAGATTCTATGTACGCGAGATGCTTTGCGGACAATTCCTTTTCAAATATTGAGACAAACGGTCTTGTGAGATAGCTCTGGAATACATAAAAAGCTATTATTATGTTGATAAAGACAACGCGTTTTGACCAAAAAAGCAGGGCGATGATGATGCAAGAGCCTATCATAGCTATTGCCGCAGAGGTGTTCTCCGCTACGAACTCCTGGGCAAGCAGTGGAATAAGTATTCCGTACATCAAAAAGAAACCAATGAAAAGGCGTCGTGTTGTCATGATTCATTACTGTTGAAGCAGTTCATTATTACACTTACGAAGGGGGATTGGTTGAGTGGAAATAAGTTTTTGGCTCTGATAGCTTTATAGTCTTAACTCTTAGTTATAACTACCATTGATAGAGGATAGTCCTATCGTCTGGATCCTTGCTCTCTGATTCTTCTGGGTCATGGGGCAAATCTGTGTAATTCGCTATCAAAGCAGGTTGATTACTTATGCACTTAAATCCATACTAGAGCTTTGGTGGTATTTTCACTAAAAGGTAATATTCTCTACCTATCTCAAATGCATTTATTTTACCTTTGCTCTTAGAATTTTCTCGATCATCATAAATGACCAATTTGATCATGCCTAAAGGGACAGCAAACATTTGGGTTATCACCCCAGGGCGCTTCCATGCTTTTACAACTCCTGGTAAAACTTCAGAGCCTTTAAGAATCTTCTTGTGTTTTGTGCAGCAATTATCGACAGAACAGGCATCAGAAGTAATACTATTTAAATCTCATGCCTTGCACCAAATATATTTAAAAAGCCAAAGCTTCCAAAGGAATAGAATGAAATAGCTATGAACAATCTGCAAACGTATAAAAGATGTTGAGTGGATTTATTATATTGTTCAGATGTCATTATATGAAAGCCTTGCGTTAGTGGAAATTCCTGATAGCACAGATAGCTTTTGAATAACAACTTATGACATGCACTTTAATCTTTTGTCGGGTGGTTATCGCAATAATAACTTTTTGCCATCTTCCACAACTGTTCCTTTATGCTGCATAAAAACCAGGCAGCTTTGTACAGGATTAGAAGTGTTATTTTTCTTAAATAGCCGGGAAGAAATGATACCAATAGACCTGTGCAACCTTTAATCTTTCCAGATATATTGGATGTACTTTTTAATGCTTGCATATAATATTTTCTACTTTGCTCTTGATCAAATTCCAGTAAATTGCGTGCTATGGCCAAATAAATCAAAATGTTTGGTTCTATTATATCCTTATGTTTTACGTAACCCAGATTCACCTGCTTCTTGAGAATTTCTAGGCAGTTTTTCGAAATTACAGAAGCTTGATATCCACTTTTACGGGAAACAAGATAAGTCAAAAGCGGATTTTCAAGAACTCTAAACGAGCCATATCTTGCCATTCTTAACCAAAGTTCCCAATCTTCAATAAAAGAAAAAACTTTATCCTCATCAAAGAGCCCCGTTCGATCAAGCGTATCTCTTCTGACAATAAGTGAAGAAGTCATTATGCGATTATGATTCAAAATATCTCTGTATTCATAATCAACATATCCTTGCTTTGATCTTGCCAAATTATCCTTCCTGTAATATGGAGTCTCACTAACTAACATAGCGTTACTGGCGACCCCAATAATTTCAGGTTTCCCGAAATGAGGCAATTGCTTTCCTAACTTTTGTTTGTGCCAAAAATCATCAGAATCCAGAAAGGCAATGTACTCACCATGTGAATATTTTATTCCATAATTTCTGGAGGCGGCAATTATTCCATTGTTTCTGAATTTTAAATAGATAATTCTGTCATCCGCATATGAGGCAACTATCTTTCCAGTGTCATCCTTTGAATAATTATCAATAATTATCAGCTCAAAATTGGGATACGTTTGATTTAGTACAGACTCTATCGCCTTGCCTATGAACTTTGCATGATTATATGTAGGCATAATTACCGATACAAACGGCTGTTCACTGTTTGTTGACTTCATTCGACAAATCCTTCGCACACTTCTATGGTTCTTTCAATTTCTGATATCATGTCGCCTTTCAAGGTGAATCCGGTCTTCGCGATCTTTTCGATACTATACTTAACAGGCTTTGGAGTTATTGAACTGCTGTTATCCTGTCCTGTTTTTATTTCGAGTATCTCTTTTTTATATTTTGTTCTGTAAACATCTGATATTTTTTCAGCCACATCCAGAATCGACATGGAGCAATTACCACCAAGATTATAGAGACCATCACCCCATCTATCCGGCAAAACAAAAAGGAAGTGATAGACAGCTCTTGCAACATCATATAATGAAATAAAATCTCTATGCTGTTTGCCTGACGATTTCAGAACAATTCTGGCGGAAGTAACAGCCTGTCTGCATAAATCATTAAAGACCAATGTCCATCTGTTAATATCCATGTCCATTGGGTAGCCGTAGCCGTTTGACAATCTGAATATTAAGGTCTTCATTTTATGATAGTGATTAAAAAAAGTGACGAAATCTTCCGCTGCACGGTGGGTTATTGCATAAGGATGAAAGGGTCTTGTTGGAGCCTCTACGGTAATGACAGAGCCGGATGTCTTTCCGTATACATGAAAGGTGGAAAAATATACAAACCGGTTTATTTTTTTTTCATTTGCTATACTTAAAAGCTTATATGTCCCTTGCGTATTCACTTCCAGAGCCAATGCCGGATCTTTCATGGAATCAATCTCATTAAGCGCTGCCAGATGTATGATGACATCAATATCCCTATGTTCCAGACAATTGGCAATGGAATCCTCATCAAGAAGGTTCATTTGCAGTACTGTAAATTTATCAATCCATGAAGGTAGCGCTCTATTTTTGTCCCTCGTTGTAAGAAATATATGGGAATCAGGGGCTTTTTCTTTGAGGTAGTTTGCGATCCGCCCCCCGATATAACCCAGGCCACCTGTTATGAGTATATTCATCTATGCTTAATCTTCCAATCATAGGGAATAGATGGATCAAATGGATCAAGCCGGTCAATTTCTTCCGGATCATGAGGTATTGATGCGCAATTGGCAACAATGGCCACCTCAGCGCCGATGCCTTTAAAACCATTCCATATCATGGGCGGGACGGTTACCAGTAAATAATTATCAGATCCAAGAAAAACCTCCTGAACCTCTCCCTTTGTAGGACTATCATGACGGTCATCGTACAGTACGAATTTGATATTCCCATGAGGAACGGCATAATTCAAGGTCATGCGTTTATGGATATGCCACCCCTTAATTGCTCCGGGATAAACGCAGGAAAAATAGATCTCGCCGAATTTTTGAAAGATGTCGGAATCACATCTGAGCATATGCATTATTTTGCCTCGTTCGTCTAAAATCTGCCTGAGCGGAGTAACTTTTACACCATCAATCATTTTCGGTCTCCATATATTTCTTGATTTGCTGTCTCGATATTTGCAAGGCTGGTTTGCCGGAAAGCGCTTCCTTATACCAGCATGCGGTTTCATCCACTGCGCGGTCAAAATTCCAGCGAGGGCGCCAACCCAAAATCTGGTATGCCTTGTCGCAATTTAAGTGCAGCAATCTTGCCTCATGAGAAGCACCAGTCTGAATATTTACCTGAACCTCCCCGCTACCCCAAAATTTAACAATCCTTTCCGCCAGGTCTTGTACTGTACGGATCGATTCGCCCCTTGGTCCAAAATTCCATGCACCTGAATACTTCACAGGATTGCGATATATCTCAGAGGCCAACAGCAAATAGCCTGACAGTGGTTCCAATACCTGTTGCCAGGGACGTGTCGAATTTGGTCTACGCAACATGATCGGCTGTCCGGATCGCAATGCCTTAATGCAGTCCGGCACAATCCGGTCTAAGGCCCAGTCACCTCCGCCTATAACATTGCCTGCACGCACGCTGGCAGCGCCGAATCCTTCTCTTTTATTTAAAAAGGAATCCATATAAGCTGAAAAAACTATCTCCGCCGTCGCTTTTGAAGCGCTATAAGGATCATGCCCTCCCAGCTCGTCATTTTCCCGGTAACCCCAGATCCATTCCTTGTTTTTATAGCATTTATCCGAAGTTACATAAATAACCGAGCGCAACAATGGCGTTACTCGAACTGCCTCCAGAATATTCACTGAGCCGCCCACATTAGTATCAAATGTCAGCTTGGGCTCTTCATAAGAAAACTTGACAATAGCTTGTGCCGCGAGATGGAATAAAAATTCTGGTTGAAAATCGTCAAAAACCTTTTTAAGCGCCGCAAAATCCCTGATATCTCCATCAATATGGTGTATTGTTTTATCCAGGCCAATCACATTGAAGTGATCTTCATCTCGTTCAGGCGGCAAAGCATAACCCACCACATCAGCGCCCATCTCATACAGCCACAACGACAACCATGATCCCTTGAATCCGGTATCACCGGTTACAAGGACACGCTTTCCTCGATAGATGCCCTTAAATGAATAGGTCAGGGAATCGGCTACCATACTTGCCATGGTGGTTTTTCCTTTCCCCATAATTCGATGAGATATTTATAATCTCTATTAGTATCCATACACTGCCAGAAGCCTTTGTGGTGAAAAACTTTCAGTTCTCCATCGAAAGCCAGCCTTTCTAATGGTTCTCTTTCTAAGATACAATCCTTGTTATCTTTAAGATAGCGAAAGAATTCTTTCTTAAATACAAAATATCCACCATTAATTGAGTTATTTTGAGTTCTTGGCTTTTCCCTAAAAGAGATTACCTGGTCTTTGTGAATTGAAAGTTCACCATATCGAGAGGGGGGGGTTACGCCTGTTATTGTGCCTGTCTTGCCATGACTTTTGTGAAAATTTAATAATTCGCGAATATTTAAATCCGTTACGCCATCTCCATAGGTCAACATAAAAGTATCTCCACCAATAAATTTCTCAATTCGTTTGACGCGAGCTCCTGTCATAGCATTCAACCCTGTATCCACCAAGGTAATTTTCCATCCTCTCTCAGAGTGATTGGAATGTACTTCAATATTTTTGGTGCCAAGTTCAATCGTAAAGTCATTAGATAAAATTTCATAATTATAAAAATATTCTTTTATTACTTCGGCTTTATAACCAAGACACAGAATAAACTCATTGAATCCATAGTGAGCATATGTCTTCATTATGTGCCATAAAATCGGCATGCCGCCTATTTCAATCATTGGCTTTGGCCTGAGTTCAGTTTCTTCTTTTAGACGGGTTCCCTTGCCTCCACATAAAATGACGATCTTCAAAATTCACCTCCTTACATGCCATAATAATTTGTTACTGGTTGAAAGCGACCGCTTTATCAACTCCAATGACATACTTAACAAGACCGGAATCGTTCTGAAAAATCCTGCCCATCTCACAAGCTTGATAATTAAATTCATGTCTCGCTTAACATCTGCCCAATTGCCCATTCTCAGAGAAATAATCAAGTCTTTGATTAGTGGTCTCAATATCCATTTAGCCGATAATGGTCGCAATTTATGAAGGTCTGAACTTATTGGGATTCTGTTAAAAAGTGTTTGAACATGTTTAAAAGTCAACGAATGGTAAGTGTTATTTTTAATTAAAGTCGTGTTCAGTGTATACCCCATGTGATCGGAAAGTATTCTGATACTATGTTTATCGCGCTTCATAAAAGCATGTTGCCCCTGTTCAGGGTGGACTCGAACGCAATTCTGTGGAGTTCTAAAATATGCGGCTTTATTTCCATCAAAAAATATACGGCACCATAAATCTACATCGCCCCAAATAGTTAGATTCTCGTCAAATGAACCAAGGTATGAAAATAATTTTGTTCGGACCATTGTGCATTGGATAGGACAACCATGAATAATAAACTTCTTAATTGCTTCTTCACCGCTCATGATTTTGTCTTCAGGAGCAACCATTCTAAAACGAGTCTTTTTTCCATTCTCATTAATTATATAGTATGAAGAATAAGCTAATCCTATTTGAGGATCTGCAATAAGCGGTTCGCTGAAAGTCTTCAATGCTGTGGGAAGCAGAAAATCATCATGTGGCAGAAGGACAAAATATTCACCTTGGGCTAGTTCAATGCACCTATTAAAGTTGCGAGTTGAGCCCAGGTTAAAGGCGTTTTTGACTACCTTAATTCGCGAATCATTGAAGGAATCTACTATTTTAAGTGTATGGTCTGTGGAACAGTTGTCTACTACTATCAGCTCAAAATTAATTTCCGTCTGCCGCAGAACGCTATCTATAGCGTCGCTGATATAATTCTCTCCGTTAAATACAGGAATACATACACTTATTAAAGGAACTTCAGATATAGTCATTTGTGACATCCTCGTAAAAACTCACGCTGCCCATTTGAGAGCGGGGGGATGGTTATAGTTACCAGTGGTGACCTGATTTTTTAGATAAGGACATGGGAAATTATGTTAACTCATTTCCTCCTCAACCAAGCCCCTGGCCAGTGTGTCACATTTTCCTTCAACTCACTCTCGTTGAAGGGCCATGCAGGTTGCTCAATCACAAACTCTGGATGTGCTTGGGCAAATTCAACTGCCGCAGCAGCAGGGTGATCGTATACCCACTCTGGCTTGCCCCTGGGCACATCAGAGAGGTCTTTCGTGATACCATCTGTTGCTACGATATATGAACCAACTGACACCAAATCATGGTAAGCTTCCAGTTCGGCCAATACATGTTGCTTCGTGTGATTTGAATCAAAAAAGATCATAACCGTTTCACCTTCTTTGATCAGCGACTTTACCTGTTGCACGATCACAGGATCAATCGAACTACCTTCAATTAAGGTGATGTAGGGAAATAATTCGTGGCATTCTATAGCCTTACGATTATGGTGACGAATCTCAATATCCACACCGATGACTCGGCCCTTGCCAATTGTCTTACACAGACTCGCATAAAACAAGATGGAACCGCCATGTGCAACACCTGTTTCAATAATAACATCTGGTTTGATCTGATATATAACTTCTTGAGCCCGAATGATATCCTCTGGATTCTGAATGATAGGGCGCCCCATCCAGCTAAATGTGTATGGGTATTTCTCATTCCAACCCACCTTTAGCCAAAGCTGAGAAATCATCTCGAACGCCTGCTTTGAATATAGGGCTATTTGTTTATCCTCACCATTGAGCTCCTGCATCAATAATGACTTCAACTCAGTATCAATTAGCAGTCTCATTTTATCTCCCTCCAGTTTGTTGAGTCTACCAATACAAATTTCATTTCCTAGCTCCGCTCTGACCGGCAGATTTAAACCTTCCCTCACCTAGAACAAAAAGATTTATACGATCATCGTTTAAAATGGCCCTGATTTCATCTTTATAATTCCCGTTCATGATCAAAACATCTCTAATATTATATTTTGAAAGATCGTCCTGCCCGATGACCCGATGGCCCACTCCACCAATATATTTGCCTTGCTTTCTGGGGTTGATATCAATGACCGCTGGGATAAACTCCCGTTGGGGGTCCACCAAATTCACAAAAGTGGAACCTTTCCCGCCGGCACCCCAAACAAGGATGCCGGGTCGTTCCCTTACAAAATCCCAGTAATATAATAAAAGTGCGGTCATTTTACCCAGGTCGAACCGTACCGGTTTCTCCCGCCTTAAAAGCTCGGCACGAGTACCCGGCTGTAAAGATTTTAATTCTGCCACCACATATTGGTACTGACCTGCGAAGATTAACTCGTTCTCATATGAAGAGAAAAGACTGGACCAAGCGTCCTGAGTAAAATAATTACAGTGCTCCGGAGCAATATCCCAAAAGGCCATGTTCGTAACCGACCACTCAAAAGCCGGAACCTCAACATAAAAAGAACCCTTGTACTGATTGGCCTCAGCGACCTGTCTTAAGAACGCCGCCGGACTATCAATATGTTCTAACACGTGCCGCAAAATGATGAGGTCAGCATCAAAGCCGGCTGAGTACTTGCTGGAAAAATAATCCTTAATAATATCCTCGTCATCATCCTCGAATGCGGGATCAAACCCTCTCACTTCAAAGCCGCGCTGCCTTAATAATTTTAAGAAATAACCTTTCCCGCAGCCGATCTCTACAACTTTTCCATTCTTAAAACCTTTCCTTGCCAAAAGATCAGCGACCCTAGTCATGTGTTGTTGAAAGATCGGCGAGCATGTCTGGTCACTGTCGTAGCCCGCATCATAATTGATCTTGGTTTCGTCAAATATTCCATTAAAAATAAATCCGCAAGAATGACAAAAATAAAGCACCACATCAAAAGTAGGGACGGTCCTAGCTTCCCCTAAACTGGCGTAGACCTTGTTGGCCAGAGTTGGCAATCCTTTCTGCTCATACAAAAGTTCTACTGCTGTACTATCGCAAATCTTACATCTCATAAAATCCCGCACTCCACATCATTAAGAATTAAAAACAAAAAATGCTCCCCGTCAGCTCAGTTCAATATTGTATTTCTTAATCACTTCCCGATTTCTCTTATTCTCCTGAGCCAAGGCAACAAGGCGATCCAGCGCCAGCCGTGCCTCTTGATCCTTCTGCTGCCCTTTTAGAGCCTGCAATAAACCCCATTGGGCAAAAATATGATTCGGATAATTCTTTAAAATACTGCCGAAGGTCTTTTCTGCTTCATCATAATTCTTATCCCGCAGCTGCTTGTTATTGAGGAAATTGATCCGAATATTGGCGTCGTACTGGATCTCTTTTACCTGCTGGGCCGCAAACTCGGGGGTATTTAAGCAACTGCGCCCATATACATGTTCGTTCGTATCCCCGGATAGATAATTGTGCTTAACGGCTAACTCATACATCTCGCTGCCGGCAAGAGGGGTCAGAATCTTGATCTCGCACCAATCGGCATCAAGCGTTAACGCATATTGAACGGTTTCCTTCATCTGCGCCAAGGTTTCGCCAATGAAACCCACAATAAAAAATGCCCTCACATTAATACCGTGTTTTCTTAATACTTTGACCTTTTCACTGACAAGATTGAGATCGAGGTTCTTCTTTATGATATGTTTCTGAACATATTGGCTTCCGCTCTCGATTGCAAATGTAATTGTACGCAAACCAGCCTTCTTTAAATGGCCGACCACCTCATCATCCAAGATCCAACAAGCAAGACCATTGGGAAATTCTAGACTAAACCGCGCTCCGTACTTCCCAACAAGGCGCTCGCAGAAGGCGATTGTCCTTTCCTTTCTTAGATTGAACATGTCGTCTTCGATCAATATCTGGTTAATGTCGTACTTCTGAACCAACCAGTCTATAGAATCCATTATGTAGTCCAAAGAATGCATGCGGTATTTACGGCCGTGAACTCCATGGGCCGCGCAAAAAGTACACTGCATAGGGCATCCTCGCGAAGAACAGATGGCCGCTGCGCGCGTTTTGCTAAAAAGCTGGCTTCCCATTCTCTGTGAATGCAGGGATTTCTCGAGATATTCATCCACATCGGGCAGGAGATCATATGCCGGCGGAGCCAAGTCATCCAGATTCTCAACGATAGCTTTTGTCTTATGCTCCGCTCGATAACAATGCTGGTCGACGATGTTCGGATGTTCAGCAACGATATCGCTGATGTCGGGATCATGTAAATGATCGAGCAGCCACGGAAATGGCTCCTCTGCTTCACCGAGGATAATATAATCGCAAGCCTCTTCTTTCTTTAAGATCGCCTTATATTGATTGGAGGGATAGTGTCCTCCCATGATGATCGACATGGTCGGATTGACCTGGCGAGCCCACCGCGCCATCTCAGACACCGACGATGAAGATACATTGAACAATGATCCTATGCCCAGGACATCCGGTCTTATGGACCTTAAAATGTTCACAAAATGATCTTGAAAAAAGTTTTCCAAATCATGAAATAGAAAATAACCACTCTCCCGACATTTAAAAAAAGCCCTGTGCAGATCGTAGATATGCACTTCATAACCAACCTTTCTTAAAGTCCCGGCAATGTACAAAATCCCTAGAGGCAAACAGAACCTCCAATCAACACTTTTAGTAAAATCACACGCTCCCCGTCTGATATTCCCGATCTCCTCATTGAGCATAAAGATAGAATAGTTCAAAGAAACAGTTAATAGGACCTTCAAATCCTTCCGTGAAGCGCGTCCTAAAGATTGAGGAGATGACTGCATTTTTATTTTATCGTTGTTCATAACGCATTCTTTATGCACAACCTCTTTTTCTTTTAATAGCTTACATATATGATTTTGCTGCCTTGTGGTTCAAACAAAAACGGAACCTCTTTGAGATCGATAAGCGCTTTTCGGACATTATCCTGCCAGGCTTCATCGCAGTATAACAAAAGAAAACCGCCACCGCCGGCACCAAGTATTTTGCCTCCAACCGCACCTGCTTTCCGTGCCTTCTCATAATATTCGTTGATTTGATCATTTGTAATTTTTGTAGCAAGCTTTTTCTTATACTCCCAGCTCTCATGTAAGAAATGACCTATTGATTCAAGATCGTGTTTAATGATTGCCTCACGCATAACCTTTGAAAGTTCAACCATGGCATCCAAAGATTTACTATTATCACCAATATTTGCCTTTTGTTCCTCGAGGATATTTGACGAGATACGCATTATGCCGGTATAGAAAAGGAGAAGTTTCTTATTCAGTTTTTGCCTGGTTTCCTTGTCACAGATAATCGGATCCACAAATACAGTCTCATCTTTATTGAATTGTATGAAATTGAATCCTCCATATGCCGCTGCATATTGGTCTTGCTTCCCAATAGGGTGCTGAAGAATATTGATCTCTATTTCACAGGCTTTTTGCGCCAAATACTCTGCAGAAACATGTTGCCCCTTATAAGCATAAAGAGCATTCAGAACACCCACGGCGAGACTGCTTGATGAACCCAAACCAACCCCCGCAGACCCGAGAGGAATATCCCCCATATAGACAATATCAATGCCTTTTTCTATACCAACTATTTTTAAAGCTTCCCTTATAATATTATGTTCAATCTCATTTACAGATGATACCATTTCTGTTTTTGAGTAACTCAACCTGATCAAATCATCAAATTTTTTGTTTACTGTCATATAGATATACATATTAATGGCAGTACTAACAACTGATCCAGGATTATTTCTATAATAAACAGAAAGATCGGACCCTCCACCCACGAAGCTAATCCTTAAAGGCGTCTTTGATATTATCATATACGACCTTCTAATTCATCATATTTTGCAATACCATCTTCTAAGGTTGTTTTATATTTCCAACCCAATAGTTTTTGTGACTTGCTTATATCAGCCCAAAAGCTTTCTTTTTGTTCATGTTTAATATTTTTTCTAATACGTTCAGTAATTTCTGTTCCGCTTAAAATGTTTTTTTCTATAATCTTACATATATCAATTACTCTTGTAGATTGCCCACTACCAATATTATAAATACCTGATGGCAAACTCTTGCTAACTGCTTGCAAGAATGCTTCGGCTACATCCCCAACATAAATAAAGTCATTTTTATTGAAAGGATACCTAATCTCCGGTATTATTCTTTTTTTTATTCGTTCGAAAAGCATAGGAACCAATGATCCGCCTCTCTGACCCGGGCCATATACATAAAAAATACGAAACCAAATTAATTCGACTTCTCTTTGATTACATTTCAGCAATAAATATTGGTACAAAGAATATTTAGCCCACGAAAAAAAAGATTTGAGTTGAACGGGATCAGATTCCTTACATACTCCCTTGTTTTTTCCGTATTCGAAGCAGCTGCCAGCAACTATAATCTTTTTACAGTTTGTTTCTTCCACAATGACGTCAAGTAATTGAATTGAATTATTTAAATTAATTTGAGAAATAACCTCTGAATAATCTGGGATACCCTGCCATGCGAGGTGTATCACTACTTCTGGATCGAAAGATCTTATGGGTGGCTTTAAAGACTCAATATCTCCTAAATCACCGTAAAGCCACTGAATATTCTTAGTGCTGCTTTCATTTGCATCCTTTTCGAGAGTAAATGCCAGAATATCATGCCCACCAGCACGAATTTGACCTACAACATACCTTCCGATAAAACCTGTGGCACCTGTAATAAATACTCTCATGAACCAAATTATTTAAATGAATTGGGAGTAAAGTCTGGTAGATTTAGATCTTTGTCAGAAATTATTTTTGGTTCTGCGGGCCATTTAAATTTAAATAACGGATCATTATAACGGATACCAGCTTCCGCAATCGCTGTATAAAATTCTGAATGATAGTAGAAGATCCACGTATAATCTTGAAGCGTTAAATAAGCATTCGCGCATCCTTTCGGCAAATACAAACTTAATCGATTTTCCTCTGTCAGTTCAAACGATTCCCATTTTAGATAAGAATCCGAATCCTCACGTAAATCTACTATTACATCGAAAATGGCACCCTTGATACAGGATAATATCTTATTCTCATCATAAGGCGGTAGTTGATAATGAAATCCGCGCAATGTGTGCCGTTTCTTATTTTCTGAAATATTACATTGCTTCACATCTATTACAATACCCTGTTCATTAAATTCACGCTGGCAGAAGTGCCTCCTAAGAAGGCCTCGCTCATCAGAATATGGTTCAGGTTCTATGATGAAAACTCCACATATCTTTTGCTTATGAAAAATCATTTTAATCTCTAAAATAATATGGGCTATCTGGAAAAGCTACCAGGAATTCTCCTTTGTAGCCATTCAGTCGACATTCCTTAACAATCTCATCTCTGAAATTCCATGCAAGGATAAAAATCAGGTCAGGATTCATTTGCATGCCCCTACCCAAAGAAACTATCGGGATAGAAGTGCCGGGTGAATACATACCCTGTTTTATTGGATTATTATCGATAATAGCTTGTATTCGCGTTGAGTCAAAACCACAAAAGTTCAAATACGTGGAGCTTCGTGCTGATGCGCCAAATCCTAAAACTGTTTTTGACGAAAATGATTCTGTAATATCCATTGATTTTTTTCTATGCTCATAACATGTTTTTGCAAATTTCTTCCATGCCTGAATCTCGTTCACACCAATCAGATTCTCTTTCTCAAGTAGATTTAAATATTTTTCGTTCTGTCGCCTCTTTTTTGTGGAAAAATAAATTACATATGAACCACCACTTATTGGGCTCGTATCAATGTGAAAAGGAATGAGCCCATATAATCCAAGCAAATAGGTGATTGATTTTAGCGAAAAGTAACAAAGATGTTCATGATAAATCGAGTCATAATGCAATTCTTGCAGTATTTGGCCTGCATAGTGAAATTCGATAATACCAATACCATCATCTCGCAAGGCATACTCTATTCCTGCAACAACATCCTTCAATTCACTCACATGTGGGATGACATTTCTTGCAATAACAATTTTTGCATTACCGAACTTTGCTACAGTTTGATCTGCAACCTGTTTATCCCAAAATCTGTCCAGCGTTCGCACCCCTCGTTGATTTGCTACTCTTGCAATATTTTTCGCCGGATCGATTCCAAGAACATTATGGTAACCATATTTCAGAAAGGGCATAAGAAACGTGCCATCGTTCGAGGCTAATTCAACAATTAAATCTTCGGAATTCGGCTTTGCTACTTCAACCGCCCTTTGAAAAAACAAACTCGCATAGTCCTGAGTAGTAGGCGAGGTCCCCGTAATCCAGGTGTAATTCGAAAACAATACTTCCTTGTTTATTGTTTCCTTTAGTTGAACAAGCGAAGAATCAGGACAAAACATAAGTGTTAATGGAAATTTATCTTCTATCTCATCTGGTGCCTTTTTCAAGGCATTGGCCAACGGCTGGACGCCAAACTCAAGGATATTAATAAGATTACTTGAGCCACTAATTCTGCAATTTTGAATATTTTCATACATATTTTTCACGGCCGTATTGACTATCTATTCCACCGTAAATCTTTGTTAAGATCCCGTGACAATAAAAGATATTTTATTTGTTCGAGCCTGTTACACAATCTTCCCCTGAATTGTTCTTCAGTAAAATTGATCTTTTTGAAAAATTGCGTTAATTCTATCCCTCCACGATCTAAATCCCATTCAGGCTTATAGTAATCTTTCAAAGTTTTCAATATCTTGGCAAAACTAATTCTGTAGGTCCGTGAGTCATTACCATGCTCACCTGTAAAGATCAAGGTGCTTCCGGGAACTGCACGCTGAGCGGCTTCGGCAAGGTCACGCACGGTAAAGTTTCCATCTGGGATACCTGTGTTGAAGGATTGGCCTGCAACAAGATATGAAGGCGCCCTAAGGGCGGCAATAAATGCATTTGATGCATCACGCACGTGGACAACAGGTCGCCATGGCGTTCCGTCACTTTTAATCTCAATTTTTCCCGTTGTGTAGGCGCATGCAACAAGATTATTAAACACAATATCACATCGTAAGCGTGGACTTACCCCAAAAATGGTGGATGGTCTGATGCAAACCGTGATAAAATTGTTATCGTTGAGCTTTTTTAGCTCATTTTCAACAAGCCATTTCGTGCGTGCGTATGCCGTAATAGGATTCTTCTCACTATTATCTTCATCCAATTCACTGTCTGCATTAGAAATCCCGTACATACTTTGCGACGATGCGTATACAAATCGCTTTACTCCTGCATCTTTTGCATATTTCGCTAATTTTGTTGACGCTTTGTAATTTATGGCATCTGTCAGTTCCGCATCCAATTCGCCAAGGGGATCATTTGAAAGCGCAGCTAAATGGATAACTGCCTCAACACCCTCTAAATCACCAATGGAAATATCTCTTATATCTCTGGTTATTTGTTTTGTGGGCTGGGTATATTCATATAAATCACAATGCTTATAATAATCTATATCATATCCTATTACATCAAAGGATTTCTGCAATAACATTTCCACAAGCACTGTACCGATATATCCTTTGTTCCCTGTCACTAAAACCTTCATCTTTTTTGCCGCCCTTAAATTAAGCAGAATATTCCATACTACCAATGATTTGGTCAACTATTGCCAATAACCAAATGCTGTGTGTTATTTCGATAATATTATACGCTTTGCTGTTAACCCAAAAGTTAATATCGCCTAATTGCCTTAATGGATTATCGGAACTAATTCCTGAAAATGTTATTATCTTCAAACCGATGTTTTTTGCCCTTCGCCCACCACCAATGATATTTTTTGACGTCCCGCTGCTACTTATTAGAATAAGCAAATCTCCAGAATCCGCATAGAATTCTATAGCTTTTTCAACCCACCGCTCATAACCATAATCATTTGAAAAACATGTTAGCAAGTCAGCTTCATTGAAATTGATAGCCCTTATATTTGCGTTTTTAGTAAGATCAACAGATACATGACTTGCGATAGCCGCGCTCCCACCGTTGCCAACAATGATCGTTTTCCCGCCATCCTGACTCGTTGATGCGATCATTTCAGCTGCTTGATTTAGCATATCAAGATCAACATTTTTGATTTTCTCACTTATTGTATTAAAGTAATCAATAAAAAAACTCATCGCGAAAACCTCCAAGTAACTCTGTTTTAGTTCTAATCCATCAATATTACATCTGCATTGGCTATTGTTTTTTTTATATATGGTACTTCTTCTTTTTCCCTTGTTTCGATAATGTTTTCATACTCTTTTCTATCAAGTCTCTTTATATTTGAATAGAAATCTACTAGTCTTTGCTTGCGCAGCTTATCCGGAATGCCAACAAATATCCGTAATGTGGCATTTTTGATAAGTTCTTCAATTGCAAGAGCAACAATTCCTTCGACAAATAATATGCCATCTTTTATAGAAATTAAGTCAAATCCATATTCTGCAACCCGTCTTCTGGATACAGCATCGTAGACCGGTGGGCATATCGTCTCCCCCCTCTGAACTTTTTTAATGGATGAAATTATTGAAGGAAGTTCGTAGCGCTCTAATACAGATGAATCTTGCTTTCTGTTATCCATACTTATCAGCCAAGAATCAAGTTTGACAATCGCGGTGTTAATTCCTAAAGAAATAAAGTTTTCTGATAATTTAGATGTGAGAACAGTTTTGCCGGTACGGGAGCAACCGCCTACCAAGACTGTCATAGGCTTATTATAAGACTCGTCCCGCAATGTCAGGATGTGTTGAGATAAAAATTCAATAGATGAACAATTTATCATTTATGATCTTTTCCTTTACTGCTCTAAACAACGATAACTCAGAATTAACCAGTATTGTCCTGCATCCAGCAGCATCACCAGCCTGTAGATCACGTTCGTCATCTCCAATAAATATAGATTTTGTCAGATCTAAATCATGTTCTCTTGCCGCCTGGAAAAACATGCCCGGTTTCGGTTTCCTGCATTCACATCCATCATTCCATCCATGAGGACAGTAATATATCCCTTCAATTTTTACATTGTGTTTTTCTAATTCTTTTTCTAGATTAGCATGAATTTTCTTAAGATTCCGCTCGGTCATAGCGCCACGGGCAATTCCCGCCTGGTTTGTTACAATAAAAATTTTATAATCATGTTCCACTAACAACACTAATGCTTCGATTGATCCAGGAATAAATTCAAACTCATCCCATGACTTTACATATTCAGCTCTAGGCGCTTTTTTATTGATCACCCCATCTCTGTCAAGAAATATAAGTTTTTTCAGCTTAAGAAATTTCTCCGTTTTAGAAATTCTCTCAAGACTGCCGATACTATAATATCTATGGTCCGTAAGATACCCGGATAACTGGCGTTTTTCTATCAATTGAGGCAGCATATTCTCAAATGAAAAATTGTTTTTCGGCATTAGATTCAATACTTTTTTATCAATAATAAAAAACCCGATTTCCACCCCATTGAGATTCTTGTCTGTTCTTGATTTGTCGTATTTTACTACATATCCGTTTTCGTCCACATATATATTATTGCGGGTTATACTATCTTTGTTTGTATATACTGTTACAGTTGCCAAGGTTTGGTTTTTATTATGATATTCTATCAATTTTTGCAAATTAAGGGGCAAGTAATTGTCGCAATACATCAGGAGAAAATGATCTTGTATAAGGTTTTCTGCATCCTTAATTCTTTTGCCGGTTTCAAATGACACATCTCCAATAGAGTATTTTATGTTTATCCCAAAATTCGAACCATCGCCAAAGTGATCAACTATTTTCTTATAAAGATAACCAAGCAAAAGAACAATCTTTGAGATTCCATTTTGTTTTAACAATTCGATTAGATATTCAAGGTATGGACGGTTATTTATCAAAACCATCGGCTTTGGCGTAGTATACGTTAGCGGTCTTAACCGTGTACCGACACCCCCCGCCAAAATTACTGCCTGGTTAACACTAATCATTTTTACTTCTTGCCCTGTCCAGTTTTTGAGGATAGCTATACTGCGACAAAGAATAAAAAATTATCTTCAGATTCTCGTCTGCTCCCGAAGTTCGCACCTCCATTTTTCAAGCCACTTATCAGAGGTCCTTGCGAATTGAAAGCAGAACTGATCTTTAGCCTCCTGGATATCAGGCTGTTTCCACCATGATATCGGGTTTCCAGATATCTCATTAACCTTATCAGCGGCCTGTTCAGGCGTGTCATGAAGAATACCAACTTTGCGAAGTTTGTCAAAATAGGGCGTTGCCGATGCTCTTGTTTTCCAGTGTTCAGGGTTCCAGAATAAAACAGTCGGGAAATTTGCCACAAATGTTTCTAGGTATGTAGTTGCATTATATGTACAAATACACAAACTACTCTTATTAAGCTGATCAATTCTTGGTTCACTAGCCTGAGAACATTCTATATCTGGAAATTTGCTTTTCCACCGATCTTTTTGACTCAATTGATAATCGTGCATAAATAAACGCACCAAAAGTAATTTCTGGCTTTTTGTAGATAAAGCACTTACAAATCGATACTGTTCATCAAGATAAGCCAAGAATCCAGATGAAGATGTACAAAGCATTTCTGGAATAAACAAATAGCGAGGTATAGCCATTTCTACCAATAATAACCTTCCTCCCTTTTTAGGACGAATTTTCCTTTTTATTGTATTTAATTTTGCCGCCACCAGGGGTTTAGTATTTTCATAACTATCTGATTTCCATCCCCATGTATAAAATGTATTGCAAATTTTGATCTGATGATCTTCAAGGGCTGAGAGTAATCCACTACCGTAAAGGCCCCCATGTTGACAACCCAATAACTTGACATTACGATCAACGTTATAAGCCGCCCAATATTTAAACGGTTCATTTGCATTGAAGGCAACTGCGTTAAATATAGCCTTAGGACGCCTCGGATAGGCATTTAGTGACATCCGGTTCATGCTAGCATACCCTTCCACGTATAAGGTCGGGATCTGTTCTGTTATCATACGCATCAATAGTTCTTGAAAATTATCATCTGATGAGCGCAGATGAATTTTATTCCTTAAGCCAAAGTTTATTTTCGCTTGTGGAGTTGTTCTTGTTGGATTAACCAAATAAGGAATCTGATTTAATGAAAGCTGTAATCTGATAAGATCTTTAACATTTAAACCAGTTTGTACAAGCACTATTTTATTGAAATGTTGTGGCATTGACTGAAAAATCCTTTTAACGATTTTCTTAAATAGAAACGACCCCTTTCTACCATTAACAACATTGTCAATAGGCAAGATGTCTTGTATTGCAAAATCTAAATACTCAAATGGTATTCTATCCATATATTCAATTATTCGGCTATATAAATAGTGATTATATTCATCATTTTCTGTCGCCCATATACTAAACTCGCCAAAATCCTGCGGTACATATCTTGTTCTATCTGCTTTAATTATTAATGTATTTTTTACTTTTCCATATTCAGCAGCAGAAAGTATAGATTGATATCGGTCATAAAAAACATGAATAAAGGCAAGAAGCCATAGCCCCACAATTATTCTCCAGTAATGGATTGAATGATTTACGTCATGTATCTTATTTAGGTTTTTAGAAACTTCTGGAAGGATTTTCTCGTAGAGATCATTCAGATAAAGATAGTCCCTATGTAACTCTTTGACATCATCCCAATGATATGGCAACACTTCATAATCCAGCTTAGACCACTCTTTTTTTCGCGAAAATAGCTTGCACCATTTCCCTAAGAATAGGATTTTTCTATCTTTTCTCCAGGTCCGTTCGTCTGCCGTGGTTATAAGAAACATTTTTTTATCCTTACACACGTCAACAAGTCTTTCAGCTAAGTGAGCCCCGATAAAACCACCCGCTCCGGTTACTAATACTTTTGTATTTTTTTGTATCATGATAGCAAATTTACAAATTAATTTTAGGAGCTTTCGTAAAAATAGGGTTATATAATAAAATCCATATTGTATTTTACTCTATTTGAGCTTCTTTAATGTTAAAAAACGGAATTTTACAGCTCCAGAATTTCCCCAAAAATTACGCTAAAAAAGGGCTAATTCATTTTATAAGTGTTAAAGATAGGCATTACTAAGTTTTAAAAGAAAAGCTAAAATCCTACCGCAGTGATATCAAGAGGTATTAATAGCCAGCCATCAAATTGAATTTTTTTATTTTTCTTAGAATATAGCTATATAAACGAAAAATTATCGTATATATCCTAGCGATTTCAATCTTTCAGTTTCCTCTCTGCTCAGTTTTTTATCTATTATATAAAATTCAGGGTATATCCCTTTTAATAGTGATGAATCATATATATGTCTTGCCATTTTCAACTTGCTGTCTACTAAGTTATTTATTTCTTCAATGTCTTTATCGATCCTATAGAGCTCATTGTAATGCATCTGAAAGAAATTTTTTGGGAATAATAAAAGTATTTTAGTTTCGATTGGACTCTCATTTTTAATATATTTATAGATAGTATTATTAAAAAAGCTATTAGTATATTTGATGTGAGATCTAACCAGGGCATTTAGCGGATTATTTTTGTAATGCTTTAATATTTCTTTTCCCTTTTCATCTTCAACTGTATCATCATCGATAATTTCACTACTATGGACAACTTCGCTTATGATTATGCGGTTTTTCTTTAGAGGAAACCATTTCTGAAAATAGTTAATATTCTTAAATAAAGATTCACCATCTACTTCCAGTTCTTTTTGATATCCAACGACTTCAGCAATTGTAGGGAGAATATCGACATTTGATACCAAGACATCTAAACCTCGAGGTTTGCCAAAGCGTTTTTCAGAATCAATAATGATAAATGGAATTTTGATCTGTTCATTGTATAAAGATGTTCCATGACTTGCATCATTATGATCTAAAAAAGATTCCCCATGATCACTTGTAAAGATAAATAAAATTTTCTGATATTTTTTGCTTATAAACTCCCAAAATAGATGCATTTGCTCATCAAGGTACCTAACTTCGGCATCATACCTGTTTTTTAAATTCTTTATCTCGGCATCTGTTATTTTTGCAAGATTTTCATCCCAGTGCAAATCACATAATTCGCTCTTGTATCGGCCTGTATATATATCCTTATATTTATCTCCTTCAAAAAGATCAGGATATTTTTTCATTGGATAATATGGGGAATGAGGATCGGCAGGTTGAATATACAATAAAACCTCATCAGGGAAATTTGCTTCTTTTAAAAAATTACGTGCTTCATTGAAAATATATTCTGCCGGATAATAAGCACAGTCTGCATATTTTGGATCTTCTTCTGGGTATTTACTCCATGAATAGTCAAAATCATCAGCAAAAATAAAAACTGTATTAGGATTGGCATTCACTAAAATAGTCGTATAATCATCAGGCATCGCTGTTGCTATGTTTGGTTTTTTTATTTTTATCTCGCTTTTATGATGCCAAAAACCATGGTTTGTAGGATAAGTTCCCGTAAATAAGGAAACAACCGATGGTCTCGTATGATTCGACGCGGCATAAGCCTGGTGAAAAATCACACCTTCCTTTTTTGCAAGTTCATCCAAGTGAGGCGTTAGATTACGATCGTTCCCGTAAACGCCAAGTTTGTCATAGCGTAACGTATCAACATTTATGATCAGAATTAATTCTTTGGATGTCTCCCCTTCTTTAGATGTCAGCACTATTGATGTGTGTATTAATAATGCTGATACTATAATGATTGAAAGGGATAGGAATTTTCTTTTTTTTCTAATTTGCAATTCCCCCCCCATCATCTGTCATTTCTATCCAATTTCCCGCCAAAATATTAGTAGCACAGAAAAAATTTGATGTCAAAACTCGCAAAGGAAGAGATCTTGTAGCTGTCCACCATGGTTAGATTTTAAATGACAAGATGATAGGTGCTAGAGTTAGATTTTTAAATGACTTGACAGGCACTTTAAAATAACCTTCTTCATTGCTAAGTTAATAAACTGCTGAATGGTTGAAAAGGAATCAAACGAGCAAGGTGAAAATTGATAAGCTACCGCTGTTAGCTTCAAAAACAATTTAAATTGTTCTTCACTCTGCTCTATTTTGTCTGTTAAGTCTGTTCGGTCTATTCCCTCTATTTAGTCATTCTTCTCTATTCTGTCTTGTTCGTTTGTTACCTCCATTCGTTCATCGCGTCTGTTTGGTTCATCTATTTTAATTTATTTATTAAAGCATATGACTAAGTTACTATTTGTTTAGCTATTTACATTAATTTTTTTATTTTTTTCTCCAAGTTCGTTCGTCTGCCGTGGTTATAAGAAACATTTTCTTTTATCCTTACACCGTGTCAGGCTCGATTGATTCGTGATCGCAGCCAGGAAAAACCACGGTTAATCTGGTCCATGTTCAGTCCGGCAATCGAAGGAAAATAACGTATTAAAATTGCGACAATCACTAAATAAAAGATACCTGAAACCACCATAACCAAAACTGTATATCCACCAAAAGATGCCAGAGAGAGTATATGTCCGGCAAAGAACTTACTTATAAACCCAATTGGCAGCAACAGGAGCAAGACAATAATTTGATGGCTCCAATTAAAGGCTGTATTTGTATATCTTGCTACAAAGAAGGCCGAGATGTTTACTCCTAATATTTGGCAACCAACCATCTTCAGGGCCAACCCAATAGCTCCCAATTGAAAACCGGGTATGATTGCTGACCTTGGAGCCAACAAAATATAGGCTGTTGGAATACTTATAGCCATAAAAAAAATCCCAATATTGGCTTGAACCTTTGTTTTTCCCATGGCATAAAGCATCGTTCCTGTGATTTGACCCATCGATTGATGCACGGGATAAAAAAACATCAGGCTTAAAGGCAGCCATGCAGCCTTATATGCAGGTCCAAGGAGCAAGGTTAATATCTCACGGGTGAACGGTATCATAACACAGCTTATTACAGCGCCGATAAAATAGAGGCTTCGAGAAACCCGATTATAGAGCAGCCTGACCCGTTCCATGTTCCCGAGAGAGTAGGCTTCGGCAATTTCTTTCCAGAATACCTGGAGCATTGAAACCGTAGCAATCAATGAAAGGGCTGCAAACCTAGCACCGATAGCATAATAACCCTGCTGAACAGATCCCCCGAATTTTTGCAAAAGCCAGTAGTCGGCAAAAGAATACAGAAATCCGATCCATGTGCAAATAACCAATGGCGAACAGTAGCTTTTGAATTCTTTAAAAACACCCCGCAAATCTTCTCCTCTATCCTTTGACAGGATGCCTGCTTGATAAATTCGCCAAGCATACAAAGCGGAAAACAACGGATAAAGCATGATATTTAAAACAAGAAGGATTTTAATGCTTACAACATGAAATCCGGCCAGAACCACCACACAAATCATATATGCAACTGCCAGAGCCAGATTCCGTATCTGCACACTCACTGTATCCCGGATCGATTCACCTATTTGTGCTGCAAACTCCCAAAGTCGCTTCATGGCAAAGCTGGCAAGCAAGGCAAGGAGAATTAAAGCTACCGGGTGTTCAAACCATATCTTCTGCCTGAACGAAATAGGCAAGCATAGAACAAGTAACAAAAGAACGAACAACTGAAACAGCACCCAGACAGCATAGTAAACAAAGAACTTCTTGCCCCGTTGTTTTTGAGAAATCAAGGTATAAAAAGCGGCAGATGAGGCCATATCCACAAGGGCAAGCAGCGCGGCAAAACTTCCTATCAGAAAGTTGAAATTGCCATATTCACCCGGGCCCAGGGTTCGGGCAATGACCAGCCCTGCAATAAAGGAAAGACCTGCCCGCAAGATATTCGTGACAAAGGTTGAAAGAAACCTGACTTTGATATCGGTTCTATTCATCCTGCTATCGCAACCTGAAACGCTCCATAATGAGACTGGCGACCATTATATATAAATGAAGCGTCAGAGATGAAATGAAAACTCCCCGGCCTTAAGGTCGGCGTTTCATACCTTGAAGATGAATGACCTCTGCTTCGCTACGGGAGGCCATTCGCACCCAGGCTTAAAAGCCTGGGGTTTTCTGGTATTTCTTATAAGAACTGCAACCTTAAATTCATTCTGGTTTACCATACTTTCCCACCTTTTGCTGTTATTTTCTGCCCATAATCCGCTTTCTCACAGGCCTGTCGGCACTCCCCAAAAATCACAATAACTGCACAGAGGAATTTTGTCCCTATTTCCCTCTACATGATATTTGATCCACTCTTTTCTTTTTGATCCATTCCAAATATCTACTAATGCAGTTGAGTTGATGTTTCCAATAACCCCCAATTTTTTCGGATCAAATCGAACACAAACAGAGACTTCACCAAATCTGTTAATAGCCATATGATTCAATATCTCCAAGCATATTCCGATTTCCGGCACGGTTGGCCTTTTCTTGTATTTAAAGCTTCCCAAAGGATTATGTAATATCCTAGTGGCTATTATTCCATCCAATTTCTCCCACCTTTCCGTATCCACATCGTCCAAGCATCTATAAATCATTTGAGGTTTTCTTTCCCCTTTAATCTCCAAAAACTTCTTAACCAGCTCATACTGTTCATCCCCTTCCGGGTCTTTTTCTATGACAGATATCGTTATGGTATCCAGGTTATCTATAATCTCGTCAGCCTTTTCTACTATCAATTTTGCATTTGTATCCACACATCTTATCTGATTCCTGAACAATCCGACTGCTTCTCCAAATCTGGGATAAAGCAGGGGCTCTCCATTGTTATGGAATTGAACTACTATTTCTTGTGGTAGTTGACCGGCTATTTTCTTAACCAGTTCAAAATCCATATCACCATAATTCATGGCTATTTCCGGATATTCTCTGTCTATCTTTCTCCTTCCACACATCCAGCAGTTTTTGTTGCATCTACTGGTCAATTCCAGATGGATGCAATATAATCCATTAAAACATGAAGTCATTTTTCTCTTGGTCTAATTATGCAACAAAGCAATGCTATATGGGTTGGATTCGCCAATACTACTGAAATCCCTTGTCATCAACGTCTATGTCTTTGGTTTGAAGGAATACGGCGATGGTCCTAATACCGCTTGTTCTCCCCCCTCAGAATCCCATTTTTTTATTTGTCCCACTATATCCACCCCAACTTCACTGCTCCAGGCATCAAGCAACTGACGTGTAATTTTCCCCATTGGTTCATTTCCAATTGCAACACTGTCTAGAGATGATACGGGCAATATACAGAAAGGGGTTCCTGTCATAAATGCCTCATCAGCGGTTATGACATCATACGGTTCAATATTCTTTTCAATACAAGACAAACGCAGTTTTTTTGCCAACTCAAAAATATAGGCGCGGCTGATTCCCCTGAGTATATTTCGTGGTTCCGGTGTAATGATCACATTATCTTTGACAATGAAGAAATTGTCCCCGGTTCCCTCGGCAATAAATCCATCTGGATCGAGCAGAAGAGCCCAGTTGTTTTTACCTTCGTAATTAGACACCTCTATATTAGCCATTAGATAATGCATGCGGCTTCTGTTTTTTACCTTGGGGTCAAGGAGCTGAGCAGGGATAGCCCTTTGTGAAGTAATGACGGCATTAATACCCGTATCAAATAATACTCCCATTCCGGCAACAGTCCATCGCAAGGGAAAATCAGCGATAATAACATTCGGTCCTTCATGCGTTCCTACAATCCCCTGGTAAATAGACAGAATGCCTCTGGACACATCAATCATGAGTCTATGTTCGTCGTCAGGAGCAAACAACGGATCATTGGCTTCTATTGTTTCATGGCTGTGCCGCTCCATCTCATCAATACTCATCTCAAGAGGGATACGCACACATTTGATAGAGGCGTAAAGACGTTCCAGATGCTTCCTGAGTCGGAACTGTGTCTTATTAAATGATCTTGTCATCTCAAAGACCATATCGCCAAACATCAGGGCCGAATCATAAATGGATATTCTTGCCTCCGACTCAGGCACCAACTCTCCGTTAAACCAGACCACTCGATTTTTTTTCACAATTTTCCCCTTATTCAATCACTTGTAAGTCAATAATACGACATATCTCTTTAATGATCTCATGTTTTAATTGAAATCGTTTATCCTTCAGTAAAGATTGGCCATATCTATTGTAGTTCTTGTTACTCTCATTTAGGCTTTTATATTCATTTTTGTCTATATCGTATTTTTTTTGACATTCTACAATTAAAGAAGTCAATGGATCTCGATCAAAACCTGTTATTTTAAAATTGATATTATACTTACCTGTAGTCTCATCGTAAATATGTATTAAATTATGTTTTTTATAAAATTCCTGATTTAAATCTTGCCAAATCGGATCGAAGCCACTCACATGTAAGGGCTCTTTATAATCAGGAAACTCCGAATTGCAAAAATCTTTCTGTGCAATTCTGTAAAAACCACATCGCTTTAAAAAAATCTCTATCATTTCATAGTCATATAGATAAACATGGGCATATCCAGATATAAATTCTGTTAATTGTCTGTTAAACAATGCAGTGTCCTGCCCTGGAGATACCACAAAATTCATAAACATCCCACCATAGCCAAGATCTACTCTAATACTTTCATCTTCTAACTTTGCTTTTTTAAAAAAATCTTCATCTCTATCCATATAAGCTTTAGCAATTTTCTTTAGATCGGGTGTTAAGATTCTAAGTATGCCATCTTTCTCTAAAACTCGATTGAATTCAATAAGAATACTTTCTAATTTGGTGTGTGGAATATGCTCAAACATGTGGCTGTTAAATATTGTTTTACAACTACAACTTTCTAGAGGAATATCTGATGCATCTCCGATGATTGACATTTCACTCCCCTCCCTAATCTTATGATCCAGAATATGCCAACCTTCTTTTTCCCAGATAGGACTTGCGCCTACATTTAACTTAAATTTTTTCATAGTTTCTTTTTTCTCCTTTCACTCTAAGCACGGCCTAAATCTCAATAACTGAAGAAGTTTTCACAAATTCCACATATTATCAATGATCCAGCAAGAAAGTTTCCATCAAGGCTTCACACATCTTTAAATCCTCTAAGGAATCAATTTCAAACATTTTCCAGAACTTCATCTTAGTCATGCCAATCTTACCCCCAAGTCGATTATTGTACTGCTTCAGAACCTCCGGCTTAAACAGGTAAAAAGATCCGTTTTCAATATATTGTTTTGGCATATTCTGGCGGAGGCTCCGGTTCCTGTAATTATAGTTTACACTTCGCAACGCCCCGTCTGACATTTTTTCCCAGAAGAACAAGTCTTCCGCAACACTGCAGGAGAACATTGAGTCACATTTCTGTTCCTGAAAGTCACTGAGCCCGCGTTCCATATCCCGAGATTCGCGAAGAGGCGAAGTAACCTGGGGAGCGAGGACGATATCAACCATCCCTACTTTACTTTCTATGATTTCAAGGGCATGAAGCCAGCCAGATTCGGATGTGGCAGAATCCCTCGAGATTTCAGCAGGTCTACGTATGATTTCAGCGCCGCTAGCTTGACCTACGGTAAGGATTTCTTTACTATCTGAACTCACCCAGATCGAATTGATTCCCTTTGTATGTTGCAGTTGTTCAATCGTCCAGACAATTAAGGGCTTCCCACAAAAATCAATGATGTTCTTCCTTGGAATCCCCTTGGAGCCTCCTCTTGCAAGAATGATTGCAACCACGTTAGTCATAGGTCTTCACCGCTATCGATTAGATTCAAAGGGAATATGTGCCCTCAGTTTTTTTGCAATCGGAATTTCTTTATGACTTATAACCTTATTGCGGTTTCCCATGGCCTTTTCAATTTTTCGCACGGCGCCGACAAGTTGCTGAAACCCTGCAGGTTCAACTGAAGCGGCCTGATCGGAGCCATAAATGGCACGGTCAAGGGTGATATGTCTTTCCAGTGACGTAATTCCAAGGGCTGCTGCCGCATACGATACGGCCAAACCAACTTCATGCCCGCTGTAACCCACGTCGCATTGATAACGATCACGGAGTGTCTTAATGCAGTTCAAATTAGCATCCTCATCATCCATGGGATAAGTCGAAACGCAATGCATAAGTTCAAAGGGACAACCTGCTTTCCTGAATATCTCCACAGCACGGTCAATCTGTTCAAATTCTGTCATCCCTGTAGAGATAAATGTGTGCTTCTTTTCTGAAGCCACCTCCTTGAGCAAGTCCTCATAAACGATCATAGCGGAGGCAATCTTATTGTATTTGCAGTCGAACTGCTGCAGAAATTTCTGGCTTTCAAGATCCCATGCCGAAGCGAACCACTCAATTCGCTTTTTCTTGCAGTAGGCATCTATCTCTTGGCATTCCTTAAGCCCAAACTCAAGCCCCTCCTTCTGTGCACGCTGCGTAGTGCCCCATGGACTCTCGCGTGGGGAGTCCAGCATTTCCTTTGAAAATACAAGATCGATAGTCCTTTTCTGGAACTTGACCGCATCAGCGCCCGCATCCTTAGCAACATCGATCAACTGTTTTGCAATCTCCACTTCTCCATTGTGGTTAATACCGATTTCAGCAATGATAAAAATAGACATATTTAATCCTCCTGTGAAGCTAGATGAATAATAATATTATTTTTTTTATAAGACGCCTAGAGATTTTTTATCTCGGACATCGCCTTTAATAAAAGAGAAATTTTTATTAGAAATAAAGGGAAGTAAGCTATATCCCCCATATAAAAGTAAATCATAAACGTCGGTCTTATAACCTTTATCTAATAAAAAAGGGATCAGAACTGATCCAATATAACCTGCTCCTCCCGTTAATAAGATTTTAGTCATTATGAGCTATATAGTATTTGTTTGCTTCACTTTTTAAAATTGATATGCTACCGCCCTTAGCTTTAAGAACGATTTAAATTGTTCCTCAATCTGCTCTAATTCGTATGTTCAGTCCGCTCTGTCTATTCAGTCTTCTCTGTTTGTTACTTCCATTCTTTGATTTCGCCTGTTTGGGTCATCTATTTATAAATGCATTTGAGCCAAGAAGTTACTATTTTTTTTGGCTATTTACAATAAGTTTCTTTATTTTTTTCTCAAGGGAAGTAGAGATTTTTTTTGTAGCTTCGGACTTTTCTTTGATTAAATTGAATCTTCGGCTCATTTGGCTGATACTAGACTTTTTTAAAGGTTTGAAATAGGTGCTTATTTGCCGGTTAGTCAAATCTGTATATTTCTTTATAAAATAAATCGCTGCATTGCGTAAAAGAATAGTCTTGTTAAACTTTTTCCTTTTAACTTTTAATGAAGACCAAGTGGGTGATTGAATCACTAATTCGATTATTTTTTTTGCAGGAATATATTCATCTATTTGGGATGCAGTTTTATTCAAATGATGTTTTTTAAGTACCTCTCTTTTAAAATCTTCACTTCCCAGAATGATGTTTCCTCTTAAGTTTTCAAATGTAGAGGCGATTTGTTTTTTTAGATTTTTTTTGATGTATTTCTGATAGTTTAAGGAGGCCTTATGGCTATCCTCACTGAAAATACTCAACATGCAATCGTAATCAATCCAGTCCTCTCTTTTTTCTCTATTGATATATCCCGGGAAGCTGCTCCATTTATATTGGAAGAGCGATTTTGCATTTCCACCTTTTTTGGGCAGTAGATGAAGGTAACAACTCAGCTCTACCAGGTAATTCTTTTTCTCTATGACGAAGCACGCGTAGCGATCTTTAAATAATTTATTCTTGCGGTTATATCGACGGTTAAAATAATTGGCATAGTCGCTTTTAATGCGATGCATAGATTTAGAGAGGTTATTTATAGAAGTTTCCATAAGAACAGAATATCGTTTTAGCAAGAGAACATAGCCATAAAAAGTGAGTTTACCCTTGATTTTTTGCTGACGGAGGAGATTTATAAAATAACGTCTGTCTTCGTCATCCCTAAATATTTTTGTGCCACTTATTCCCTCGGAACTTATGTAATATGTTAAATCTCTGCCCTCAATTCTTGTTGCCTGACCCATATTCCTTCCTTTCCACCCCCCCCAAGGGGTAAGAAATACTTTATTTATTCTGGGGCGATTTGTCAAGGCCTGAGATAAAAGATTTCAGATAGAATTAAAAGTGTGCTATTTATAAATCCCCAAGAATGGAGCTTTACTCTGCTGTGATTTAAGCTTTGTCTTTAGAAAGAAGGGATCAATCAAGGCTAAGCAATTACATGAAAAGTTCTCTGACAACCCTCCTGGAAAAAAAGAAGTTTTTCCTATGCTTTACTTTTAATTGTTTGTTTTTTGAGGTAATCGAGGAAGAAGGCTAGAATGGTGAACATCATTAGGCCTAATATGCCAGCAATCATGACATTGCGTTTCTTTTTGGGTGCCACAGGATATAGAGAGGATGTGGGTTCTTTAATAAGTTGAGCATAATCTATTCTTGCTTTTTTATCCTCAAGCAGTGTGATTTCAGTCCCTTGGGTATTAATTGTATTTTTAAATTTTTCAATTCCATTCTTTACTGTTTTAATTTCGTTTTTAATTTTTTCAATTCCAGTTTTTATTGTTTCTTTTTGGGTATTAATCTGCTCGATCTGATTGTCGATTTGCCTGAGCTGCTCTTCTTTGTCACGAATGGCAAGATTTAAATTTTCCTGCGTGATCTTTTCATTGCTTAATTTTTCGTCAAGGGTATTATAATAACGAAGGTTCTGCTGGACTTCATTTGAGTAGAGAAGGAGGCTTATGGCCTCGCCCTCCTGTTTTTTTTCAGCAAGAGCCTTTCTCAGCTGTTCTTCTAATTCATCGATTCTTTTTTTTACTGATTTCATCTCATCTATAATACTTTTTACTCTGTCTTCTGAGATTTTAAGCTTGTTTTGAAAGGATGTGATTTCTTTTTTTATTCTGTCCTTTTCAATTTCTCTCGATTGGATCTCAAGCTCTTTGGTCTTGATTTCATTTTCTCTATCCTTAATCTGGAGATTTTTTAGTGCTATCTGATTATTAAGGTCTTTGATACTAATTTCATTCTGCTTTATTGAGTTCTTTTTTAAAGATATTTGAGTATCAATATCCTTGATTTCTACATCGATTATTTTATCTAAATCTCTCTTTAAATGGCTAAAAAGGGAATATAAAACGAGTTTAGCTCTTTCTACATCGTTTTCTCTTGTTGAGATTCGCACTAGCTTTGTGTCTCTTATATTAGTTGCTTCTAATTTAGGGAATTCTCTTATATCCAGGTTTAATTCTGCGGCAATTAAGATGTTATAAGTGGCTTCATTAATCTGACTGGCTATTTGCTTGGGATCAACAACCACAACTTCCACAAATGTGCCCTGTTCAGTCTGGGTTAAAAATTTACTGGGCACAATTATGGCATCTATTTCCCAAGTTTTGGGTTGTAAAAAGCTATATATCCCCACTACAACGACTAAGAAAAAGGTGGGAATTACGATGAGCCATTTTCTTTCCCAGATAACTTTCAGATAATCTATTAATTCAATTTCGTTTTCGTATTCGTTCATGAGTTCCTCTTTTTTTAGACCTTTTTGAGCTATATATACTACTCCATTTTGAATTTCAAGTGAAATTTTTTCTATTTCTTCTATTCAAGAATTGTGCAGATTATTCTATAGCTTTTATAATCATCGATAGAAGCTCTTCCCACCTTGACCCACCCTCCTTCTGGTAGAAAATTAGCACGAGCAAAAGATCTTGAGCTTTCGACGCACTCAGCAAGTTCATCCTCCTGGAAGAAATGAATAGTTACACTATGATAGGTTTTTGGCTTTCTGACAATTATTTCTTTTATAATAGCATCGGATAGTTCATTGACTTTCTGATTATTTACTTTCTTTGGCAAGCAAACCCAGTAGAATCTGTGAAGAGGCTCATAGCCAACTGTTTCAGTTTTTAGAATTTTGAATTGAATGCCTGTCAAGT
>SDBU01000472.1_pt1 | contig 56207 bp, 60 predicted proteins | sample 2277071 | NCBI WGS metagenome assembly SDBU01 (sample SAMN10397929, study PRJNA504765) | marine sediment metagenome | isolation source: marine sediment core GS08_GC12, 126 cmbsf | place: Arctic Ocean: Gakkel Ridge, Loki's castle | collected 2008 | reverse complement strand
ACTAATCTACGTTACAGGCTTAAAAACCTGAGGTCGGGTACAGTTTCATCCCGATCCGCTCTAATATAACGATCTTTACAGCGATAAGATACAAGGTCGTGCCGATAAAGGTCTTCTTATTAGTACCGGCACTTTTACCAGAGATGCGAGGAATGAAGCTCAAAGAGATGGTGCTCCCCCTATCGATCTTATTGATGGAGATGAATTGATCGAGAAATTGAAATCGCTTTCGATTGGTTTAAAAATTGAAAAGAAATTATCGGAAATAGTTAATATAAATAGAGATTGGTATTCTAATCTCTAATAAATATTGGTTGTTCCGTCAGGTCGTAGCGTAGCGTGACCTGACGGGTTAAGCGCTTTAATAAGGCAGGTCACGTCCTAAGGGACTACGACCTGCCTTAACATAATATCAGGATGTCATTTCATATCCATCCTAACGCATGAATACCTCATTCCTAATAGCCGCGGCTTTCCAGCCGCGGTGTCGGGAGACGAGCTTTCGACCTACAGTGGCGCGCGGGGCCGTTCAATCCCAAACAAGTTTGTGATTGCCACCCCGTCGTGGAATCCCATAGCAAGCTATGGGGCACCGACTTGGTTATTTTATTCGGGGGTTAGGCGGTTAATATTAAGACTTTTTAGGTGCCCCACCCGCTTGCGGTGGGTTGTTGTGTTAAAACATCACCCTCACACCGGCGATGAAGCCGGTTTCGGCCTCCATCTGAGTACCGTTCCGGTTTTGAGATACAGGCACTCGAACCAGCGCCTCGAATATTAGCGAAGATAGAGTAAGTTTCGCGCCCGGGGATACATACAAAATGTCCCCGCCTGAATCAGAATCCTCGACACCGCCGATAGAACCGTCCGATGTTTTATTATAGGAAAGCTCCATCACCGGGGCGAACGACCTTTCCCGGGCAATGCCGATTTGATATGTCCCAGCCCAGTCAACCGAGATTTCGTCGCCGGGTTGAACAACCTTATTCGAACCGTCGGTGAAATCATACCATCGGAATAAGAAATTCAAATGAGATGAAAACCTGGCTTTGCGGACGGAAAGATACAAACCAATATCCAGATCCCATGAATCCGACGTAAATTTATCATCGCCGGTAGGTATGGAGACTCCCAGGGTCGGGGAAACCCCGATTGTATAGACGGGAGTGTTTATTCGGTACGCCTTATATTTTAAAAGCAAAAAAGAATCGCCCAGGCCGAAATCAGTTGATTCGGTCCCCATCATTGTCATGTTTCTGGAGATGATCGTCTGCCTTGCCATCACCATTAGATAATTTTTCGCGCCATAAGCGACCATGACCGGTAAACCGTACATTTTCATTTCGTCATTGCTTATTGAATCGTCAGTTCTCGACGGCATATATCTCATCTGCACTCTGGTGATCCAGCGGCCCTCCGGCGGAGTCAAACCTGCATCAACGCTAATGCCGGATGCGACGGTTGTAGCGGCCATTATTAAACCCGACGTAAGAGCGGTGAAAAAAATTGTTATTATTTTCAAATTATCCTCTTATTTGATTCTTTTGCCCGGAGTGAAATTAGCTTTTTTTACCGCCTCGTAAATCGCCTCGTCGGTTAAGTCCGTCCCGTGTTTGACGGCCACTTCGATTTTGGCTTTTTCCCAGTCGGCCTCGGAGTTTTTTACCCCCGGAACCTTATTTAGGAGCTTTTCCACTCCGTCATGACATCCCGGGCAATCCATGCCGTAAACCTCAAATACCCTGATTTCGTAATTTCCCGTGGAGTTAATGATCTCTTGTTTTGTCGAGGCGCAGCCTATTAAAAATAGGATCGCGGGCAGAACAAGAAAGTAGCCTTTCGATTTCACTACAACCTCCTTAGCGGAAACAGCTATTTTTTCTCCCCCGGTAGAAGACGAATCGGGGCGTTTGGATATAATACCGCTTACAAATGATTTCGGTTCCTTAATTAATTCCATTTTTTATGCGGTCATGGCAAGCCATGACTCGCAGGCATGGTTTCAGAGGGTGGCATGCTTTTCCCGATTTATGTCGGGATAAGCATGTGCTGAGTGATTTTGAGAATCGTAGTTCATGGGATATCTAAAAAATCTTTTTGAAAACGCTTGCGGTTTTCAATCTCAAATTGTATTTTCCGCCGCTGATATGGATCGATTTCTCGAAATTTCAAAAAGCGATGATTCTTTGGTCTTTTTATGGATAACGAAGCAGGTGCGTGGTGGTTTTTCGTAAAAATCTCTTTGCAAGACGATCAAATATTGCTATAATGGCTCCATTTTAGGGAAGGGCAGGATCGTTGGCGCAGATTTTTCCGGAATGGACAAATAAAATACCAGGCTACCTGGTGGTGGGAATCGTTTTCGCCGCCTTGGGAGGAATCGCGTTTGTCTGGTATTTTTTCTCCCCGGAGTTCACCGATGTCGGATACAAGCCGGATCAGCCGGTTCAATACAGCCATAAACTTCACGCGGGAGACTTAGGGCTTGATTGCCGGTACTGCCATGTCGGCGTGGAGCGTTCCGCGGTTGCCAGCGTGCCGCCGACCCAGACCTGCATGAACTGCCATAAGTTGATAAAAACAGATAGCGAAAAACTCCTGCCGGTACGTCAAAGCTGGGATACCGGGTTTCCGATAGAATGGGTTCGGGTGCACAAGGTACCCGATTTCGCCTATTTTAATCATTCCGTCCATCTGCGGGCGGATATAGGCTGTACAAGCTGCCACGGCAACGTGGCCGAGATGGACGTGGTCAGGCAGGTTGAACCGTTGAGTATGTCCTGGTGTCTCGATTGCCACCGCAACCCTGATATGCATATCAGGGCCGAGGGCGACGTGACCAACATGAAATGGACGCCGTCGGAAAACCAACTTGCGATGGTCGCGAATATTAAAGAAGAAAAAAATATCGATCCGCCGACAGATTGTTCGGGGTGTCATAGATGAGCAAGAAAAATTTGCAGGGTAAAGATTACTGGCGCAGTTTAGACCAACTGGCCGAAACTCCCGAGTTCAGGAAATATCTCGAAAACGAGTTTCCCGAAGGTATCGGGGAGGATAATACTTTTTCGAGACGTAATTTCATCGCGCTAATGGGCGCGTCGATGGCCTTAGGCGGCTTATTAGGCGGTTGCCGTCGTCCCATAGAGAAGATCATCCCCTATGTCATCCCGCCGGAGGAGATAGTTCCCGGGGTGGCCAATCGTTATGCCACCACCATGCCTTTCAGTAACAGCGCTTACGGCCTGATCGTGGAAAGCCACGAGGGTCGTCCCACCAAGATCGAGGGAAACCCCGATCACCCGTCGACGATGGGCATGTCCAATGTCTTTTTGCAAGCGTCGATACTGGGCCTCTACGATCCGGACAGATCCAGGGCTGTCCTCCATGACGGCGAAGAGGCCGAGTGGGCTGAATTCGCGGAATTCTGGAACGGGCAAAACGAAAAATTCTCCAAAAACAGGGGCGAGGGGTTGGCTGTATTATCGGAGCCGTTTTCGTCACCCACTCTTGCCCGACTGGCCGGTCAGTTCAAGCGTAAGTTCCCGAAAGCCAAATGGGTAGCATACGAGCCTGCTGGCGATGAGAATATATATGAAGGTGTGAAAATAGCGTCGGGAAAGGCCTTGCGTCCGGTCTATCATTATAATAAGGCCAAGGTGATCCTGTCTTTAGATTCCGATTTCCTTTATAGCGAGGCTGAGAATATCACCGCCGCTAAGGGGTACGCGGATGGCCGTCGCTTGAAATCCGAAAAAGACGATATGAACCGTCTCTATATGGTGGAAAGCGGGTTTTCGGTCACCGGCGGAATGGCCGATCATCGGATGCGTTTGAGGGGTAAACTGGTCGGGTCGTTCGCGGCCGCCTTGATAAGGGAACTCGGCGCTCAGGGCGTAAGGATAGATAGTATCTTCCCGAATATAAGTTTCATCACCGCGCCGGAATTCGATAGAAAATGGATAAAAACTCTGGCCAGGGATCTTATCGATAATAAAGGCAAATCTCTTGTGGTCGCTGGAAATCGCCAACCGGCCGGTGTCCACGCGATGGTTTACGCTATCAATTACGCGTTGGGGAATAACGGTAATACAGTCGAGTATTACTCTATGAACGATTCGCTGATATCGAACCGGGCAGAATTTGCATCTCTTACCGATGATATGCAAGAGGGGCGTATCGATACGCTGATTATTCTCGGCGGCAACCCGGTGTATGACGCTTACTCCGATCTGGGATTCGAATCGGCTATGAAAAAGGTCGAGAATAAGGTTCATCTCGGATCGCATGCAGATGAAACGTCGCAAGACGCAAACTGGCATATCCCCCAAACCCATTACCTTGAAAACTGGGGCGACGCTGTTTCCGCGCACAGAATCAAAAGCGTGGTGCAACCGATGATCGCGCCTTTATATGACGGACACAGCGTATATGAACTGGCCAATCTGATCGCAATGGGTGAGGATAAGTCGGGCTACGATATAGTCAGGGAAACCTGGGGCGGTATCATCAAAAGCGATTTTGAGAAGAATTGGAACCGAGTTTTGCATGACGGCTTATATAAGGATCAGAAATCGTCGGCCAAAAAAGCGGGCTTGAATTCCGGATCGATCAAGAATCATCTTAAGAAAAATATATCGTCGTATCACTCCGTTTTAGGCGATGATATCGAGATATCGTTCGCGGTGTCGCCGGCTGTTTACGACGGCCGTTACGCCAATAACGGCTGGCTGCAGGAATTGCCCGATCCTATCACCAAGCTCGCCTGGGATAACGCGGCGCTGATAAGCCATAACACGGCCGAGAAGCTGGATGTTAATAACGAGGATCTGATCGAAATCGAATACAGGGGTAAGAAGATCGAAGCGCCGGTCTGGGTAGTACCCGGCCATGTCGATAATTCCATCATCCTTACTCTTGGGTACGGACGGAAATCGTGCGGCAAAATCGGAGATGATGTCGGGTATAACGCGTATCATTTAAGAAACTCCGACGCTCCCGCGTTCGATACCGGGGTATCGATTAATAAAACAGGCAGTAAATACAAGCTGGCCTCCACTCAGGATCATTCCAGTATGGAGGGACGGCCTATAGTAAGGGAAGCGACTTTAGAGGAATACCGGGATCATCCCGCGTTCGCTCCGGATATGGTCGAACATCCGCCGTTGAAGAACCTCTGGGACGACCACAGCTACGAAGAGGGCTACCAGTGGGGGATGACAATCGATCTGAATTCCTGTATCGGTTGTAACGCCTGCACTATCGCCTGCCAAAGCGAGAATAATATCCCCATAGTCGGGAAAGACCAGGTTTCATTAGGGCGCGAGATGCACTGGATCAGGCTCGACCGATATTTCACCGGTGATGTCGAAAATCCCGAGATGGTCCATCAGCCGGTTGCCTGTCAGCATTGTGAGAATGCCCCCTGCGAGCAGGTCTGCCCGGTGGCGGCGACTGTTCACGATAAAGAGGGCCTCAATACCATGGTCTATAACCGTTGCATAGGCACGCGATATTGTTCGAATAACTGTCCATATAAAGTGCGTCGATTCAATTACTTCAATCTTACCAAAGATACTCCCGAATCGATGAAGATGGCGCAGAACCCCGATGTTACGGTCCGGTCGCGAGGCGTCATGGAGAAATGCACCTACTGTATTCAGCGTATCAGCGAAGCGAAGATAAAAGCCAAAGCCGACGGCAAGTCAGTCGCTGACGGCGAGATTGTTACCGCCTGTCAACAGGCTTGCCCGACCAACGCCATTGTTTTCGGGAATATCAACGATCCCGAAAGCGAGGTTTCGAAGATAAAATCTCAGAATAGAAATTATGAATTGCTAAAGGAGTTGAATGTCCGTCCGAGAACGTCGTTCTTGGCCAGGGTTCGCAACCCCAACCCGGAATTAGCCAATAGCAAGACGGAGACGAGCCATTGAGCGCGTCGATAGAGAATAAAACCGCCGAACTCGAACAGCCGTTGATAGCGGGCAATCCGAGTTTCGAATCGGTAACGAACTCGATCTGTAATATCATCGAGAAGAAGCCGCCGAGGCTCTGGTACGTGGCTATCACCGTATCGGGTTCTTTCGCGTTGATGTTTGTAGTCCTTATAGCTTTTCTTATGTGGGAAGGTATCGGCATCTGGGGCTTGCAGGTGCCTGTTGCCTGGGGTTGGGCGATCGTCAATTTCGTATTCTGGGTCGGTATCGGGCATGCCGGAACCTTAATTTCGGCTATTTTATTCTTACTCCGTCAAAGATGGCGTACGTCGATTAACAGGTTCGCCGAGGCCATGACCATCATGGCGGTTATAGTGGCCGGTATATTTCCCGCTATCCACGTGGGACGCGCCTGGGCTTTGCACTGGGTTTTCCCGCTTCCCAACCAGATGGGCTTGTGGCCGAATTTCAGAAGCCCGCTATTGTGGGACTTCTTCGCTGTCGGCACCTATTTCAGTTGTTCGTTTATGTTCTGGTATGTGGGAATGATTCCGGATTTGGCGACTTTGAGGGATCGGGCTAAAACGAAAATTAAGAAGGTCCTCTACGGAATTTTCGCTGTCGGCTGGCATGGCGGGAATCGTCAATGGAGACATTACGAAGTCGCTTATCTGCTTCTGGCGGGCATTTCCACTCCGCTGGTGCTTTCGGTACATAGTGTTGTCAGCACCGATTTCGCGGTTAGTATTGTACCCGGATGGCATACGACCATCTTCCCGCCATATTTCGTGGCGGGCGCCATATTCTCCGGTTTTGCCATGGTCCTGGCCCTGTCTATAATCGCTCGAAAAATCTACGGGTTAGAAAATTTCATAACGGTTAATCACCTGGAGAAGATGAACAAGATCATGCTGCTTACCAGTATGATTGTCGGCTACGCCTACTCCTGCGAGTTTTTTATAGCATGGTATGGCGGTAACGAATATGAGGGATTCGCCTTTCTTAATCGCGCTTTCGGTCCTTACGCCTGGGCTTACTGGATTATGATATTCTGCAACGTGGGCGTGCCGCAATTGTTCTGGGTTAAGAAATTGCGCAGAAGCGTCCCGGTGATGTTCATCGCCGCGATTTTTATAAATATCGGCATGTGGTTCGAGCGGTTTGTTATCGTGATATCGTCGCTGGCCAGCGATTTTTTACCGTCGAGCTGGGGTTATTTCAGCCCGAGCATTTACGATATCGGATTTCTTCTGGGATCGTTCGGCCTGTTTTTCACCCTGTTTTTGTTGTTCCTTCGTTTCCTCCCGATGATCGCCATGTCGGAGGTCAAGGGCGTGCTTCCCCAGGCCGATCCGCATCGTCATAATAGTGGAGAGCGTAAATAGAGGATGATGATGGCAAAGGGTAAGATTGTAATAGCCGAGTTCGCCGGCGCGGCCGAGCTTTTCGAGGCGGCCGAGAAGTTGAGAGACTCAGGCTACGAGAAGTTCGATTGCCATTCGCCGTTTCCGATCCACGGCATGGACGGCGCCATGGGTATCAAACGCTCCAGGCTCGGTTTTATCGCCGGGGCTTTTGCCGTTATCGGATTCGCGGGGGCTGTATTGCTTCAATGGTGGGCAAGCGCGGTCGAGTATCCGCTGGTTATATCCGGCAAACCGTTTTTCAGCTACCAGGCGTATCTGCCGGTTACGTTCGCCCTGGCTGTGCTTCTGGCGGCGACGGCGGCGGTTGTCGGTATGTTAACCTTGAATAAACTTCCCAGGTGGAATCATCCTCTCTTCAAATCGGAGCTTTTCGAAAAGGTCGGCGATAACGGTTTCTTCGTGACTATAGAATCGACCGACCCTAAATTCGATGATCAGCAAACGTCGGATTTTTTAAAATCGATTGGCGCCGGTACTATCGACGTTGTGGATGGGACAAGCTAATAGATGATTAAGCCGCTTAAAATAACGGTCTTGATGCTGGCATTAATGGCGCTGATATCCGGATGTTACCGCGGGAAGACATCGAAGGATCAGCCGATCCATCTTAATCCCAACATGGACATCCAGCCCAAATACAAAGCCCAATCGAAAAGCGAGTTTTTTATCGACGGTTCGACCATGAGACAACCGGTCGAAGGGACGATCGCGCGTGGCGGGTTGCGTGAGGACAACGCTTACTTCAGGGGAAGGGACGGGAGCGGTAATTTCATCAAAAAAAATCCGGTAGGTTTAAGCGAGGATGGTTTGAATCGCGGCAGAGAACGGTACGGGATCTATTGCGCGGTTTGTCATGGCGCGGTTGGCGACGGCAGGAGCATAATGGTCGAGAAAAAATATATCCCCCCGCCGACATTCCATCAGGATAGGTTAAGAGATATGCTCGACGGCGAGATTTTTAATATCATTAGCAACGGTATCCGCAATATGCCGTCTTATAAGAATCAGATCCCGGTCGAGGATCGCTGGCTGATTATCCAGTATCTAAGAGCGTTACAAAAGAGCCAGAACGCCCGTATCGACGATATACCCGAGAGTATGAGAGAGGATTTGCAATAGAGCATGAACGAACGCGGCGGCCAATTCTATATTGATTCTAACAACCCGGTAAAAACCAGGTTCGAGAAGATCGCGCTGATTGTCGGCGTTATCGGCTTGATCGCCAGCGCCGTCGGCTATTTTGTCGATTCTCCTCAATTTTTCTATTCATACCTGACCGCCTTCGCTTTCTGGGTTACTATAGCCCTGGGCGGCTTGTTCTTTGTCATGCTTCATCATTTGACCGGAGCGACCTGGAGCCTCGTCGTGCTCCGCCAGGCCGAGACGATTATGTCGATATTGCCGATTCTGGCGATATTCTTCATCCCCGTCCTGTTCGGCATGCACGATCTTTATCACTGGACACATGCCGATATTGTCGCCGGGGATCATCTTCTCGAGCATAAATCGCCGTATTTGAATACGCCGTTTTTCATAATCAGGGCGGTCGGTTATTTCACCATCTGGATTATACTGTCGTTATTATTATACAGAACATCATTGAAACAGGATTCCGGGCATACGCTTTCGCTCGGCGATAAGATGAAAAAGATAAGCGCGCCGGGAATGATTTTTTTCGCTCTTTCGGTAACCTACTCGGCGTTCGACTGGTTCATGTCGCAGGACCCGCACTGGTATTCCACCATGTTCGGCGTTTACATTTTCGCGGGCGGATTGGTATCGGCGCTGGCTTTTCTGGCTTATATCTCGCTATCATTACGAAAACAAGGAATCCTTTCGGACGTCATCACCGAGGAACATTATCATGATCTCGGCAAGCTGACTTTCGCTTTCATGGTATTCTGGGCTTATATCGCTTTTTCGCAGTATTTCATCATCTGGTACGCCAATATCCCGGAAGAGACGATCTGGTTCGATAACCGTTACCAGGGCGGTTGGAAATATGTCACCCTGCTGATAGTATTCGGTTATTTCGTCGTTCCGTTCCTGCTCTTGATGGCCAGGGGCGCTAAGCGGAAACTCGGATTTTTAAAGGGGATGGTCGGTTGGCTTCTATTCATGCACTGGGTCGATCTTTACTGGATAATAATGCCGGTTTTGCACAAAGAGAACGCTATGATCAGCTGGATAGATGTTTCCGCCACGCTCGGTATCGGCGGAATATTCATGTGGTTTTTCTGGCGGCGATTTTTCTCGAAGGCCATGGTTCCGGTCAACGATCCGAAATTGGAATCGTCGATGAAATTTATCAACTATTAGGATATCAAATGAGCGGTTCATCTTACAATACCAACTCCGGCTACGAGACGCGCGATGTCAATGTTTTCAAGGTTACGGTATTAATAATCCTGGGAATTATCGCGCTGGCGGGGATCCTCGTGTCTCTCGACATCTATTTCAGCTATGCTGTCGAGCGCGAGATATACGAGATTGTCCTAAAGCCGGGATCGAAGGCGTTGAAAGAGATCCGGCAGCGGGATCGGCTTATATTAGATTCATACGGGAAAAGCGACAGCCTGGAAGGTGTCTATCGTATCCCGATAGACAGCGCCATGCGGGATATTCTTCGCAAAGCCCCTGTAACGAAGAATAAATAATAGATTAATAGATAATATGGGAACTTTTTAGAGCGATTTTTATTTTTATCCTGCGATGGAGTTGTTAGATTAGAATTGACGATTGTGATTTTAACGGAATTTGAGAACTGAGTGAAATCGAGATTTACAAATAACGCGATATTCGCGGGCTTAACGGTCGTATTGGTCTCGTTCGCGGTCGTTCCAGCAACGGGGCAGATCGCCGGATACAATCCGCCGGAATTGCGGGAGATCGACGTTATCGAGCGTTCGGGGGATATGATTCCCCTGGATCTGGTATTCACCAACGAATACGGCGATACGGTCAGATTGAGCGATTATTTCAATCAGGGCAAACCGGTGATCCTCACTCTGGCATATTATGAGTGTCCGATGCTCTGTACCCTGGTGCTGAACGGCATTTCTGACGGTATTCGCGTTTTGGGCTGGCCGCCCGGAGATAAATTTCAGATGATTACGGTCAGTATCGACCCAAGAGAATCGCCGGAACTGGCCGCCGGGAAAAAGAAGATTTATCTCGATAACCTCTCATTGCCTATGAAGGACGACGGCTGGGCTTTTCTGGTCGGCGAAGAGAGCCGGTCGAAGGCGCTGGCCGACGCTATCGGATTCAAATATTTCTATGACGAGAAAACCAAGCAGTACGCTCATCCTGCCGCCGCTTTCGTGATCACCGAGGACGGCAGGATCTCGCGCTACCTGTACGGAATAGAATATAAGCCCCGCGATCTGAAACTGGCGTTAATGGAAGCGTCGGCGGGGAAAATAGGCAGTACGATAGACAGGATAATCCTCTATTGTTTTCATTACGATCCCCAGGCGGGCGGTTATGTGGTCTTCGCCGCGAATGTCATGAAGCTTGGCGGCGGGCTTACCCTGCTTTCGCTGGTCATTTTCCTCGGCGTAATGTGGATGATGGAGCGGCGGAAAAAAGCGGCCGTGATAATAGCGGAACAAAAGGAGACAAATAAAGCCTGATGGACAGTACCGGAACACTGTTTTTGCCTCCGGGAAGCTCGACTATCGCCGGAGATGTCGATGCTGTTTTCAATCTCATTTTATACGTGGGGATATTTTTCTTTGTTCTGGTGGTGGGGCTCGCGGCTTTCTTCGTAATCAAGTACCGTCGTAAAGAAGCGCCGGGATTGACATCGGGCGTGGATCATAATTTGAAATTAGAGATTCTCTGGACGGTTATACCGTCGATAATCGTGGTGATATTCTTCGTTGTCGGTTTCAGAACATTTCTCAAAATGAATATCATACCCAAAGACGCCATGGAGATAAAGGTGACGGCGCAACGGTGGATGTGGGCGTTCGATTACCCTGAGGGAGCAAACAGCATCAACGAGCTGGTAGTGCCGGTGAATACACCGATCAAGGTCTTGCTGTCGTCCACCGACGTTATCCATAGCTTTTTCGTGCCCGATTTTCGAATCAAAATGGACGTTTTACCGAATCGATACACTACGACATGGTTTGAAGCTATCAGAGTAGGAGAATATGATCTTCAGTGCGCCGAATACTGCGGCAAGGGTCATTCGGAGATGCTGGCAAAGGTGAAAGTCGTCGAACCGGACGAGTTCGAGGCCTGGCTGGAAGAGGCGGCCGCTTTTGACGAGTCGATACCGTTAAAAGAACATGGCGAGAAGTTTTTTGTCTCGAAAGCGTGTAATACTTGTCATACAAACGATGGCAGCGGAAGCGTGGGGCCGACGTTCAAAGGGATGTTTGGCCATGAGGTAATTCTTTCCGACGGCAGTAAGCTAAAAGTGAATGAAAACTATATCCGGGAGTCGATTTTAGACCCCCGCGCCAAATTGGTAATGGGCTATCAACCGGTGATGCCGACTTACCAGGGACGAATAAAAGACAGGGAGATCGACGCGTTGGTCGCTTATATCAAATCCTTAAGCGAGTGAGATATTATGACATCATCGAATAGCTTTCTTCAGGAGCCGAAAGGATTAAAATCCTGGCTTGTTACGCTCGATCACAAGAGGATCGGGATACTATATCTGATAGGGATATCAGTCGCGTTCGCCCTGGGAGGGGCGTTCGCCCTTATGATCAGGCTGGAGTTGCTGACTCCCGCGAAGGATTTTGTGGGTCCCGATGCTTACAACCGGCTTTTCACCCTTCACGGCGCGGTAATGATATTCCTGTTTATCATACCGGGCATTCCGGCGGCGCTGGGGAATTTCGTCCTGCCGCTAATGCTCGGCGCGAAGGACGTGGCTTTCCCGAGGTTGAATCTCACAAGCTGGTATATCTATGTAATCGGTACGATTATGGCTCTCACGGCTATTTTCACCGGGTCTGTCGATACCGGCTGGACGTTTTACACGCCGTACAGCACGCAAACGTCGGGCGCGGTGGTCATGATGACTATGGCGGTATTCGTGCTCGGGTTCTCGTCGATATTTACCGGCCTGAATTTCCTGGTGACCATTCATAAACTTCGCGCGCCGGGGATGACCTGGTTTAAAATGCCGCTTTTCGTTTGGGCTCTCTATGCCACGGCGATAATTCAGATTCTGGCCACTCCGATTCTGGGGATTACCCTGATTTTGTTGATTCTCGAAAGGGTGCTCGGTATCGGGATATTCGATCCGGCCATGGGCGGCGACCCGGTACTGTTCCAGCATTTCTTCTGGTTCTATTCGCATCCGGCTGTTTATATCATGATTCTCCCCGCCATGGGAGTGATCAGCGAGTTGATCTCGACATTTTCTCGTAAGAAGATTTTCGGCTACAAGGCGATCGCCTTCTCGAGCTTCGGTATCGCTTTTATAAGCTTTCTGGTCTGGGGACATCATATGTTCACCTCCGGGCAATCGGAACTGGCCTCGATGATATTCTCGTTCCTGACGTTCATGGTGGCGATACCATCGGGCATAAAAGTCTTCAACTGGCTGGCGACCATGTACAAAGGGTCTATCAGCCTCGAATCCCCCATGCTCTGGGCGCTGGGATTCCTGTTTCTGTTTTCAATCGGCGGCTTGACCGGGATGTTTTTAGGCACCCTGGCCACCGATATCCATCTTCATGATACATATTTCGTGGTGGCGCATTTTCATTACGTGATGTTCGGCGGGACGGTAATGGCCTTTTTCGGAGGACTGCATTACTGGTGGCCGAAGATATGGGGCAGGATGTATAACGAGTTCTGGGCGAGGATCTCCGTGTTGCTGGTTTTCGTCGGGTTCAACGTGACATTCTTTACCCAGTTTATTATGGGCGCCAAAGGTATGCCGCGCCGCTACTGGACATATCTCGATCAATATACCAGGCTTCACGGCTTCTCGTCTGTCGGTTCCCTGATCATGGCGGTCGGGTTTACGATTATGATGATTTATCTGATTCATTCGATCTTCAAGGGACGTAAAGCAGGGACCAATCCCTGGGGTTCGCTGACGATGGAATGGGAGACATCGTCGCCGCCGATCGCGCGTAATTTCGAAAAAGATATGGTACTCACCCACGGTCCTTACGATTACGATAAGGTCATTCCCAGAGATAACTGATCGGAGCTTTTAGATAATGGATCATTCGGAAAATCGTCCCGCTTACCTGCAGCATCATTTCAGCGACGTTACCCAACAGGCGGAATCGGCCAAGCTGGGGATGTGGGTATTTCTCTTAACCGAGATCCTCCTGTTCGGCGGGCTGTTCGCGGCGTATTCCATATTCCGCTCATGGAACCCGGAGATGTTTTACAACGCCCACAAGTATCTCGATGTTACATTAGGCTCTATTAATACGGCCGTGCTGATAACAAGCTCGGTTACCATGGCCCTGGCTGTCAGAAGCATGCAGTTGGGGAAAAAGCAGCAGACTTTGGCTTTGCTCTGGAGCACGTTGATTCTGGCGTCGGTTTTTCTGGTGATAAAATATTTCGAATACAGCCATAAGTTTCACCTCGGTCAGTTGCCGGGCAAATATTACACGTTTGTAGGCGTAGAGGGGAATAATCCGCATATATTCTTTTCCATATATTTTATCATGACCGGGCTTCATGGTTTCCATGTGATGGGTGGTATGATTGTAATCATCTGGATGATCATCAAGACGAGCAGGAACAAATTCTCGCCGGAATACTATACGCCCCTGGAGTTGACCGGGCTGTACTGGCACCTGGTCGATTTGATCTGGATTTACCTTTTCCCGTTACTTTATCTTATAGGGTAGGAAAATGAACGAGAGATTATCAAATAACAAAAGCGGCCCTCACGTAATCCCTTTGAAAGTCTATTTGTCGATCGGGTCGAGTCTTCTGGTTCTTACGGCGGTAACAATCACCGTCTCGTTTGTGGATCTGGGAGGATGGAACGTGGTGGTAGCTCTGCTGATAGCGTCGATTAAAGGCTCGCTGATAGCGCTGTTCTTCATGCATCTGCTTTATGATAAAAAAATATACTCGATTGTATTTTCCATGGGGCTTCTTTTTCTTTCGATATTTATCGCCCTGACCATGTTCGATACCCTGCGCCGCGGCGATATAGATATGATTAAAGCTGTGCCGTTTAAAAAAGAGGCGGTTATTTACGAAAATATGCCCGCGCCGGATACCACGTCCGCGCATAACACCGACGGGCGATAATGAATATTCGATCGTCGGATATCGATAGTTTTTAAATTCCGACGAATGTAGTTCAGGGTTCCGAATACGAGGGGAGTGTTGAAAAAGCCGAATGTTTGTCATTGCGAGTCCCGTCGAAGATGGGACGAAGCAATCTATCTTCACTAAAAGCGGATAAGTTAGAGATTGCTTCGTCGTATCCGACCAGAGGTCGGAACCTCCTCGCAATGACAATGACAACAAGCTCCAAGGGGAGGATCACATGGGTAATTTTCGTCGATTCGCGTTTTTGACCACAATAGCTACTTACCTGCTAATATTCATCGGCGGACTGGTGCGGGTATCGGGCGCCGGGTTGGGATGTCCCGACTGGCCGAAATGTTTCGGGCGATGGATACCGCCTTTGAATTTAAGTCAACTGCCCGCTGATATCGACCCGACAACATTTAATTTCACCCTGGCCTGGATCGAGTATTTCAACCGGCTGGTCGGTATGACCATCGGTATCCTGATTTTGATTACCGCTATCCTGGCCATAAAGTATTACCGTCACGTAAAATCGATTGTCTATCCATCTATAGCGGCGGCGTTGCTGGTGGCCTACCAGGGCTGGCAGGGTTCGCAGGTGGTATCGTCGAGATTAGAGCCGATTATCGTCTCGGTTCACCTGGTCCTGGCTTTGATTATCGTCAGCCTGTTGATCTATGTCACCCAGAAAGCGTATTATATCGAGCAAGGAGAGAACGCGGTTAGCGGACTATTTCCTCGCAAGATAGGTGTGGAGGTCGCCATTCTATGGGGCGCGGCAATCCTGCAAATAATATCGGGTACGCAGGTGAGATCGGCGGTGGAGATTTTGCAAAAAAGCCATCCGTTATCGCCCGACTCTGCCATACTCGGCATGGTGGGAATGGTTGATTATATCCATATAATACTCGGGGTTCTGGTAGCGGGATTTACGTTCCATATCGCGCATATTATTTTGAAGAAAGCCGATGAGATCCCTGTCCTGGTCAAGCAGTCTGTTTACGGGATGGTTATCTTAATGATCGCCCAGCTTGTAATCGGGTTGCTCTTGGTAGTGGTTGGCTTACCCGCGTTGACGCAGGTGTTCCATCTCTGGACGGCGGCTTTGTTTATCGGCTTGCTTCTTGTGCTTTATACGGCGGTAAGGAGAACGACGGGAGGAGAATATGCGAAAGAGTAAATTTCAATTACCGATAATCATGGGTCTGATCCTGGCGGTATTCATGGCCATAGGCGGAGCGCTGGTGATCTACCAGGCCAACCAATCGCGATCGGCGATACCGGCATTATGGACAGTCCCCGAATTCGAATTCACCGAGCGCGACGGACAGCCGTTCGGGTTTGCCGATATGAAGGGTAAAATTAGCGTTGTCGATTTTATTTTCACCAACTGCCCGGATATCTGCCCGGTGATGAGCGCCCGGATGTCCGAGTTGTATCAACTTTACTCCGAATATGATTTCGTACAGTTCTTCTCCATCTCGGTCGATCCGGAGCGGGATACGCTGGAGACATTGCAAGCTTACGCCAATTCGTGGGGTGTCGATGATGACCGCTGGGTGTTTTTAAGGGCTTCGCTCGATGAAGTGGTTAGTTTATCCGAAGACGGCTTCAAGCTCCCCGCGCGGGATTTACCCATGGGTCATTCCAACCGGTTCGTACTGGTCGATCAAAACGGGGTAATACGAAGTTACCATGACAGTTTCGACGATGCCGCTTTAGACGCGTTGAAAAATAATATCAAAGAATTAGCGAGAGGGATGTAATGGATTTCAGCGGCTTGCCGACTCTCAACGCCCTGCTTAACGCTATCACCGCGACGTTTCTGATCGCCGGACGGGTGATGATAAAAAAAGGCAGGCAGGATCTGCATAAGCGGCTCATGATAACCGCGCTCTTTACCGCGACATTGTTTATCATATTCTACCTGATTTATCATTACCAGGTCGGCTCGGTAAAATATCCTCATCACGATTGGACCAGGCCGCTTTATTTTGCCATCCTGATAACCCACACCATCCTGGCGACCGTCATGGTGCCGTTTATAGTGACGGCGGTTGTTTTCGCCTTCAAAGGTAAATTCGAAAAACACAAGAAACTGGTGCGCTGGGTCTGGCCGGTCTGGATCTATGTATCGGTAACGGGGATAGTGGTTTATTTGATGTTGTATGTGGTGTGACATCTGGCAATTTAAACCGTCTTAGAATCGCTATACGCGTGTCATAATTTATTATGACCGCTTCATTGAGGAGGGTAGCGGTCACAACAAGTTGTGACACGCTAAAAAAATACAGGACCAGTTGCTTTTGGCAAGTGTCTTTTCGTTTTATGCTCTTTGTCTATGCGAATGTATCAGATTGCCTGAAGCTATTCTCCATACTCTATTGTTCTACTGGCACGCCAACAGGACCTATGACGTGCGCTTATGTATCATTCTGGCCCAGTACAAGAAAGGCGTATCAAAAATAGCGATCGCCCATTTGATCGCTATTGCGCTAATAATTATAGACCACAGGTTTGGCACTACACCGTATAGAGCAATAGTAAAGAATATCGCTGTATTAATACTTTGGCCAAAGAATGTGCTTATGATATTCCGCAACCAAAGCTTCTTCGCATAACGCTCTTTGTCAACGGCCGCTTTCTTTAGCATCAATTCGTATAGATAAATGTCGCCAAACGCACCCAAGGATGCCACCAGTGCGGCTAAGGTGATTCTGGCTGTTGTTGAAAACAACACCGTCATGGCATCGTAAGCCTCTTGACCTCCACTGGGAGTTACGTTAATGGAGACGAACATGTAGATATAAAACACGACTTGCACAGCAATATTTGCCGCTGCGAGCTTGTACGCTTCGTACCTCTTGTAATGCTCGCTTATTATATCGGTAATCAGATAGACGATTGAATATATTATGATTCCGAGTGAAATCGCTACACCGAATACATCAACCTGAATACCTACAGTTATATTCGAAGCGATGATTATGAAAATGGACATTACATAGAGCTGCTTCAATCCCCACTTTGTCGCAGTGGCAACACCAAGACAAAGCAAAACAAATGTCGAAATAGCGACTATTTCATTCATTCCGGAATCTCCCAATAATAACTGATAATAACAGCAACCTGTTCGATCGCTGTACTTGTGTGATCGATAGTCTCTTGTGGTAAGGTATCGTCTTCTATATTGTCAATGTTCATGACCGCAACGGAGTCGCCTCGACGATTCTTAATGGGTGCTGACCATAGATGCTTTACTTCCGGGTCTAAGTCTGACCGTAACCTTGCTTGAGGCAAATAGACCACGATTCTGTCCTTATACGCTTGGGATGCCCCTGGTATGTCCATAGTGATTTTGCCCTTGTATTTGGAAGGATCATTATATCCATGGCCGAATGTGATTTCGAAGAAGCTTTCAAATGCATTGTGAACTGAAGTTCTCAGTTCCATTATGTTAATTCTATGTTCCTTAGGACCCAGATGGTAAAGCGATGAAATCAGCAGATCGTCGATGATGTTCTTCTTGGAGTACGGAAGTCGTTGAGAAACTGTAAAGAAGACTGTCCAACACAAGAAGAGAAATACAAGAACTATCATACCATCCCATTCCCAATCAAATGTCTGATTGGTCTGTGAATAAAACAGAACTAATGAGAGAACTCCAGCCGCAATAAACGGTGTCGTCCGTAGCAAGCCTCTCCCAATTGATTTCTGTCTTCGGTTCACTTGCCATTTACCCATGTTATCCTCCTGCACATTGCTCTCAAACTCTAAGCATATTGCCGCAGAATTTTACCTTTGACTCTCATCTAGTTTCAAAGTATAATAATAAACGTAGATGAAATAAAGCGCAAGATAAAAATAACAGTAAAGTTTGTCTTGATGTAGATAATCGGGGGCCTTTCATGGCCCGTTTACGTGGTTGGCGTACCTCCCGGTAGGCCAACATTCCGTTGGCGGACGAGGACGTCCGCCAACCACAAGAACGGTCAGGAAAGGGTTCCCAACCGCGCGGGGAAGGCCGAGAGGGTGGCATGCTTTTTCCGACATACTGTCGGAATAAGCATGTTCGCGGTCAATATCCCTCCAAAACCATTTGACTTTCCGACTCGAATTTATAAATTGTTGAATCTGTATAATAAATAACGTGTCCCGTTAAAGAGGTTTGGCGATGAAAGGTTTAAATCCCGACGAAATAAAAGTGATTCTGGCAACCGATTGCGGTTCAACCACTACCAAAGCGATCCTGATAGAGTTCCATGACGGCGAATACCGTTTGATAGTCCGCGGCGAGGCCCCAACCACCGTGGAGACGCCGTTCGAGGATGTCACCATGGGTGTACTCAACGCCATCGGCGAGGTGGAGGAGCTTTCCGGACGGAAGATCCTCGATGAGAACGATAAGATCATAAGCCCTTGTAAAGACGAAAACGGCAAAAAGGTCGGAACCGATATCTACGTTTCGACATCGTCGGCGGGCGGCGGCCTGCAGATGATGGTCGCGGGCGTGGTCCGCAAGATGACCGCCGAATCGGCCGAGAGGGCGGCGCTGGGCGCGGGAGCTATCGTCATGGACGTTATCTCGTCCAACGACAAGCGGCTTCCCCATCAGCAGATCGAGCGTATCAGGCATCTTCGCCCTGATATGATCCTCCTTTCCGGCGGTATCGACGGCGGCACAACTACCCATGTGGCGGAATTGGCCGAGCTTATCTCGGCGGCCGATCCCAAACCGCGTCTTGGCTCAGAGTACAATCTACCCGTTATATACGCCGGGAATATAGAGGCTCGGGAGGCGATAAAAGAAACCCTCGGCGACAAAACGGATCTCGATATAGTGGATAATCTCAGGCCGGTGTTGGAGAGGGAGAATCTCCATCCCGCCCGCGAGAAGATTCATGATCTTTTCATGGAGCATGTCATGGCACAGGCGCCCGGCTACAAGAGGCTCATGGAGTGGACCGACGCTCCGATCATGCCGACACCCGGCGCGGTAGGCGCCATTATCAAGCGGGTGGCCGACGAGATGAACATTGAAGCGGTCGGTGTCGATATCGGCGGAGCCACCACCGATGTTTTCTCGGTATTCAGGCCCGAGGGAAAACCCGGCGGCGTCTTCAACCGCACCGTATCGGCCAACCTGGGGATGAGCTACTCGGTGTCCAATGTTTTCGTCGAGGCAACCATGCCCAAGGTCATGCGCTGGGTGCCGTTCGATATGGACGAGCGCGATTTGCGCAACAGGGTCAAAAACAAGATGATCCGTCCCACAACCATCCCGCAATCGATGGACGAGTTGATTTTCGAGCAGGCTATAGCCAAGGAGGCCTTACGGCTGGCCTTCATTCAGCATAAGAGTTTCGCCACCGAACTTAAGGGCGTTCAGCAACAGAGAACTATCGCCGACGCTTTCGATCAGACGTCGGCTGGAGCGACACTTGTCGATATGATGACCCTCGATATCCTGATCGGCTCCGGCGGCGTTCTATCCCACGCTCCCAGACGACAGCAGGCGGCCTTGATGCTCCTCGACGCGTTTCAACCGGAGGGGATTACCAAGCTGGCGGTCGATTCCATCTTCATGATGCCGCAGTTGGGCGTACTTTCCGAGGTCCATTCCAAGGCGGCTACCGAGGTATTCGACAAAGACTGCCTGATTCATCTCGGGAGCTGTGTCGCCCCGGCTGGCGCGGGTGTGAAAGCAGGAAGAGAAGTCCTCGAATATAAGATCGAACTTCCCGACGGTCCCGCTGGAGGCGGGATCGAGCGGGGATCATTGATTTACGGCCAGATGAAGCTTATCAAGCTGGGATTCGGCGACGACGGACTGCCGTTGAAAGCCAGGGCGCAGCTTAAGCCGGCCCGCGGTCTGGATATCGGCAAGGGGAAGGGGAATTCCATCAGCACCGATCTGACCGGCGGCGTTGTCGGTATCATCTTAGACGGCAGAGGCCGTCCGTTCGATCTGCCCACCGACGCTAAAACCCGCGTAGCCAAGCTCAAGGAATGGATGCTGGAGCTGGATATTTATCCTCGTGAGCGGCTGGAGCAGTTGTAGGACAAACATAGTCGTAGCCGGGGTCCCGGAGGGACCCCGGATCATGAAGGCATCGTTCCGGGGTTTACTTCGATAAACTAACGAAAGGGACTTTATGCTGGTATTTCAATTCAAGATTGTTTTGAAACATACCAAGCCCCTTGTGTGGCGGAGAATACAGGTTCCCGAAAAGTATAACTTTCGGGAACTTCATTTAGCGATTCAAGACTCTATGGGCTGGACCAATAGTCATTTACATGAATTTTTATTTAAACATCCAGTTACCGGTGTGAGAATGTATATAGGCATGCCGGATGATGAGTTTGGGGGTTCAAGGCAGATATTACCCGAGGAGGGTCAAAGAATAACCGATTGGTTTGCCATGGGCAATAAAACAGCCGAATATACGTATGACTTCGGCGACGGTTGGGAGCATAAGGTAGTTCTGGAAAAAATCCTTCCAGCGGAAAAGGAAATCGTATATCCGAGATGTATCGCCGGGAAGCGAGCGTGCCCGCCCGAGGATTGCGGCAGTTACCCGGGATATGAAGATATATGTAAAGGCACTCATGAGTTTCAAGAGGAATTCGAGGATTTCGACCCCGAGTATTTCGATAAGAACGATATAGTATTTTACGATCCCGATAATTATCCCGATGATGAATTTGCATAGTCGTAGCCGGGGTCCCCTTAGGGACCCCGGACCATGATGGCATCGTCCGGCGTCTTTGCGCTTGCGCGGAATTTAATTTCAAGACCCCGGCTACGGGCTCCGAAAGAGGTCAGTGGATTGGTTAAGATAAAGAGGATATATTGCAAAGGTTATTCCTATTTTATTACAAACGTTACGTACGATAGGCGGCCGATCCTCCTTGATAATGTCGATTTGCTATGGAAATCTATTGATTCAATACATAATAGGATCGATTTCGATCTGATGGCCTGGGTTATTTTACCTGAACATTTTCATTTTCTTATTGATATAAAAGAGGCCAATATTTCTGATGTGCTTCAACGAATAAAACTATCATTTTCAAATAATTACAGGCAAATATACGGATTTGATTATGGCAAAGTGTGGCAGAATGGATTTTGGGATCATATTATCAGGGACGAGCCTGATCTGAATAATCATCTTAATTATATACATTTCAATCCTGTTAAGCATGGCTTGATAAATCGTCCGTTTGACTATGAACAATCATCTATGCGTAAATATAAGGATAATTACGCAGAAGATTGGGGAGTAATAGAAGCTCCCGAGTTTGAAGGTAAATTTGGAGAATAGGATTAGCATCGTTCCGGGGTCTTTTTAAGACCCCGGCTACAACTTGTGTTTTAAACAAACATCTTTAAGAGGGAGAGACATCAAATGGACAGGCAATCATTCGTAAAATCCGTTCTCAATTCTGTTGACGCCATGGACGCCGATAAATTCGTGTCGTTTTTAACCGATGACGCGACTTTCAAATTCGCCAACGCCGAGGCGGTCGCCGGGAAAAATAACGTGAAACAGGCCGTGGCCGGATTCTTCGGTTCGATAGGCGGCTTTAGCCATAAAATACTCGAATCATTCGATCAAAACGGCACGATCGTCATTCGAGGCGAGGTTACCTATACCCGGCAGGATAAGAGCGAGCTTACCGTACCGTTCGCTAATTTCTTTAAGATGAACGGGGAGAAGATAAAAGATTACCTCATCTACGTGGACGCGTCGAAGCTTTACGCGTAAAAAGTGTCGTATGGTATTTCGGGAACAGTAATTCCCGAAATCTTCGGAGGTTAGTGGTGTCGGAAGTTACTTCCGACATTATTCAAGGAAGCGTCAGAAGTAACTTCTGACGCCACAGCGTCTGGGAGGAATATGAATTTCGAGAAATTACGCAAACATTTAAATGATATCTACAGGATGGCGACTGGCTGTCTCGATAAACTGCCCGAGGATAAGTTTCATTTCAAAGCGCATCCCGAACTGAGAACGCCTGCCGAGCTGTTTTATCATATGTATATCAACCAGGATTGGTATATTCGATCCATGGATAAATGCATCCTGGAGCTTGACGATTACAAACAACTGCTTAAATCAATGCCTGAAACCAGGGATGATTTAAGGCGGTATATTGACGGTGTTTATGAGAGGGGACAGGCGTTTTTAAGAGATAACGTCAACGCCTCGATAGTCTGTTCCACCTCGGATGGTGATCGGACGGCTTATGATATGATGCTCAACGATTTCGGGATTCAGTATTATCATCTCGGCCAGATTTTCGCCATCTTCCGCCTGATCGACCTGACCACCCCGGATTACGGGGAAGTGCTGCGGATACCGGGCGGGGGATGAAATAGAAAAATCCAATTTAGAAGAGCCGTCAGGTCGCCCGACCTGACGGCTCTTGCTTTAGGTCGTTTTCGAATGAGGGCACCCGATACTACATCAACACCCTCGATACGGCCCGCCCAGCGCCCGAACGAATACACCATTAAAAAGAATGTAAATGGAGTTATTAATAAAGTACTCCAATATCCCGTCACCATTCAAGTCCAGAGCGAATCGAATTACATTTCCGTATGACCCTGTTTCAGACTCGCTCATGGTCCTGGTTTTCCATCCTCCTTCGACTCGGGTTAGCTCCAGTTGGGCAACCCATGCCGACTCCCTTCCCATATCACCGACAACCATCAAATACAGCGTATCGGGGATTTCTTCAGATTCGATTCCGTATAGATTAAAACGTATCTCTCTAAACGGATAATTCGCGTCGGCGGTTCTTTTCTCATGATTGGCGATATATTGTTCTCTCCGATCATCCGGTATACGAGCGAGGCTGTGTTCGAATTGGATACTATCCTCGACCAGCCGGGTGCGGGTCATTTCCCGCGTTAACGAATCTACAATAGCCAGATAGGAAGAATCGTCGATTTGGTATCTGGTATAGGGGATAATAGGCCCATCGTAGAATTTCTCCTTCCGAAGGACTATGAAATCATTAAATCTTTTCGGCCTGTTTTTGATCTCCGATATCGGTTCGAGAACGCATACGAATTCGCTGCTACAATTACCCTTAAAAAATAAAATGTCATCGATAATTGTTTTGAACGTCCCGCCGGACCATAACACCATAACGGTATCTCCCGGCATATCTTTTATATACCGTGTCACGAAACTATCGGGAACAGGAATTAGGTGGTACTGATGATTAGGCTCTTGTTTTTTTATCTCACCGCTGATATATTCCCGTGAGAGCGGGCGATGGCGCGCGTTGAACTCTGGCGCGCAAAACAGGATATCGTACGTTTCATAACCGATAGTAACGCCCGACCTGTAAAATTCGAACATCTTGGGGCGCTTGGGAGCGGCTGTATCATAGGCTGAAAAAAGGCAGATAATAACGAATGCGGGCAATACAAATACCGCTTTTGAATAATACATCACATCCTCCTTTTTATACCCGGACCGAGATCCGCAGTGGCCCGATGACCGGGGAAGATATACATCGAGATCGATGTTTTGGCAAGCGGTTAATGGCTTTGTTCCGGGGTCTTTCCAAGACCCAGGCTACGGCAGAGAAGTCAGGGATAATTTCCCTTTGCAATAGTTATCCTCTATCCCGTAAATTCCCCATAACGATTGGAGGCCGACGTTTGAACCCCGATGATCTTATAGCTATTTCTCGCGAACTTCAGAAAGCCTTCGACACCAAGGATATCGAAAAGGTGATGGACCATTATCATCCCGATATCGTCTTGATCAGTCCCTCGTCCCCAAAACCGGTTGTCGGTATCGATTCGCTTAAAGAAGCCATTTCGGCGCAATTCAAATGCCCGCGACGGACATCGGTAACTCTCAAAGATATAAAAGTTTATCCCATCACGCACGATATCCATTCGGTAATCTGCGAGGTTTCGGGATATCAATTGATCTATTACTCCGATTATAATTTCGAGGGGATAATATCGCGGATATTCGTGGATACCAAGGGCACTCCCCGAATCATGTGCGAGCATTTTTCGCTACTAAAAGAACGATAATCTAAATCACGACCTAAAACCGATAAACAGACCCCTTAATCACGCATTCTTCAACTTACGTATTATCAATAACTTATGAGCCGTCAGGGCGATCCGGCCGACTCAGATTATCGGCTTGCCGGAAACCTGATGCCGTTAAATGAGTTTACTTTAGCAGACTATCGGCCTATATTACGCGGCGATAGGTAAAGGTTAAATTAATTCAAGGAGGCAAGAATTTTGTTTGAAAACGTCCTGCTAATGGGGGGTGCCTCTCAAGGCGGCGGCGCCGGCGGTGGCGGAATGTCGTTGTTTTTGATGTTCGGGCTGATAATCGCTGTCATGTATTTTTTCATGATAAGACCTCAGCAGAAAAAGGAGAAACAACGCCAGAAGATGATCTCCGGGCTTAAAAAAGGCGATAGGGTCCTGACCAATTCCGGGATGTTCGGGACGATCTGGGGGATTAAAGACAATATTATCGTCTTGAAAGTCGATAATGATGTGAAGATGGAGTTTTTGAAAACAGCGATTTCGACAAAGGTCGAAGGTTAAGCAGGCGGGAAATTAGAGTTTGTCCGAACTGCCGATCAAAGTCTACGGCGAGGAAGTACTACGGGAACAATCCGACTCGATAGAGAACATCGACGGCGAACTTGTGGAGTTTTTGGAATCGATGAACCGAACCATGCTGGCGGCCAAAGGTCTGGGGCTTGCCGCCAACCAGGTGGGACGAACTATCAGGGCGTTCGCGATCGATATGACGCATTTCGACGTACTCGAAGAACCGAAGGTAATAATCAACCCTGAAATAGTAGATCTTAACGGTCAAATCGTCACAGGGGAGGAGGGATGCCTTTCATTTCCCGGCCTGTTCCAATTGATCGAAAGACATGAAAAGGTAACAATCAAGAGCCTTGATATTGACGGTAAAGAGTATCATTTCGAGGCCGGCGGAATGGTGGCCAGGGTGATTCAGCATGAGATCGATCATTTAGACGGCATTTTATTTATCGACAAGCTCAGCTCCGCGCAGAGAAGATTAATTAAAGGAAAACTTACCAAAATCAAAGCCGGCGAAAAGGTCGAATGAGACTGATTTTTTTCGGAACACCCGATTTCGCGTCGAGATGCCTCCGGAAAATCCTGTCGTCGAAACATGAGGTAGCCGCGGTTGTCACCGCTCCCGATCGTCCGCGGGGACGGGGCAGGAAACTGGCGCGACCGGACGTTAAAAAGCTTGCACTCGAGCGCGGTCTCGAGGTTTTACAGCCTGACAGGCTCAAAGATCCCGCGTTCCTGGAAAGGCTGGACTCATTAAGCGCCGGTTTCTATTGTGTTGTAGCGTTCAGGATTCTTCCGGAAGAGGTATTCTCAAAGCCATTGGATGGATGTGTGAATCTTCACGCGTCTTTGTTGCCCGAATACAGGGGCGCGGCGCCGATCAACTGGGCGCTTATCAACGGCGAACAGGAGACCGGGCTGACTACCTTTTTCATCGGCAAGAAAGTCGATACCGGGGATATATTGCTGCGGGAGAAAGTCGCTATCGGACAGGATGAAACATACGGCGAATTATATGAGAGAATGGCCGAGACCGGCGGGGATCTGCTTATCAGAACAATGGACATAATCGAGTCAAAGGAGTTTTCAGTCGACAAGCAGGATAACTCCAAAGCGACTCCGGCGCCGAAGATTCACCCGGAATCGGGCCGGATAGATTGGAATAAGTCATCGTCGGAAATACACAACCTGGCACGGGGGCTTTCCCCCAAGCCGGGGGCGTTCTCGTTTCTCAACGACAAAAGGGTCGTTTTGCTGAGGACATCGACGGCCGGCAGCGGAACGTCGGAAACGCCCGGGGTTATAACCACCGCCGATCCGAAATCGGGTATAACGGTTGCCTGCGGCGATGGGAGTTTGACTATTCTCGAAATCAAACCCGAATCGAGCAAAGCGTTAAGCGGCGCCGATTTTGTGAAGGGATATCGTTTGAAGGTTGGCGATAAGTTCGAGGACAAAGCCGACCTTGCTAACATGGAGGAAAATTGAGTCCGAAAACCAATTCGGAAATATACGTAAACGTAACAGACTACGAGACCAGGATCTCTGTCATGGAAGACGGCAAGCTGGTGGAGCTGATCACCGAGCGGCCGGAAAACGAGAGGATCGTCGGCGATATTTATAAGGGCAAGGTCACCGCGGTTCTTCCCGGAATTCAAGCCGCTTTTGTCGATATCGGGCTGGAGAAGGCGGGCTTTCTGCATTTTTCCGATACGACCGTATTCAGAGGGTCGAAAAACCTTTTATTTGATCTCGATTACGTGGACGAGGATACGCTGGATACGCCGGTCGTATCCAGACGAAAGAGATCGACAAGCATTACCGATTTCATCAAGAAGGGACAGGAGATTCTTGTCCAGGTTACCAAGGAGCCGATGGGTTCCAAAGGCGCGCGGTTGACCTCCCTGATCTCGCTTCCCGGACGTTATATAGTCATGGTTCCGGGCGGTTCGCATATCGGGATCTCCAAAAAGATCTCCAATAACGAAGAGAAAAAACGGCTTCGCAAGATAGTCACCGAGTTCAGGCCGCCGAATTTCGGGATAATCGTCAGGACGGTCGCCGAGGGAAAAGATAAAAAGGAATTCAAGGCCGATACGACTATGCTGACCAAGCTCTGGGCGAAGATGAAAAAAATGGTGGAGAAGAGCAAAGCCCCGGCCCTGGTTCACAAGGATCTCGATGTTACCGGGGGGCTGATTCGCGATCTATTAACCCCCGATGTCGGCAAGGTCGTAATCGATAATAAAAGAGAATTTCAGGAAGTAAACCGGTATTTGAAAGCGCTCGATCCGAAACTTCGCTCCATAGTGGAATTATACAAAGACCCCGAACCGATTTTCGATAAAATGGGAGTCGAAAACGAGATCGAGAAGATGTTCAGCCGGAGAGTCTGGCTCAGGGGAGGAGCGTACCTGGTTATCGATCAGACCGAGGCGCTGGTTACAATCGATGTCAATACCGGACGATACAGCGGGAAAGCCAAGGGCGAGGACGCCATCTTTAGAACTAACCTCAGCGCCGCGAGGGAGGTCGCCAGGCAAATGAGGCTTCGTGATATCGGCGGGATTATCATCATCGATTTTATCGATATGGAAGATAGAGGGCGTCGAAGAAGAGTTTTCGACGAGCTTAAGAAATCGTTATCCAGGGATCGATCCGAAAACTATATATCATCGATTTCAGATCTCGGTCTGGTGGAGATGACCAGAAAAAGAGTAGGCCCGTCGTATATGCATTCCATTTCGGATCCCTGCCCTGTTTGCGATGGAGTGGGACGGGTTTTATCCCGGGAGTCAATGGCGGTCAAGATCGAACGGTGGTTTAAACGCGCGCGTTCGGCATCGTCATTAAGACATTATCATCTGATCACCAATCCTCAGGTCGGAGAACTTTTACTCGACGGCAAACCGAACCGCCTGCAGATTCTACAGAAAAATACTAAATTGAAAGTCGATCTGATAATCGACACCTCTCTCGATCCCGACGTATTTTCGGTATTCGACGCTTCCTCGGAGATCGAGGTAACCGACAAATACACGGTTCAAGAGAAGTCAAAATCAGGGTAAAATTGGCTATCGCGTATAAAAAACCGGTTTCGGTCTTAATCTCCTATTCGGTATATCTTTTCGCGTTTTCAATCCCGGTTTCGATTTTCATCGGGCAGATCGCCGCGGGGCTTGTGATATTCGCCGGGCTTGCGGCGATGCTGTCTCGGCATGAAAGCGAGAATATTCCTTTATGGTGGCTCATTCTCATTCCATCGTTTCTCATGCTCGTATTATTTTCGTCCCTTTTCGCGGCCGATTTCGGCGGCACGATTCCTCAACTGGGCAAAATCTGGGTTCTGTTTTGTTTTTTCCCGTTAGTCGCGTTCAGGTCGAGCTATTCAGGCAAACGCGCTTTAGACTTTTTGATTCTCGGCACGGCGACCGCGTCGACCCTGGCGCTATTCCGTTATTTCAGCGGAGCCGTGGACAGGGCGGCCCCATTCTCCGGAGGTTATACTACTCTGGCCATATTTATCGCGGCGGCCATTCCGCTAACGGTCTGGAATTTCGCCGAAATGAAATCGTCGAAAAGATGGATTTATCTCGGTTTGACTCTATTGATGGGATGCGCCCTGATTTTCACAAAAACCCGGGCCGGCTGGCTGGCCGCCCTGGTCGGATTGTTTATAATCGGATTCGCGTTATACAAAAAACGGGCATTGATCGGACTTTTTTTGGGGATTCTGTTGTTCGCGGCTATTCCCCAAACGCGAGCTATTGTTCTCGAGAGATTCGACACGGAAAAGAAGGGAGGAGTGACAAGCGGCCGCGCTCTTATATATAAATCGGCCGTCAAACCGCTTTCGAACCTTCCGGTTTTCGGGTTCGGCCCGGGGAGCTTTAGCAGTCTGGTTTCTCCCGGTGTCTTGGAACGGATCGGTGATACCGGGATAAAAAGCTGGCATTCCACGCCCCTCGAGATATTGATGGAATCGGGGCCGCTGGCGCTTATTTTTTTTACGATTATCGCGTTTCTGCCGATCAGGGAATCATTACGCAAAAAAAGAGATTTTCCAACTCAAAGACTTTTCCAAACCGCTGTTTTAGGGTCATTTGCCGCGTTATACCTGGCCGGGCTTACTACCAATCTAACGCGGGATTTTATGCTTTTATCTCTTCTGGTATTCTTATGGTCGATCCCATATACTTTCCGGGAAACGATATTCGATATAAGTGAAGAAGCGGGAGTAAAAAATAACGGATAGGTAATGTTATGGCTGATGAGGATAGTCTGATAAAGGACGGCGTGCGGCAGGCCGCGGCTTTAATGGAGATCGCCGCCAGGACAGCCCCCAAATCGAGGGGCGAGGATTTTATCGAGCTAAAGACCGTTTTCGGTCAGAAGCTCAAAGAGCTTTCAGAAGGCATGATACGGTTCGGCGAGGAGGAGAATAAGGTCAATTTCGATCGGGACGGCAGGAATGTGGCCGCCTCCGACGCGGCGCTGTTGATCGGGCTTAATAATAGTACGTCTTTGGGGCTGGATTGCTCCGCCTGCGGATATCCCGATTGCGCCGCTTTTGATAAGGTTTCGCAGATTCAGGGCGATTTTCGAGGGCCGATCTGCGCGTATCGTCTTGTGGATCTGGGGATAGCTGTCGGTTCGGCCGTAAAAACCGCCCAGATACTAAACGTGGACAATCGAATCATGTATAGGATCGGGGTCGCCGCCCGTTGGATGGGGTTTGTGGATTGGGATTATGTTTTGGGAATACCTCTCTCGGTGACTGGGAAAAACATCTATTTTGACCGTTACAAGCCGCAACTTTAGATAGATTGCCGAGTTTAATCAATGGGAAGGGATATGGAGCTTGACTGATGAAAATGGATTATTATATTTGTTATTCTTTAAAATAATCAGGAGGTCTGATGCGGGCAATTATTGACACCGGCGGCGTGCAGGTGCCGGTCGAGGTAGACAGTAAATGTAAAATTCCCTTGATAGAGGGCGAGGTCGGGCAAAAGGTCGATTTCGACAAAGTTCTTTTTATATCGGGCGACGATAAGCCGACTGTGGGAAAACCTTATATCGACGGCGCTATGGTGAAAGCCGAGATCGTCGGGCATGATAGATTCGATAAGATTAAGGTTTTTAAATTCAAAAGACGTACTAAGTATCGTCGTACCAGGGGACACAGACAGGATTATACCGAGATAGTGGTAAAAGAAATAGTCTGTTGAGGAAGCGGTTTATAATCACCCCGGCGCTTATCGGGCTGGTTGTTTTATCAGGCGCGATAGGAGCCTCGGCGCAGATTCCAGAATCATCGGAGGGAATAGTCTGGCAGAAGACTATCCTCTCGGTCGATATCGAGGGTATACATAGCGCCGATACTTTTCTTGTCCTGAATTCGGCGGGTCTGATAGCGGGCGATATTCTTACTCCCGGCAATTCGCAGGACGCGGTAAAGGGCGTATATGGATTGGGGCTTTTTTCCGACGTTGAGCTTGATGCCGAACTCGAAGAGGCCGGGGTCAGGATAATTATCAAGGTCGATGAATTTCCCAAGCTCGGGAATATCGAGTTTTCCGGGAATAAAAAAATTAAACGTAAAAAACTCGAAAAGACCATGACCCTTTTCGAGGGAAGATTGGTTTCTCCTGTCGAAATAAAAAACAATATCGAACGGGTAAGAAAACTATACGCTGAAAAGGGATATCTCCTGGCAACAGTCGATATCGAGACCATGCCCGTGGAGGGTGAGGAAAGCCTGGTCGATTTGAAACTTGTAATCGACGAAGGCAGGAAGATAAAGATCGGCGGTATTACTTTTTCCAATAATAAGGCCTTTACCGATAAGAAACTTCGCGGGAAGATGTCCACCAAGCCGAAAAGCCTTTTTCGCTCAGGAAGTTTCGAAAAAGATAAGTACCTGGAGGATAAAGACAAGATAGCCGCTTTTTACAGGGAAAAGGGGTTTATCGACGCCATCATCTCAGGCGATTCAATCTGGTATTCCGACGATAAAACCAGGATGTTTATCGATATTAAGATCAAAGAGGGAACAAAATTTTATTTCGGCGAACTGACCTGGGAAGGCAATACTCTTATTGAGGATAGCAAATTCAAGGGCAACGTGAAATTCGAATCAGACAAAGTTTATAATCAGAAAAAATATGATGAGACGTTATTTAGGTTTCATGAACTTTATCAGGACCAGGGGTATTGGTATGCCCAGATCGATGAAGATACTCATGCCCGCGGCGATACGATAGATTTTCATTGGTCCATTACAGAGAACAACCCGGTTCATGTCCGTCTGATAAACATTGTCGGTAATACAAAGACCAGGGAAAAGGTAATACGTCGGGAACTGGTGATAAAACCGAATACGATCTTCAAGAGATCTCTCCTGGGACGATCTCTTCGGGAAGTGATGATATTAAACTTTTTCGCCGACGCTGTTCCCGAGTGGGATGTCCTCGCCAACGGCGATATCGACTTGAAAATTATAGTGGAGGAAAAGCCGACCGGTCAATTCTCGGTGGGCGCCGGGTACTCGGCCAGGGATAAATTAATCGCCACCGTGGGGTTGGGAGTGCCCAATCTCTTCGGTACCGGGCAGACGGCGACGATGAACGTGGATCTCGGCAAGAACCGTAATACGTTCGATATCAGCTATATTGAACCATGGCTCTTCGATACCCCGACCTCGGTATCGGGCAATATCTTTGTGCAAGAACGTAATTGGTATGATTTGTACACGGAACGTCGTTACGGTGGAAGCCTGCAGGTGGGACGTCGTTTGCGCTGGCCTGATAATTTTTTCAGGGCATTCTGGGGCTATCGGCTCGAAGAGGTCGATTATCTCGATATTAGTCAGGATTACATAGACGATAACGTCAACGTTCCGTATTCTGTGGACAAACAGAATTGGCCGCTGACTACATCGTCGGCGAATATGACGGTTATAAGAGACTCGAGAGACCTTCCGCAGTTCCCCACGTCGGGTTCGGTCATTTCCGCGCGGTGGGAATTGGGGGGAACGATCCTCGGCGGCGACTGGAATTTCTACAAGACGACTTATACCGCCGAATACTACCGCAAAATTATATGGAAAGCCGTGGGAATGATAAAGGCCAAATACGGCGAACTGGGCGGGATTTATCATGGCGAACAGGATATCCCTTACAGCGAGAGATTCGCCCCCGGCGGAGTCGATCCCGATGGTGTCATCCGGGGTTATGACGACGGACGGGTGGGGCCATACGGCAGGTACGGCGGTCGGTTCGTACTGATTTATAATCTGGAGTTATCGATTGCGATTTCGGATCAGCAGTTTTACATTTTACTTTTTGCCGATGCCGGCAATGCCTACGGGCAAATGGATGATATCAATCTGTTTAAAGGATATTACCGATCGGTGGGTCCCGGGTTCAGGATAATCGTTCCCATGATCGGTATTATGGGATTTGATTTTGGTTACGCTTTTGACGGTCTGGAGAAGGGCCGTTGGAAAACCCATTTCCAGATAGGCAGAGGTTTTTAATTTCAGGGAACTAAAAGGGAAAATCAGGGAGATCATTTATGAAATGGCTCATTGTTGGAGTTAGCTTCGTATTATTGAGTTTCGGTCAGGTTCTGGCGCAGGGCAGAATAGGATATGTGAATTCGCAGAAGGTTTTCGCCGAATCGCCCGAATTTCAGGAGGCCCAGACCAGATTCGATAAGGAAGTCGCCGATTGGAATACCCGGGCGGAATCCATGAATCAGGATGTCGACAGTATCAAGGCCGAGCAAGCGAAAAACGCCCTGATCTGGTCCGGATCAAAAAGGCAGGAGGTGGAGGCGTTTCTTAAGGCCAAGCAGGACACCCTTCAACTCTATTTAAGCGAGACTTTCGGGCCGAACGGCAAAGCCGAGAATCGTATGGCTGAACTCTCCCGCCCGATAGAAGAGAGAATTATCGCCATAATCAGGAGGGTGGCCATAGAGAGAGATTTCGATATGGTTCTGGATGTGGCTACAGTCAGCATAGCATTTGCCAAAGAAAGCCTCGATTTAACCGATGATATTCTCGCGGAGATGGCCAAAGAGAAGTAAATGCCTATTCCTTTAGGTGAAATAGCCTCGAAAATCGGCGCTAAACTTAAGGGTGATCCCGATTTGCCCATCAATGGCCCCGCTACGATTGAAACGGCCGAGAAAGGCGATATCACTTATATATCCAACAGTAAATTCAAAAAATACCTGAAATCCTCAAAAGCGTCGGCCGTGATAGTATATCCCGGCCTGGAAAGCGCTGAACATTCCCTGCTCGCGGCTAAGAATCCTTATCTGGCTTTCGCCCTGGTAATGAGGATCTTTTATAAATCATACCCCGAGTTCAAACCGGGGATCGAGAAAACGGCCGTTATACCGGATGATATTTCCGTACCCGACACATGCTATATCGGGCATCACGCGGTTTTATCCCCCGGAGTCCGAATCGGGAAGGGCACGGCGATACTTGCCGGGGCTTTTGTCGGGGAAAACAGTTCGATCGGCGAAAATAGCAGGATTTTTCAGAATGTGACGATTCGGGAGAATATAACCATCGGTAATAATGTCGCGATCTATCCCAATGTGGTTATCGGGTCGGATGGTTTCGGCTATTCGTGGGACGGGTCGTCGCATGTGAAGATTCCCCAGGCCGGCACGATAATAATCGAGGATGACGTGGAAATCGGGGCGGGCTCGACTATCGATCGCGCCACCCTCGGAGCGACGATAATCGGTAAGGGAACGATAATCGATAATCTCGTGCAAATCGCGCATAATTGTGTCGTAGGGCCGGGATCGGTGATTTGCGCCCAGGCGGGTTTGGCGGGCTCGACCGTCCTCGGCAACCATGTGACATTAGCCGGACAGGTGGGAGTCGCCGGTCATCTGAAAATCGGGGATAATTCCGTAGTCGAGGCTCAATCCGGGGTGCCCTCGAACCTCGCTCCCGATTCCTTGGTTTTCGGCACTCCGGCGAGGAACGTTTATCTGGCGCATAAGATCAACGCGATGTTAAATCGGCTGCCGGATTATATAAAACGTCTAAAAAAACTGGAATCTTACTTCGAGAAAAAAGCTGATTCATAGGAACGGGAACCGGGCGACTTCAAGTCTCGTTATAAAAAGCCACAGATATTGATAATGAAAAGGAGAAAAGATGTCTAAAGTTGTTGAAGTGAACGAGTCTAATTTTGATCAGGAGGTCGCTAAATCCGAAGTTCCGGTTATGATTGATTTTTGGGCTGCCTGGTGCGGTCCCTGTAAGATGATAGCTCCATTTGTCGAGGAAGCGTCAACGGAATATGACGGCAAACTGAAGGTCGGCAAAGTCGATGTCGATAGTAACCAGCAGATCGCCTCGCAGTTTTCCATAATGTCTATTCCGGCATTGATGTTTTTCAAAAACGGCGAAGTTGTAGATCAGATAATCGGCGCGGTACCCAAGAAGACTCTGTTCGAAAAAATCGATAAGATTCTGGGATTATGAGCGACGATTTCACCAGGGTAGAGACCGTTAGAAAAATTCTCGAGGAATATCGCACAATAGCGGTCGTGGGATTATCGGATAAACCTGAAAGGCCCAGCTTTCGTGTGGCTTCTTATCTTCAAGCCCAGGGGTACCGGATAGTCCCGGTAAACCCCCGCTTGACAGAGGTTTTGGGTGAGGAGGCTTATCCCGATCTTCACTCGATCCCTTTTGAAATCGACGTGGTTGATATTTTTCGCAGAAGCAAGGATGTCCCGTCTATAGTCGACGCGGCTATCGAGAAGGGGGCCAGGGCCGTCTGGATGCAGGAAGAGGTAATCAGCGAGGAATCGGCTCTGAAAGCGAAGGAGAGAGGCCTTGATGTTATCATGGATCTTTGTATGTTGAAGGAGCATCAAAAACATGTGGTTTAAGATGATAAGTGTTATTCCGGTTTTAGTTTTTATCTTTTTGATGATGGTCGGGTGTTCAAGCTCAGGCGACGGCAAATCCGGCGAATTCAAACGAATAGGTTTCGAGAGGGCTTTCGAGATGGTTAATTCTGAAAACCCGCCTGTTATTATCGACGTTCGGACTCCCGGGGAATTCAATAATGAACTCGGTCATATACCCGGCTCCCGTTTGATACCGATGCAGACTACCGCGGATAGTATGGATGTTTATGAGCGGTTCAGGGATCGTGAGATTCTCCTGGTTTGCCGTTCCGGCCGACGTTCCGGCATTGTGAGCGCTGAACTTGTCGCCGCCGGTTTCCAGAATGTCTATAACCTGGAAGGCGGGTTGAAAAGCTGGAGCAGCAGTAACGGACCTGTCGAGAGGGATGTTCAATAACGCCTGAAAACTACTTTTTTAGCGCCGGAGGGATTGTATCTAATAGATGCGGCCCTCCGGTTTTATTTTGGCAGAATGCCTGTTTAGGGGAATCGCCCATATTCGCCGGCCTCGAATCGGAGTTTATAATTCCTTGAATGTTGTCTGCCAATGGCATATATTTATCGCGGTCGATGCGTATATATAGAGATAAAAGGATAAAAGATGCAAATCAGAGAACCCTACAAGAAAATGCCGAAAATGGTCGAGGCAACGGCGGAATGGAACGAACGGATGGGATTTTCATGCCGTTCGGGATCCGGGCATGAAATAATCTGCGACGCCTCCGATTTTCACGGCGGAGACGATACCGGGGCGCGTCCTATGGAATTGCTGCTTTTCGCTCTTTCGAGCTGTACAGGCATGGACGTGGCTACTTTTCTTAAAAAGAAAAAAAGGGATCTTCGCGATTTAAAAGTCTCGGCGCACGGGCAGAGATCACCATCGCACCCCCATATTTTCGAAACCATAACCCTGGAGTATGTTCTCACCGGCTCGGATTTAACCGACGCGGATATCAGGTGGGCGGTCGATCTTTCCTTACAGAAATACTGTTCGGTGGCCGGGATTTTGAGAACAACATGTAAGATTAATTACCACTGGAACATCGTCAGAGATTCGGAAGGCGGTACGGTTTGAATTATTACAGGCCTTATTCCGGTGATTCCGGCCGGGGCGTATTTCCTCCTGCCATAAAATGGCTCATGATTTTAAATGTAGCCGCTTTTCTGGGGCCGAGGGTATTTTATCTCAATCTCGGTCTGATTAACGCTGTTTTCGGGCTTGTCCCGGCTTATGTTTTCGGAAAATTCTTTATCTGGCAATTCGTTACCTATATGTTTCTACATGGCGGCACCTGGCACCTGTTTATGAACATGTTCATCCTATGGATGTTCGGGGCCGAGCTCGAGCGCGAATGGGGAACGAGGGAGTTTTTAAAATTCTTTTTTATCACCGGTATCGGCGCGGGTTTTATCAATTTCGTATTCGGAGTTTTTAACCCGGTTTCAAGCCATATTCCGGTCATCGGGGCATCGGGAGCGATCTACGGGATTCTTGTGGCATACGCGATCCTGTTTCCGGAAAGACGTGTTTACCTTTACTTTTTAATACCGGTGAAGGTTAAATTCCTGGTCATATTCTTGATAGTTATCGAATTTTTATCCACATACAGGGCCGACGGTATAGCGCATTTCGCGCATCTGGGAGGCGCCCTTTTCGGATTCCTTTATTTAAGGAAAAACTGGCGGTGGAAACTGAGGAAATGGTCGCCTGATGAGCTTATTCGCCGGTTTAAGGCCGCTCAATCCGCCAGGAAGGATGAGGAGGAGAGGGAAATTATGGAAGAAGTGGATGAGATTCTCGATAAGATAAATAAGGTCGGCTACGAAAAATTAACCAAGCGGGAGAAGAAAATCCTGGGGAAAGCGTCGGATAAGCTTTCCGACAGCGAAAAAAAGTAATATTTAAGGAATCGCTCGCGGTCGCCGATTAATATTCTGATACCATTAAATGAAAGGTGGGGAGTAGATGCAGAGTAAAAAAGTCTTAATAGCTGAAGCCTCCTCGACCATAAAAAGCGTGGCCGATTCCCTTCTGCGGCAACATGGATACGATGTTGTTTGTACATCGGATGGCCTTCAAGCCTGGGAGGTCATTCAGGCCGAACGACCCGATCTTGCCCTTATCGGGCTTAATTTATCGGGAGTGCCCGGCCTCGAGTTATGCAAACAGATGTCCGGAGATCAAATAGCGCGCGGGATCCCGTCGCTGCTTATCATAGGCGCCGGGGATAATTTATCCAAAGAGGAATTAATCAAGTCGGGCGCGCGGGGTTATCTGAAAAAACCGTTTTCCCCGAAGGATCTTCTCGAGGCGGTGACCCGATTGGTCGGCCCCGGAAAAGAATCGGAAGCTCAGCAAGCCAATGGCGGTCATAATACCACGAAAACAACCTATAAAGCCGAGGTTTACTCCACAACCGGTAATATAAAAAACGATTCCAGTCAAATTCATAATATAAATTGGTCGGATATCAATGAAACCTCCGATGTTCCTCAACCCCAAAAAGTAGCCAGCGTAAACGCGTCTTCCGATGAGCATGAACTACTGATCGAGGATGATCAGTTTGGTCTGGTAAGCGGAAATGTTCAGGGCGGGCCGGTGGAACAACAGGCGAAGGGACCTGCCGATGAGGACTACGATTGGTTTATAGGGGAAATGAAAAGGGAAAGCGATGGCGGCTCTGAGGAAAAACCAGATGTTGAGAAGAGCAGGCCGGCTGTAAGCTCGGAACCTTCACCGAAAGAGGAGATTAGTTTCGATGATCTCGGCGGCGGCTCGGGGCTGGTACTTTCTGAAGACGTTAATGTTCCGGATCAAAAGCGGTCGAATCGTCAGAATACCGCCAATCCGCCATTGTCCCTCGCCGATTCGGATCTGGAGCGGATCGCCGATAAAGTCGCTCAGAAGCTGGCCGATTCAATAATATCGAAGATCAGCAGGCGGGCGATAATCGAGGCTATAAAATCATCCCTGAATTCCTGATTTTTGGCGATATTTATTTAGCGAGATCCTGATTTATACTTATATTTACTTTTCATGAAAAGAATTATCCGATCGCTTCGCGAAACCGCAACTTTCCATGCCTCGTTTAAGTTATATACCTCAGGAATAGGATTGAAATCTGGAGGAGATTAATGAATCTTGTTGATTTGACAGTTGGCGCCGCTTTACTAGCCGGAATATTATCGTTTCTATCGCCATGCGTGCTTCCCCTCGTACCGGGTTATTTATCTTTTATTTCCGGTGTCTCGATGGACGAGCTGAAAACCGGAAGGCGATATGATTTTTTGCTCAAGGTGTTTATAAATATCCTCTTTTTTATCCTCGGTTTTTCCATCGTTTTTACCCTGATATTTGTGTCGGCGTGGGGCGTAAGCAGCTGGCTCGTTGAATACCGTGACGGTCTCGGAAAAGTATTCGGGATTATGGTAATCCTTTTCGGCCTGCATTTTATGGGAGTCATCGATTTCAAGGCTCTGAATTACGAAAAACGGATGCATATGTCGGGGCGGAAATCCGGCATTTTAAGCTCGCTGTTGGTCGGGATAACATTTTCACTGGGCTGGTCGCCCTGTACCGGTCCCTATCTGGCTACCATAGCCGGTCTTGCCAGCGCCAAAGAGACAGTCTGGCAGGGATTCGGATTTCTGATTTTCTATATAATCGGTCTGGGAATTCCGTTTATCATATCGGGCTTACTTTTCAACAGCTTTGTCAGTTTCGCCGGTAAGGTTAAAAAGTTCTTACGAGTAATCGAATTTGGCGGTGGATTTCTCCTGGCCGTTGTTGGCGTATTGCTGGTATTCGGCTATCTCCAGCAAGCTTACAGCGATTTGATCGGCCTTTTTACTTAAGCCCCCGGCGGGAACATTTTCGGGGTTCTTATTGTTTTTGAAGATGGCGCTTCGGGATAGTAAAGGTGAGCGACATTATGGGGGTTGATGGAGATGCCAGAGCGAAAAGGTTCGAAAATGAAGCTATTTTTTATCTCGACTCGCTTTTCGGAGCGGCGTTCAAATTAACTCGAAATCAAACGGAAGCTGAGGATCTGACCCAGGAAACATTTCTTCGCGCATACAGGTTTTTCGATCGATTCGAACGCGGCACGAATTGCCGCGCCTGGCTTGTGAAGATAATGACGAATCTATACATCAATGGTTACAACAGGAAAAGATCAGAGCCGGAAACGATTAGGTATGAGGACTCGGGCGAGTATTATATCCATCGAAGAATATCCGAATCGGATTATATCGAAAATCCTGAATACGATGTCGACTGGATTTTCGATAATTTACTCGACGATGACATCAGGAGGCTTCTGGGGGAATTATCCGAGGAATTCAGGGTCTCTGTCATCCTCTGCGATATTCAGGGGTTCTCTTATGCCGATACCGCCGAGGCTACCGGTGTTGCTATCGGGACTGTCAAATCAAGGCTCTTCAGGGCCAGACGGAAACTCCAGAGGGGACTCTGGGAATGGGCTCTGGCCAACGGATATGAGTTGAAAGGATACGTCAATGAATCAACGTGATTGTTTTATCAATGAAGACGAGCTCAATGAATATCTCGATAGAGAATTAAACGAATCCCGCAAGCTCGATCTTGATAATCATCTGCGAGATTGCTCGGATTGCTCCGCCCGATTCGAGATCGCTGACAGGCTGAAAACCATGATCGAGCATTCTAAGGATCAGGTTGAATCACCGGCCTGGCTGAAGACCCGAATTTTGGCGGAAATAGACTCACAATCTCGTGCCCGGGCCGGCGGGTTCTGGGAATACCTGACAGGCGTCTTCAGATCAAGGCCGTTTATCCCGGTAACCGCGGCGTCCGCCCTGGTGATTGTATTTGCATTTGCCATATTCTCTAAATCTCCACAGATAGGCACGATGCCTTTTGTGACAGCCATGGTTAAGGAGCATTACGAATACTTAGACGGTTCGAATGACGGTATCCGAAGCAGCGACCCGGGGGAGATCGCCAACTGGATATCATCGAATACCGGGTTCGATATCGCTTTATCGGCCGATCAAAGGATACCGCCTCCCAACGGCGCTTGTGTTATTAAAAAGAGCGGCGAAACCATCGGCTATGTCAGTTTCGATTACCTCGAGAAGAAAGTATCGCTTTTCATGTTGAGCGAGAAAGAGGACGAACTGTTCGGCCAGCGTAAGATGAATCTTGGCGATATCTCCATTTATTGCGGTAAATGTACCGGGATGAACTATGTTCTCTGGCAGTCCGGTGATATTGTCTGCGTGCTTGTGGGAGATATACCGCAAGAGTCCCTGGTGAATCTTGCCGATTATATGATTTAAGCGGCCGCGGCTCGCCGCCGTCGGTCGGTTTTCATGAATAAAATAGTATAGGCATAGATCGTTTGTCGGGGCGAGTTCTTTGCGGGAAACTTCGTGACATCTCTGACGATTCTGATTTTTTTTGAGATGGTTAATCGGAATAATTCTTGCAATCTCGTTCCCGGCGTGTATTTTATTCGGTAAGCGGCGGTTTTATGCCGGCGCTATTGGTGGAGAGATATGAATTTCCGATATGCGCTAAAGAAAACGATTAGGGTATAGGGCGGGGTTAAGCTCGTGTGTACAAACCCGGCCGGTATGAATCGATATTTTTTAGATTTTTATCGGGGATTTAGTGAATAGAGATTATCAGAGGGGGAACCGCTTTTTACCGGAAAATGAATTAAACGTGATGAATGGGAATATCATTTGTGTTTTCACCGGGTATCCTTCGCCGGATACGGTGAAAACGAAACTGGAGGAATTTCTGGGGAAAAAGCAGGCAGCGTTCCTGGCCCGCGCGTTTCTGATGGACACGATCTCGGCCTCATTAAAAGTTCCGCGATCCAGACTGATCATCGCCTATTCGCCCCCGGATTCGAGGAAGGATTTCGAGAATATCCTTTATCTGTTTGCCAGCGAAGAGAAGAATAAAAAAATCGCCAAAATGGCTGAATCAATCGGTTTTATGCCCCAGGCCGAGGGCGATCTCGGGAACAGATTTACGACAGTTTCCGAGCGTCTATTCGCCGATGGAGCGCAAAAAGTGATTTTTGTCGGTCCCGACAGCCCCCTACTTCAACCTCTGGTATTAAGGGCGTCTTTTGAACTGTTATCGGAAAAACAGGTGGTAGTGGGGCCTACTTTCGACGGGGGACATTATCTCCTGGGAGTCAACAATCACTTTCCGAGGTTTTTCGCGGGGATCGACTGGAGTTCCCCATGTATATATCGTGAAACGGTTTCTCGTCTTGCCGGCGACGGCCTGGTTTGGCAGGAGCTGGAGTTATCTTACGATGTTGACGGTCCCGATGAGCTTGAACAGCTTTATTCTGATATCGACAATCTGAGGCTTACCGGGGAAAACGAAATAGCTTACCATTCGGAACGATGTCTTCAAAATCTAGAAAAATAAATCAAGAACCGATAGTAACCCCGATCTATCAGACTACGATTTTTGAGTTTCCCGACACGGAATCTGTAATCCAGTATCAGAAGGGGAAGAAAAAAGGGTATATATATACTCGCTATAACAACCCCACGATCGAGGCTGTGGAAATCCAGCTGGCGCGCCTGGACCGCGCGGAATCGTCGTTGCTTTTTTCCTCAGGGATGGCGGCTATCAGCGGGGCCTGCTTTACACTTCTTTCTCCCGGCGACGAGATAGTATCGTCGTTACCGCTATACGGCGGAACCGGATTGTTTTTCGATAGTTTCTTGAAAAAAATCGGGGTAAAAACAAGGTATTTCCCCGCTGAAGACCCCGGAAAATTAACGCGAGCGATAACGTCCAAAACCAGGTTTATCTATCTTGAATCTCCGACAAATCCTAATCTTCGATTGATCGACCTTAAGGACGTGGTGAAGACAGCCCGGAAACATCGAATATTCACTATAATCGATTCCACTTTCGCCACTCCGATTAACCAGAGACCGTTGGAATTCGGAATCGACGTTGTCATGCATTCCGCCACGAAATATTTCGGGGGGCATTCCGATATCATGGGCGGAGTGTTATCCGGATCCGAATCGTTTATAAAGCGAGCGCGTGAGTCGCGGAAATTTATTGGCTCCTGCGCCGATCCCAACCAGGCCTTTTTACTCGACAGGGGGCTTAAGACGTTAACGGTGAGGATGGAGAGAATAAATCGCAACGCCCTGGCGGTCGCCGAATGCCTGCAGACCATTCCGGGCATAAAGACGGTTATTTATCCGGGGCTGGAGTCGCACCCTCAGCATCATCTGGCCCTGTCTCAAATGGACGGTTTCGGCGGGATAGTGAGTTTCGATGTAGGATCCGCGAAGAGGGCGGCGCGGTTTGTCGATTCGTTGAAGGTGATCAGGAACGCCGCCAGTCTCGGGGGAACTGAATCTCTGGTCTCGATCCCCATCTGGACATCGCATTATGGCATAGACAGAAAATCGCTTTCGGATCTCGGTATCACACCGGGGCTAATCCGGTTATCGGTTGGGCTTGAAGACGAAAAAGAGTTAAAAGCGGATATTCGACGCGCGATCCGGCAAGCAGCGAAGTGATTATTATAGAAATACCGTAAATTACCGAATTAAACAGGAATTTCATATTGCCGATATAGAAGGGGGGTAGTGCGAGATATCGTATGCCCCGTGTTGTTGAATTATGCCCTCCGGGCAAGGGCGAAATATTATGTAAACCGAATTAAGGAATGTCGAGGTAAGGTTTTTCTCTGATGAATATTACCGCCTTAAAATCAAACGCGGTCGAAAAGATCTCGATTTCGAATTATAAGGTTACCGAGCTTATCGGATCGGGAGGGATGGCCAATATTTTCAAGGCTATTCAACTTTCCCTCGACCGTCCGGTTGCCCTGAAAATAATGCATCAACATCTTTCCATGAACGAGGGATTTATCGCCCGATTTGAGAAAGAGGCGAAACAGGCGGCACAGCTCCATCATGAGAATATAGTCTCGATCATCGATTACGGACATGATGGAGGCGACTACTATATCGCCATGGAGTTTATCGACGGCATAAATCTCAAAAATCTTCTTGAAAAACAGAATAGGCTCCCCCTCGAATTAGGATTGCTTATAAGCCATCAGGTGGCCGAGGGTTTGAAATACGCGCACAGCCAGAATCTCGTTCACAGGGATATTAAACCGGCCAATATAATCCTCTCCCATGACGGCCGCGTTATGATTACCGATTTCGGTATCGCTAAGGGAGATGATGATCTCTCCATTACGGCTACCGGTCAGATGATCGGTTCCCCGGCTTATATGTCTCCGGAGCAGGCCGCGGGACGTCCTCACGACCATCGATCGGATATTTTCAGTCTCGGGATTATCATGTACGAGATGATCGCCGGAAAGAAACCGTTTAAAGGCGAGACATACCAGGCCATGGTGACCTCGATTATGTCGCAGACTCCGGAGCCGTTGAAAAAACTCCGGATCGACGTAAACAACGAAATCGACGGAGTTGTGCGAAAGGCCATGGTAAAGGATATGGAGTCGCGATATCAAAATGTCGAAGAACTCGCGGATAATATCTATGCTCAGCTCGAGCGTTTTAAGATACCGCCGGTCAAGAAATTGATGTCGAGTTTCCTTAAGAATCCAAATAAAATGACCGAGAAACTCCGGGGCGAGAAAATCTCCAATCACATGGAATCGGCCTTATATTTTATGACGCAGGGTGAGAGCCGTTTGAAGGATGCCCGGCGGGAATTCGAGGATGTTCTAAGGTTCGATAAGAATAATAAATCGGCGAAAAAATATCTTTCCAAGCTCGATAGCCATATTTCCGATAATGCCACGGAAATCACCAATATACCGATTAAGAAAAACACGTTGTACGGCGTTTTCGCGGGAGCGGCGATTGTGGTTCTGGCCGCAATTATCTTTCTACTGATTCCCGGAGACGATAAATCCGGTGTTATCGACAAAGCTCAGCCGGCCGGAGATGTTTCACTGCACGATGAATCCGACGGCCAGGTGAATAATGACAATTCCGACAACGCTAAAAATTCGGACTCGGCGAATGACACAAAGAAAAATTCTATTAAGAAAAACGGCTCGAATTCCTCGGGATCGGTCGTAAAAGATGCCGGCGGTTCAGGGAAAAAGAAATCTAACTCCAGTCAAACCAGGAAGAAAAAACCTGTGGCGAAAAAGAAAACATCGATTTATAATTACCCGGATCAAAATTTGGCCGAATTCGGATCGCTGGCAATCGTTACTAATGTGGCGGCCCAGGTTTACGTGGATATGAAAAAATACGGTTCGACTAACGGTCCCCCGATTAAGCTTCAACCTGGACGGCATTTCGTGGAGATCAAGGCCGACGGTTTCCGGAGGATGACCAGGCGGATATTTACCGAGAAAGATAAGACAGTAGATTTGAATATCGAGCTGGTTCCCGAGAGAAGATGATGAAACGAGTTTACAGAATAACAATCGCTATAATCGTCGCCGTTGTAGTTTCTCATTCCCCTGTAATTCAAGCCGATGATTTTTCAAAAAAAGAAGTTGAGCTTTACACTCCTGATGGCTACCGGGTATTTGGCGAATATTACTATATTCCTCAACAATCGGGGCCGACATTGCTTTTGCTTCACATGCTAAACGGCGATCATGCCGATTGGGAACCGTATCTTCCTCTTCTGAGCAAGGCGGGGGTTACGTCCATATTGGCGGTAGATCTTCGCGGACACGGAGGATCGACAGCCAGGAATCTACCCGATCACCCGGATTCATCTACAGAAGTAAGCTGGAGTGATTTCTCGGAAGATGATTTTTTAAATGCCGCAAAAGATCTTGAAATCGCCTGGCGATTTTTAATAGAATGCCCTTCTACCGATTCCACTAAAATGGGGGTTATGGGGGGATCTCTGGGGGCGAATTACGCGGCGGTCTTTGCCGCTGGACATCCCGACGTTAAAAGCCTGGCCATGCTCTCCCCGGGAGTAATCTATCGGGGGGTGGAGTGCGTAGACGCCGTGAAGAGGTATGGCGAAAGGGCGGTTCTTTTCACCGCCGCTGAGGACGATGCATATTCGGCTGGTTCATGCGCGAAACTTAAAAGCGTATCTACCGGAACCCCTGCCCATATCGAAATCTACGACGGGGATTCTCACGGCACGCGGCTTTTGGATAATAATTCGGAATTCGAGCATTTTCTTTCCGACTGGTTTTTATCGACCTTATAACGTATTTTATATAGATGGTTGCCAGCGAGACAGATAGACAGCGCTATCTCGCGGATTTCTCCCTTTTGCTTGTGACTGTAATCTGGGGATTATCGTTTACGATATTAAAGAGTATTCTCGGGGATCAGCTATCCCCGATATTCTTCGTATTCTTGCGTTTCCTGGTGGCCTGCATCGTGATATTTCCCTTTTGCGCGAGGAACTTAAAAAAGCTGGGGAAAGAGGGGTTTGTAGGGGGCGTAGTTATAGGAGGGCTGCTGTTTTTCGGATTCGCCGCCCAGAGCGTGGGGATACAGTTCACCACGGCATCGAAATCGGCGTTTATAACAGGGCTGGCGGCGCTGTTTGTCCCTCTATTTCTTTTTCTGCATAGGAAAAAATCGCCCGGAGCGGCCAACGGGTTGGCTATTTTAGGGGCGATGTTCGGCATGTATCTGCTGGCCGATCCGGTCGGGGGCGGCTTAAACAATGGCGATTTATTGACTCTTCTATGCGCGGTCGCGTTTGGCGCCCAGATCTATGTTTTGGGAATTGTAGTGCCGGGTAAGGATTTTTTATCTTTAACATTCGTGGAACTATTCACTACGATGATACTGGCGGCGGTCTTTTTGCCCTTCGAGAATATCCGGGCTCAGATATCTTTAAATTCGGTTGGGGCGGTGCTCTTTCTGGGTATCCTGGGGACAGCGGGAACGATTATGGTGCAAAACTGGGCACAGCAAAGAACATCGGCTGTCAAAGCGGGGCTAATCTTTACCGCAGAACCGGTTTTCGCCTATATGTTCGCGTCGGTGTTGCTCGATGATTATTTCGATCCAATCCAGAAAATCGGGGGCGCTTTGATAGTCTTAGCCGTTATCGCCTCCGAAATCGTGCCGCTGCTTTTATCTCGACGAAAAGATATATCCTCTTAAACAAGGTTGAGTATCGTTATTTCAGCAATATCAGTTTTACGCTTCTGCTGACATCGCCTGATATCAACCTCGCGAAATAGATTCCGGATGGGAAATCATCGGCGTTCCAACGCACGCTATGTTCTCCCGCTTGCTTGATACCGTCGTGCAATAATGCCACCTGTTGCCCGATTATATTGTAGACGGCGATCCTGGCATTTCCAGTTTGGGCTAACCTGTATTTAATGATGGTCTCCGCGTTGAACGGGTTCGGGTAGTTTTGCATCAGGGTTGTTTTTTCTGGAAGCGCTATACCGTTATCGTCGGCTGATGTTTGACTCTCGTAGAAATTGATAGCGGCATCGGCCACCTCCAGGAATTCCGAGAAATCGAGATTAGCGTAGTATTCAGCGATAGAGAGAGAGTCGTCGGTATGATTCTCGAGGCGCTGGCTGAAATTCTCGGGATCTACGTGTATATTATTGCCGCCAATCAAGGCTACCGTGACTGTTTCGACTGCCCCCGGGGCTATTTCCAGCGGCCCGAACGATATCAAAAAGCGGGCATCGTAACCGTCGGCGATATTCTCGGCGTTTGGTACTCCCGGAATCCAGCCCTCGCCGGTATGATCGAGAGCCGACCAGATCTGTCCATAATCATGTTCGCCATTGGACATGATCTGGTACTTGGCTTTGTCACCGCAGGGGGTTCCTCTTCCGCCGCAGGGGAACACGCCCCAGATATCGAAATTACTTTGAAGCTGAGGACCCCAATCGTATTCGGTGTTAACGTTGGATATCCACCAGTTGAAATTGATCTGTAATCCAGGTTGCGAGGCTCCTAACGGTATTATCCCTGTCGCGCCGCGCGGGCTTATCGAGGTAAAATCTCCATCTTCGGGTTGGCCGTCGTTATCGGCGATCCAGCCGATACCGTAGTCACCGTGCTGGATAAAACCGCAGAGATCGTCCTGGGCGCCCTGGTTCGGGTTTTCCGACGCGTGAAAAACATCGCTGTCATAATAAATGGCGATCCAGGCGTCATGCAGGTATCGACCTCCGATATTCTCCAGGACGTAGTTGATGACGAAGAGTTGATCCATACCCTCGGAACTCCAGCCGATACTGTTCTGAGTGATTTTCAGGCCGAGGGGGATATGGGGACGATTGTCGGTTGGATCAGGGAGCATATAACGCGGGTCGGTTGATGTATCCGAATAGATCGCGAAAAACTCCTCGTCGCCGATGACCTGATCCTCCCAGAAGGATTCTTCTCCCTCCGGCGGCGGCCAAAGCTCAGCGATGTTCCACCATCCGTCGTTGCCAACCGATACGAGGGTATCGAGGACTGGATTGCCGTTTTCATCCACCGTATCGACTGCGGCTCCGATCCAGAGCGCCCCGACAAATAAATACTCGATATCCGAACCCGCTGGAAACTCAGCCCCCGGAGCCGGGAAACCGGTTTCAGGATCGCTATAACTACCGCCCATAGACCCCAGAATTCCAAAATTAGTAACGGTGAATTCAATATTCGAGTCGTGATGGACCCCTACCTGCACGTCCGGCAAGTTTTGTGCCGATACGTACCCGGCTGTTATGGCGATCATTAGAAGCAAAGCTGGTAAAGTTTTTTTCATTTTACTTTCCTCCGATAGGTTTGTTGTTAGACAATACCCGAATCAAGCAGCCATCAGTAATCCTTTCCATTTATATTATTACTTCCCGCGACAGCCTAAAGATGTCAATCTCGTATTTGTAAATATACAACATTGGCCTCGCTTTATTCCCGGAATTTACAAATAAACCTACATATTTTGATTGAATTAAAAGGGTAAAGATCGACATTTATTGACAAACCAGGTACGAGCCGGTATTTTAACATTCAAATGGAAGGAAGGTGTATTAGCGTAATGTCTAAGAGCCTCAATAAGATAGGGGTGGTGATCGACCCCGCTTATTTCGAGCACGATACCGGGCCGGGGCATCCGGAATCTGCCGAAAGGTTGAAAGCCGTTCAGGAGGGACTTGACACTATCTCTAATATTTCCTTGATCGAGGCCAGGGAAGCGTCGCGAGATGAATTGCTCCTGGTGCATACTCCGAAGTATGTTGACAAAATACTGAATATGAACTTAACGGAAATCGAAATGCTCGATCCCGATACAGCGGTTTCGCCCGGCTCGAAAACGGCGGCATTAAAAGCGGCGGGAGGTGTTATAGAAGCGGTTAAGCGCGTAATCGACGGCCTCATCGGGCAAGTCTTCTGCGCTGTCCGTCCGCCGGGACATCACGCCGAACCGGATAAGGCGATGGGCTTTTGTATATTCAACAATATCGCGGTCGCCGCGGCCTCAGCTCTCGATCATCCTGATATCGATCGCGTCGCGATCATTGATTGGGATCTTCACCATGGCAACGGAACACAGAACGCTTTTTACGATTCTCAAAAAACGCTATATATCTCGCTTCATCAGTTCCCGTTCTATCCCGGTACGGGATCGTCGCTGGAAAGAGGAGCGGGCGAGGGTACGGGGTATACTATTAATATCCCCATGCCTCCCGGTTCCGGTGTGGAGGAGTATCGCGACGCTTTCGATGTTACGGTAATGCCCGCTCTGGAGGATTTCAAACCCGATCTGTTGTTGATCTCCGCCGGGTTTGACGCGCATCGTGATGACCCGCTCGGGCATATCGACCTGACAACCGATTATTTCGGGGAGATGACGTCGATTTTAAAACAGGCCGCTCTAAAATATTGTAAGGGCAGGATTGTCTCGGTTTTGGAGGGAGGATATAATCTTCGAGCGTTGAAGGAATCCGTTCGAATTCATATAAAGGAGTTGGGGGGATGAGTAAATACGCCCGCGTTTCTTTCGAGAACGAAATACTATGGGGATTGGTCGAGGATAATACGTTTGTTCCTATTACCGACGTTCCCTGGAACGCCCATAAAATAACCGATCTGAAAATCGATCTTGATCGATGCGGACTGCTGGCTCCGGCGACGCCATCGAAAATTATTCTGATAGGGTTAAACTACCACGATCATATCAAAGAATCGCAATCGGCGGACGAGGTGCCCGACGAACCGGTGATATTCATGAAACCGCCAACGACTATAATCGGCCCCGGCGGCGATATCCCGTATCCGCCGGAGTTGGATCGTGTTGATTACGAGGGCGAACTGGCCGCTGTTATAGGTAAAAAAGTTTACAGGGCAGATGATACGCAGGCCGAAGAGGCGGTATTCGGATATACCTGCTTGAATGACGTCACAGCGCGCCATCTGCAAAAAAAGGACGTTCAATGGACCCGGGGCAAGGGTTTCGATGGTTTCGCGCCGGTGGGACCCTGGTTAGTCACCGATATCGATCCCCTCGATTTGGAAATCAGGACATATCTCAACGATGAATTACGCCAGGATTCAAGAACGTCATACCAGATCTGGAACGTTTTCGCCCTGATTAGTTTCATCTCCCGGGTGATGACTCTTCTTCCCGGCGACGTTATCTCAACCGGTACACCTAAAGGGGTAGGACCTGTCCGGCCCGGTGATAAAGTGCGGATTACCATAGAGAATATAGGAACTCTTGAAAACGGGGTAGTATCGCTTTGATAAGCGCGCTTCTGATAGCCGTCAGCCTGGCCGGTATTACGGTCGGTCTATCATCCGATTTGCCGGTATCGTATAAGCTCGATATTCGGCTGGATACTCTTAATCACAAGCTATACGGTGAACAGACGGTTCGGTTCCAAAACCCGACATCGGAATCGCTGGAGAGAATCGTTTTCCATCTTTACCCCAACGCCTTCTCCGACACAAACAGCGTATTTTGCGGAGAAGATAATAAGGTAAAGGCTGATGTCGCCTCTGGAAATACTTCCCGGCTGGATCTGTCGGATATATATATCAACGGTCGCACTGTTGATTCCGCGATGGTAGAGATCAAAGGGACATTGATGTATGTTACGCTCAGAAACAAGCTTCCGCCGGGACGCGAGATAGAGATCGATTTAAAATTCGAACTTACGATTCCCCGGGCCATGGTGCGGTTCGGGCATAACGGAAGAGGCGATTACCTGTTATCGCACTGGTATCCGATTCTATGCGGTTACCAGAAGGGGGAACTGATAGACAGGGAATATTACGCCAACAGCGAGTTTTTCTCTAATTTCGGTTCATACGATGTGATAATGAGGCTGCCGTCAGACCTGATAGTGGGTTCCACCGGATCGCTAAATCAAATCGAAAGCGAGGATACGTTATCGATATGGCATGCCGCCGCCGATACGGTTATCGATTTCGCTTTCGCCTGCGGAAAGAATTTCGAGAGCTTTCGATCCGATACGCTCGGCATTACCATAAATTATCTCCTGAATAAGGAGAACAAAGAACTATTCGAACGGATCGATAATATCACGAAATATTCGCTGTCATTCTGTTCGGAACGGCTTTTTCCATATCCGTACGACAATTTCACCCTGGTTGATTTCGATTGCGGTTCAGCGGGACTGGAACTGCCGGGGATGATCGCTATCGCGGTGGACAATGCAGGGCGCGGCAAATCGATCTCCTCGCTGGATGCCTTGATCGCTCACGAAACGGTGCATGAATGGTTCTACGGAGCCATTGCCAGCAACGAGATCGACGAGCCCTGGCTCGATGAAGGACTGACAACTTATTTCACATCGAAAATAATCGACAACTATCTTGATGTCCAGCCGGGTATATCGATTTTCGGTTACAAAATCGAATATAATGATATCTCGCGGATATTTACTCTGTCGCGAGAGATCTCTTATCCTATTGATCTGGCCAGTTACGACTACCCTGGCTGGTTCGAATACGAATCGGCGGTTTATACCAGGGCCGGTATGACGATTGAATGCCTTGAAAAAGCGGTGGGAGACAGCGTCTTTTCGGGAGCCTTGAAAGATTACGCCCGCAAGTTCCGTTTCAAACATCCGGATACCGGGGATTTCGAAAAAACGATATCGGCTTATATAGATTCTGATCTGTCGGAATTTTATTCTCAATTTATAAGCGGAACCGCGCGGGTCGATTACGCGGTCACAAGCATGCTATATTCTAAAATTGATGACGACGAGCGGACGTATATGGTAGAGGTAATGATACGCAGAATCCACGACGGTATCCTTCCGCAGACAATAAGTATCGGCCTGGAAAACGGGGCGACGGTGGATACGGTATGGGACGGCCGCTCGAGGGTGGCGAGTTTCGAGTTCTATACGGATTCCAGACCGCTTTATGCCGCTATTGACGGATATTACACCTATCCGTTGGACAGCAAGATATCGAATAACCGGTTATATCACGAATCACATTCCGGGCGGCTGATATCTTTCGATTGGGATTCGATCTTTTTTGTGGAGTTTTTACTTTCGTTATTATTATGAAGAAGTTTTTTCAAAACAGGCTATTAATAGCCACCCTTCTTTCGACCCTTCTGCATATCGTGGGCGGGCTTTTAATCATGGCGCCGTTTTTGATATTCCTGCGGCTTCATCTGGAACATAGCGGGCTTGCCTTCAAGCTCTGGCCTGTTATTTCCATGAAAATACCGGGGGATATACTTATAAATCATCAGCAGGCCCTGACAATTTATTTCATCGCGGCGGCGATTATTTATGCCGCATATTTCCCGTTGAAGATTCTTTTTACCGCGGGAATCTATTATATGATAATCGCTGAGGATGCCGACCCGAAAAGCGAGAGATATTCAATTACCGAATATCTAAAAAAGGCGCTAACGGTATGGCCGGGATTTATCAAGATCGCCATATTCGGCGTCCTTGTGTACATAACAGCTATATTTATCGGGTTTATTTTCGGCGGTATATTGAGCAATATCGGTTCGTTGTTCAAGCCTATTACCGTTTTGCTCTTTTTGCTGCTCGGATCGACTTACTTGCAGATTCTAAGGATTCATATGGTTGCCGGCGGAACATCGTCGTTGAGAAACAGTATCAAAAGTACAAAAAATAATATCGCCGGATCTCTGGGCAGGATCGCCCTGGGTAATATCGCGGTATTCGCCGCCGTGATTGTCGCGGTATTATTGCCCTGGTCTTTATTGAAATGGGTCAGAAGCTACGACTGGAGCCTGTTTGCCGGGGCGATTTCGATAATCCTGCAGCAGGTAATAGTGTTGTTAATCTGCCTGGCGCAGGTATTGAGAATTAATTTCAATCATTCCTTTTTAAGGAAAGGTGAATAAGATGTTATGGGAAGAGTTAAACTGGGCGGAATTCGAAAAGCTGGTCGGTGAAAAATATGATACGGTTATTCTACCGGTGGGAACTATCGAGGCCCACGGCGTTTCGCCCCTGGGAACCGATAATCTGATTCCTGTGGAGATGGCTAAGAGAATCGCCGGCGATCTCAAGGCGATTATCGCGCCCACGGTCAGCTACGGCATAACCAGCTCGCTTCTCGGTTATCCGGGCTCGCTTACCGTCTCTAAGGAAACATTCGAGAATTATATGCGGGAAATACTCGTCTCAATGGGTCAATGGGGATTCGATAAGATCGTTGTACTCAACGGCCATGGCGGCCAGAACGAACAGCTTGGAAGAGCCGCTAAAGAGGCCTGGCAAATATGCAAGAAGAAAATCGCGGTCGTTCACTGGTGGATGTGCTGCGATGATATTGTCGAGCGCATTTACGGACGCGCCGGAGGACATGCCGCTACAGACGAGAACGCGGCGGTGCAGGCGTTTCGACCGGAGTTGATTAAAAAAGAGATGTACTCGGATGAGATGGTTTATAATCAGCCGAGAGGATTCGTAACCTATCCCAATGCCGGGACCATATTAGCTTATAAGGAATTCGCCGGGTATATCGATTTCGATCAAGGTAAAGCCGAGGAATATTTCAACGCGGCGGTTGAAAGGGTCAGGGGGCATATCCTCGATATATTCCGAAGATGGGAACGGTTATAAATTGTGCGATAGACTTGAACCGAGCACAAATATTGTGCGTATAACAAGGTGGAAAAAGTAGAATGGGAGTCGCAAGCGCTTGAAAGAGAGTGTGTTGGGATGTTGATAATCGCGGGCACGCGGTTTGCTTTAGAAGATGGAGGATTGTTCATTGATAACTGAATCGAGCAAAAAAGTTGACAGTTCGAGTGATAAGCCTTAGAATCGATCTATGATATTACGTTTCGTTTTAACATTCGTTTTTGTCGTATCCTCGGTGATGGCTCAGGATGAAACGCCTGATGATACTATTTACGCCAATGTCATCGTCAACCGTCCCAACTTAAGAATGACCATCGATACTCCGACCGCCGGGATGCTGCCCAGGGGAGCGTTCGATTTCGATATGCGGACTTTCGCCATCGGAGGGGTTCAGGCGGCTCTAAAGATAGGGCTGACCGACAGGTTTCTTGTGGGTGTGGGCTACGGAGCGTCGAAAGTACTCACCGATGTTGATCCTGATTGGAATCCGAAGTTAGAGTTTATTATAAAGCTTCGTTTGCATGAAGAGGCGATGGTCGATAATATCCCGGCTATCGCTGTCGGTTATAATTCTCTCGGATACGGAGATTACGATTCGGATAGAGACAGGTACATGATTAAATCACCGGGTTTCTACGCGGTCTTTTCGAAAAGCTTCAAACTCTATGAAAACCCCGCGTCATTTCACTGGGGAGTGAACTACAGCCTGGAAAACGACGTGGACAACGATCCCAACGCCTTTTTCGGATTTCATACCGATATTGGTCCGAGCATGGTTTTTCTCACCGAATATGATATCGCTACAAACGATAACAAACGGGATAGTGTTTACGGGTTGGGGCGCGGCTTTCTGAACATGGGCCTGGCCTGGTATATCACCGATGATCTGTCGCTTGAGCTTGATTTGAAGAATCTCTTCAGAAACCGGTCCGATGCCGAGACCATTGACCGCGAGGCGAGATTGGTTTACGTGGAGTATTTCTATTAACCGGAGAGCGGGCATGAGGAAACTATTTTCAACCGCCGTCCTGGCGGTATTTTTTTCGCTGTATCTATCGGGATGCTACACCCAATTCGGCAAACCGGAGCCGGAAACGGGCGCGCGACAAACGTATAATGACTACACCTACGACGACTATTATTGGGGCTACCTCTCTCCCGGTTTTTTCGGATATCCTTATTACACCTACGGTTTCTTTTATTCTCCCTGGTGGTATGATCAAATATACTATTATTACACGGACGACAATAACAGTTCGAATTCGAAATTTGTAAGGTCGAGATATCATAACAACCCGCTTCCACCGCCGCCGTCATCGGGGGGGATTCTTCCACCGTCGAATACGCCGTCGACCGGCGAAGTGAAGATAAGATCGGGAAACGACTCCCGGCAATCGGGGGAGGAGAGCGGACCCGAGAAAAAAGAGAAATCCGAAGGCAAATCGACACGTCGAAGGAGATAGGGAGGAATAGCTGATGAAAAGAAATATGCTTTTAATACTAATCGGTGTTTTATGGATCGGTTCGACCGCCCAGGGGCAGTTTCAGGATGATCCTATGGCGGTTTACGAATCTTATACCGAGAACGGTATTTTGCCCGGTGGACGGGCGGCGGCTATGGGCGGGGCGCAGATCGCGGCGGGTAATGACGGTTCGGTATTGTGGTACAATCCCGCTCTTCTTACCCGAATCAGGATGACCGAATTATCCGGTACTTTAATCCATGAGAAGATGACTAACGAGACGTTGATGATCGGTGGAACGCGTCAGGAAACCGGCCTGAACAACACCAAACTCGGAAGTCTCTGGGGGGTATTTCCTCTTGCTACCTATAGGGGCGGGATGACCCTCGGCCTATCCTTAAACAGGGTCAAGAGTTTCGATAGGGTATTCCGATACGCTACAAGCGACGCCTGGTTGGATAATCCCGGCTCGACCGATGGTTTCGGCGGCGGCGAGGATGAGGCTGGGAATCTCTGGGCGTTCTCCTTCGGCGGAGCCGTGGAAATTTCACCTAAGGCCTCAGTGGGGCTTTCCATCGACGTTTTCGACGGCGGCGACAGCTGGTCATACTTTTTCGATTCGACATCGGTGGCAAATAGTCTTCAGTACAGTTATCAGCATACTATCGACGATAGCTACAGCGGAATCACCGGCAAGATGGGGATAAGCTACGCGATAAATAATTATCTCAACCTATCGGGTATAATCGGATTTCCAAGTTCGATCACTATCGATCAAACCAGCGATGTTTACGAAAGCGATAACCAGGGTTTCGAAGACGAGTATCACGCGTCGGCGTCATATAGCTACAGGCTCCCGTTCTGGTTCGGCGCGGGGGCGGCGATTCGTCACAGGGGACTGACAATAACCGGCGATATTACATATACCGATTACACCCAGCTTGAATACAGTTCCGGCCTGATCGATATGATCAGGTTAAATCACCTTGTCAGGCAGAACTATACCGATATTTTCACATACCGGGTCGGAGGTGAATATCGTATCGAACCGGCGGGAATCAGGCTGCGAGCCGGATATTACCAGGAGCCAATCGCCTTTTCATATTTACCCATCGAGACCGAACCGCATTTCTATACGTTCGGGATCGGGTTCGTCATCGATCGGGCGGTGAATCTGGATTTAGCCTACCTGATCGGATCGTGGGAACGCGATGATCCATCGGTGGGGGTATTGGAGAAATACGACGTACAGCGATTTATGGTCAGCGTCTCATACAGGATGTAGAGGTTAGGGGATATCAGTGGAGCCGTCGTCCGTCAGGGCGGCGGTTTTTTTATAGGCGATTGTGATTGAAGAGGTAACCAGGCGGCGATTGGTTACCAGTGAAGTTAGATTGCTTCGTCGTCCGTAGGACTCCTCGCAATGACCGGATATAACAAGCCGTAGGTCGAAACCT
>SDBU01000471.1_pt1 | contig 56264 bp, 56 predicted proteins | sample 2277071 | NCBI WGS metagenome assembly SDBU01 (sample SAMN10397929, study PRJNA504765) | marine sediment metagenome | isolation source: marine sediment core GS08_GC12, 126 cmbsf | place: Arctic Ocean: Gakkel Ridge, Loki's castle | collected 2008 | reverse complement strand
GTCGGCAATTACGGTCTGAAATAGCTCACTGGTGGCGCATATTTCGCCACTGAGGGGCTGGTTAAAATGGGCGATTTCAGGGAAGAATACCCCGGCAAGCGGTTTGGCTACCAGCTTGGTTACAGCACCATCATATTCGGCTCTTCTGTAGTATCCCCTTGCCATATCGCACGCCCTTTCAACCACTGGCTCGACCAGTAGATCCACCCACTCTGGCGTCAGGTTGACTATATCAGCATCTAGGAAGACGATGATATCTGCCCTTCTCTTGATGGCTTCGCTTATGCCGTCTTTCATAGCCCGACCTTTAGCCGGGAAGATGCTGGCACTTTGCTCGATTACTGTAGCGCCGACGCTTTTGGCCTCTTCTTTAGTGTTATCTGTAGAGTAGCCATCTATAACCAGTATCTCTGGCTGGTATTTACTATGTCTGGCGACCTCAATACATTTGGCTACCGTCTTGGCTTCGTTTCTAGCTGAAAAGATAACTATAACCTTGTCCATGGTTGACCCTCTCTATGAAATCTTGCCCTCTTATATCCGCTATTCACCAGATAATTGCTCTTATTTTACCCTCTTTGGTCCAGGGGTTCAATAAAAGCATTGGAGGCGACGACCGGATTCGAACCGGTGTATAAGGGTTTTGCAGACCCCTGCCTTACCACTTGGCTACGTCGCCTCGTTTATCTTTTTTTGGAGCGGAAGACGAGATTCGAACTCGCGACCTCCTCCTTGGCAAGGAGGCGTTCTACCGCTGAACTACTTCCGCCTATCTTATTGGTGCCGAGAGGGAGATTTGAACTCCCACGAGCCTAAGCTCACTAGCCCCTCAAGCTAGCGTGTCTGCCATTCCACCATCTCGGCTCTGGCAGGAGTGGGAGGACTCGAACCCCCGACCGGCGGTTTTGGAGACCGCTGCTCTACCAGACTGAGCTACACTCCTAGCTTAAACTATATTACCACAAAGTATTGAAAAAATTAAGTATTTACAAAAGCATCTATTATAATCCGTTGGCTCATCTATGTCCATTATATACAGGCAATAATAATAAATTGACACTTCTAACAAGATGCCCTTAGAATGTTAAAAATACTTAGGAAGGGATGGACTATTGTATAAAAAAACAACCCTGGATAGCGGGCTTCGGGTAATCACTGCTACCATGCCTCATATACATTCGGCGTCTATCTGCGTCTTTGTTGGCGTCGGCTCCCGATATGAGGATGATGACAGGGCTGGCGTTTCACATTTTATTGAGCATTTAATATTCCGCGGGACAAATAAAAGGCCGACCGCCAGGGAAATATCAGGGGCCGTAGAGGGAGTGGGGGGTATAATCAACGGAGGCACCGATAGAGAAACGACGCTTTACTGGTGTAAGGTAGCCAAGCCCCACTTCTCGCTAGCCCTGGATGTACTGACGGATATGCTGCTCCATTCCAGGTTTGAGCCGCAAGATATGGAAAAGGAGCGCCAGGTCATTATTGAGGAGATTAATATGAGCTATGATTCCCCGGCGCAGAGGGTTGGCCTGCTCATTGATGAGCTGCTCTGGCCAAAACATCCCCTGGGGCGTGATGTTGCCGGTAACAAGCAGTCATTAGCCTCCATAAATAAAGATAACATGCTTGACTACCTTAAAGGTCTATATTTACCCAAAAACACGGTGGTCTCAATAGCCGGTAACATAAAGCATCAGCAGGCGGTAGCCGCCGTGAAGCAATTTCTAGGTGACTGGACTAGCCATGAGCAGTGTTCAGGGTATATCCCTTATAAGGGGCAACAGGCTGAGCGGTTGTGCGTTGAGACCCGGGATATAGAGCAGGCTCACCTGTGTCTGGCGCTGCCCGGCTTGTCGCTCTTTCACCCCGAACGTTTCACCCTTGACCTGCTTAATGTTGTCCTTGGGGAGGGGATGAGTAGCCGCCTGTTTAGTGAGATTCGTGACCGGCTTGGCCTTGCCTATAGCATTAATAGCTTTGTTGAGCATTTATATGATACCGGTTCTATTGTTATCTATGCCGGTGTCGAGCCAAAAAACCTGCAATTAGCCATCCGGGTTATCCTGGAGCAACTCTCTATGCTTAAGGAGGAGTTGGTCTCTGAGCCAGAACTGACCAAGGCGAAAGAGCTGGCCAAGGGGCGGCTACTGCTTCGGATGGAGGACAGCCGTAGTGTTGCCGGCTGGGTAGGGGGTCAGGAGATTCTCACCGGTCGTATTTTGGGTGTTGACCAGGTGATGGCTATTGTTGATGCCATCACCGCTAATGAAATTAAGGAGTTAGCTCGAGAGATATTGCTAACAAGCCAGCTCAGGCTAGCGGTAGTTGGTCCCGTTAAAAAAGATGAACCCCTTGAAAAACTGCTAAAAATATAAAATAGCCGCAGCCCGGGCTGCGGCTATTTAACTGCCATTTTGGATTATTAGATTAGTACATGCCCTCCATACCGCCTGGCGGCATACCTGCCCCCTTATCCTTCTCTGGAATATCGGCAATCAGCGATTCAGTAATCAGTACCATATTGGCGATACTGGCGGCATTTTCCAGGGCTGACCTGACAACCTTGGTCGGGTCAATGATGCCCATCTTTGCCATGTTGCCGAATTCGTCAGTTTCGGCATTGTAACCGACACCTACTGGGCTTTTCTTGACAGCATCGGCTATCACGGCGCCTTCCTTGCCTGCATTATTTGCAATCCAGCGAATTGGCTCCTCCACCGCTTTCTTGACAATGTTAACCCCGGTGGCCTCATCTCCACTGACATCAAGTTTGTCCAGTACTTTGAGGGCATTGAGCAGGCTAATGCCACCGCCGGGTAAAATACCCTCTTCTACCGCCGCTCGGGTGGCTGATAGGGCATCCTCAACCCGGTGTTTCTTCTCCTTCATTTCGGTCTCAGTGGCGGCGCCTACCTTGACTACTGCCACCCCACCAGCCAGGCGGGCCATTCTCTCATGGAGTTTCTCCCGGTCAAAATCGGAATCAGTTTCCTCTATTTGTGCCTTTAGTTGCTTGATTCTGTCCTGAATAGCCTCGACTGGGCCCTTGCCCTCAATAATGGTGGTCTTATCCTTATCGGCAACCACCCGGCGAGCTTTTCCCAGGTCCTCTGGATTAATTGAATCAAGCTTGCGGCCCACCTCTTCGGAAATTACCGTTCCCCCGGTGAGAATGGCTATATCCTGCAACATTGCCTTGCGTCGGTCACCGAATCCGGGAGCCTTAACGGCGAGCACATTCATTGTCCCCCGTAGCTTATTGACCACCATAGTGGCCAGGGCTTCCCCTTCCATATCCTCAGCGATAATAAGCAGATTCTTCGTTACCTGAAGAATCCTCTCCAGGGATGGCAGGATTTCAGAAATGGCTGAAATCTTTTTATCGGTAATAAGGATACTGGGGTCTTCTATCACCGTTTCCATGCGTGCGGCATCGGTAACAAAATATGGGCTGATATAGCCTCGGTCAAACTGCATGCCCTCTACGTATTCCGTTTCGTACTTGGTTCCCTTGGACTCTTCAATGGTAATAACCCCATCTTTGCCTACCTTCTCCATGACGTCAGAAATCATGTTGCCAATCTCGATGTCCTTGGCGGTTATGGTTGCTACCTGAATAATCTGCTCCTTGCCCTTTACCGGGGTGGATACCCTTGTCAGCTCATCCAGGATAGCGGAGGTTGCCTTTTCAATACCCCTCTTCAGGCTGATAGGCTCGGCTCCAGCGGCTATATTCTTAAAACCCTCGTTTATAATAGTTGCCGCCAGAATGGTTGATGTTGTTGTACCATCACCGCAGGCATCATTGGTCTTGGTAGCCGCTTCCTTGACCAGCTGGACACCCATGTTCTCAAAGGGGTCAGGGAGTTCAATTTCCTTGGCGATATTAACACCGTCATCGATTACTGTCGGTGCCCCCCATTTTTTGTCCAGAGCCACCGGGTGACCCTTGGGGCCCAGTGTTACCCTGACTGAATTAGCCAGAACATCAATGCCCTTCTTCAGGGCTTGTCTGGCTTCTTCACCAAAAATAATTTGTTTTGCCATATTTTTTCCTCCTTAATAACTAAACTGTCTCGTTATTTGGTTTTTTTAATCGCTAAAATATCGCTCTCGCGTAGAATCATTAATTCTTCATCATCTATCTTGATCTCGGTACCGCCATACTTGGGGTAGATCACTATGTCACCTACCTTGACATCCATAGTTATCCTTTTTCCGTCATCGGATAGTTTGCCCGGCCCAATTGCCACCACCTTTCCTTCTTGAGGCCTTTCCTTAATGGTATCGGGTAAAACAATCCCTCCCTTGGTTATTTCCTCCCTCTCAATGGGCTTAACTGCTACCCGGTCGGCTAAAGGTTGTAGTTTGATTGCCATTCTTTTCCTCCTTCTTTGGCTTAGTTTTTATTAACCTGTCAATATTGTTCAATTATTAGCAGTCTCGGACTGAGACTGCTAACTTAAATATAATAGCGTAGTTAGCTCTATACCGCAACTTAAAAAATATCTACTGAGAGCCAATGTAGATAACTGACAGGCAGTAAAATACGAGATACGTGCTATTTCTCTATAAATTATCATTTTAAGCCTTAATATACGTTATTTTGTTTTACCTGCCAGCCTACCCTCTTTGGCTTTTTAATTAAAGATTGTACAATCCAGTTAAAGGCTAGGAGGGCAGGCAATGATTGAGATTGGGCCGAAAAGACGGGGCCCAAAAAGGTTGCCTTTGCCCTGTTTGATGAACAGGGTTACATGGTCTTCAAGCAGGAGCTGGATAGAAAGTTGACTAAGCCAGCTTGAGGCTGGGAACGACATCCATATCCAGCCTATCTATACTGCCGGCTTGAAAGCGGAAGTAGCCGCAGGCGGCTACCATGGCGGCGTTATCGGTGCATAGTATCGGCTCGGGTACCAGTACCGGTATGGGTGAGCTTGCCACTAGATGCTTGCGCAGCCGTCGGTTGGCGGCTACCCCCCCAGATAGCAGGATCTGTTTTACCCGGTGCTCTTTGGCTGAGGCTATGGTTTTGCTGACCAGGACATCTACAATTGCTTCCTGAAAGCTGGCGGCGGCATCGGCTATATTGTTTATTTTATTACCCTCCACCAGTCTTAACAGGGCTGTTTTTAAGCCACTAAAACTGAAGTCGCTGGTCCCCTTTAACCAGGCGCGGGGAAGCTCAATAGAGGCGGTGCCGCTTTCGGCTGTCCGGTCAATGGCGGGGCCACCGGGGTAGCCCAGCCCCAGTATCCGGGCCGCCTTATCAAAGGCTTCACCGGCGGCATCATCCCGTGTTCTGCCCAGTACCACATAGTTTCCGTGGTCTCGCATGAGCACCAAATCGCTATGCCCGCCGGAAACGATGAGACATAACAGGGGGAATTCGGGCTTTTGGCCAGACAGCCAGTTGGCGTAGATGTGTGCCTCAAGGTGATTGACCCCGGTAATGGGTAATTCCTTGACGGCAGCGATGGCCTTGGCGACACTTACCCCGACCAGTAATGAACCAGCCAGACCGGGCCCTTTGGTAACGGCAATGCCGTATAAGTCATGCCAGCCAGTCTTGGCTACATCCATCGCCTTCTCAATAATGGGAATAATAGCCAGGATATGTTGCCTTGAAGCTACCTCGGGAACAATGCCACCGTAGCGGGCGTGCAGTTCCACCTGGGAGGCAATCTCATTGGATAGAATCTTGACACCATCCTCGACTACGGCGGCGGCCGTCTCATCGCACGAGGTCTCAATACCTAAAATCTTCATACTACTGAAATTATAGCACAGGGAAAGTAATTATTTAGAGTTTGTTCCCTTTGACAGGCATATTAGCCAATGTTATGATGGATTAAAGGCGGTTTTTTAAGCTGCAATACGTTTGTTATTAAGCGTAAAAGTGAGGTGAGGCGGTATGTCTCTTTGGGTATTGTACCTGGTGCTTCTTATTGTTTGTGTTATTTTATCAGCCTTTTTCTCCAGTTCGGAAACGGCCTTTATTTCTCTGGAGAGGTTCCGGGTCCAGCATATGGTTCAAACCAGGGTAAGAGGGGCAAAGCGGGTGGCAAAAATGCTGGAGCGCCCGGACAGGTTCTTATCCACCATCCTGCTGGGCAATAATCTGGTTAATACTGCTGCCGTCGCCCTGGCTACTATTATGGCGATATCTGTCTGGGGGCAGCAGCAGGGGGTAATCATTGCCACCTTTGGCATGACCATCATCCTTTTGATATTTGCTGAGACCATGCCCAAAACCTTCGCCAACCGCCATGCTGAGAAATTGTCCCTTATCTTTGTGCGACCGATAGAGGTAATTGCCTGGATTTTCTCCCCTGTCGTAATTGTTTTAAGCTGGCTTGCTTCCAGGACGACCAAACTGATTGGGGGAACACCGGTACCAAGGTCTCTGGTCAGCGAGGAGGAAATTCGTACTATGATAACGGTGGGGCACAAAGAGGGCACTGTGGAAGAGTCGGAGGCTGATATGCTGCATGCCGTCTTTGAATTTGGTGATAGACCGGTCAGCGAAGTCCTGGTGCCGCGACCCGAGGTTGTTGGCATTGAAAAGGGTGAGACCCTGGCTGAATTCTTAACCACCTATTCCGAGTCTCCCATTTCCCGCTTTCCGGTTTATGAGGAGAATATGGATAATGTGGTCGGTATCCTGTCAATCAAGGATGTACTTATGGCCCTGGCAAAGGGAGTAGTTACCAATGAAAGCCCTATTGATGACCTTATCCGCCCGGCCTACTTTACCCCGGAGACCAAGCGCATCAGCGAACTCTTTACCGAAATGCGGGATAAGAACTATCGTATGAGCGTTGTTGTTGATGAATACGGTGGCACCGCCGGCGTTGTCAGTCTCAGCCGTTTGATGGAAGAAATAGTGGGTCCGGTAGGAGATGAGCTGGCAGAAGCTGAGAAGGAATACGAATCAATAAACGAGTATACCTTTCAGATTGACGGTGGCATGCGGATTGAGGAAGCCAATGAGGAGATGGGTCTGGAATTGCCTGAGGGCGATTATGAGACTGTAGCCGGCTTTATCCTCCATCTTCTGGGACATATTCCCAAACAGGGACAACAGTTGAGATACAAGGGCTTGAAGATAGTGATAACCAAGATGAAGGGGCTAAAAATAGAGGAAATACTGCTGACCAAGGAAAAGAAGAAGAAGGATGCATCGGCTGCGGGTTAGATTCAAGCGGGGACCGGAGGTCAAGTTTATCTCCCATCTGGATATCATAAGGCTGTGGCACAGGGCTCTTCGCCGTGCCGGGATAGAGCTGGCCTATTCGGAAGGCTTTAATCCGCATCCACGAATATCTTTAGCTGCCCCCCTGGCACTGGGTGTGACCGGTGAAGCCGAGCTGATGGATGTCTGGCTTGCAAAATATATCTCGCCTCATTCCTTTACTACCTGTGTCAGCCGGCAGCTACCACCGGGTATAGAGATAACTCAGGCATATCAGATAGCCCTAACTTTACCCTCGCTACAGTCACAGGTCCGTTATGCTGAATACCGGGTTGAAGTAACAGCCAAAGAGGGAGAGCAGGGTTTAGAAGCGGCGCTTGCCTCCTTACTGGCCAAGGAACACCTGCCGTGGCAGCACCAGAGGGATACCGGTCCCAAGAGCTACGACCTGAGGGCACTGATTGATGACCTGTGGCCGGGTAGCCGGCATAATGATTATGGCATCATAGGTATGCGTTTGCGTTGTGACAGCAGTGGCTCTGGCAGACCGGAGCAGGTTATAAAAGCCCTGGGTCTAAGTGAGCCACACTCTATTCACCGCACCAAACTGATATTGAAAACGAGTTGACTACCTTGAAAAGTTCCAATCAAGAGGCAGGTCTTTTGGTAGAGCCAGAGCTGGCACCGGAAAGGCAGCAGCAAGCCAGGGAATACGCTAAAACCGGGCGCTACCTGACCTGTGCTGACCTGGCGCTGGCTGGCATCCCCCTGTTATTATTGGTATTTGGCGGCTTATCCACAAGACTTACCGGGTCATTTAATTTACCGGTGGTTCCGGCGGCTGTCATCTACTTTATTATTCTTATTGCCGCTTATGGGGTACTTTCGGCACCACTTATCTACTACCGTGGCTTTGTTCTGCCCCGACGTTACGGGCTGTCTAATCAGGGCCTAACTAGTTGGTTGAGTGATTTAATTAAAGCCGGTGCCTTAGCGCTGGTACTGGGTGCCGCTATTGTTGCCGCCAGCTACTGGTTTATAAGCATTCTACCGCAACTCTGGTGGCTGCTTGCCTGGGGATTTGTAGTGCTGGTTAGTTTGATTCTGAGTATTTTGGCACCGGTTGTCATTGTGCCACTTTTCTTTAATATGAAGCCGTTGGCTGATACTGAACTTAAAGAAAGGCTTGAGCATCTGGCCAGGCGGGCGGGAGTAGAGGTCGGTGGCATTTATAATATTGAGTTCAGCAGTAAAAGCACTACGGCTAACGCTGCTATGATGGGGGTCGGCAGGACCAGGAGAATCGTTTTAAGCGATACACTGCTTAGTCAGTACTCAGCGCCGGAGATTGAGGTAATCATGGCCCACGAGATGGGACACAACCGTCACCGGGATATACTGCGGCTTTTTGTTTTCCAGTCGGCTATATTGCTGGTTACCTTTTATGCCACCAGCCTAATTCTGGAGGCCAGCATCGGGCCCCTGGGTTTTAACGGATTATCCGATGTATCAGCCTTTCCCCTGCTGATATTGATATTCAGCTCGGTCAGTCTGCTACTATCTCTAATCGCCACCGGCTATGGACGCCATGTGGAAACGGAAGCTGACGGCTATGCTCTGGAGCTTACTGATGACCCGAATTCTTTTGTCAGCGCTATAGCTAAACTCACCGACCAGAACCTGGCGGAAGCCGAGCCCAGCCGCTGGGTTGAGCTTCTACTCTATGACCATCCGAGCTACCGTAGTCGGGTAGAGCATGCTAAAAACTTTTTTACACATAGACAGTGAATTTGGAAGGACGGGAATTGTCTAGAAAAATTATACTGGTAAGACACGGGGAGACTGACTGGAATAAGGAAAAACGTATTCAAGGCGGCTCAAGTAACACTCCGTTGAATGAGAAGGGCAGGCAGCAGGCGGAAAGCCTGGCTCTAAGGCTGAGTAAAGACAAGATTCAGGCCATCTATTCCAGCCCGCTCCAGCGTGCCCTGGATACAGCAGAAGCTATAGCCCGCTACCATCAGGTTGCAGTCGGCATTGAGCCATCGCTGAGGGAGATTGAAGCCGGTGATTTGGAGGGTATCACGGTTGCCGAGTTGGGCAAGCGCTTCAGTGAGCTACTAATCTTAGATGCCCGGGGCGTTGTATTGCCCAGGGTGCCTGGTGGCGAATCGTTATCAGAGTTGCGGGAGCGCAGCTGGGGAATTATCCAAAATCTTATTAAAAAATATACCGATGGTGATCTGGTAGTGGTTAGTCATTATTTTACCATTCTGTCCATCATCTGCTCAGTTTTAAGGCTGCCATTATCCCAGATAGGCAGGTTCAGACTAGGCACCGGTAGTATCAGTGTCATTAACCTTGATAATCAGATGGCACGGCTAGAGTTGTTCAATGATACCGGTTACCTGACGAAATAGCTTCAAAGGATTGCCCCCCTTATCCCGGCTAATTATAATTAAGAATGAAGTGGTAATGGCAAAGCAAACCCAAGTATTAGAACAGCGAGTTGGCTGCTTTATCCAGGAGCATTGCCTGGTGCCAAGCGGCTCCTGCCTGCTGCTGGCGGTATCCGGTGGGCCCGATTCAACCTGCCTGCTCCATATTCTGGTTGGACTCAGGGAGGAGCTGGGCATAAAGTTACACGTGGCTCACCTTGACCACCAGTTGCGGGGGGCTGAGTCTGAGGCTGATGCCAATTATGTTGCTGATCTGGCTTCTCAACTGGGCGTACCGGCGACAATAGGCCGGCGTGATGTAAAGGCTTATCGGAAAGAGAAGCGGATTTCGCCGGAAGAGGCTGCCAGGGAGGTGCGCTATCGCTTTCTGGGCGATACTGCCAGTATTGTAGGTGCCCGGTGCATAGCCACCGGCCATACCCTTGATGACCAGGTGGAGACGATACTGATGCACCTGATACGTGGGACGGGAAGCCGCGGGCTTCAGGGTTTAAAGCCGAGCAATGAGTGGCAGTTGAACGGAAAGATATTCACTGTAGTAAGGCCCTTGCTTGAAGTCAGCCACCAGGAGACGGCCGATTACTGCCAGAGTCATGGGTTTGTGCCCAGACTGGATGCTTCAAATCTGTCGCTGTCGCCACTGAGGAATAGAATCCGCCAACAGCTTATACCTTTGTTGAAGGGCTATAATCCACGGGTGGCAGAAGCCCTGCTTCGTACCTCTGCCATTACTACCGGACAGATTGCCTTTCTGGATGAAGAAGTCAGCCGATTGTGGAGTGAGATTGTTCAAAAAAAGGACGGCATGACTATTCTGGACAAGGGTAAATTTTGTCTGTTACATTGCGCTTTAAAATGTCACCTGTTGAGGGCAGCTATTGAGGAACTTCTGGGCAATCTCAAGGATATTGAAATGAGGCATATTGAAGAAATAGTAGCCGTCCTGGATAAGCCGGCAGGGAAACAGATCAATCTGCCCGGTGGCTTAGTCTTTGCCGTGGAATACGACAGGTATTTACTTAGTTTGGGTCCTGTCAACACCTGTCCATACCCTGTCATAGGGGCTGAATACCGCATTAACATTCCGGGGAAAACAGGGTTCCCAGGGTGGCAGGTTGAAGCTGAAATTGTAGCACCGAAAATGGTGTTAAAAGAAAACAATGAGTGTATCGCTTATCTCGATCTGGATAAGGCTGGTAAGGAATTAAAAGTGCGTAGCCACAGACCAGGAGACCGCTTTCAGCCACTGGGTTTAAGCCAGCCCAAGAAGCTAAATAGATTTATGATTGATGCCCGAATCCCCCGTGCCTGGCGGGGGCGAATTCCTATTGTCTTTTCACCTGAACAAATCCTGTGGCTGGTCGGCTATCGCATAGATGACCGGGTTAAGGTTGCCGAAGATACCAGGCAGGTTTTAAGGCTGGAGTTCAAGCAGAGCTGAGATTATTTCGGTTTTAGAGCCTTTACCTTTACGCTGGCAACAGAGTTTTCAATATCCTTTATATCCTTTTTGGTAGCCTGTAACTTATTGATGATCGTCTTTGCCGTCGGGTCGTTAGCGATGCAGTCAATGGGGAAGAGCGTTTCATCCAGTATCTGGACCTCTTGAAAGCCGGCCCCTCTTATCGTCCCCAGATAATCATTTTTTAATAGTGCCCCCGAAATACAGCCGACATAGGCGGCAACAGATTGTCTGATGAAATCGGGCAGTTCTTTTAGCAGGACGATATCGGATACCATCAATCTGCCGCCGGGTTTCAGCACCCGGAAGGCTTCACTGAAGACCCTTTTCTTATCCGGTGACAGGTTAATGACGCAATTAGAGATAATGATATCAACAGAGTTATCGGCGGCGGGTATGTTTTCAATCTCACCCAATCTGAATTCCACGTTTTTGTAGCCGCCCTCTTTGGCATTGGCTCTGGCTTTGTCAATCATCTCCGGCGTCATATCCACACCGATGACCTTTCCACTTTGACCGACTTTATTCGACGCTAAGAAAGAGTCAAAGCCGGCACCGGAACCGAGGTCAAGGATGGTCTCACCTTCTTTCAGTGAAGCTAAAGCTACCGGATTGCCGCAGCCAAGGCCGAGGTTGGCACCTTCAGGAACGGAGCTTAGATCTGCATCCGAGTAGCCTATTTTTTTACTGATATCCTCAACTTGAGTCGGCTGGCCACAGCAGGAACTTACCGGGGCACAGCAGGAACTCCCCTTTCTGGCTATTTCGGCATAGCCTTCTCTTACCACTTTTTTTACTTCTTCTTCTTTCATTTCAAAAACTCCTTTATCTATTGCTATTTTGTTATGTCCTTCATAACCGGTTCGAGCATAGTCCTCACCATATCGCTAAGCTCTTCAGCTTTGGTCAGAAAAATGCAGCCTACCCTGCCACCTTTTCCCCAGCTAGAGATGGCTAGTTTATCGCCGGCGTGGATATTCGCCTTTTTCCTGAGTTCTTTGGGCAACAACATCTGCCCCCTATCGTCTATGCTGACCAGTGCCTCAATCTTACAGCAGGTCATGTCTTCCGGAACACAACAGGGTTCTTCCTGGTTCTTCTTGTCCAATTCATCACCTCATAGAATATTCATATATCTCAGAATTTTCAGTATATACTGAATATTTTAGACAATCAAATAGTACTTGTCAAATTAATTGAAATGCCCACAATGGCTGACTTGGGCACTATGGACTAAGGAAGTGACCATGAGTGGTAAATATCTCTGTTTTTCTCTATAAATCTACTGGGTGCTTGTCTTGGGGGTAAGTTAAAGGAGGTAAGGTTGATAAATATCTCTTTACATTATCCGCTTGAGCCGCGGGTTGGGGGTGATGCCCGGGATGCGCCCCCGTTTGGCTATCGGTTTGCCTTCAATTTCGTGCAGGTCGGCGGTAAAGTCTATCGGTTTGGCGCCGGTGATATAACTGCCGACACCAAAACCATTAACCGGCGCCTTCTCCTCAACAAACCGCCTGATTAGCTCAGCGCTAATACCACCACTGATAAAAATCTTGACCTTTTTGAAGCCAGCCAGGTTTAATCTGACCCTGACTTCTTTGACCAGGTCAATAGTGACACCGCCCCTCTCGTGTGGTGTATCAAGGCGGACGCTGTTAAGTTTGCCTTCCAGCGCCTGAGCCACCAGCAGGCTTTCTTCGGCTTCATCCTTGAAGGTATCAACCAGAGATATCCTGGGTATATCGGGTGGCATATGCTTGTCAAAGGCTAAAGTCGCCTTAACCGTATCACCGATGACTATAATCAGGGCATGGGGCATCGTTCCAGCCGGTTCAACCTCAGCCAGCCGGGCGCCGGCGATACTGGAACAGCTCTGACAACCGCCAATAATCGCTGAATAATCCATTACGCCGGCAATTGAGGGGTGCACATGGCGAGCGCCGAAGCTGATGACGGGAATCCCGCCGCCGGCGTCAACACACTCTCTGGCGGCGGTTGCCCAGCCGCTGCAATGGGCTAGAATGCCGCAGATAGCCGTCTCATAAAGCCCATAGCTCTGGTAGGGAGCAGTTATGCGCAGCACCACCTCTTTCCTGTCCATAGCTTCACCCTCCCCCAGAGTCCAGACCTCACTTTTAACCTTTGACAGAGCCCTGGACAACAGAGCCTTGACCTCCTCCATACCGCACAGAATCCCGGCCCGGCTGGAGAATGCCTCCATGGTCGCCACCGGGTTGAGCTTTTCCTTGTGCAGTATGTCAATAGTGCGGGTAAAGTAGACATCGGCTGTATCCCCAGATAGCACTGCCTTAGAGGGTTCAAACTTAGCCATTGCCTTATGCCTCCTTGAATCTGATGAGCCTGGCGCCAAGGACCTTCTCTATATGGTCCAGGGCAAATTGCTGGGTTGTTTTATCCAGAGCGGCGACGCAATCAACCGGCACCTCAACATAGTAGTCACGGTTCCTGGCGTCGGCGACGGTATGCATGACGCAGATATCTGCAAGCACGCCACATACAATAAGCTTATCCGGTTTCAGCTGTTTCAGCTTTGCTTCAAGTGGCGTATTGAAAAAGGCGCTGTAGCGTTTCTTGGTGATTATCTCACCCGGGTATTTTGCCAGTTCGGGTATTACCTCGGCTTCAGGAGTGCCGGCAATGCAGTGCGGCGGGAACATCTTGAATTCAGAGTCATCGGATTCGTGGTTGTCGCAGATGAAGAATATCTTTGCTCCCTGCTTGATCTCCCGTTCCAGAAGCCCCTGTATGTTCGGGATTATCTGACGGGCTTGGTAACCGGCATATAGCGGATAGCCTTTCTCCAGAAAACCCTTTAGCATATCTATTACCAGAACTACATTAGCCATGTTCGTCACCTATTATAAATAATACCAGATTAGTGCAAAAAATGCCTGATGCCGGTAAATACCATAGCTATGTTGTGCTTGTCGGCTGCCTTAATGGAGTCCTCATCCCTTATTGAGCCACCGGGCTGGATAATAGCCGTTACTCCACCCTCTACTGCCTGCTCAACACTGTCCGGGAAGGGGAACATGGCATCAGAAGCCATAACGCTACCTTTGGATTTATTACCGGCCTTAGCTTTAGCTATATCAACACTTACCACCCGGTTGGGCTGTCCGGCCCCCATACCAACCAGTGTTTTATCCTTGACCAGTAATATAGCGTTGGATTTAATATGTTTAACCGCTCGCCAGGCGAAGAGCAAGTCCTCCAGCTCTTTTTGTGCCGGCGCACGTTTGGTTACCGTTTTGAGCTGGATATTATCTTCAGCCAGGGAATCCGAGGTCTGAACGAGCAGCCCTCCCTTTACCCTGCGGTAGTCAAGATAGCCAATGGGGGTGGTGGCATAGCCCGGCGGCAGTTCAGCCAGCAGGATACGCAGGTTCTTCTTCTTTTTAAGAATTTCCAGAGCATCAGCCTCGTATTCGGGGGCGATAACTATCTCATAGAACACACTTCTCATTGCTTCAGCCATTTCTTTGTTAACCTTTCGGTTGCTGGCGACAATGCCGCCGAAGGCTGATACCGTGTCGCCACTGAAAGCCCGTCGGTAGGCTTCGGCGATATCCGGATGGCTGGCTAAGCCACAGGTATTGGTGTGCTTGACAATAGCCACCGTGGGCTCGGCAAAATCAACGGCTGCTCCCCAGGCGGCATCGGCATCCAGGATATTATTGAAGGACAGCTCCTTACCCCATAGCTGCTTCGCCAATGTTATACCGGAATCCTGTTTGGTGGATACCGTTTGTTCGGCATAGAAAGCGGCCTGCTGATGGGGGTTCTCACCATATCGCAGGTCAAGGCGCTTTTTAAGACCTATGGTCATCTCGTCAGGAAAGCTGTCTATACCCTGTCTAAGGTATTGTGAGATGGCAGTATCATAGCTGGCTACATGCTGAAAAGCTTTCTGGGCTAACCTCTTTCGTTCATCCAGTTCCAGCCCACCGGCTTTCAGCTTCTCCAGGATTGGCTGATAATCAGACGGGTCAACCACCACAATAACACTGGGGAAGTTCTTGGCCGCCGCCCGTAACATGGTTGGGCCGCCAATGTCAATATTCTCCAGCGCCTCATCAAGGGTAACCCCTTCCTTGGACACAGTCTGGACAAATGGATACAGGTTGACCACCACCATGTCAATGGGTTGGATTTTGTTTTTATCCAGTTCTTTCATATGTTCAGGCAGGTTACGCTTGGCCAGCAATCCGCCGTGAACAGCCGGGTGCAGGGTCTTTACTCTGCCGTTTAGAATCTCAGGGAAACCGGTGATTTCGGAGACACTTTCCACCGGCACTCCGGCATCCAATAATGCTTTCTTGGTGCCGCCGGTGCCGAATATCTCGTAGCCAAGCTGGCTTAACCCCTTGGCAAATTCGGTTACTCCTGTTTTGTTCGATACACTGACAATAGCTCGCATAAAGACTCCCCTTATTACTTTTTATTATTTCGTTTTAGATAGCTTCTTTTGAACCGCCTCACCAGTAAGTTCACGAAGGGCGTCAGCGGCAATCCACCTGGCGCTTTTTGATTCAATTTGCTGAATCTCCCCGGCAGTTTTGATAGCCATTTTATTCAGATTCAGGTTTCGTTTCCCGATTTGCCTCAATGCCCAGTTAACCGCCTTTTTTACAAAGTTTCTATTGTCAACCGACTCTCTTCTAATTAAAGGCATGAACTTTAAGAAATCTTCATCAGTTGCCTTTTTATCGTGAACAGCCAAACAAGCCATCAACACAAACCCTGCCCTTTTAACAAATTCTTCTTCTCTTTCGCTCCATGTCAGGGCTTTTCTATAAGCAAACTTAGTTTTGTCAAAGAGATTGCTGCAGCATTGGTCACAAACATCCCAGGAGTCAAAGTCATTGACCCAACTCTCCATTTGTGCTTCTGTCACCATCCCTGGTTTTTCAATCATGGGTGCCAATATACGAGATTCGTGGATGCCTGACACCCAGAGCTGCTGAGCGAGAATATGGTCCTTCCCTGTTTCTTTAGCCATTTTTCGCAGGGCAGGAATAGATACCCCGTAAGCATTTTTCGAGTTTATACCAAACCGCGCCATACCTTTTATCGCTTCAGGATTCGACAGAGACTTCAGTTTTCGGATAATATCGTCATACTGCATCCGGCACCCCCCCCTACCTCTCTCCCCCTTAAACACTCCATTAGCTACTTGATAACTACCCTTGCTTCTCCTGTTTGTTTAACCACTTCGCCGATAACCTTAGATTCAGGCAGTTGTTTGATAATTTGCTTATTATTCTCCGGTGAACATATAAGCACCATGCCGATGCCCATATTGAAAACGCGGTACATTTCATTTATCTCTATATCACCCTGCTCCTGGATTAGCTGGAAGATAGGGGGCATAACCCATGATTTGCTATTAAACCTGGCTGCCAGCCCGGCAGGTAGTATCCGGGGTATATTGCCAATCAAGCCACCGCCGGTAATATGTGCCATCCCTTTGATAAGTGACAAGACTGGTTTTAGCTCATTGTAGTAACAGCGGTGCGGCTCTAGCAATGCCTCCCCGATAGTTTTACCCAGTTCGGGGTAGTATTTATTTAGTGCTGGTGCGGTATCGCCGAAGACTTTACGGGCTAAAGAGTAACCGTTGGTGTGGAGACCGCTGGAGGCTAAGCCAATGACAACATCGCCCTCTGCTATTGTCTTGCCGGTTATTATTTTCTCTTTTTCGACGACACCGATGATAAAACCGACCAGGTCATAGTCCTCTCCGGCGTATAGTCCCGGCATCTCGGCCGTTTCACCACCGATGAGGGCGCAGCCGACCTCTTGACAAGCCTTGGTCAGTCCCTGGACAATAGCCTCTACTTTTTCCGGCACAAGCTTACCCATAGCGATATAGTCCAGAAAGAAAAGCGGCTCGGCGCCACAGGTCAGAATGTCATTGACACAATGATTTACCAGGTCAATACCAATGGTGCCATGATTATTCAGGGCGCTGGCAATCTTGAGCTTGGTGCCGACCCCGTCAACACTGGAGACCAGAATCGGCTGATTAAGCCCCTTAAGTTCAAAAAGGCCGCCAAATAACCCGGGACCAGCCAATACTTCGGGGCGGAAGGTGGTTCGGGCGTACTTCCTAATTAGCCCCTTAACCTTATCGGCAATGTCAATATCAACGCCGGCTGCGGCGTAGGTTTTTTTAATTTGCCTACCTCCTAAACAGTGAGGTTACTTAATTGTGTCCTCACTTTCTAAACCACTTACCCCTGCCAGCAGCCGCCGCCAGAGGTGCCACCACAATCCAGAGGCTGATAGTTATCAGCATAGCCATGGCATAACTTATTTCACCTCCGCCAAATTTGGGGGCAATGGCACCCCAGAGGAGCATGGTGAAGAGGGAACTTAGAAAGAAGCCGGGTATAGCTGCCCCAAGTATTAAAGTACAGCCCATGTTAGGAACCTCCTTAATTTGGTCTGCTATTTAAGCTTATCGCTATTTTATCGGGATTTTATTGCTGATAGCTGCTGTCTCCAACGCCAGTTTGTCCATCTCAAGCTGCACCGGCACCGGGTATTCACCGGTAAAACAGGCAAGACAGAAGATATCTCTGGGTAGAGCTACTGCTTTAATCAGACCATCAATGCTCAGATAACCCAGGGTATCGGCACCGATAAATTCCCTGATTTCAGGTATTGTTTTTTGGGCTGCGATCAGCTCCCAGCGGGTTGCCATGTCTACCCCGAAGAAACAGGGGTAACGGATTGGTGGAGCGCAGACACGCATGTGGATTTCTTTGGCTCCACTCTTCCTGAGCAGCTTGATTACCTGTGGCGTGGTAGTGCCCCTGACAATGCTGTCATCAACTAAAACTACACGCTTACCTTCCAGTAAAGGCTGTAGGGGATTGAACTTTAGTTTAACCCCGAGGTCTCTTATTCGCTGGTCGGGTTCAATAAAGGTGCGCCCCATGTAGCGGTTTTTAATCAAGCCTTCGCCCGGTGGTATGCCGGACTTGAGGGCGTAACCGAAACCGGCGGCTGTGGCTGAATCGGGCACACCGATAACCAAATCAGCATCTACCGGGTGTTCTTCGGCTAAGCCGGCGCCCATGGCCTGTCGTGCCGCGTAGAGCAGGCGACCATTAATGACGCTATCGGGGCGGGAAAAGTAGATGTACTCAAAAATACAGAGAGCCTTCTTATCTGCCTCTTCCTGATAGCTGTCAATACCCTTATCAGTAATAGAGACTATCTCGCCGGGCTTAACCTCCCTTAAAAAGCTGGCACCAATATGGCCCAGGGCACAACTCTCAGAGGCTATTACATAGTGGCCATTGCCAATGGTTCCCAGACATAAGGGACGTACGCCAAAGGGGTCACGGATGCCATAAAGGGTGTCATTGGTCATTACGACCATAGAATATGCTCCCTGGAGCCGGCGCATGGCATATCTTATCTTGCCCAGCCATTCCTTTTCCGGAGAGGAGGCGATGAGGTTGGCGATAACCTCGGTGTCTGTGGAAGTATGGAAGGTATAACCCTTGTCAACCAGCTCTTTATATAGGGGCTCGGCATTGGTAATATTGCCATTGTGTGCTATAGCCAGGGCATCCGAGCCTTTACCCACTACAATAGGCTGGACGTTAATGCTCTTGCTGGAACCCCTGGTGGAGTAGCGGTTATGTCCGATAGCTATATGCCCGGTGAGCTTGCTTAGTGAATCCTCGTTAAATACCTGGGATACAAGCCCCATCTTGGCATAGACTTGAAGCCCCCTGCCATCAGTGGCAGCGATGCCGGCGCTCTCCTGGCCTCGGTGCTGGAGAGCAAACAGGGCAAAAAAGGTAAGCCTGGCTATGTCTTCATCGTGGGCATAGATACCAAAAACACCACATGCCTCGCGCAAATCAGCTTACCTCTTAACTATGGGGTGAATTAACTCGGCCATAAGAATTATAGACTATTGGTTTCTTATTGGTCAATTAACTTTAGGATACATAAAATATGAATATGGCATTACCGCAATAGAATATTTGTGAATCAGGCAAATGCTCCTTAACTAAAAACTCAATCTCCTCTTTTCTTAGCGGGTGTCCTATTTCTAGCCAGTTAACGCTGCCGGTCTTTATTGGCTCCCTTATGAAAATCAGGCTATAGTTCTCCTTTATTTTTCTGAGGCAACCCCCCATGTCTTTAATATGGTGTAAAACACCCCACATTACGGCTAATTCCCCGGTTGGTACGTCCTCATCCAGATTTTTAACCTCGGCCTGGATTCCTTTATCACGGGCTTGTCTGACCAGACCAGGATTAATGTCAAAACCGCAGAGCTTTTTGGGTAAGAAAATGTCCTTTAGCAATAAGGTTACCTTGCCATCACCACAGCCCAAATCATCCATCTCCCGATACTGAAAACTGGGAGGGATGATTTCTTTTAAGAATTTAAGCTGCTTCCTTATATGGAGACCGATGATTAGATTATAACCACTGAAGGAGCTAACCAGCCTCCCTATTCTTCTATATAAACCCATTTTCCTCACGCGATCAATAATATTAAACGTCCGCCCCCAGCCAGCGCAGCAGGGCGGCTAAACCGAAATAGCCTAAATAAGCAATAATCATGCTTTTAACAGTGTTACCTGCCCAGCACATGATAAAAAACTTCCATAGCTTGAAACGGCTTGCTCCCATAGCAAAAGCCATGGGGAAGAAAATAGGGTTTAGCACCGCTGACATTAAAAAAACGACCAGTGAGCCTCTATGCTGTGCCCACCTCATAATACGAGCCGTCCAGCGGAGGATAGCCCTATCAGACATGGGGGAGGCAAAGTCAAAACCAGAGAACATCCTGCGCCCACCACGACCGAAGAGGTAAACGAGGGTGCCGCCTATGCCGGAACCCAGTCCGGCGGCGGCACCCACTATGGCTGGATTCAACACCGCACCCATAGAGAACTGCACTACCAGTGATGGTACCGGAATGATGACGGTAGCCCCGCCGATAGTGCTGATAAAGAAAAGCCCCATATAGCTGAAACCGGCAAATTCCTGGAAGTTCTCCCAGTATAGAACGACCATTATTGCCAGACCGAAGGTTAGGGCGATAGTTAAGACGCCTATCCAGAACCCCCATCTTTTAAGGGTGCCTTTTAGTTTATCTAACCTATTGTAAGTATCAGTCTCCAAGCCTCTCCTGCCTTGAGCGGACTTTCTTATCTGTTGCCCTGTTTTTCCTTGCCTTGAAGGTTAAGCCATCAGCTCCCCGGTCAACCACGATAGTATCACCCGGGCTAAATTCGCCTCGCAATAGCTTACTGGATAAGGGATTTTCTACATATTGCTCAATGGCTCGTCGTAGTGGTCGTGCCCCGTAGGTTGGGTCGTAGCCAATTTCAGCCAGCCATGATTTGGCTTCTTCAGTAATCTCAATCCCCAGCTTGTGTTCAGTAAGGCGATTTTGCAGGTCCTTTATCAGCAAATCAACAATATTCCTTAGTTGCTCTTTGGTTAGCTCGTGGAAGACTATGATTTCATCTATCCGGTTAAGAAACTCAGGGCGAAAGGTCTTTTTGACCTCAGCCATCACCTTTTCCTTCATTCGCTCATAGCTGTTCTTATCAGCCTTATCTTTATCCTTCTGAACGGCGAAACCGAGACCGGTTTCGCGCTTGATGAGCTCCACACCAGCGTTTGAGGTCATTATGACTACCGTGTTCTTGAAATCCACTGTTCGTCCATGACCGTCAGTTAATCGCCCATCATCAAGTACCTGTAACAGGCTGTTAAACACCTCAGGGTGTGCCTTTTCAATCTCATCAAGTAGAATTACACGGTAGGGGCGTCGTCTTACCAGTTCGGTAAGCTGTCCTCCCTCATCATAGCCGACATAGCCCGGCGGGGCACCAATGAGACGTGATACCGTGTGCTTCTCCTGGTATTCTGACATATCCAGGCGTATCATAGCGTTTTCGTTGCCGAAGAGAAACCAGGCCAGGGTTCTGGCTAGCTCGGTCTTGCCGACGCCGGTTGGCCCCAGGAACATAAAGCTGCCGATAGGGCGCCGCGGGTCCTTGAGCCCGGCACGGCTCCTTCTGATAGCCTCCGAAATAGCTTTTACCGCCTCTCCCTGGTTTACCAGCCGCTCGTGAATGCGTTCTTCCATATGCAGCATTTTTTCAGCTTCACCCTCCAGCATTTGGGATACCGGGATGCCGGTCCAACTGGCGACCAACTGGGCAATGTCTTCCTCGTCAACCTCCTCATCAATCTTCTCCTGCTGGAGCCACTGGTTCTTAGCCTGATTATACTCATCTTCCAGGCGCAGTCTTTCGGTCTTAAGCTGAGCAGCTCGCTCATATTCTTGCCGTTGTGAAGCCGCCTCCTCTTCGTTGGTTAATTGCTTTAGCCGGCTTGCCAGTGACTTAACCTCTGGCGGTGCGCTCTCGGTATCAAGGCGTAGTTTTGAGGCGGCTTCGTCAATGAGGTCAATGGCTTTATCTGGCAGGTGTCTATCGGAGATATAACGCTGACTCAGGCGAACCGCTGCCTCCAGAGCCTGGTCGCTTATTTTAATCTTGTGGTGTGCCTCATATCTTGGCCGTAGACCTTTCAGAATAGCAATAGTAGCCTCGGCATCCGGCTCACTAATATAGACCGGTTGCAGGCGCCGCTCCAGGGCCTTGTCCTTTTCAATAAACTTGCGGTAATCATCCAGTGTGGTGGCGCCGATGCACTGCAGCTCACCATGAGCCAGGGCTGGCTTGAGCATGTTACTGGCATCTATAGAGCCCTCGGCGGCTCCGGCGCCAACCACAGTATGAATCTCGTCAATAAACAGGATTACCTCACCCTGCGCCTCTCGTACCTCGTCCATTACTGCCTTAAGACGCTCCTCGAATTCGCCACGGAACTTGCTGCCGGCGACTAAAGCTCCCATATCCAGAGCCAGGACTTTGCGACCCCTTAAGGATTCGGGGACATCATCGGCGGCAATTTTTTGAGCCACTCCCTCGGCAATAGCTGTCTTACCCACTCCAGCTTCACCGATGACTACCGGATTGTTCTTGGTGCGTCGGGTAAGTATCTGCATTACCCGTTTAATCTCCTCATCCCGGCCGATAACCGGGTCAAGCTTACCAGCTTGAGCCATGGCCGTCAGGTCACGGCTGTATTTAGCCAGGGAGCGATACTTACTCTCGGCCCGAGAATCGGTAACCCGATGTCCACCCCTGATTTTCTGTAGGGCACGGTACACCTTTTCCTGGTCGATGCCGGCGCCTTTGAGTATTTTAATCGCCTCGCCCTTTTCCTCCCCACTCATGGCAATAAGCAGGTGTTCGGTGCCGATGAATTCGTCCTTAAGTCGGTCAGCTTCGCCGGTGGCTGCCTCTAAAAGCTTGGCAATGCGTGGTGTGGCATAGATCTGCCCGGTTTCGTAGGTAACCTTGGGTGCTTTCTCCAGGACGGCGGCCACCTTCTTCTTCATTGCTTCAATGTCAACGCCAAGCTCTCGCAGTATTTCGCCGACCAGCCCCTTCTCCTGCTGTAGCAGGGCTAGCAGTATGTGCTCCACATCCCACTGATTATGGTGAAGCTGGCTGACCAGCTGCTGGGAGGCAGCCAGTGCCTCCTGTGCCTGTTCGGTAAATCGCTCCTGTCTCATACTTCCTCTCTCCTTAGTCTGGCTAACTCTACCTCCAGCTCATCAGTAGCCCTCTGTAACTGTGCAATCTGCTGTGACATTCTCAGGATAACCTCTACTCCGGCCAGGTTAACGCCGAGGTCTTCCATCAGTGTCCTCACCCGGCGTAGTAGTGTTATATCCATATCCGAGTATAGCCTTATATTACCCCGTGACCGAGCCGGCTTTATTATGCCTACCTTTTCGTAGTAGCGCAAGGTGTAGGTCTGGGCGCCGAGCATCTCGGCGGCTACACTTATTACATAACGTGGTTTAGTATCCATAGCAAATCCTCACCTTTATTAATCTTTTTATTTATCTCTAAGCTGGTTAAGCTTTTTAAATAATTCCTTCTCTTCTTGAGATAGGTTGGTCGGCAGTACCAGATTCACCCTGGCTTTCAGATTACCACGGGTAGTTTTTCCCAGATGGGGCATACCCTGTCCGGCCAGGCGAAAGATACGTCCATTTTGAGTCTCCGGTGGAATCTTTAGTTCCAGACTTCCCTTAAGGGTGGGTACTTTGACCTCGCCGCCCAGCACCGCTGTTGTTAGCGGGACATCTACGTTAACATATAAGTCGTCACCCTGGCGCTCAAAAAACCGGTTTGGTTTAACCGTTATCATCAGGTAAAGGTCTCCTTTGGCGCCGCCATAGCCTTGCCCACCCTTACCGGCGATGCGTACCCGTGAGCCCGTCTTGACCCCGGGTGGTATCTTGACTTCAAACCGCTTCATCCGGGGCACTGCCCCCAAACCCCGGCATACCGAACATGGTATGTTTTGTATCTGGCCAGTACCATGACAGGTGGCACAGGGCTCCTCGGCCTGAAGGCTGAGTAGGCGGCTGGTGCCGGTAAACGCCTCTTCCAGTGTTACTTCAACCGGGTGTTCTATATCACGCCCCCGCCTTGGCTGGGCGCGGCGGGTGTAAGTGCCAGCCCGACCGCCGCGAAATAGCTCGTCAAACAGGCTGTCAAGCCCACCGCCACTAAAGCTATGGGTCCTGGCACCGCCACCGAAGAGGTCACCGAAATCAAAGTCCTGGTATTGCGTCCCCCGTCCTCCGGCTTTGGCAAACTGGTCGGCGTACTGCCACTGGTCACCAAACTGGTCATACTTCTTTCGCTTCTCTTTATCGGAGAGAACCTCGTAGGCTTCGCTTACCTGTTTAAACCTTTCTTCGGCGGATTTATCACTCGGATTAACATCGGGGTGATACTTGCGAGCCAGCCGGCGGAAAGCCTGCTTTATCTCCTTTTCGCTGGCGCTGCGACTAACGCCTAATATATTGTAGTAATCTTTACCAGCCATCTGCTTTTCCGTTAATTTAATACATTATATTATAATTCAGTCTTATGATAATTGTCAAATAATAATTAGGAAAGTTAATAATACATTCTTAATAATCACCACAGAAGTCTCATTAGCGGGTAAAACCTCAGATTAAACAGTACTTTAGGCCAAAGATGGGCTAGTAATCATATTTAAACACTTGACAAATAATATTTGCCTGCTTATACTTGTACTTGACAAATAAGAATTTAGCTGCTTATAATAAAAGAAACCCGTTCTTCTCCCCTCCCATTAAGGCTTTGTCCAGAATTGTTACAGATTTTACTTTTGGCTTTTTCCTGATAGATTATTAATTCTTGGGGTATATGGAATAAGATTTCCCTTATGTCAAAATACATCTTTGTTACCGGTGGTGTTGTTAGTTCGGTGGGCAAGGGTATCACCGTTGCCTCTATAGGCACCCTCCTCAAGAGCCGCAAGATCAGCGTCTCGGTTCAGAAGTTGGACCCCTACCTCAATGTTGACCCGGGAACCATGTCGCCCTATCAGCATGGTGAGGTGTTTGTCACCCGGGATGGTGCTGAGACTGACCTTGACCTGGGCAACTATGAGCGCTTCATTGATATTGAGCTTACCGCCGATTCTAACGTTACTTCAGGCCAGATTTATAGTGCCGTCATTGCCAAGGAGAGGCGCGGGGACTTCCTGGGGGGCACAATTCAGGTAGTTCCCCATGTAACCACCGAGATTAAGAAAAGATTCAGTAGATTGGCCGAGAAGTCCCAGGCAGATGTAGTTATTATTGAAGTGGGGGGCACGGTAGGTGATATTGAAGGGCAACCCTTTCTTGAGGCCATCAGGCAGATGAGGAAAGATGCTGGCCGGGATAACGTGCTCTATGTCCATGTTACGCTTCTTCCTTATATTAATACTACCAAGGAGTTAAAAACCAAGCCCACCCAGCACAGTGTTAATGAGCTCAGGCGCATTGGTATCCAGCCGGATATCATTATATGCCGCAGTGATTACCCCATCCCGGATGGGATAAGGGACAAAATATCCCTTTTCTGCGATGTTGAGCGGGAGGCTGTCATTCCACTGCCCACAGTTCCCACCATATATGAGGTGCCACTAATTCTGGAAGAGGAAGGAATAGGGCAACTGGTGGTAAGCAGGCTTGGTCTTAAGGGAGGGAAGGCAAATTTGGACTCATGGAGGCAGATGGTCTGTTGTCTCAAAGAGCCCTGTGAGACGGTTAACATTGCTCTGGTTGGTAAATATGTGGAATTAGAGGATGCCTATTACTCCGTTCGTGAAGCATTATGTCACGCTGGACTGTATCACGATAGAGATATAAATCTGCAGTGGGTCCACTCCGAGGAACTGGAAAAGGATGGCGGCGAGGCCCTGCTGCGGCAGGCTCAGGGTATCATAGTCCCCGGTGGCTTTGGCATTAGAGGCATAGAAGGCATGATAAAAGCTGCCGCCTATGCCCGGGAAAATAAGATTCCCTATCTGGGGCTTTGTCTGGGAATGCATGTTATGGTCATTGAATTTGCTCGCCATGTACTGGGCTCAGATAAACCAAATTCTACCGAGCTTGATGCCGATACCCCCCACCCGGTTATTGCTCTCCTACCGGACCAGCGGGCGATAAAGAACAAGGGCGGTACAATGCGTCTGGGGATATATCCCTGTCAGTTGATTGACGGCAGCTGTACCGCTATTGCCTATGACCAGAATCTGGTTTACGAGCGCCATAGACACCGCTATGAGTTTAACAATGAGTATCGTGATATACTGGCGCAAGCAGGAATGGTATATAGCGGGCTGTCCCCTGATAACAGCCTGGTGGAAATCTGTGAGCTGGCTGACCACCCGTGGATGGTCGGTTGCCAGTTCCATCCAGAATTCGGCTCTCGTCCCGGTCGTCCCCATCCCCTGTTTCGCGGTTTTGTCGGTGCCGCCGAGAAGGTACTACGTGAAGGGGCTCAACCATCGCTACCCCTTACGCCTTAATTTAGGGAGGTTAAAATGCGTATCTTTCTAGACACAGCCAATGTTGACCAAATCAGGCAGGGCGTAAAGCTCGGTGTTGTTAGTGGTGTTACCACCAATCCGACACTGGTATCCAGGGAAGGGCATAAAGATTACAAGGCGGTGGTTAAGGAAATCTGCTCCATCGTACCCGGTCCTGTTTCAGCTGAGGTGGTAGTAGAAGGTGTTCAGGCTATGCTTGAACAGGCAAGGGAGATTGCTACCTGGGCACCAAATGTGGTGATAAAAATTCCATCTACTGCCGAGGGACTAGAGGTAATATCAGAGTTATCTAAAGAGAATATAAAGGTTAATATGACTCTGTGCTTTTCGTTGAATCAAGCCATTCTCGGGGCATTGGCCGGCGCTACCTATGTCAGTCCCTTTGTCGGTCGGCTGGATGATGTCGGTCATGACGGCATGGAATTAGTTAAAGATATTGTTGACGTTTTTAAGAAATACGATGATTTGACAACCGAGGTGCTGGCTGCTAGTATTCGTCACCCACTACATTGTGTGGCGGCGGCCAGGGCCGGGGCTCATATTGCCACTGTTCCCTATAAAGTACTATTACAGATGACAAAACACCCGCTTACCGATGCCGGTATCAAGCGTTTCCTTGACGACTGGCGGAGCGTCTCGGGTGGCAGGTAATCGAATTAATATAAAATATATCTTAATACTATTACTACAATAATTCATTCCTTAGAGGAGGATAGGGGTATAAAAGAGGAAGGTAAATAATGGACATCAGCCAATTAGAAAGCAAAAACAGAGATGAGTTACTTGAGCTAGCTAAAGAAAATGGGCTCACTAACTATAAAAATCTAAAAAAGCAGGAACTCGTTATGCGCCTGCTGCAGGTGAATGCCGAGCAGCAAGGCTACATCTTCTGTAGCGGTATCCTGGATATAATGACTGATGGTTATGGCTTCCTCAGGCAGGAAACGCTACTACCCAGCTCGTTAGATGTTTATGTCTCACAGTCCCAGATACGGCGCTTCGGCCTGCGCACCGGCGATATGGTTGTTGGTCAGGGTAGACCGGCCAAGGCAGGTGAGAAATACTATGGCCTACTCCGTGTCGAGGCAATTAATGAGATGAATCCCGAGCTGGCCAGAAGCCGACCCCATTTTGGCTCACTTACCCCAACCTTCCCTGATAAATTAATTGATCTGGAGACCTCACCGGACAACCTATCCACACGACTTATAAACCTGATTGCCCCTATCGGGAGAGGTCAGCGTGGATTAATAGTTTCCCCTCCCAAGGCAGGCAAGACGGTACTGCTGAAGATGATAGCTAATGCAGCGACTATTAATTATAATGATATTCATCTGATGGTATGCCTTATTGGCGAGCGTCCCGAGGAAGTTACCGATATGAAACGCTCGATTAAGGGTCAGGTGATAAGTGCTACCTTTGATGAGCCAGTGGAAAACCACACCCGTGTCGCCGAGCTGGCACTGGATAGGGCTAAACGAATGGTAGAAGGCGGTACCGATGTACTTATTCTCCTTGATGGCATTACCCGGCTCACCAGGGCATATAATCTGGCTATGCCATCCAGTGGCCGTACCCTATCCGGTGGTATTGACCCGGTTGCTTTGCACCCGGCCAAGCGTTTTTTTGGTGCCGCCCGTAATGTAGACGAAGGTGGCAGCCTGACTATTATCGCTACCTGCCTTGTTGATACCGGCAGTCGTATGGATGAGCTTATCTATGAGGAGTTCAAGGGGACGGGCAACATGGAACTCCACCTTGACCGACGTCTGGCTGAGCGTAGGTTCTTCCCAGCAATAGACATACAGCGCAGTGGAACCAGGCGGGAGGAGCTACTTCTGGACGAAAACGCCGTGAAACAGATTCGCTTACTGAGACGTATGATGGCTATGGTTGTTGCTGGTTCTGCGAACTCTGTTGAGACCACGGAGAGGGTCCTGGAACGCTTGCGTAAAACAAAGACAAACGCCGAGTTTCTGGCTGGTCTGAGCAAGGAGACATAGAAAATAACTACCTTTCAGCCCCATAGTGTTGAAAATATGGGATTTTTTCTATATTTAAGCAAATACCCCCTTGACAAGGTGTGGTATTATAGTAAGTAGACTATTTAAAGGAGGTGATGCTATTGCGGCAACCCGAAAGGGGAGAGGAGTTATTAAACTCAAAAACGGATGTATCTAGAAGTTACCTTGTCTCCATAGATAGGAGGCAAGAGGTAATGTTATATTTTTGTTTCATGGATAAATACAAATAAATAAAGGAGAAAATAATAGGTCGATGAAAAAAAGAATAACTAAAATATTGGGTATAGTGCTGACTTTAGCGCTACTATCCAGTCTTGCTATGGTAGCCGCTCCGGTAGCCGCCGCCCCTGGTACCAATGCCTGGGGCGAAATTGACATGCCGGCGCTGGCTCCGGAAACTGGTGTCGGGGTGATGGCAATAACGCCCGACGGTGGCACTATTTATGCTGCCATACTGAATGCGCTTGGATTGGGCAATTGGTCGGTTTGGAAGACAAGTGATGAAGGTGTTAGCTGGACGCCGACGACGTTTACTGGTTCTGGTAACAGAATTAGTGACATTGCCATCTCAGACAACTATGCTTCAGACGGCACCTTCTACATCGCCCGGATGAATGGTGACATCTTCCGCATGACAGGTGAAGGCGTCGCCCTCCCGGTACTTCTAAAGTCTTGTGAGGATAGTGACGGTTCCATTGCCAATACAGTCTACGACATAGACCTATGGCACGATGGTAGTGATAACTGGATTCTGGCAGGAACTGATGTGGACGTGCTGGTCTTGAGGGATAACCCAATGTTTGAGAATTGGAGAGACCAACAAATTGTTCCACCAACTACTAATAGAGATGCCTATGAGGTCGCATTTGCCCCTGACTTTGGTTCCAGCAACCTCATCTGGGCGGTAATTGATAATGGCAGTGATCGCTATCTGGTAACCTCCACCATCTCACCGGGACAGTGGGGTATGACCATTAGCGCCATCTTACTGAGAGACCAGGGAGGCACCACAGTCCGAGCGAATGAATATGTTGATATTGCTTTCCCAGATGGCTACACCAGTAGCGCACCGCTCCTGTATGTTGGCTGCACCGATAACGAAGGGGGCGGAGGTCAAGATGGCAACATCTTTATGATACGGGGTGCGCTTGTACCAGGGGTTTCAGAATCCACCCCGCTGCTTCCGATTGACGATGACATTGTCAGCGTGGAGGTATCAGGGAATGTAATTCTGGCCGGCTCTTACAACTCAAGAATACTGTATACCAGTTACAATGCCGGTGATACCTTTACCCCGGCAGTAAAGAGGCCCACTGGCCAGATGCGTTTTTACGTCTACATGGCTCCTGGACCCTTTGACCCGGCTAAAGGTGTTGCTTACTGCTCGAGCCAGCAATCCAACTACGATGAGAGCGCTTTCTCATACACCGAGGATGGCGGTCGCACCTGGAACCAGAGAAGCTGGGTTGACACCGGCTGGGCTAATATACTTGATGTAGATTTCTCACCTGAGGGTGCCAGCCAGCCAGCTCTGCTACTAAGTGATGATGGAAATGATAGTCTGTGGCGGACCGACGATATCACTGCCGCTAACCCGGTATGGGAGAGGGTGCAGTGCACACAGGTTATAGGATTGGATGACTTCTACCTGGTAGAGTACTCCCAGAACTATGCCACCGACCAGACCATCATGCTCTATGGTGAGGATACTGGTGGAGAGTTAGAAATCTGGAAGTCCACCAACAATGCACAGACCTTCAGCCACTGGCGCACCCTGCCGACTGATATTGGAGGTATAAATGAACTGGTGGTGTATAACAGTGCCACCATCTATGCCGCTTGTCAGGGTGGTACTTACGGCTTCTACGGCACCAGCCTCTTTGGTCCGGCGACCAAGGATCTGTTGGGTGTAAATGCCGTATCCATTGCCCTGCAGACTGGCTTTGACCCTGACGACCCGGATAATGCCACCATTGCCATTGGTGACGACAGCGGCAACATCCATCTCTCCCCCGATGCCGGTGATAACTGGGGTCTTCCTCAGGCTGTTGCTGCGGGTAATGTCTACGTTGCCTTTGATGCCGAATTTACTGACAACGGACTCCTTTACTTTGCTTCCAGCGCCAGTATAGTCGGACAGGGAAAAGTATCCGGCAACAAGTTTGCGGCCGGGAGCGTAAAATCTCTCAAGGACAAAGAGGTTCCAGCTGGCACTGCCACAGCTACCAGCTTCAGTGGCATACAGGTTGCCAGCGATAACGCCCTTTACGCTATCGGTGGCGATCAGATCGTAACACCAACTCAGCGTTCCGTCACTATTTCTGGACTAATGGACTTGGTAGGTGATGATAGCGGAGCAGTAGTTTTCGACGTTTCCTTTGATGTTACTCTAGTAGAGGTTAGCGGTTTACCATTTGTGGATGAGGCGGCTGACCCCGTTCTAGCAGCAACTGTTCTAACGGCTGACGGTTATAACTCTGTCAGCGGTATAGTCTACGTCGTAGATGAAGCTTCTGGCACATCCTCCGGCTACTTTGAGGTCACCTTTGACGGTCTAAACCTGTTTAATGAAGCTGTGCCGTTTGAAGTGGGTGAGAACGTAACCCTTGATGATTTCTGGAATTCTTTTGTGGTTGACGAGACTCCCGCGAGTCCCGGAACGCCAGTCCCTGGCGAGACCAACCTCTTCCGCCTGCTGCTCCACGAAGACAACAGAGTCTGGGAGACAGCTCAGCTAGATGGCGCCATGGGTCTATGGCTCTCCGAGGGCTCCAACTTCCTGTGGACGCGAGCTCTTCCTGGACCTTTTTCTCTTAATCCTTCACCAGCAGTCTGGGCTCTTAAGGACACCCTGAGCGGTCCGGTAACCGATGTGACAGTTTCTGGTGAGACTGTGAGCTCAGCCAAGGTAAGCTGGAGTGCTATGGTTGGGACTAGCTTAACATACGAGTACAAGTACGATACCGCAGTAGGCACAACAGCGAGCACCTCGAAGACTCTAACCGGGCTTACTGACGACAAGGTCTACAATGTTAAGGTTCGGGTAGCCACGCAACTAGTGGATTCTTTCCCGTGGTCCAGCCGCTGGTCCAGCAAGGTTAGCTTCAGCACCCTTGAGACTATTGCCATGCCAGATAATCAGGTTCCGGGTAACGGTATGCAAAATGCTCCGTTGCTGCCTTCGTTCGTCTGGTTGACGGTAGGCAACGCTGAATACTACGAGCTTCAACTCAGTACAAACCCAGTCTATACAGAGGCGGACGGTTTTGTTGACCCGATCTTAGAGGCAGTAATTACGGCCCCAACTACCGCCTATACCTCTACGACCGAGCTTGCCTATGACACCGACCACTACTGGATAGTAAGGGCAGTAAGTACCGATGCGAAGAGCGGCATTGACGCCTATAGTACCTGGTGCTTCTCCAACTTCCACACCATGCAGGAGCCAATAGAGCCACCGCCACCGGTAACTATTCCACCGCAGATAACGCCAATTGTAAACCTACCACCTCTGACGGTGATACCTCCAGATATAATCATTGAGATTCCGGATATAACAGTGATACCTCCGGATATAACAGTTATACCTCCGGAAATCATTGTGGAAATTCCGGACATAATTCTTCCGACTCCAACTACAACCATAGTTCAACCGCAGATTGAGATGCCGGAAGAGGTAACACCGGTCTACATCTGGATAATAGTGGCTATTGGCGCAGTACTTGTCACAGCGGTGATTATCCTGATCATCAGAACCAGGAGAGTGGTCTAACCAATAGAATGGTTCTAGCGTAAGGGGTAACACCCTATCCAGACTTCACGAGAGCCCCCCGAAGTTCGGGGGGCTCTCTTTTTTAGGTAAATCCTTAAATAAATCATTCGTTATATATTGACTACACCTTATAGTGGGGGTAGAATTCGCCATATGGCGAAATCGGTCTTCACTATCGGGCTGCTTTTAATACTTGGCCTGTCTTTTTTTGCTTCAGCCATTCCAATAGTCACCGCTATGGAGAATGCCAGGTGGTTTCAGGAAACCATTCCGATTGAGGGTGAGGCCGGGGGTTGGCTACTGGCTGAGGGTTCGGATGTCCGGCATCTGGCGGTAACTGTTGATGGCACCATTTACGCCTGCGTTAACGGGCTTGCTGATACCCTTTATAAATCCACAGACGGCGGCTATAGCTGGTCACATACCGGTAATGTTACCGGCACCATCGTTGATATAGACACCACTGCCGAGGATGCCAGCGTTATCTACTGTGCTACTGAAAGCAATGTCTATAAGTCCAATGATGCCGGCGATAGTTTCCTGCCGTTGGCGGCAAACCCGGCTTTGTTTGGCAGTGATAATACAAAAATTACTGCTATTGATATTGCCCGGTGGGGTGATAGCAATATTATTGTTGCCGGTACCAGGGATACTGACGCCGGCGAATATGGTGGTGTCTATATACTGAATGAAGAGACGCCCTTTACCCAGTGGCTGGATGCTGAAGTAGGAAGCTATGATGTCTATTCGGTGGCTTTTTCTCCCGGCTTTGCTTATGACCAGCAGATTGTGGCCGTGGTCACTGATGAGACTGATAGCTTTGTCACCACTAAGATAGGCAATACTGGCTGGGGGGAGGCTATAGGTGATGCCAGATTGGACAAAGATAATTCTGGGGCTTCCTTAGCGGTGAATAAATCAGCCGTGATAGCCTTCCCCGATGATTATAGCTCCGAGTTAGCCACTGGCTCGTATGTCCAGTTTGTGGCGGTTAATGCCGGCGGTGATAATGGTGATGTCTATGTGATTTATGGTGGAGAGGCACCAGGTAGCTCATTGGCTGTTGACCTTAATATTGGCTCAAGCTATGGCTTGGATAATATTGATGTCAACAGTCTGGCTGTTAGCGGTAGTGTGGCTAATGCTATTCTTTTAGCTGGTGTAGCCGGTGACGGGCAGGTATACCATAGCTATGATGGCGGCCATAGCTGGAAAGGAAGCCTAAAAGAGCCAACAGGACAGTCTGAAACCTTTGTGCTTATGGCTCCCGACTTTCTCGGTCAGGGTAGAGCCTATGCGGCTACCAGCGGCATCGGGAGTGCCCTTTCTATTACCTCGGATGGGGGTGTTTCCTGGAATCAGCTCAGTATGATTGACACCAGGGTTGATAGCATTATTGACCTGGCATTTTCCCCTGATTATAGCCAGGACAATACCCTGTTTATGCTTACCTGGGGTGGTGAATTTAGCCTATGGCGCGGTCTTACTGATATCGCCCGGTGGGAGAGGGTATTCTCCAGCACACTGGATGGTGTTGACATTATTGATTTTATTGAGCTTTCTCCACAGTACGGCAGTAGCAGCCAGGTTGTATTTCTAGCTGGAATTGAAACTGGTGGTCCGGCAATATGGAAGTCGGCTGATAACGGGCAGAGCTTTATGTGCCGGAGTGCCCCGGTTGCTGTTGACCAGTGGGCTGTGGTTAATGACACCACCCTGTTTATCGCTGGCTATGATGGCGGCAATGGGCTTGTCTACCAGACGTCTAATAGTGGGCTGGGCTACTCTTCCGGCATAGTTGTCGGTGGGCAGTCTTTAAGCTCTATAGCCCTGTCTCCCGGCTATAATCAGGACGGGACTATTCTGGTGGGTAACAGCAATGGCTGGATATTCTGGTCTGGTGATAATGGTAACTCGTTTGAACCATTGCCATCAGACGCTACCTCGCCACCCCTAAGCGGTAATGTAAGCGTTGCTTTTGACCCCCAATTTAACAGTAATAATACTGTCTATGCTGCCAGCGATAATTCAGATGGGGGCATCTATCGCTTTGTTATCGGCACCAGTACTGGTTGGGAGGGTATAGACGGCACCTTGCCGTCAGGCGGTATGGTTAATACACTGGATGTCTCGGTTGGCGGTGTATTATATGCGGCTAACTTCCAGCAGGTGGATACAGAAAATAATAAGGGTGGTATAGAGCGCTGCCTTAAGCCGACATCGGGAGCGACTTTTGAAACAGTAACCCGTGGGCTTGATGATGGCGCTACCCTGTTTGGCTTATGGCTTTATGGCAACCAGATATGGTCAATCGATACCACCAATGTCATGCTGATGACCTATATTGACAGCCTAACCCGCCCGGTTAGCCTGACCTGGCCCGATGACCAGGCACCAGGCGTGGGCACGATTGTTGATGGCGCTATCGCGGATGCCAGACTTGATTGGGAGCCGCTTGATGGTGCTACCAGCTACCAGTGGCAGCTTGATGATGATAACGACTTCTCTTCAGTGCCTACCGAATTTGAAGGTAATACCACGGCCAGTTCGGTCGGGCTGCCGGAACTTGAGCCTGATACCACATACTACTGGCGGGTGAGAGCACACAAGCCAGTGTTGAGCCCCTGGTCGGAGAAGTGGTCGTTTACTACCAGCCTTGGCGGTGAAATTGTTGCCCCCAGACTGGAAAGCCCTCAAGCCGGTGCTACCGGTGTGCCAATAATGCCGGTGTTCCAGTGGAGTGCCGTAGCCGGGGCCAGTGGCTATGAGCTGATAGTGTCCAGCAAATTTGATTTTGGTAATCCTGAAATAAGCAGGGTTGATGAATATGCCCTGCCCGGTAATGCCTGGCAGTCAGATGTAAGCCTGCTCTATAATACTGCATACTACTGGAAGGTTAGAGCTATTAGTTCCACTACTAATAGTGCCTGGAGTGCTGTGGGCACTTTCACTACTGAGCTAGAACCAGCAGGAGTGGTTGAGCCACCACCGACGCCACAAATAACACTACCGCCTCCAACGGTGGTGCTTCCAGAAATAATTGTAGTGCCGCCACCAGGAATAACTGTGGAGCCACCAGTTGTAAATGTGGAACCCCCGGTTGTGACTGTGGAACCCCCGGTTATAACTGTGGAACCCCCGGTTATAACTGTGGAACTTCAGATACCAACCCAGTCACCCACTCAGTCACTAACCCAGCAACCTCCTCAGTTAAAATACCAGACACCACCCGCTACCCCTGAATGGGTCTATTATATAGCGGGGGGTATGTCTGTAATTATAATATTATCGCTAATTACTATATTGGTACTGATAGTAAAACGACGCTAATCCGGTATTGCCTGATAGAGCCCCACTTTTGTCAGACCAAGACTTTATAGTACCTTTTACCTATTAAGACTTAGGAGGTTTAGGGGATTGTTATAGGGGGAAATCATCGTATACTTAAGTTATCAATAGTTAACTTTGGATAGGAAAATGATTAAATGACTGTGGACATTAATAGTAGTGGAAAGATAATAGTTAAAACAGGATATCAAGCCAGCGAATTACAGCCAAGGTTATTGCCGGTAAGTGAAGTTGCCCGTTTCCTGGGTGTTCACACTAGGACTGTCAGGAGATGGGGAGAAAGTGGACTATTAAGGTCATATGAAATCGGGTTACACCATAATCTAATGTTTAAACAGGAGGATATCCTCAATTTCTTTGTCCTTAATTTCTTTGATAAATGCCAGAAAGAAAGTGCATAAGGAGTATCACTAAAATAGAAGTAATAATACGCTGCTTTATTTGGTCAGGTTACAAGACAGGCGTTCGGTAAAAAATCCCAGTATGTTTCTGGGATTTTTTTACTTTAATAGGGCATTCCGCAAGATATTAAATCCAATCTGTTTAACCTTTTTTGGGTCCCCACAATATTCTGAGTGCAATGTGAACAAACGCGAAACAAATAAAAATAATAGTACCCGTCATGCTCTCATATACATAGTTCGCCCATCCCAATATACCTAGTATGATTCCTGCCGCCAGTACTAGCCATATAATGGCCCGTTTAGCATTGTCTGTCATGTGAGTTACCTCCTGCTTCCATAACAAGATGTCAGATGTTAGCAGAAACTGGTACACCCGTCAATAATCCGTAAGCAGAGATAAATAGTTTGGTGTGTAGAATGTAATTATGTCTTTGGAGAGGGAAATAGCATTTTAATAATCCAACAGAACAACCTGGGTGCTTATGGGGAGGCTTGATTTGGCTAAAGCAAACTTGGCTTGAGGGCTGATATCGTGGGCGCCTATTTCTTTAAGGAATCTGTCCACCGGCTCCAGTTCCCGGTTAATTACTGTGGTCTTATAATGCATGGGAATCACTATTTTAGGCTCCAGTTGCCGCACTACTTCGGTAGCCACCGGGGCATCTATGGTAGAAACTCCACCTACCGGAAGGAGCAGTACATCAATGCTACCCAGTTCCTCTACCTGTTCATCGGTCAGGACGTGCCCAAGGTCACCAAGGTGACATATAGATACTTCGTCCATCTCCATGAGATAGACGGTATTTTTACCCCTTGTGCTACCCCTGTCTTTATCGTGAAAGGTAGCCACACCTATAATTAGCACATTACTGATTTCGTACTCGCCAGGTCCGGTAACCAGTTTAGGATTGCCACTGATACCCTCAGAAAAGGAATGGCCCGGGTGCTGGTGACTTACCGTTACAATGCTGGCCGTTTGCTTACCCAATGAGTAGCCCAGGTTTGGCGAGTACGGGTCGGTGATAACTGTAGCCTGTTTGCCTCTAAACTTGAAGCACGAATGGCCTAGCCAGGTAATCTCCATTTCAAGCTAGATTTTAGCACGAGCACCTCTGGTGGGTCAATTGAGCTAAATAAATCATTATATATTAATGCCCGTTATGGTATGATATTTCTAGGATGCATTATGCTTTGCTGGCTGATATTCACGCCAATCTAGCCGCTTTTACCGCCGTGCTTGATGACATTGAGCGACGGGGAGGGGTGGAGGAGTTTTGGTGTCTGGGAGATATTGTTGGCTACGGCCCCGACCCAAGCCAATGCATTGAGCTACTGCGTAAGTATAAGCATATCTGTGTCGCCGGAAATCATGACCTGGGGGCTATCGGCAAGCTGGATACCGCCAAATTCAATCCCGATGCCGCCTTAACCTGCCTCTGGACGGCACAGCAGATATGCCCTGAGGACATTAAATACCTTGGCGGCCTGCCGTCGGTTATTGAGAAGGATGATTTTACCCTGGTACATGGCAGCCCCAGGGATCCCGTCTGGGAATACCTCAAATCCAAGGGTAACGCCCAGGAGAACTTTACCTGTTTTAATACAAAGTTCTGTCTGGTGGGGCATTCCCATATGCCCCTTATCTTCAGGCAGGATGAGGATAATAGCTGCTCCTTCATTCCACTATCGGAGAGTATCGGGCAGGTTTTGGGCAAAAAACGGATGATTGTCAATCCTGGTGGTGTTGGGCAGCCGCGGGACGGCGACCCCAGGGCCAGTTATGCTATATATGATAGTGATTCGGGTGTAGTCAGGCTCTGCCGCGTTGTCTATGATATAAATGCCACTCAGGGGAAAATGGTAAAGAATAACCTGCCGATGCGCCTGGTAGTCCGCCTGGAGCATGGTCTATGATCGGAAAGGTGGAGTATAGCCAGGGTTACCGTAAATCATTACTCGGTCAGACGAAGGGGATTTTACGTCGCCTTGACCTTCGGGCAAGGAAAAGGCTGGGACAGCACTTTCTTGTTGACCGGGAGGTACTAGAAAAGATTGCTTCAGCCGCTGAGCTTGTCCCTGGTGAGATTGTTGTTGAGGTAGGGCCCGGGCTTGGTGTGCTGACCGGGGAACTGGCTAAGCAGGCCGGTTGGGTGATTGCTGTTGAGCTGGACGATAGACTGGCTTCTATCTTGAAGCAGACCCTGGCTTCGGCCGGCAATGTGACTGTTATCAATAAGGATATACTTCATATTGACCCGGCGGCTTTGATTAAAGAGCAAATGGCCGGGCTTTCATTTAAAACGGATAATTCTGTTAGTTACAAGGTGGTGGCTAACCTGCCTTACTATATTACCTCTCCTGTATTGCGCCATTTTCTTGAGGCTTCGGTTAAACCCCGGCTTATGGTGGTTATGGTGCAGAAAGAGGTGGCTGAAGCTATTGTGGCCGAACCGGGCCGGATGAGCCTGCTGAGTATCAGTGTTCAGCTCTACGGTGAGCCAGAGATAGTAAGTTATGTACCCGCCCGGTGTTTTTATCCGGCACCGGAGGTTGATTCGGCTATTCTGAAAATTAATGTATACCACCAGCCAGTTATAGCCGTTAAAGATACGGATAGTTTTTTCAGCCTGGTGCGGGCTGGCTTTACCGCCTCACGAAAGCAGCTGGTAAATTCCCTAGCTCAGGGTCTGGGGGTTCCCAAGGCTGAGGTGCTGCCCTTGTTGGAGGAGGCAGGTATAATGTATAAGCGAAGGGCTGAAACCCTGTCTCTTGAAGAGTGGCAACGGCTGTGGCAGGTATTCAGGAGGAGACACCATGCTAACGGTACAGGCGCCGGCTAAAATAAACCTGACCCTTGAAGTTCTGTCCAGACGTTCTGACGGTTTTCATGAAGTCCGCAGTGTTATCCAGGCCATTGCACTTTATGACCGGCTTAACTTCCAGCCGGGCAAAAAAATGGTCATCAAGTGTGACGATGCCGGTTGGCTTTCAGAAGAAAGTCTGGTGTCTAAGGCAGCTAGTTTACTTAAAGAAACCTCAGGCTGCTCTGAAGGGGCAACTATAGAGCTCTCCAAAAAAATTCCTCTGTTATCGGGTTTAGCTGGCGATTCAAGTGATGCCGCCGTCGTCCTTATCGGGCTTAATAAGCTCTGGGGGTTGGCTTTTTCGCCGGGGGAACTGGCTCGGTTAGCCTCGCAGTTGGGTTCGGATGTGGCATTTTTCCTCTTTGGCGGTACGGCTCTGGTTCAGGGTAGGGGTGAACTGGTAAGTCCACTACCTCCACTACCCAGCATGTGGGTTGTGCTGCTGATGCCGGCTGTGCCCCGGTTTACCGGGAAGACGGGGCGGCTATATGCCAGCCTTAAGCCAGACCACTATACCGATGGGCGGATGACAGAGAAGCTGGTGATATTGCTGACCAGGGGGGGCGATGTGGCACCAGCCAACCTGTTTAATGTCTTTGATAAGGTTGCTGATGATAGCTTTGGTGGTCTTGATAACTACCGAGGAAGATTTTTAGAAGCCGGGGCAGGTAGCGTTCACCTGGCTGGCTCTGGGCCGGCCCTGTTCACCCTGGTAAAGGACAGGGTACAGGCTGAAAAGATATACAAGAAGCTTACCAAGCAGGGGCTGGAAGCTTATCTGGCTGAGACACTGGAGACTATTAAACCACTGGCATAAACATCGGGGTTAAAATGGTAGCAGAGTCAGCTTTAGCTATTATTGTTGGTTATCTTATTGGCTCTATCCCCTTTGCCTATATCGCCGGCCGTCTGATAAAGGGAGTGGATATCCGGCGAGTGGGTGGTGGCAATATGGGTGCCGCCAATGTTATGCGGGAAGTCGGGACGGCCGCCGGTATCGGTGTCCTTATAGCCGATATAGCCAAGGGTGCTATAGCAGTACTTATTGCCCAACAACTGAGCGAATCTTTGATAATTACCTTTATCGCTGGCTTGGCGGTAGTGGTGGGGCATAACTGGCCCGTTTTTCTTAAATTCAGTGGTGGCAGGGGTGGTGCCACCACTATCGGAGTGTTTTTTGCCCTGGTACCAGTTGAGTCTGCTATTGCTTTTGGCATAATGGTGCTGGTTGCCTTTATTACCAGCAACCTCAGGCTGGCAATGGGCGTCGGTTTTGTCTTGCTGCCCTTTATTATCTGGGGATTTGGTGGTGAGGTTAATCTGATTTCCTATTCGGTAGCATTGCCCATATTTACCGGTCTTCGGACTATACCGGCAATAATACGAAGCCTGAGAAGCCCCGAAGAAAGGAAGAGCCTCATTTTTGACAGGCAATATAAACCGTGGCAGAGGAAAAGGAAGTAAGATAGGTGATAGGGAAGGAAAGAAGATTTATAGAGTGAAAAAGGAATGGATAGGTAAAATACGTATTTATCTATATCTGGAAAATAGCTATTATGCGTTTTGCTGGATAAGTATGGAAAAAGATGGCTCCTTGTTATTTGGTTTCATGTCAAAAACATTAAGATTTATAGAATATGGCAGCGCGATAGCTCGTTCGGGTGCTTTTATCGAGCACACCCAGATTCTCACCAGAGGAAATATGGACATAAAAGACACTAATACACCACATGTTACATTCCACCCACCAAGGATTGAACAGAAAAGCGGTATTGCTCATATGGTTGATGGAAAAGGAAGAGTGGACGAATGGGAACTAGATTGGTTTCCTGTTAAAACACCTCAACCTCTTTTATATGCATACACTGGTGATATCACCATTTTAGATAAGACTGCTCAACCTAAAGGAAGGTATCAAATTATCACGGTGCCTTCAAATCTAAGATGCCTGAGAATGGAATTAATCTTATATCCTAAGTCATCAAGACTCATCCATTACCCGAGTGCTGTAGCAAACATTCATGGCATTTGCCCAGATTACATAATTAGCTGCTATTTTGTCAGCCATAGTTTAATAGAGCCAGCTTTATACATAGCAACTGATTCCTGGGTACCTAAGAGTTAGAGTATAATTTTCTAAGTATGGCTAAGAACCATCCCCTCCTCATCCTTTCTGGTTTTAACCTTGCCATCCAGTCTGGCATCAAGGAGTAGATTTAGCAGTTCCTTGATGCGGGGACCCGGGGTGATGCCCAGCTTTATCAGGTCATTGCCGGTAAGTATCGGCTTTATATAGCGGAGCTTGTCCAGATATAGCTGGATATTTTTGCGGGTTGTTGGGGAATCGCTGGTGATAAGGTTGGCGGTGATTGCCTGCTGAGAAAAGCCGTGTAGGAGATGGTAAATACCACTTGGATTGAGTTTGGGGTCAGCCAGCTCCTGGAGTTTAGCTTTTATACTGCCGGTATCACGCAGGGTCTGAGCCAGTGACTTGGGTAATCTGAGGTATGCAATAAATTGCTCCCTTTCATTATCAGCAAGATTATAAGTCAAAATCGCCATATAGAGGTCGGGTGGTGGCTGGTTGGGTAAACTCATCTGCCGTACCTTATTAAATTTTTCCTCAAGCCAGCCGTCGCCTCTAAGAGAAGGATTCAGTTTGGATAGAACACCGAGTTCCTCGGCGCGTTGAAGTACCCTCTCTGGATACTGCTCCTTAAGGACACATTCCAATTCATACCGTATTCGGTCGCCGCTTATGGTATCCAGTCTAGGTATATCCCGCTTCAGTAACCTGAGGGTATCCGGTTCCAGTTGAAAATCCAGCCTTTGCTCATAGCGGAGACACCTCCAGATACGCGTAGAATCGTCAATGAAGCTTCTTTCATGTAAAATGCGTAAGAATCCCTGTTTGAGGTCATTTTGACCGCTGTACAGGTCAATCAGGCGCCCGTAGTCTTCGGGGTTAAGCTCAACAGCCATGGTATTGATGGTGAAGTCACGGCGGAAGAGGTCGTCATCCAGGGTACCGGGTTTTACAGTGGGCAGGGCACCGGGTCGGGCATAGGTTTCCGAGCGGGCAGAAGCCATGTCAATACTCCATTCATGCCATTGGAGCTTGGCCGTGTTGAAGCAATGGTGGACGGTAATTTTACCCGGTTTTTTGTCTATTAACATTCGGGCTAAAGCTACAGCGTCGCCTTCTACTACCAGATCAATGTCAAGATTGCCCTTACCCAGCAAAAGGTCGCGAACAACGCCGCCGACAAGATAGACCCTCTCCCCTTTGCTGGCAGCAAGCTTACCGGCTTGTTTCAAAAAATAGACCAGCTCGCCTGGCAATTGCTTTTCTATTTCATCGGCTAGATTGATAATCTTGGGCATTTTGTTATCCAGTGGAAAGAGTAGTCCGAATTATAGCACAGGTTGTTATTGTATTCATTCTGTTGTTATTTGCTGGCTATTCACCTATAATGAAACCTTAAGGTCGCAAATATGAAAGTAGTCGCCATTGTGGGTATGACCGGTGCCGGCAAATCAGAGGTAGCCGGGATATTTGATGAGAATGGTTTTAGCAAGATAAGATTTGGCGATATAACCGACGAAGAGTTAAGGGAGCAGGGGTTAGCATTAAACGAGGAAAACGAGCGCAGTATCAGGGAACAACTGAGAAAAAAATATGGTATGGCTGCCTACGCCATACTGAATCTATCCAGGATTGACCTGGCACTGAAACAGTCACCGGTGGTCATTGACGGGCTTTACTCCCTGGAGGAATACATCTTTCTCAGGGGTTACTTCAGGGGAAAATTTTCTGTTGTTGCCGTCTGGGCATCGCCGAAAACAAGGTATGCCAGGTTATCATCTAGGGCGGAGCGTCCATTGACCGTGGAAGAGGCCGCCAGCCGCGATGAGGCAGAGCTTGAGAAAATTAACAAGAGTGGCCCTATTGCTATGGCAGACTTTACCATCTTAAACGAGTCTTCTTTAAAAAATCTGGGAAGGGAAGTGAAGAAAACCATTTCTGCTTTAGGGAGGCAGGCTTGAAGAGGCCGGATACTGACGAGTATTTTCTGAAGGTAGCCGCTGTAGTAGCCGAACGCTCAACCTGCCGCCGGCACCATATCGGGGCGGTGGCGGTTAAGGACAAACATATACTGGCTACCGGTTATAATGGTGCTCCTTCCGGTTTTAAGGATTGCCTTGAACTGGGTTGCCTCAGGGATGAGCTTGGCATACCGTCCGGGGAAAGGCATGAAATCTGCCGGGCTATTCATGCCGAGCAGAATGTAATCATCCAGGCGGCCCTCCACGGCGTCAGCCTTGAAAAGAGTACTATTTATGCCACCCATACGCCATGTGTCCTCTGTGCCAAGATGCTGACCAATGCCAAGATAAAGCGGTTTGTCAGCTTTGGTAAATATAACGACAATGCTTTTATCCAGTTGTTCAAAGAGGCCGGCATAGAGCTTAACATAAAGAATAAACCGCCGGCCCAGATAAACTATTTAGATTAGAACCTTGACAATAGTGTTAAATTGATAAACAATTGATTGAAATAGGGCTTATGGGCGGAAGAAGACTGGCAAAACATTTACAGATTAGCAGTAAGGAATTATAGAATGAAAGAAACTATCGTCATTGACAACCTGAGCAAGTATTACAACAAGTTCCTCGCTCTGGATAATTTATGCCTCAGGGTAGGGGAGAATGAGAATGTTGGTCTCCTCGGCCCCAATGGTGCCGGTAAGAGCACAACCCTTAAGATTCTATGTGGGCTCATCCGCTCCTCCTCCGGTGCGGCTTATATTGATGGCATCAACATAGCGGAGAAGCCAGAGCAAGCCCTTTCCAGAATTGGCGCTATTATAGAGACACCGGAGTTTTATCAATTCCTGACGCCGGAAGAGACGCTTAGATATTTCGGCAGGCTTCGGGGAATGCGTGGGGATGGGTTAAGGGGTAGGATAAAGGAGGTAATCCACCTGGTCAGGCTTGATGACTGGCTCAATGTCAAGATAGAGAAGTTCTCCAGGGGGATGAAGCAGCGTCTTGCCGTGGCGCAAGCCCTACTGCATGACCCACCAATTCTGATCTTAGATGAACCGGGGCTGGGGCTCGACCCTAAAGGTGTGGTTGAGTTCCGCGAGATCATTGCCGGAATGGGGAAAGAAAAAACAGTCCTCTTTGCCTCACACCAGCTTGGCGAGGTTGCCCAGATATGTAACCAGGTAGCCATAATAGACCATGGCAAGTTGCTTGCTTATGATAGCATTGCCGAGCTGGAGAAAAAATACCAGTCGCTTGAGCGCGCCTACCTTGAATTAATAGGAGAATCTGTTGTTTGAATTAGAAAAACTGAGGGTGGTTACCGGGTACGAGTTCCTGAAGCACATCCGTAGAAAACGGCTGTACGTTATTCTAGCGCTAGCGCTGGTTGCCGAATTGGCAGTCATTATTAGTATACCGTTGCTAATGGACGGCTACCCGGATATGATGGTAATGGCTTTTCTGCTAACCGTTGGACCAAGCCTGGCATCGCTTGGGGCTGTTTTCTTTGCCGGAGATGCCATCGCCGGGGAGTTTGAAACTAAAACCGGCTTTATACTTTTTACCAACCCGGTTAAGCGGATTACGCTGTGGGTAGGGAAATATCTGGCATGCTCTATAGCAGTGGTACTACTCGTTGCCTTCAGCTATATAATTATTGCTATTGCCCTGCTGGCAATATATGGAGAGGTGCCGGTTGAGATGGCTCAATCCTTTGGTTTAGCCCTCCTCTTTGCCGGCGCCTTTCTATCGGTGACCTTCTTCTTCAGTTCCATATCAAAGGGGGCTATGGGAGCCACCGTCATGACGCTTCTTCTTGTTATGGTCGTTTTCGGGATTATTGAGGGTGTTCTTATGTTTACCGACAATCCGTCCTGGTTTCTCCTATCCACCGGCGGTGACAGTATCGCCGCCGTCTATGGAGAATATAGTATTCTCCTGGGAGAGCTTTTGCCCCATGATATTGAACTGCCCTTTGAGATTGAGACGATGAACATCGGTCTGGCCGCTGTGGCAATGGCGGTCTACCTGGTGGTGGGTTTGGTCTTGAGCATCTGGATAAGTGGACGGAGGCAGTTGGCTTAGCCAAACCGTGCCTTCTTCAAGAAGGATAATTTTAAGGCGAGTTAAATAAATGTCCATACCACAGGCTAAAGTAATTGTCAATCCGGTAGCCGGGGCTAGTACTACCTATCGCAAGTGGCCTCGTATCAGCAGGTTACTGCGCCATATTGGTCTACCCTTTGAATACCAATATACCGAGGGCGTTGGCCATGCTATAGAGCTGGCCCGGGCGGCTGCCAGCGATGGTTGTCAGTTTTTAGTGGCTGTTGGCGGTGATGGTACGGTGAACGAAGTAGCCAATGGCATACTGTTAGTAAAAGATTTGAGTGGAGTAAGCATCGGCGTCATCAGCACCGGAACCGGTGGTGATTTCATCCGTTCGGCAGGCATTCCTAGGGATTATATCAAGGCTTGCTCTTCACTTACCAGCGCACGAAGGCGGTTGATTGATGTTGGTGTTGTTGAATACCAGAGGGATGGGCAGACCCTTAAGCGTTTCTTTGTAAATTCTGCCGGTGTTGGCTTTGATGCCGCCGTGGCCGAGGTTTCCAATCGCTTACCCAAGTTCCTGGGCGGCACTATACCCTACATTTTAGGCTTGCTCAGGTCTCTGGCTGGTTATAAGAATAAATCGGTTGCCATGAGGGTGGACGATAGGGTGGAGGCTAAACGCATTTTAAGTGTCGTGGTGGCTAATGGCTGCTACTTCGGCGGCGGTATGCGTGTGGCACCAGAGGCTGACATTGGTGATGGCTTACTGGATGTCATAACTGTTGGTGATATGGGCAAAATTGAGCTGTTAAGGGCGTTCCCAACGATATATAAGGGTACCCACATATACCATCCTAAGGTCAGGATGGAAAAGGCGACCCAAATTACAATTGAGTCCTCAGAGAAATTCCTGGTTCATGCCGACGGTGAATTCCTCGGTGAAGGCCCCGTTTCCTTCGGGTTGATGCCATCTGCTTTGAGTATTGCTGTTTAGGTTTTAGTCTACATTCTCTTCTTGATAGGTTCCCCGATAGCCCTCTGTCTCTCCTGTTAGCCGGAAGAAAACAAGCTGCACAATTCTGGCATTTCTCTGCAAGCGAAATCCTTGAGGATTATAGACGACCATTAGTGACTGAGAACGCCCTGAGTAGCCGGCATCCCAGATGGCGGTATTCACCGTGACGCCGCAGCGTAGCAGACTAGACCTGGGCGTAGCCAGTGCCATGATGTTTCGGGGCAAATGAACAATCTCATTATAGGTGATGCTGTAAATCCCGGGCGCCAGGTGGATAAAATCCAGCCCATCAAAAACCAGAGGCGCCAAATCGGATACCAGCCGCTGACTGTTGCTGGTGGCTATCTTACCTGGTGACTGGAATAGGGCAATCTCACGAAGGGTAAGGTCAACGCCGTTGGGTTGCAGCTGTTCATCAGGGTTAATAAAGCCTTCTATCAGGGGCGGTTCTTGCTTTATTAGCCCTTTTATTTCATGTTTTGATAGAACAGCAGTCAAATCTTAAACCTTTATTTAATACAGGAATAGGTGATACGGCATCTGGCAAACTAAAAATATCACAGATAACATGGATTAAGCAAACCTGTTAAGCAGGGTATTAACAGGATAGGGGAAATAAATGGTAAATCAAAAAGTGGCAACGGCTGGATACTAACCAGCGACCAAGGGCTTATGAGTTCCAGTCTCGTATTTTAAATGGGTTTTCTAATGTGACGAATAATGCCCAAAACCACTCCTACTATTAGGAGAATAATACTAATAATGAATAACCCAATGTAAAATATTCTGAAAATGTTAGAATCTCCAAAGCTTGTTGCTAAAACAGCAATAGGAAACATAATCACCACAATTAAGAGTATTAGCCCACCTATACCTAAAGGAATGCCTGGGTTAGGAACGCTCCTATGTAATCCATGATGCTTATCAAGGTGCCTGAGAATGCTTCTAAACGTTATACCATAGTCAGCAACTTCTTCCTCGGTCATCTTGGGTAAGTTACCTAAATCGGTAACGAGATTGGATATGTCATTGCGATGACCTTGGCAATACTCGCAATCGGAAGAGAAACTAGTCATTCGTTTCGCCACTCGTAAGAGTAAGTCCACTTCAAATAGCTTATAGTCCCCTTTCGTCATCTTCTCTTTGAGTGAGTTAATCTCTTTTTTAATACCTTCATACCAGTTATTTGTAGCTTCCATAGTATTCCCTATCTATCACTTTATAGCTAGCAGTAAATCTACTCCTCGATATAGGTGTTGTCAATAGGTTAAATACTTTTACTACAACTCATATACCATTGATATAGACCATATCCTGGAGTAAAATCACGAAAAAGAACATAAAATAGTGGCAGCGATTGGATTTGAACCAACGACCAAGGGCTTATGAGTCCCCTGCTCTACCACTGAGCTACGCTGCCTTGTCAGATAAGTTTTAGTTTGGTATTAATCCTGGCTATTGTATATACAACCCCCAAAGTTGTCAACTTAAGAAATTATAAAAATAATTTATGGATTCTATTAAAAAATCTTGACATTTGATACTGAATAGTGTATAAAGAATATTAAATTTATTGATTATTATGATAAGCAAAGTATTAATTGTCAAATCCATGCCTATCAGGTAGCAGTCAGAAAAGTGAATCAGCATTGTAAGGGAAGGTTCCGATGGATGTTCAGTCGTTAAAGCCGTCGCCGGTGACTAGGCAGAGACCGGGCTTTACCTCCTACCTGGCAGAAGGCTACTGGAGTATATTCGGGCGTGAATGGCCTCCCTGGCTTGGCGGGTTAATTCTCGGTCTTCTAAATTTCGCGTTGTTCGCTTTTGCTGCTCCCTGGTTTATTTACGGCGGATTTCTGAATTGGGGTTCGTGGATAATCAAGTCTGTGGGCATTACGCCAGTTTCTAACCCTGTAGCTCCATGGGAACATACAGGGTCGGTTCAGGATTTTGGCATTTTCTTCGGCGCTTTTATCGCTGTCCTGATGGCCAGTAGCTTTCGCTTCAGGATGCCCCAGCGCAAGATTCGGCTACTTGAGGGGTTTTCAGGTGGTGTGCTGATGGGTATAGGGGCTATGTTGGCACCCGGTTGAAATATCGGTGGATTCTTCTCCGCCGTGAGCGGATTATCACTAAGTGGATTTGTCATTTTCTTCGGGCTGGCAGCCGGAGGTTTTTCTGGTGTTCTTTTTGCGAAATGGCGGCTAAAGCGTGAAATCGCTTCGGGTAGAGTAGATATGTATGAGCGTAAGCCCACTGATATCATCGTAAAGGTTAAGCCACGCTCTCGCTGGCGCCAGCCAGCCTTAGCGTTGCTTACTGTATTAATTGCTCTAGTCATAGTAGAGCTCTTCATTACCCAGGGTCATACCAATATAGCTATATTCGGTCTGTTCGGTCTTGCTTTCGGTTTCGTACTTTCAAAATCAGGTTTCTGCATGACGGCATCTTTCCGTGACCTATTTACAACCGGGGGTGGCCGGCTGGCTCGTGGGTCTATAGTCGCTATAGCCGTTGCCATGCTAGGTTTTTCTATCCTGGTTGCTACAGGCTTTAGAGAACCCTTCGTGCTCCCGGTTGGATGGCATACTTTGGTTGGTGGTTACCTATTTGGTCTGGGAATGGTTTTGGCTGGTGGGTGTGCCACAGGAACCTTGTTCAGAGTAGGAGAGGGTAATGTACAGTTCTGGTTTGCTCTTTTAGGAGCAGTAATCAGTGCCCCCCTATTCCTCTTACTTCTTAACAAAACGGGCTTTCAAATGAGTTCACCTATCTGGCTCGTTGATCACTTGGGGTGGCAAGGCGCCCTGCTAACAGGATTTGCTTTCCTCGGGGTTTGGTTACTGGTAGTACAGTGGAATGAAATGCGCATGAGGAGAATGTAAAATGACTAAGAAAGCATCAGTAGTGTTGGATTTAAGGGGTGAAGCTTGCCCCTATCCGGCAATGTATGCGAAAGCACGTCTAGAAAAAATGGCAAAAGGTGAGATTCTTGAGGTGGTAGCGGATGGAATGTGTACTGTCGAAGGATTACCGGATGCTATGTCTCAGGCTGGCCATAAGTTAATAAGCACAGAGACTTTAAACAATGGCATCTATCGTTTCTCTATTGAAAGAGTTTAATGATTAGTGATATTTCTTCAATGAATAATAAAAAAGATAAAGAAACAACCCCGTCTTTTGAGAGGGGAAAGACGCTAAACAAAGGTATAGTGCTATTCGTTGCCTCCGATATTCTGGGCCGAGGCAGGAACAGATCGCTGGGAGGCCTTCTTATGCAGAAGTTGCTTCATACTGTGGCCGCCTTGACAGCAAAACCGGAGACCATTGTCTTGATGAACGACGGGGTAAAACTGGTGGCTGAGGGCTCAGCGGTGCTGGGCGAGCTTGCTAAGCTGGAAAGCCTTGGTGTTGAAATTCTTGCCTGTGGCACTTGTCTATCACGTTTTAAATTAATAGACAAGGTAGCCGTGGGTCGGATATCTGATATGTACACCTTGGCCGATACACTGTTCAAGGCAGAAAAGGTCGTTGCTCTGTAAACTGTAGAGTATGTTCCATTGCCGATCTTTAAAGGGCTGACAGGGGCGCTAGCGCCCCTTTTTTTCATAGTCCGGGCACCAGGTAGCGTTAGGGCGTTCCGGGATGTGGCACGCCCCGCGCCAGTTCCACTTGCAGCTGTCACACAGGAAAATATTAAACCCCAGCGCCTTCTTGATCCTGAGTATAATTCTGTGGCTTAAAGGGGGCTTCATTTTTAATACTGAATTGGAGTAAAATACCTTTGTATTATATCAGTTCTGGTGCTATAAGGCAAAGTATGTGATAGAATAGGGTGGTCTATCTGATTTAATGAAAGGATAATCTGCCATGGCTACATCCCAAATTAAAAAAGAAGAGCAGCTAAATATGGAGTCGCTCAGCTGGGGTGACCTCACCTGGATTGATATAGCGCCGCCAACGGAGAAAGAGACAGAATACCTGGCGCAGAACTACCACTTCCATCCCCTTGACCTGGATGATACCCTCAGCCGGAAACAGCGTCCTAAGATAGATGAATACAAAGAATACCTGTTTTTTGTCTTCCACTTACCGATGTACAGGAAGGAAGAGCAGGTGCTTACCTCCAGCCAGGTATCCGTGTTTATTGGCCCAAACTACCTGATTACCCTGCATAAGGGGGAGCTTAAACCACTGGTCAAGCTGTTCAAGGAGTGCCAGATTGATGAAGAGTCGCGGCAGGAGTACCTCAGCCAGGGTTCAGGTTTTCTCCTGTACCGCATACTTGATAGGCTGGTTGACTATTGCCTGCCGATATTAGACAAGGTTGGTGATGGCATTGAGGAGGTTGAAGACGCCATCTTTTCCAATAGGAAGAGGGGCACGGTAAGAGAAATTTCGCGGCTGAGGCGTGATATTATCGCCTTTCGCCGCATCATCTGGCCGATGAGGGCAGTTATTGGTGGTCTGGAGCCTAAGGTTCGCCGCTTTGCCAAAAGGGATCTGGTAGTCTACTTTGGTGATATGGTTGACCATCTGGATAAGATCTGGGACGGTCTTGACGAATATAAGGAAATAATTGAAGGGTTGAATGATACCCATGATTCACTGGCTACCAACCGCACCAATGAGGTGGTCAGGATACTGACCATCATCGCCACTGTTATGCTGCCGGTTACCGTCGTCGCCACTGTTTGGGGCATGAATATTCCCCTGCCCTTTATGGATTCGGACTACGCCCTGCTCTATGTCTTCCTGATAATGTTGGTTGTTATTGGTGGTATTCTCTACTTCCTCCATCGCATACGGGTCATTTAATAGTGCACTTTTAGCTGGCAAGGACTTTGATAATGAAAGTCTGACACCGATTTATAATTCTTACACCTATATTCGGCACCTAAGATATGATTTTAGTAGTATTAGCTATATTATTTACCACCTGCCTGATTGCGGCCAACATCATAGCGGTAAAGCTCATTTCTGTTTTTGGATGGGTTGTTCCGGCGGGGGTAATCGCCTATCCGTTGACCTTCCTGTTCACCGATGTAATTGCAGAGCTTTATGGCCGAAGAACAGCTTCCAGGGTCGTTTGGGCAGGTTTCGCCGCTAATATACTGATGGTAGCCCTCATCTTCGGGGGTAAGTTGCTGCCAGCGGCAGTATTTTGGGAAGGCCAACCGGCTTACGAGTCCATTTTAGGTATGGTACCCAGGATTGTCCTGGCGTCAATGGTTGCTTATCTGATAAGTCAGCATTATGATATCTTCGCCTTTCACTTCTGGCGGCAGAAAACGAAGGGCAGGTTCTTATGGCTGCGTAATAATGCATCAACCATGGTATCACAGGCGATGGATACCGGGTTATTCATAACAATAGCCTTCTGGGGGACTGTGCCTACAGCAATTCTAACAGAAATGCTGCTTACACAGTATGTAATAAAGCTTATAATAGCAGCCTGTGACACGCCTTTTTGTTACCTGCTGGTTGCTTTATTAAAAAATAGGGTTAAACCACTGGCTACAGGTGCCGAAGTTCTGGTTGGGGATTAGCGGTATTAGCTTAGTAGGGTTTAGATTTCTGGAGAAGGAGGGCTGATAAGGAAAAATGAAGGCCAAGGTCTTAGGGGCGCATAACTGTGAATCGCAGGGTACAAAGCTGGTCAGCCTGTTAATTGATGACGTTCTGGCTTTAGATGCCGGTGGGCTTACCTCAAGCCTGACCTTTTCGGAACAGCTCAAAGTCAGGGCAATCTTGCTTACTCATCAACACTATGACCATATTAAAGACATCCCACTGATAGCCATGAACCTTTTCCTTAACAACGCTATAATTGATGTTTATTCTATATCGTCGGTGCGTGATGCTATTACCAGCCATCAGCTCAATGATAACCTCTATCCCAGATTCCTGGAACAGCCCGAAGGCAAGGCAACTATCAATTTTCATGTAGTAGAGCCGTATCAGGAAATTCAAGTTGAAGGCTATAGCATACTGCCGGTGCCGGTGGCTCATTCTGCGCCGGCTGTTGGCTATCAGATAACCTCTAACGATGGCAAAAAGCTTTTCTATACCGGGGATGCCGGGCCGGGCCTGGACCACTGCTGGGAGTATGTTTCGCCTCGGCTAATGGTTATTGAAGTTACCGTCCCAAACAGGTTTGAAAAATTCAGCAGAGACAAGGGGCATCTTACCCCCAACCTGCTGAAGGAGGAATTAGTCAGCTTTCAAAGGGTTAACGGATATCTGCCCCAGGTAATTGCCGTCCATATGGACCCCAATCTGGAGGTGGAGATTAAGACTGAACTAGCCGCCGTAGCCAGGGACTTGGGTAATTCAATTACCCTGGCTTATGAAGGACAGCAACTTTCCCTGTGATGAGCTGAGGGGGGTGAGACAAATAACTGGTGTCAGGTTTATAGTTGACCACAACGTGGGCAAGCTGGCAAGGTGGCTGAGGATGATGGGTTATGATACCCTGTTTTTTTCTGGCAGTAACGACTCGGATATGATTACCACTGCTCTTGCCGAGGGTAGGGTGCTCCTAACCAGGGACACCCAGATTGCAAAAAGACGTCTGGTAACCACCGGACGGCTCAAGGCTATTATTATTGGTAGTGATGAGCCCGAGCTACAGTTGGAGCAGGTGATAGGGACACTGGACTTAGAAATTAAATTCAGACCATTTTCCTTATGCCTGGAATGTAACCAGCCCCTGGTTGAGAGAAGCAAGGGGCAGGTAAAAGAGCGGGTGCCACCCTATGTTTTTAAGACACAAGACCAGTATATGGAGTGCCCTTCTTGCCATAGAATCTACTGGCGTGGCACACACTGGCAAGCCATGACCCAGAAACTAAAGAGATTTATGGAATATCAGGGAAAGGAGAATCGTGATGGATGTATATGAGGCGGTTACCAGACGGCGGTCAATAAGGGAATTCAAGGATATACCGGTAGCCTATGATATCCTTGAGAAATGCGTCAATGCCGCCAGGCTGGCGCCAGTGGCTATGAATTGTCAGCTCTGTGAATACATAATCGTTGATGATGAACAGCTACTACCTCGGGTATTTGATTCTGTATTAAGCTGGGCTGGAGCGCCAAGACCAAAAGATGGATGGCCACCGGGACGCCGGCCTAGAGCCTATATTATTACCCTGATAAACATTGCGCTGGAGGCCGAGATTGGTGCCGGCAGGACAAACACAAACTATGATGTCGGTCTGGCGGCTGAGAATATGATTCTGGTTGCTCTGGAGCAGGGAATTGGTAGTTGCCCTATAACCGGGTTTGAGCCGGGCAAGCTGAGGCAGGTGCTCAATATACCAGATAAATATGAGATTGCCTTGATGCTGGCGCTGGGCTTTCCCGATGAGAGCCCGGTTACAGAGGTAGCCACCGAATCAATTAAACGCTGGGTGGATAATAAGGGTGAGCGTCACATCCCCAAGAGAAAATTAGAAGATATTACACACCGTAATAGGTTCTCGTAGCCACAAGGTTGACCATAGAGATTGCTTATTGACCTTACCCCCTTAATCCCCCTCTCCTTTTAAGGAGAGGGGGAAGAGATTATAGAGAGGGGCGAAGCCCCTCTCTTACCTACACTCCCCCTTCCCTTGCTAAGGGAAGGGGGTCAGGGGGATAGGTTACTAAATAATACCTTGACCATAGCTAGGGATGTTGTTACACTTCATAGTTACCAATACCAGAGGAATTAGGGTGAAAGTTTTAACTGCAGACGAGATGCGCCGGGCAGAGCAGGAGTGTGCCAAGATTGGCATTACCACCGATATACTTATGGAGAATGCCGGCAGGGCGGTAGCCGAAGAAGTCAGGCGAATCCTGGGTGGTACTAGCCAAAAACACATTATCCTGCTGATAGGACCGGGCAACAACGGCGGTGATGGACTGGTTGCCTCTAGATATCTATATGATTGGGGGGCAAAGGTCAACCTGTTTCTCCTTGGGCAGCGGCAGGAAGATGATCCCAACCTGAAGCTGGTAAAGCAGCGTGATATAGCCTGCCAAGAGAATCTGGATGGGCTTAGCCAGCTGCTGCCATCAGCTGAGGCTGTCATTGATGCCCTATTCGGCACCGGCAGAAGCCGTCCTCTCGGCGGCATATTCAAGCAGGCACTGGAACAGGTAGCTGAGGCTAAGAGGGAGGGAGCAGAAATTAAAATAAATGCCATGGATTTACCCTCCGGGCTTGATACCGATACCGGCTCTTGCGACCCTGCCTGCCTTTATGCTGACCATACCATAACCCTTGGTTTCCCCAAACCAGGCTTATATAACTCACCCGGGGCGGGGAGGGCTGGAGTGATTACAGTAGTTGATATCGGCATACCTGAATATCTGGTAAAAGACGTAACCACAGAACTAATCACCAGTGAATGGGCCAGGTCAGTTCTGCCCATACGCCCGCTTGAAGCCAATAAGGGCAGCTTTGGGCGGGTGCTGGTTGTTGCCGGCTCAATAAACTATATTGGCGCTGCTTATCTGGCCTGTAGTGGCGCTATGAGAGCTGGAGCTGGACTGGTAACCCTGGCTACAGCTAGCAGCTTGCAGCCGATTCTGGCGACCAAGCTAACAGAGTCCACCTATCTAACGCTACCCGAATCCAGCCCAGGCATCATCTCAGATGAAGCGGCTGACTTGGTACTAAGCGAATTAAAAAATTACCAAGCCCTGCTACTGGGCTGTGGGCTGGGGCAGAGTGAACAGGCTATAAGTTTTATCAGGGCGGTTCTCTTCCAGCAAAAGTCAGTGCCGCCACCACTGGTACTTGATGCTGATGCCATAAACACCCTGGCCAAAACCCCAGACTGGTGGCGAAAGTTGACCGATGATGCCATACTCACCCCACACCCCGGAGAGATGGCTAGGCTGACCGGGGCGTTGGTGCCTGAGATACAGACTGATAGGGCTGGTACGGCTAAAAAAGTGGCTTCAGAGTGGGGGAAAACGGTTGTCCTTAAGGGAGCCTACACTGTTGTTGCTGCCCCGGATGGACGCTGCCGGATTAGCCCGGTAGCCAATGCCGGACTGGCGTCGGCCGGCACGGGCGATGTCCTGGCCGGGGTTATCGCCGGGCTTCTGGCACAGGGGTTAAAACCTTTTGATGCCGCTACACTGGGTGTCTGGTTGCATGCTCAGGCCGGTGAGATAGTTAAAGCCAATCTGGGCGATGCCGGTATGCTTGCCAGCGACCTTCTGCCGGTACTACCAAGAGTAATTAAGGAATTAAAAGAAGATTAAATTAAAAATTATTGAGAAAGTATAAGAAGGGCGAAGGATTTACAACGTAAAATAGGGGTGAAATTTCTTCTGTAAAACAGGGAGGTAGATAACAAATATAATCTTTTTTATATCTATTCCCACCCACCGCCCTTAAAAGAGAGTAAAAGAGAGGCTGAAACCTAAGATATAGCCAAAGGGAGGTTAGGAGGGACGCAGTCCCTTCAAATAAATACTCCCCCTCTCCTCACGGGAGAGGGGGAGTGGACACAATTGAACATTCATTGAAACCCTGGAGATGTTACGTGAGTACATAGACCGCTGTGGGCCGGTTAATCGTAATGGTCAATTACTACTCTTTAGTATCAATCGACATAGAGCCTGGCAGATTATAAAACAATGCGCTGAGCAAGCAGGCTTATCTAGTTTGGTGAATCCCGAGACCGGCAAAGTGCATAACATCAGTCCGCATAGACTTAGAGACGCCTTCGCCGTTAATGCGGTAAAGCATGATGATTCCGGGGATGGTCTCCGTATGCTCCAAGAGCACTTGGGCCATGCAAGCATCACCACTACCATGAAGTATCGGAAGGTAGCCGGAGAAGAGCATAAAGAGTGGTATGACAGACTATGGCAAAGAAGATGAGCAGCGGGATCCGGCTTTCCGTACGACGTACTCTGCGTGGAGTCCGGTCGATCATCATTCCTCCCTCCTCACCACGCCCGCCGGCGAACCTGAGACTCCATCTCCAAGTCCAACCGGGCGGCCCGGCGAATCGTCTCCGTATTCCACTTGGGATACAGGGGGTGGTGGTGTTTCTCCACCTCCTTCCAGTTGATCCAGTCTTCCACGTCCTTCACGTGTAGGTGCCTCCACACCAGATGGGGGTATTTGTCCATCATTTTACTCAGGAACTCCCGGCTCATGGCTTCCACTTCAGCCACAACATCTGGACCGCGCCCCAATCCGTAGCAGCGGAACCACACGGGATAATCCGTCTCCGGCCAAGACACAGTACACAACGGATCGGCAACGATGACGATGCCCTCATCGCTGATGAGCGGCAGATAGGGATACAATCGGCAGCGCAGCGGTCGATGTTGGAAAATCCGGCAATGCCAAGGCGAGCCCTCGTCGAAAAACACGCACACCCCAGGCGAGCGCCGCTGAGGCTGAATCAACCCCTGGCGCAGGGTCAGGCAAGCCCTCACCTCGGCCGGCAATCCCTCCACTTCGCTAGGGAAGAACAGCGTGTTCACACAACAGCACACACATCCGGCCTGGCACTCAAAACGATGCAGTGTGGTAGGATGCCACACAATAGCCGAAGCCAGGATTGAGTTCAGTTCAAATTTCTGAC